>Ga0068871_100001623_pt1 | contig 15155 bp, 15 predicted proteins | sample KBSMisM72_FD_72750 | JGI IMG/M metagenome (GOLD analysis project Ga0068871, IMG submission 72750) | Miscanthus rhizosphere microbial communities from Kellogg Biological Station, Michigan, USA - KBS Miscanthus M7-2 | ecosystem: Host-associated > Plants > Roots > Rhizosphere > Soil ... | reverse complement strand
GGAGCATGCTCGTCGCGCTCGCGGCCTCGTGGCGGTTCATTCGCCGCCGCGCCGCCGCAGCGATTGGCGTCTACCTGCTCGACGCGATCACGTTCGCGATCGTGCTGACGGCCTATTCGTATGTGGCTCCGCCAGGCGGCGGCACCGGCATCACGGTGTGGGCGGCTTTTCTGATCGGACAGGCGTACATCGTCGGCCGGCTGTCAGTCCGGCTGCTCTTCTTCGCATCCGAGACTGCCCTATTTCAGGGCGGGCACGACTGAGCGAACGGCTTCGACGATGTGGCGGGCAGAAATGCCGAAACGGTCGAGCAGCTCTTCGGGTTTGCCGCTGCGCGGAATCTCGCGCACCGCGAGGCGTTTCACGGTCAGGCCCGCGCCGGCAACCGCGTCAGCGACGGCGTCGCCGATACCGCCGGCCTCATAGTGATCCTCCACGGTGACGATCACGCCGGCGCTCGCTTTTCCGGCCGCAGACAGGCCGTGGCGATCAACCGGCTGCACAGAATACAAATCGATCACGCGCACGTTCACGCCTGACGCCTTCAGCTGATCGTACGCCTTGAGGGCCTCGAACACCGTGACGCCGGCGCCGACGATCGTCGCGACATCGCTCGAGCTCTCCCGCAGCACCTTCAGCCCGCCAATTGAGAACGTCTCGTCGTTGCTGTAGATGACCGGCGTCTTGGGGCGGCTCGTCCGCATGTACGCAGGCCCGGGGTGGTAGGCCATCAACGCAACCAGCTTCTCCGTGCTGACGCCGTCGCACGGGTACAGCACCGTGATGTTTGGTTGGGCCCGGCACATCGCGAGATCCTCGAGCGCCATTTGCGAGGGGCCGTCTTCGCCGATCGACACGCCCGCGTGCGATCCGGCCATCTTGATGCCGACGTTGCTGACGGCCGCCATGCGGATGAAATCGTACGCACGAGACAGGAAGCACGCGAAGGTCGACGGAAACGGAATAGCCCCGCGCGCCGCGAGCCCCATGGCGGCGCCCACCATCACCTGTTCCGCGATGTAGTTCTCGTAGAAGCGATCCGGGAACGCCTTCTCGAACTTGTCGCTGAACGTGGAATTCTTCACGTCGGCGTCGAGCGCGACGACTCGCGGGTCGGCCTCACCGAGTTTCGCGAGCGCGACGCCATAGGCTTCGCGAGTGGCCACTTCCTCGCCCAGCTTGTACGACGGCGGCGCGATGGGCTTGGGAGACTCGACCGCCCGAGGACGCGTGACCGGTTTGGCAATCAGCGACGGCAAGTTGACGCCGGCCGCGGCCGGGACGAATTGCCTCTCCAATTCGGCGAGCGCGCGATCGAGCTCGTCGCCCTTCTTGAACGCCTTTCCGTGCCAGCCGTCCTTGCCTTCGACGAACGAGACGCCTTTGCCCTTGATCGTTTTTGCCAGGATCATCGTCGGACGGCCTTTGGTTCGCTTCGCCTCGCCGAGCGCATCGAGAATCGCGGCCATGTCGTGTCCGTCGATGACGATCGCGTGCCAGCCGAACGCACGCCAACGGGCGGCCAGCGCCTCCATGTCGTGCCGCCACATCGTCGGCCGGCTTTGGCCGAGCGCGTTGACGTCGGTGATGCCGCACAGGTTGTCGAGGCTGTCGCACGCGGCGGTATCGGCCGCTTCCCACACCGAGCCTTCGGCGGTTTCGCCGTCGCCAAGGAGCGCGTAGGTGCGATAGTCGGACTTGATGCGCCTCGCGTTCAGCGCGATGCCAACGGCGGCGCAAATGCCCTGGCCCAGCGAGCCGGTGGCGACGTCGACGAACGGAAGCCGCGGCGTCGGATGACCTTCGAGATCCGAGTCGATCTTTCTGAGATTCATCAGCTCGGCGCGATCGAACGCGCCAGCCTCCGCCCAGGCCGCATACAGAATCGGCGCCGCGTGCCCCTTCGACAACACGAAGCGATCGGCGTCCGCGTTGTGGGGATCGTGCGGATCGAATCGCATCTCCGCGAAAAACAGCGCGGCCATGAGGTCGGCGGCTGAACAGCACGTCGTCGGATGCCCGCTGCCGGCTTCAGACGTCGACCTCAGCGAGTCGATGCGGAGCCGGGTCGCGACGTTCTTGAGCGCAGGGATGAGAGCGGAGCGATCGAGGATCATCGAAAAGCAGATTGTAGCTCGCCGGCGGCCAGCCCGTATGGGGCGGCGGCGAGTCCGTGTGTGTGGGCGTCGGCCGCGATTCGCTCGAGCAGGCCCGCGGCGTCGGCCGTGTAGTCCGCATGGGGAGCGAGCACAGCGGCCTCCTGATATTCCTGCAACTGGTGCAGCGCTCCCATGCGTGACAAGACAGCGGCCGCGGTACACGCCGTTGAAAACGGCAGCGAGCTGGAGCCGAAGAGCATAGGCCGAGCGTGGCTCAGCAGCTCTTCCGCCAACATTGCATAAGGAAGACGATCGGTGACGGCGAACGCCGTCAGCAGCGCGCCAGCGACGCGGATTTCCTGATCGACGACGCCGCCGAGTCCGCTGCCTGGCTCGTAGGCCACGGCGACGAGACGCTCGAGCTCGTCGATCGGCGCCTGGGCTGAAGCGCCGCCGAGCAGCGGGAGGGCTCGCAGGTACGCATCGACACCCTCGGCGCTCACACCGATCGACTGCCCTCCCTGCCAGTTCATGCGCACTTTCGATGCAAGATTCGACGCGACCTCGCGGAGACGTACGTCGTCGGACGCCTCGGCGGCTTCGGCGAAGAGAATCAGCCAACCGGCCGCGGCTGCTGACGAGCTGTCAGCGGCCAGTTCCAGCGCTTGTGCGAGCGCCGGTTCGATCGCCTCGCGCACATCGTCGCGGCCCGTGGCGGCGTACGCGCGCAGCAGGAGCCGCAGCGCCTCCGCTGTTGGCGCCTCGCCGCGCTGCAGCGCGTCGAGCGCTGCGGTTGTCACTTCGTCGACGGCGGCGGCGATGACGTCCTCGCGCAAGAGCGGCAATTATAATGAGAAGAACTTGGCCTCAGCCATGCTTCTCCGCGACTCTGTGACTCCGTGTCTTCTCTGCGATCTTTGCGATCGCTGCGTTTATCGTCGTCTCCTCCGCTCTCCATGACTCATCGGATCACGCTCATTCCGGGGGACGGCATCGGACCTGAAGTCACCGAGGCCGTTCTCACAGTTCTTTCCGCGTCTGGCGTGTCGATCGAGTGGGACCGCTATGACGCAGGCATCCTGTCGCCCGACACGCAGAGTCCGCTGCCGGCGCCGCTCCTCGACTCGATCCGGCGCAACAAGGTCGCGTTGAAAGGACCGGTGACCACGCCCATCGGTGAGGGATTCACGAGCGTGAACGTGGGACTGCGAAAGGCGCTCGACCTGTATGCGAACCTGAGGCCTGTCGCCAACATCCCGGGCGTGCCGTCTCGTTTCTCGAACGTCGACATCGTCATCGTCCGCGAGAACACGGAAGATCTCTATGCGGGACTCGAACACCAAATCGTTCCGGGGGTCGTCGAGAGCCTGAAGATCATCACAGCCGTGGCGTCGACGCGGATCGGCACGTTTGCGTTCGAGCACGCGCGCGCCAACGGACGCAGGCGCGTCACCGCAATTCACAAAGCGAACATCATGAAGATGAGCGACGGGCTGTTTCTCGACAGCGTCCGAGCCGTCGCGAAGCAGTACCCCGACATCGGCTACGACGAGCGCATCATCGACGCGGCCTGTATGCAGCTTGTGCTGCGTCCTGACACATTCGACGTTCTCGTGCTGCCAAACCTCTACGGCGATATCGTCTCGGACTTGTGCGCGGGACTGGTCGGCGGGCTCGGCGTCGTCGGCGCCGCGAATCTCGGCATCGATTGCGCCGTGTTCGAAGCCGTCCATGGCAGTGCGCCGGACATCGCGGGCAAGGGCATCGCCAACCCGGCAGCGCTGATGCTCTCCGCCGTCCTGATGCTGCGGCACATCGACGAGCGCACGGCCGCGGATCGCATCGTGCACGCGTTGCACCGTACGATGGCCGATGCGACTGCACGCACACCCGATCTTGGCGGCACTGCGACGACCGCTCAGTTCGCGGACGCGGTCTGTAAGATGCTATAGTCGCGGCTCAACGGTATGCTCGACGAGGTTTCAGCAGCGGTCCTGGCCCGTGAAGAAGTCGTCGAATATCTTCGCGGAGGCTACGGCGAACAGAGCGAAGCGGCCGCCCGCGAGCGCGTCAACGGCTATCTCGAAGAGCTTCGTACGACGCAGCGGTACCACATGTATCGCGCGCTGCAGCATCCGCTCTACCCCATCCTGAGAAAGATCGAGAAGATTCCGGAGCAGCCGCACCACGCGCTCGACGCGACGCGTCACCACCGCGTTGTCTACGCCTCGAACCATAAGAGCCACCTCGACTATCTCGTGGAGCCGATCGTCCTCGACGACAGCGGCGTCCGGCCGCCGCTCATTGCCGCGGGCATCAATCTCTTCGGCGGACCGCTCGGGCTGATTCACAAGTACGTCACCGGGGCCATTCCCATTCGGCGCAACACGAAAGACCCCGCGTACTTGATCACGCTCAAGGCGTACGTCGCGGAGATGCTGAAGAAGCACGACCTCTTTCTTTACCCCGAAGGCGGGCGGAGTTACAGCGGCGAGCTGAAACAGGCAAAAACCGGGCTGCTGCACGCGGCCCTGACGGCGTCCACGCCGAATCTGGTGATCCTGCCGGTCGCCATTTCCTACGACCTCGTGCTCGAGGATCACATTCTCGCGCGGCAGGGCGTCAAGAAGACGCAGAGGCCGTTCACGCGCGAACTGGCGGAGATGGTCCGGTATGCGGTCGGCTACCGCTCGCGTGTCTTCGTCACGTTCGGCTCGCCGATTCCGGCCGACGGCGTGGGCCTCGACTCGCGCAGCGACGTTCTGGCGTTCGCGAAACTGGTCCGCGAACGGATTGGACGGCTCTATAAGGTGCTGCCCACGGCGCTGTTCGCGGCGTCGATGAAACCGTCGACGACCAGGAAGGATCTCGAGACGCGAATCGATCGGCTCCTCGAGTTGCTGAACGAGCGCCAGGCGAATCTTGCCGTCACCTCAGGGCGCGATGCGGTCGACGCGGCCGCCGAGCTGCTCGAAACCCGAGGCATCATCGTCTACGCGCGCGGCCGCTTCCGCGTCCGCAATCGCAGCGTCCTCCGATACTACGCCCACACACTCGACCATTTTCTCGAGACGCCCGGCAGAACACACTGATGTTCGACACGGCGTCGAAGGCGTTCTTCCACCTTCTCGCAGGCAGCACACCTCTCAAAAAGATCGCGTCGCGCTACGGAATGCGCCGGCCATCCAGCTTCGCACGCCGGTTCATCGCCGGGGAGACGACGGCGGAAGCGATCGACGCCGCGAGAGCGGTCGAAGCCCGAGGGATGACGATTACGCTCGACCATCTCGGTGAGAGCCTCAGCAGCCTCGCGCAGGCGGAAAACGCCACTCGGGAGTACCTCGAGATCATCGACGCGACCGTCGCCGCCGGCATCGGCCGCAACATCTCGCTGAAGCTGACGCAGCTGGGCCTCGACGTCGACCGCGCCTGCTGCGTCGACAACATCCGCCGCGTGCTCGACAAAGCCGAAGCCAACGGGTTCTTCATCAGGTTCGACATGGAAGGATCGCGCTATACCGCCGTCACGCTCGACATCTTCGAAACGCTGTGGGGCCTCGGCTATCGTGACGTCGGGGTCGTCCTCCAGGCCGCGCTCTACCGGACCGAAGAAGACCTCGCGCGGGTCATGCGTCTCGGCGCGCGCGTGCGGCTGGTGAAAGGCGCGTACGAGGAGCCGAAGACGGTCGCGCATCAGAAGAAGCACGACGTGGACGACGCGTACGCGCGGCTCATGAACATTCTTCTCGTCAGCGGCAACTACCCGGCGTTTGCGACACACGATCCCTCGATGCACGCGCGCGCGCGCCAATGGGCAGCCGAGCGCGGCATCGCGGCCAGCAAGTTTGAGTTCCAGCTGCTCTACGGCGTGCGGCGCGACCTTCAGCAGTCGCTCGCCGCCGGCGGCTCGCTCGTCCGCATCTACATCCCGTTCGGCCGCGAATGGTTTCCCTATTTCATGCGGCGCCTCGGCGAGCGCCCCGCCAACGTGCGATCGGTGGTCGCAAGCATCGTCGACGAACGCGCGGCTCGGAGCTCGTGACTCTCGTGGCTCGAGCCACGGCATAGACTGTATCCATGCCCCGAGTCATCGCCATTACCGGCGCCTCTGCCGGGATTGGACGCGCGACAGCCATCCGCGTCGCGCGCGACGGCGCGTCGGTCGCGATCTGCGCGCGACGCCGCAACCGCATCGACATGGTCGCCGCCGAAGTGGCGGCCGCGGGTGGACGCGCGCTGCCGATTGCCGCCGACGTCGTCAGCGAAGAGGCCATGCAGATGTTCGTCGCGAGCACGGTCGAGCGCTTCGGCACGCTCGACGTCATGATGTGTAACGCAGGCTTCGGCATTTACGGCGCGATCGACGACATCACGCCCGATCAAATGCGCCGGCTCATGGACATCAATTACTTCGGCACCTATTACGCCGTTCGCGCGGCGCTGCCGATCTTTCGGCGCCAGCAGCGCGGCCACATCGTGATCGTGTCGTCGATTGTCGGCAAACGCGGCGTGCCGTACATGGGCGCGTACTCGGCGACAAAATTCGCGCAGGTGGGCATGGCTGAATGTCTGCGATCCGAGCTGTACGGCTCGAACATCCACGTCAGCGTCGTCTGCCCTGTCTCGACCGCGACTGAATTCGCCGACGTGATGGTCCGCGAAACCGGCAGCGACGTCAGCCGCTCGCTCGGACCCGCGCAGACCGTGGACGACGTGGCCAACGCCATCGCCCGCGCGATCGAGCATCCGGTTCCCGAGGTTTACCCCTACTTCAAGTCGCGTGGTCTGGTGTTGTTGAACGCACTCGCACCGGGCTTCACGGACAAGATCGTCCAGAAGTTCGGCCGCAAACCAAGTCGATGACCGAGTCCTTCTCCCGCGCGCGCGACATCGCGCTGGCGGTGCGCGACGTGGGCGGACGCGCGCTGTTGGTCGGCGGTTGGGTGCGCGACCGCCTGATGGGCCGCGACTGTAAAGACATCGACATCGAGGTGTTCGGCATCCCCGCGGCCCGATTGAAGACGCTGCTCGAATCGCTCGGCCGCGTCGAGACGGTCGGCGAAAGCTTCCAGGTGTTCAAGGCTGGCGACATCGACGTCTCGCTGCCGCGACGAGAGTCGAAGCAGGGACGCGGCCACAAAGGGTTCGAGGTCGCGGGCGATCCCACGATGACCGTCGAGGAAGCGGCGCGGAGACGCGACTTCAGGATCAACGCGATCCTCTGGGATCCACTGACGGAGGAATACCTCGACCCGTTCGACGGACGCGGCGATATCGCCAATCGCGTGCTCCGCGTCGTCGACCCGACCACGTTCTGCGACGACAGCCTGCGAGCGCTTCGGGCCATTCAGTTTGCCGCGCGGTTCGAATTCACGCTCGACGACCAGGCGCGTCGGCTGTGTCGCGGCATGCCGCTCGACGATTTGCCTGCCGAGCGCGTCTGGACAGAAATCGAAAAGCTGCTGCTCGCGCAGCGGCCGTCGATCGGTCTCGTGCTGGCGCTCGAGCTCGGCATCGTCGAGAAGCTGTTTCCGGAGTTGAAGGCACTCGACGGATGCCCTCAAGAACCCGAATGGCATCCTGAAGGCGACGTCTGGGTGCACACGCTTCAGGTGATCGATCAAGCGCGGCGGCGCATCGACGATCTTCCGCGTCCGCAACAGCTGACGATGATGCTCGGCGCGCTTTGCCACGACTTGGGCAAGCCGGGGACGACGAAGTTTTCTGACGGCCGGATCCGCTCGCTCGACCACGAAGAGCAAGGCGTTGCGCCGGCGCTGTCGCTGCTCGATCGGCTCAACGTGCACTCGATCGACGGCTACGACGTCCGCACGCAGGTAGCCGGACTGACCGCGCAGCACTTGAAACCGGGCGCCTGGTACAAGGTCCGCGACGAAGTCGGCGACGGCGCGTTCCGGCGTCTCGCCGCGAAGGTCGACCTCGAACTGCTCGCGCGGCTCGCGAAGTCCGATTGTCTTGGACGCGAGCCTGGCACCTTCGATTGCACGGCGATGGACTGGTTTCTCGAACGCGCGCGGCAGCTCGGCGTCGAACACAAACCGCCAGGACCGATTCTTCTCGGCCGTCACCTGCTCGAGCTCGGGCTCAAACCTGGTCCACGGGTCGGCGAGATCCTGAAAGCCGTCTACGAACAGCAGATGGACGGCACCGTCACGACGCTCGAGCAGGCAATCGAATCCGCAAAGCGCCTCATCTGAGCCTCCTCTCCACCCGATTTCGCATCCTCGGGTGGAGGACAGTCGATATGAAATCCGCTGTAGTGTTTGCCCTGCTTGCGTCGCTGGCGACGCCGTCGGTGTCTTTCGCTGGTCAGGTGCGGCCCAGTCAATCGTGGTCGGAGGTGCACCGCTGGAAACCGGGGTGGGAAGTGACCGCGTGGACGACGACGCGTTCCGACTCGCGTCGCGGGTACATCATCTCCACCGACGATACCGGAATGATGCTTCTCAACGTCTCAGGCGTCGAGTTGCGCTCTGACGTAATCAGAACTCTGCGGCACGCGATAGTGGAACACCCTGATTATTTTCCGGTGGCGGATGGTGTGACATTGAGGCTCGACGATCGCGTGTCTCTCACGTCGGTCGGGCTCTTCGTCGCCGACCAGAAGGTTGCCGAATACGACCAAATCGTCGAACGCATCGCGCGCACCGACGTGGATGCGGGCACCGTTGTTCTGGACGTCAAGAAGGAATGGTCGAAAACGCGACAAATCCTGGTGACTGTTGGGCTCATCTATCTTGCCGGGGCCGTGATCATCGGCATCGCGTGCGCCTCGAAGGGCTGTGATTGAGGAGGTCCACACCGTGCGGAAGGAGGTTCACGCCGTACGGAAGGACGTTCGCGCCGTCCGGAAGGACGTTCACGCCGTCCGGAAGGACGTTCGCGCCGTCCGGAAGGACGTTCGCGCCGTCCGGAAGGACGTTCGCGCCGTCCGGAAGGACGTTCACACCGTCCGGAAGGACGTTCGCACGGTACGGAGGCACGTTTGCGTCGCAGACTTAAGGGTCTGCAATACATCTCCTGCCCATCCCGCCAGTAGAATCCCAGGATGGCTCGCTACACACTCGTCTACGGGGTTCGGCTCGTTCCTGAAGGCTCGCTGAAAGATCTCACCGACGCCTCGCTGACGCTGAAGGACGGCACGTCAGCGGGCGTGACGCTTCATACGATCGACGGCACGATTCCGCAGCTGCGCCGCGCAATGGATCGCAGTCTCGATGCGTTCTTCGACTTGCTGCCGGGAGCGGACGAGGAGGACGTGGAGGAATTTGGGGAATGAACGTGGAACGAGGTTCCAGGTTCCTCGTTCCACGTTCCACGTTCGGGGTTCGAGGTTCGAGGTTCAGAGAACGAACCTAGAACCTGGAACTTTGGAACCTAGAACTTTGGAACCTGGAACTCTGGAACCAGGAACCTTTTATGCGTTAGCACTCCGCCACTCTTCGAGGAGACGTGCCGCGTTGCCCGCGACCGAGTGCAGCGACGGGGTCCAGCCGAGCGCGCGTGCACGAGTGCTGCGGACGACCTGGTCCAGCGCCCATGCGTCGGCGATCGGCCCCATCTTGGTGCGCGCTTCTTCGATCGGCACATACCGGACGTCGGGCCGGTGCGCGACGTGCGGCTTGATGGCGGCGATGATGTCGTTGACGCGCTCGTCGCCCTCGTCGTTGGCGTGGTAGATCCCTGACGCCTCAGGGTTCGCGACAAGCCTCGAGTACAAATCCGCGAGGTCGCGGTCGTACACGAGCGGCCAGTGGTTGTTGCCGTCGCCGACGACGCGCACGAGCCCGTTCGACGCCATCTTCAAGAGATCCCCGACCATTCCACCGCCATTGCCGTACACCACGCCGGGACGCACGACCATCGTCCGCAGCGTGGGAGACACGGCGTCGAGCACGAGCGCTTCGTGCGCGGGGCGCCACGATGCAATCGGCGTCGGGTTGAGCGGCGACTCTTCGGTCGCGGGATCGGGAGACGGCCCGAGCACCCACACGCCAGACGTGTAGATGACGAAGCGCTTCGCCGGCGCCGTCGACGACGCCGTGCGCGGCCGCTTCGCCGCCGCAAGTAACGTCGCGATCACCGAGCGATCGATTTCAGGTCCTTTTCCGGACGGACGATCGAACGCCGTATGCACGTAGCCGTCCTGCGCGTCGGCCGCGGCCTTGTACGAGTCGGGATCCGCGAGATTTCCAATCAGCGGATGCCCACCACGCTTCGCCACGCGACGCGCTTTCTCGTTGTTGCGTACGAGCGCCGTCACGTCGTGACCAGTCTTCACGAGCGCATCGAGCACCGCTGCACCGACGTAGCCGGTGGCGCCGGTCAGGAAGATCCGCATGGCAGGCCGTATATCATAGTTCAGTCGTGGCCCGCGACACGCTCATCGACGTTTTCCACGACTTTTCCCACACTCGCGGCGAGTTCCTTGTCTACGACGATGGATTCCGAAGCCGCTCCTATTCGTACGAAGAAACGACGCGGCGCGCGAAACATTTTGCGGTCCGCCTCGACGACTTCGGCCTCGCGCGCGGCGACGCCGTGGTGTTCTGGAGTGAAAACCGTCCTGAGTGGATTGCCGCGTTCTGGGGCTGTCTGCTTCGTGGTGTTGTCGTGGTGCCGGTCGACTATCGCTCGTCGCAGGAATTTCTGCTACGCGTGAGCCGCATCGTCTCCGCAAAACTCGTGCTGGTGGGACAAGAAGTGTCACCGCCACGCGAATCGACAGGCGCAGCGATTCTAAAACTGCACGAGCTCGACTGGCCGGACGGTGAGCCGCGGGCACTCGCCCCAATCAGTATCGATCGCGACACAACCGCCGAAATCATCTTCACCTCGGGAGCGACCGCCGACCCGAAGGGCGTCGTCATCACTCACCGCAACGTCCTCGCGAACATCGTCCCAGTCGAAAAGGAGGTCCTCAAGTATCGGAAGTGGGGCACGCCGTTCTATCCCATCCGGTTTCTGAACCTCCTGCCGTTGAGCCACATGTTCGGACAGGCGATGGCCACGTTTGTGCCGCCGATGCTGGGCGGCGTCGTGGTGTTCATGCGCGGGTACAACCCGGTGGACATCGTCGGTCAGATCAAGAAACGCCGTATTTCCGTCGTCGTGTCGGTCCCGAAAATCCTCGACGTGCTCCGCGAACACGTGCTGCGCGTCGCGCCCGACGCCGCGACGCCGAGTCCGAGGCGCCACTGGATGCGGCGATGGTGGCACTTTCGAAAGATTCACGGGATGTTCGGCTGGAAGTTCTGGGCGTTCGTCGTCGGCGCGGCGCCGCTCGATCCGTCGCTCGAAGCGTTCTGGGGTGAGTTGGGTTTGGTCGTGGTGCAGGGCTACGGTCTCACCGAGACGGCGCCGATTGTCAGCCTCAATCATCCGTTCGGCACGAAAAAAGGTTCGGTCGGCAAGGCAATGGCTGGTGTCGACGTGAAGATCGCGCCCGACGGCGAGATTCTCGTACGCGGCGAGAACGTCACAAAGGGCTACTTCAACGCCGCGGACGAGACGGCGAAGGCGTTCGAGGACGGCTGGTTCCACACCGGCGACATCGGCGAGATCGGGCCCGACGGCGAGCTGTTCATCCGCGGACGCAAGAAAGAAATGATCGTCACGCCGGAAGGACTGAACGTCTTTCCCGAAGACGTCGAACGCGTGCTCAATCAGATTCCCGGCGTCCGCGATTCGGCCGTCGTCGGCGTGCCGACTGGAAGCGAAGAACGCGTCAACGCAGTGCTCGTGCTCGATCCGGGCACCGATGTCGACGGCGTCGTCCGCGCCGCGAACGCCAGGCTTGACGATCATCAGCGCATCCGCCGCACGCACATGTGGCCCGAAGCGGAGCTGCCTCGCACTGAGGGCACGAAGAAGCTGAAGCGCAGCGCGATCCGCAACTGGGTGGTCAGCGGCGGAACGGCGGCGGTCGCGGCGCCCTCAGACGATCCGCTCGCGGCGCTCCTGGCGAAGTACTCGGGGCGCGGCGACCTGGCGCCGACGACGACGATCGAAGAGCTGGGATTGAGCTCGCTCGAGCGCGTGGAATTGATGGTCGCGCTCGAGGATGCGTTTCACACGCACCTGGACGAGGGCGCGTTCGCGGGCGCGCGCGACCTTCGCGATCTGCGCGGCGTCGTCGAGCGCGCCGCGGTGAGCGATGCGCCGCCGCCGGAGCCCGTGAATTTCCCCGCATGGAATCGATCGCTGCCGGCGCGCGCCATTCGCAACGTCAGCCTCGCGACGTGGCTGCTGCCACTCGGCCGCGTGTTCGCGTGGCTGCACGTCGACGGACGCGAGCATCTGCAGGCGATTCGAGGTCCCGTGATTTTTGCCGCGAATCATCAGAGCCACATGGACACCCCCGTCATCCTGGCGGCGCTTCCGCCGCGCTGGCGATATCGCACGGCGACGGCGATGGCGAAGGAGTTTTTCAAGGCGCACTTCTTTCCAGAGCAGCATGGCCGCGCGGCGTGGTTCACCAACAGCCTGAACTACTACCTGGCCGCGTTGTTCTTCAACGCGTTCCCACTACCGCAGCGCGAGGCCGGCGCGCGGCAGACGCTGCAGTACATCGGCGATCTCATCGCGCACGACTGGTCGGTCTTGATCTTTCCCGAAGGCAAGCGATCGGATGCGGGCGAGATCAATCGCTTCATGCCTGGCGTCGGAATGATCGCGTCGCGTCTGGATATTTCCGTTGTACCCGTGCGTATCGTCGGGCTCGACAAGGTGCTGCATCACACCTCTCGAATGGCGCGGCCCGGTCGAGTGCGAGTCGCGTTCGGACAACCGTTGCATCTGACCGGCGACGACTACGCCGCGCTCGCGAAGCAGGTCGAGGACGCGGTACGAAACTTGGATTAAACCCCGACAGTGTCGCGGCGGTCTACGAAAGATGACACACCCGGCGGGGGTGCCCGCCGTAGCTCGATGTGAATTGGTCGAGCGGAGGCTGGAGGCCCCGCCGCCAGTGGAGAAAGAGGACGCGATGAGATCTCTGGCTGCTGGAGTCATGCTTATCGGATCGTTGCTGGCCGCGGGGTGCGCGGGCGCGAGCGGACGCGTGTACGTCCGCACTGGCCCGCCGCCGCTCCGCGCTGAGGTGCGGGCAGTCGCGCCAGGGCCAGGCTATGTGTGGGTTCCCGGCTATTACTCATACGAGCGCGGCGGTTATGTGTGGGTGTCCGGCCGTTATATGCGGCCGCCACGGGCTCGGGCCCGCTGGGCGCCGGCACATTGGGAACGCGACGGGCGCGGCTGGTACTTCGTTGAAGGGCGCTGGCGCTGAGCCGATGGTAAGATTGTTCCGAAAGGAACCTTAGCGAATTGAGCAAGGACGATCTCATCGATATGCAAGGCACCGTGGTGGCGGTGCACAGCGGCGGCCTCTACCGTGTGCAATGCGACGCCGGCCACGAGGTACTCGCGCAGCTCAGCGGCCGCATGCGCCGCTTCCGCATCAAAGTCGTTCCCGGCGATCGCGTGACGGTTGGCGTCTCGCCCTACGACCCAGTGCGGGGCATCATCACGTTCCGCGCACGCTAACGAACACAGTTTGAATTCGAATACCGCACATCACAGCCGCCGGCATCGGCCACGCCGGCGCACTTCGGCACCTTCGCACAAGGCGCACGCGACGCCGCATCACCGGACCGCGCCATCCGCGCACGCGGCGCCCGCACTGGAGCCGTTCGCCGTCGACACGACGCCGATTCCGTTCGCGTCGCTCGCGCTGGACTCGCGCCTGCTCGAAGGCGTACGCGACCTCGGCTTCAGCGAGACCCGGCCGATTCAGAGCGCCGTCATCACGCTCTCGCTCGCAGGCGACGATCTCATCGCCTGCGCGGAAACCGGCAGCGGAAAGACGTGCGCCTTCGTCGTTCCGATGCTGCAGCGACTGCTCCGCGACCCATCCAGTAACGACGCTCCGATCGCCGAGGCTGCGCCAAAAAGATCGCGCGTGCTGGTGCTCGCGCCGACGCGCGAGCTCGCCGTGCAGATCGAAGACGAAATCCACGGGCTCTCGTATCACACGACCGTTACGAGCGCGGCCGTCTACGGCGGCGTGGAGATGGGCCAGCAGGAGCGCGCGCTCAAGGCCGGCGTCGACATCATCGTCGCCACGCCTGGCAGGTTGATCGATCACATGCGACAGCAGAACGCCGACCTGTCGGGCGTCGAGCTCCTCGTGCTCGACGAAGCCGATCGCATGATGGACATGGGCTTCTGGCCCGACGTCCGCCGGATCATCGCCGCGCTGCCGGCGACGCGCCAGACGCTGCTCTTCTCGGCGACGATGCCGGACGACGTGGTGCGATCGGCGCTGGAAATTGTGAACGAACCCAAGTTCGTGCAGGTAGGAGCGCGCAGCGCGCCCGCAAAGACGATCACGCACAGCAAGCAGGAAGTGCCGCACGGACACAAAGTCGACTGGCTAATCGAGCACCTTCGGAAACCCGAGGGGCCTGTGTTGATTTTCTCGCGAACGAAGATCGGCGCCGACAAGCTGGCTCGCCGGCTGCAGTCGGCCGGCATTCGCTGCATCGCGCTGCATGCGGATCGCACCATGGATCAGCGTCGCCAGGCAGTCGAGGGATTCCGCGGCGGGAAATACAAGGTGCTGGTCGCCACCGACATCGCCGCGCGCGGTCTCGACATCGACGGCATCCATACGGTCATCAATTACGAAGTGCCCGATTCGTCCGACACTTACGTGCATCGCGTGGGCCGCACCGGCCGCGCGAATGAAGCGGGGCATGCCATTACGCTCGTCGCGCCGGAAGAGCATCGCGCCTTGGCTCAGCTAGAAAAGCAAGTTGGCGTTCATTTACAATGAAATGTCCCGCTGATGGCTGAACCGTTTGCTCCGCCGCCTCCAGACGCGCCGCACGCACCAGCTGAGTCTCCGGCTGAGTCTCAGTCGCCGGCCGTCGCGCGCTTCAAGTCGTGCCGGTGGCGCCGTCCGCCAGAAGACGGTCCGGAATGCTGCGGCCATCGCGACGTGCTGCCGATGGCGGGCACGACCGGCTTCGATCC
>Ga0068871_100001619_pt1 | contig 15168 bp, 28 predicted proteins | sample KBSMisM72_FD_72750 | JGI IMG/M metagenome (GOLD analysis project Ga0068871, IMG submission 72750) | Miscanthus rhizosphere microbial communities from Kellogg Biological Station, Michigan, USA - KBS Miscanthus M7-2 | ecosystem: Host-associated > Plants > Roots > Rhizosphere > Soil ... | reverse complement strand
AACTTTTGGGAGTTCATGCTCGCCATGGGCTCGGGTATGAACATCGGGGACTCGATAACGGTCGGCAACACGATCGAGGTATTGCGAACTAGGGTCTGAAGGAAAATCCCGGAATGGCGAAAAGGGTACCGTTCGCTCAGCGGGGTTAGAGACCTACGCAAACTCGGGGAAAGGGGTAAAGCGGTCATGGGACGAGCACTGAAAGCGGGGGAGATACGAGTGGGGGCGGACGTCGGGGGCGTGCGACCGTTCGAGCGCATCGACGAGCGGGGGGAAATCGAGCGCGGCTTGCTCGTGCCGCCCGACCGAACCGGGGTCTGTACCCAGGGCATCATCCATCTCGGCGCCGAGCTCGACGAGCCTGGGGTGCGGGCGGTCCGCAGCGTGCACAAGTACACGGCGCGGGGCCCGAGCCAGGTGAGCTCGGACGCCTACCGGAGCGGCTGGGACAAGGCTTTCGGGAGCAAGCCCAATTGATCGGGGGTCAGGACTTCTGCGCCGCGATCAATTCCGAGCGCAGCGGCTCGAACAGCCATTCGGTGAGGTAGCAAGGCGGCGGGTGGCCCTCGCACAGTGCGCAGCGGGTATCGACCGTGCAGCGCTCCCGAGCGCACCGGGCGTATTCCAAGATGGTCGTGTGATGTCGCATCATCGGCTCCGACCGAGCCCCTCGAGGCCAAGGGCAAAGGCCGTGCACACCATCAACAGCCAAAGGGTGGCCATGATGGGATGCCGTTCGGCGAACGCGAGCCATTCGGTCATGGTCACTCACTTCCGAACGAGCGCGAGCGCCTGGCCCCGCCGGTAGACATCGAGCTGCACCAGGGCCCGGCGCGGCCAGGAGTACACGAGACGGAGGTTGTGGCCGCAGGGGCACTGCAGCGTCGTCGCCGTGAGCGTCGTTGCCCCCTCGCGCCTCAGGGTCACCGGGTGCCACGTGTTGCAGGGCGAGCACAGCACTTCGTCCTGCCACTCGGTGCGTTCGGCAAAGCGATCCTGGGCGGCGTTCGGCAAGCGGTGGACGTAGTTCGAGGGCACGTTTGGCTCTAGGACATGCTCCTCGAAAACGCCGTGGGGCTCGCAGAAGTCGTGATGACGCTCGTCGTCTTCGGTCTCTACGAGCTCGCGGCACCAGCGGCACGAGTAGCCGCCCTCCGCGATGGGCTGGGCGTCGAGCCAGGCGGCCATGTCGACGATGGTGCCGAGGTTCTGCCGGGAGAGCGTGCGCAGGGCCACGAGCTTACGCGCTGATTCGCGTCCAAAGAGCAGCTCAGCGGGGCTCGGCGCGGGTCGCGGCCCGACGGCGTCGACCCGCACGAGTCGGTCGACCAGCAACAGGCGTTGCCGTTCGGTCGGGGTGAGGGCTCCCACCAGGCGTGACACCGAACGCTCCAGGCGCTTCTGGCACAACGCGAGCTCGGCTGCCGCTTCCTGGAGCGGCGGGGTCCGGCAGGACTCGGGCACGGGCTCGACGTCCTCGTCGTCCGAGGGGTCACGATCGTACGGGTAGTGCTCGTCGTAGTCGTAACGGTCCTGCCGCTCGGCTTCGATGGCCGCGTCGATGCAATCGGGTGCGCATGGCTCGCCTCCGACCGCGAAGCAGCCGGGGCACACGAACGGTGCGTCGTCGGGCCAGGTCTCGTCCTCGGCGTCGGTCACCGGAACGCCTCGCACAGCAGCCGGAAGGCGAAGAGCACGGCGTGAAGTGATTGCCGGTAACGCCGCTCGCGTTCGATTTCGCGCACGAGCCGGATGTGGGTGGCGAGGCTCCTCACCGTTGTGTCTCCCAGATGACGGTGATGCTGGGATTGGTCACGACGAAAGCGGCCTGGACGCTGTAGTTACCCGGCTGCCAGCCGGAGCAGACGGGGTAGCCCGCAGGCGCCACGAGCTCGACGGGCTTGCCATCGAGGGGCAAGGGCACGAAGACGGCCACGAACTTCGGTTGGCGTATTCGCGTGCCGGCGGCTCCGGGCTGATCAGGGCTCGGGCTGTCCTTCTGGCGAGCGAGCTCGCGGGCGTCTTCGAGCGCGCTGCGAAGGCCGGCCGCTCTGCCCTCGTCGTAGCCGCGCTGGTAGAACTTCAGCTGCTCGGCGTCCATACTCATTCCCCTCGCTCCTTCTTCACCTCGGCGTCGACGATAGCGTCCGGCATGACGCATGCGAGCGAGGCCTTCACGCGCTCGGAGTACTCCTCGGTACGTTCTCGCCTCCAGAGAGCACGCGCCTGGGCGAGTTCGATGAGCGTGAGAAAACGCCGTGCGCTGTCTCGGAGCCGGAGAGCCGAGCCCCCGAGCCCATGCACGTCGTGCAGATGCAAAAAATCGAGGGCGGTATCCTGAATCCATTGCACGAGCCGCTGCTCGCCGAGCAGGTTAGACACGGGGTCGAGCAGGTCCATGGCCAGGCAAAAGGCAAGCTCACGGCCCTCCTGCCACTTGGCCCGCAGGGCTGCGAGTCGAGCGACCTCCCGCTCGTAGCTGCCCTGGACGACCTCGTACGGAAGAGCGGGACCGCTCGCTACGAGATCCGCGAGCTCGTCCCGTTCGAACCCGAAGTTTTCCGCGCCGCTCACGACCCCGCCTCTGGCACGACCGTGCGCACCGTCGGCTCGTCCTCGTCGCCCTCGTCCTCGCCGCCCTCGGTCTCGGGGTCCTTGGCCCTCAAGGCCCAGAGCGTCGCGAGAAAGGTGTCGAAGGCGACCCCGACCGCGGGCTGACACCCAGAGCAAATCGTGAGCTCGGTAGTGCTCTCGACCGCGGACTCGTTCTCGATGGGGCCGTTCAGGAAATACGGCGCTTCGTTCATGCCGAGCGTCGCCTGGTAGTAGCCCTGGCCGTCCACGAGCTCGCGGCGGCAGATGTCGCACTCGACGGTAAAGCCGACGACGAACCCGACGACGCCCGCTTTGCTCTCGTCCTTGCGCCGATCGATGTCGCGCTGGCGATCGTTGCGCGCCTGCAGGCTTTCAACCGGGTCATCTAGGTTGTCTGACGTAAACGTGTCCATGTTACGGCTCCTACTTGTCGGCGATGAGGTTGAGAACGGTTTCCTCCGCCACGTTCCAGTCGTGCAGGAGCCGCTCGCGAAAAACGTCGGAATCGATGAAGCTGCGCGAGGTGGTCTCGCTCGCCCCGCCCGTCCAGTTGCAGGTGACATCATACCACTCGACCCCGCGCAGCACGCGCGATTGCCGGTTGAGATACAGAATGAGCGCACCGCTCAGAAAGCGGCGATGGGTCGGATCCCCGTAGCTCATGCTGTTCTGGTGTGAAGGCCAGCGCACTTCGAACTTGCCCCCGGGTCGAATCACCCGAAAGGCCTCGTCGAAGAAGTGCAAGACCGTGTCCTTGCGCCGGAGGGTGCGCTTCCAGAGGTGCCCGCCCCGCATCCGATACTCTTCGCTCAGGCGAAAGGAACGGGGACCGTCGAAAAAAAGGCTTTCCCGGACTATCGGACTCGGGTTCCAGATTTCCCACACGGGCGCGTCCACCGTGCTCAAGTGCTCGATGCAGTGGCTGCTGCGGAGCTCGTCCACGCTGCCGTCTTCGAACGGCCAGGGCTCGCCACTGTCGAAGTCGACGCAAAAATCCGTGAGCCCGGGCACTTTATCCACCCCGCGAAAGCCATCGTGGGGCCGAGGGCCACTGCCGAGATCGAGCCGGAGCCGCTCGCTGCCGGCGGTGCTCGTCACGGCTCCTCCCGCGGCCAGCCTGGCGGGGGCGCGTCGGGGCATTCGTAGTCCTGCCGGTCGTCGTAGTGCGTGCGGCGGTCGGCGCGGCGCACCTGCATCCCGTCGCCCTGGTCGACCGTGACCTCGGCCGCCATGGACTCGTCGAGCTCGTCCTCCTCGCCGATGTCGATTTCGAGCCCGGTCGGCACCGGCTGCGGCGCGATGGGGTCAATCGGTCGACTCTCCACTCGCCCTTTGCGACCGAGTTGTCGCGCCTTCATGTCCCGCATGTTCATGCCCCGCATCACGATTCTCCTTCAGCAAAGCGATCATCGGACGTCTCCCCGCGCCGCTCTCGACGCATGGCGTACACCACGCGCTCGTAGACGCGCTGGGAGCGCCGATCACCGTTCGAAGCCGCCTCCGCCGTCTTTTCGAGCTCGGCCACCACTTCGTTGAAACTCCAGCGCTCGGGAGGCTGCCAACGACCGTCCTCGTACTCTTCGAGCACGAGCATGAGCTCGTCGCCGTCTTCGAAACGAGGCCGGCGGCGCCTACCGCTCTCAGGCACCGGGGCCCTCCTCTCCAGCGAACCAGTGCACGAGACAGCTCTTGCTGCAGAGGACCACGAGCTCGGGCTTGGTGTCCGCCTTGCGCTCGGGGAACGGGACGGCCCAGTTCCAGCCCACCCAGGCATCGTCCGGGAAGGTCACCGTGATGAAGTCCGGCAGCCCCTCGGCCCCAGACGAGCACTGGAAGTTGACCTGCAGTCCGCAGTCCTCACACGCCTGCTCGCGCGCATGCATCAGCATCAGTAGTGTCTCCCCATCAGGATCGGCAGCGCCCCAAACCCCCGCTCGGTCGCCATTCTCTCGATCAATCGACCATCAGCCGACGGATCGCGCCCGACGAAGCCGTACCGGGTCCACACGCTCCGGCGGATGGCGACCTGCATCAAGTCCACGTTGTGGAGCCGCGGCGGGTTGCCCGTAAAGCGCACGACCTTCTCAGGATCGCGTGGGTTGTCGTAGGAGAGCACGCCCGTCTCTGGGTGCCGTACCAACCCCACCATGTCGCACTCGCACACGGCCACGTCCATGGGCTGGGATTGTAGGGTGCGGGCGAGCTCGCCGAACGCGTCGGGCGCGTACTCGTTGTCCGCGTTGGTGTGCAGGATATAGGTGCCCTTGGCCCGGAGGAGCGCCTGAGCGCGCAAGTCGTGCCCCCATTGTGCCGTGCGCTCGGGCGTCGCCACGATGGCGTACGGGCACACGACCGGCTCGAGCAGCGGTCCGTCGTGGTAGATGAGCACCTCGAAGTCCCGGTAGCGCTGGGCGTCGAGGCTGAGCAGGAAGCGCTCGAACGCCGCGTTCGTCGTGCACCCCTGGTAGTAAGCCACGATGACGGTGAAGAACGGATAGCCCTCCGCGCTCCGAAGCGCATCGTCGTCTCGTCGACCCTGCCACAGGTGCTCGCTCGTCTGCCGAGCCTGCAGCTCCCGGCGCTGGTCCTCGGCAGGCTCGGTGCCGTTGCCGAGCGCAGCCTGGTCGAACAATCGCACGTTGCGAGCCCGCGGGTCCGAGTCGCTGATGGGCCACGGACGGTCCTCGCCGGGTCTGCCTTTGCGGAAGACGAGCACGCAGTCGTTCCACTCGCTCTCGCCCTGGTCGTACACGAACGACTCCATGAGCCAGCACGAGATGCCGCAGCATTTGCGAGCCCAGAGCTCGAGTGCGATGCCGCTATCGGGATAGAAGCGCCAGCAGTCGAAGGGGTGGCCGTGATATTTGCCGTTGGAGGGGACGTTGAGGTAGAGGTACCCGCCGCGCTTGAGGACCCGGAGCATTTGCTCGAAAGTGGCCCAGAACAGCATGTCATGCTCGAGACAGGACGTGCTCACGACCAGATCGAACGACTCGTCCTCGAACGGGAGCTGCCCCGACGCTTCCACGACGTCGACCCCGGGACCCGGCTCGATGTCGAGCCCGGTGTACTCGTCCGAGGGGGACGCGACACTGCGCAGGCTCCCGTTCACGTCCATGCTGCCGACGTCGAGAATGCGCTGGTCGCGTAGGTTACTGCCGTAGGCCTCGAAGAAGCGCCGGCCGAGCTCCAATGCCGTGTCGTGCATCAGGGCACCCCTTGCGTGGTCGTGCACACCGTGTTCGAGCGCGTCCAGGGGTGGCCACGCCAGTGTTGGCTAAAGTCGACCATGACGTAGACCGCGAGCGCAACCCATGCAAAAAAATCGGACCAGCCGAAGGCACGCCGTGTCATTCGAGCACCACCTTCTGCGTGATTCGGTGCTGCACACAGGTCTCCACGATGGGCGCGTTCCGATTGCGCTCCTCGCGGTCGTTCAAGAACGCGACGATGACGACGAGGCCCGCGAGCGCGAAGGCAAATACTATCAAGACCAACCACAGCATTCGCCGGTCGATGCGGTCGAGCTCGCTCTCCGTCACGCCAGGCTCTCCCGGGTCTTGTGCCACTCGTCAGGGCGAGCCTGGGGGTTGAGCCCTTCGCTCTGCCGGCGCACGGCCGAGCGGTAGTTGATCTTCCAGCCTTCGAGGGCCTTGCGATCGAATTGGCAGTGCGGGTGGTGCTGCTCTTTACCGCGCGTGTCGTCGCGATCGCCCCAGGCTGCGCCACTCTCGGGATCGTAGTACGTGCGGCACGCGCACTCCCGATAGATGACGGACGGGGCGTTGCAAATCTGCCACATTTTGAATTGCCGGTAGGGCGGGGGCAGATCGTGCCCGTTGCCGCGGGGGTCGACCGTGCCGACCGCGTAGAGCGCGGGCGTCAGGATGACGGCGCCCGTCTTCCAGCTCTTGCTCACGGTGTTGGCGAGATTGCGTCGGAGAATGCCGCCTGCGGTCCAGTACAGGAACAAGGCGCGGTTACAGCGGAATAGGGGATAGCCGTCGAGCATGGGGAAGTCCTTGAGGGAGGGAAGAGGGGGAGGGCTCAGCGAAGGGCGTCGCCCCAGAGCGCGAGCGCTTCGATGGGACCTGATAGGGTGAGGCTGAGGCTCACGCCCGGGCTGCACGTAGAAAACGGTTTGCGTTGGTGGGGTGAGATGAGTGGCTGCTTGGACATCCAGGCGAAGAAGTCCTTCGCAGTCTCTCTGGGACGTGCCGCGAGCGGGCTCCAGTCATCGTCGACGAGCTGGAGCGCAGCCCTTGACTCAGGATCGAGCAAGACTTGGAACTCGGCGAACGTGATGCCGGCCTCGAAAAAACGCGCAGGAAATGGCCCCGTGCTCACGATGAGCTGGCGCTCACGACCCACCAGTATCTCGTGCAACGCCGTCTCGTTCGTGGCACCCCAGACCAACAGGCCCTGGGCTCGAAAGGGTACCTGGGGCACGCTCGACCAGGTGAAGTACTCCCCCTTGGGGCGCCCGCAGAAGCCCATGCAGGCGTCGACCCGGTGGTTGGCTCGGCGGTGGTAATCGAGCGAGGGGTTAGACAAGGGCTTGTCCTCAGGCACGGGGCGCCTCGCTTTTCATTTCCACCTGGTCGTAGCTACGCGAGCAGTTTTCGAGGAACGTCTTCTTGTCAAACCCGCTCATGCTGAAGGGTTCGAGCGGGTCCCGGGCTCGGCGCTGGTCGATCTCGTGGCCCGCTCGGGCCAAGCGCGACGCCAGGTTCAGGAACACGACCATGCAGTCGAAGCAGGGCAAGTCCCCAATCGCCTCCATGGCCCGAACCCCCGCGTCCATCAACGTTTGGAGGTGCTCGCCGCTCGTCGTGAACGCCACGAACGGGTCGGTTCGGTCGAGGCGCTTTTTGCCCGCCTCCATGGGTCGACGGAGCGCGTTGGCCTTGCGCCGAAGGTGCCGGTTCATGGAGACTCTCCACCGAGCACAGGCCGCACGATCTCGCTCCCGTCTGGGTTGTGGATTTTGAGGCTCGGGTCGTCGAGCCACGCCGCACACAACTCGTACAGCGCCGACGGGCTCAGGATCGGCGCCCAGGCCCGCAGCAAATGAAACGCTGCCTCCGCACGCGCTTCGAGCCGTCGCGCGTCCTCGCGATAGGGCGCCTCCGACTCACCACTCTCCATCGCAAACATGCCTTGAACGAGCGAAGCGCTCGCGTACTTGGTTCCCTCAATCGTGCGTCCCACGAGCTCGAAGCACGCCGGCAAGGGCTCGTTCGTCTCGTTCTCGACGTGTAACGCTAGGAAATTGCCAATGGTGAGCGTTCGCTCCCAGTAGCGAACGGCATGCATCCCCCCGTCGCACGGAATGCGCTGTCCACCTCGATGCAGGAACAGACCTGGTTGATGCGGTGTCGCGATGCGCTCCACGCGCAGCATCTCATGTGGATAAAGCCCCACGAGACTGTGACCCGGCACGACCGTCGCCGTGAGTGTCACCTGTACCAGTGGAAGCTGTCGATGGCCGTACGGGATCATGGGGACGCTCCTTCCGGCGTCGAGTCTGGAGCCGAGAAGTCCTCGGTTTCGATGTGCGGGGAGAAGGCACGCACCTGATCGAACAGCTGTGCTTCGAGATCACGAAACCCAGGCCGCCCACCACCCTCGAGATACTCGATGATGGCCGTCACCGTCGGGCGCAGGATCGGCGGCACGGGCATGTCGGCACGCAGGTACTGCATGCGTTTGATAGTGGCCCGAAAGCTGTGCGGATCGATGCGGCGCGGTCGCCGCCGGCGGCGGGCCCGGCGCTCACGGAACGCCAGGATTTGCGCCTCTCCATCCGGGTCCCCGAAGGGATCACGAATGGCGGCCAGCTGCGCGAGCTCGCCGAGCTTCAACTCCACCCGTTCGGTGCGGAGGAGTTCAATCAGCTCGGGCGCGAGCCCTCGCCCAATGTGCGCGTAGCGCGTGACCCAACCGTTACTGCGCCCGAGGCTCGTGCCGAGCTCGCGGGACGAGACCCCGGCGTTCAGGGCCTCGTTCAAGCGGCGACCGATTTCCCACGGGTGCGGATCGCTCCTCTCGATGTTCTCGATCAAGTGCTCGTAGTGGCCGTCACTGCCGAGCACGTGGCAGGGGATGCCCCTGTCCGCGGGCCAGTACCACTTGATGCCGCTCTCACGGTCGGCGCTCCCCGGCGGGGCCTCGACCCCGTCGATGAGCAGGCGAATCGCTTCGAAACGGCGACTGCCCGCGCGCAGCTGGTATTCCTTACCCTCGGCCCGGCTCTTGTCGTTCGGGTTCTCGACGACGATCAGGTTTTCGAGCAGGCTGTAGCGATAGATGCTCCAGGCCATCCGTTGCACGGACGGGAGGTGGTCGCGGATGTTGAACGGATCGCCTTCGATTTGGTCGTGGCGAACCCACACGATGGCGGGACGAGCGAGCGATTCGGGAACGGGAGCGGCAAAGTCCCGCTCGCGCCAGACACGCTGGCGGTGGGCAGGAACCAACTCGGCTCCCGCTACACCACTCACTTCGCTGTCGCCGCCCGCTTGGCTCGGGCGGCTCGAGCTCATGCGCTAGAACCTGCCTGCTTGGGGCGTGCGAGGTAGTCTCGCGCGGTCACTTCGGCTCGGTGTCGATGGCCCTCGCTGCCCGGGCTGAGCTCGCTCAAGAGCGGCCAGTCGTTGCGCTCGTCGAGCGTGAGCGGACGCTTCGGATCGAGTGCGGTCGCACGGGTCACGGCGAGCTCGTCGTCGGCCCCCGCCACGAGCTCGGGGCCCGTTTCCGTAGCGAACTCGGCGGACTCCTCGTCGCCTTCACCGTGAGCCTCGCGCGAGGCCTGCTCGGCGTCGTCCGGGGGTAGGACTGCAAACAGGCGCCCTCCGACGGTGATCTGGCGAATCTTCGTGAGCTTCTCGGCCTCGTCGGCCTCCAGGATCTCGCTCGGCTCGGCCCGGCGGGCCAGGGTCCCGAGTTCGAGATCATAGAGCACGTAGCCCGTGCTCGATTCGTCTTCGAGCGTCTCGGCCCAGGCGGGCGCAAACTTGCAGATGGGATGGTGCTCGCGCTCGGTTGGCGGTCGAGCTCCCTTGGCGAGAGCCCATTCCCCGCCGCCTCTCAGGCCCCGGCAATCGTTGGGGCACTGCTCGGGCGCGTAGACGGGACGCTGGGCCCCCGTCGGTCGACCGCGCACGACGCCTCGACGTTGCACCGGTGCAACAGCTTCGCGGGCCAGGCGCTCTTCGGCGACGCGGGCTTCCTCGGGGTTGCGGCTCCATTGCACGCGGCGGCCCGTCTTCGGCGGGCGTTCGTTGATGAGCGGGTCGCGCAGCACCGCCATGCATTTGCCGTTGCGACCGTGCAGCACGCATTCACCATGGTCGGCGAGCAAGCGTGCGGCAAGGACCTCGCGGCCCTGGGCGTAGCGGAGCTGGCCTGCGTAGACCGTGACCACGCGCTTTTGCCCAAAATACTCGATGTGGAAGGCCAGATCGATGGTTTGAGCGGGTTGTCCCGAGGGGCGCTGCACTTGGGCTGGGCGCCGACTGTGGCCCGTGAGTGGGACCGGGAGCAACTGCAGCGTTTGGCGGAAGCTCTGGTCCACGCGCTTGTTGCGTTCGATGGTGCGGCTGATGACGTACTGCTCTTCACGCGTGACGGGACGGGCCACGTCGCCGTCTTCGTCGAGCCATACGGGTTGGTTGTGTGTCCATGCCCGAGCGTCGCTCGAGCACAGCTTGACGATGGTACTTGGCATGCTCGCGAGTGTGCCCTGGAATGGAAGCTAGTTCAACCGAACGGCGGGTTTTTTATCCGTAGCCTGGTTTCATGCTGGCCCGTAGCGTGAAGTTCGCATGCCGTATCTCAACGACGCCGAGTTGCGCGAGCAGCTCACGCGAGCTGGTCGCAGCAACGCCGACATCGTCCCCTACGAGGACAACGACAACGCGCTCGGCCTGATGCCGCTGCTCGGTGGGATGGGAACGGCGGCCATCGTCGGTTTCGTTCGGAGCAAGCTCGAAGACCCCAATACCGGCGAGTGGAACCTACCCGGAACGCGCTGGGACGCGGAAGCCGTAGCCTTTCTCGCGCTCTGCGGTGTCGCCTTTGGCGGGCAATACGTCGGGCTCGAGCAATGGCGCGGTTACGCAGCGCTCGGCGCCGTCGGCGTCGGCAGCCACTTTGCAGGGGAGGTCGCTCGACGCTTCGGCAAAACGGGCAAGTTCACGCTGGTCGGCGCAGGCGTTCCCCCGTGGGACCCGACGAGCTTTGACCCGACGCAGTTCCCCGGGCTCAACGACGACATGCAGGCGCAGGGCCTCGCATCGAGCGGCGTCTGAACCGTCGTAGCGCAGTGAACTAGCGCGAGTGCATCGAGACGAGTGTGAGCAAGTCCAACAGAGGAGCCGATCGCCTGGTCGCCAACGCTTTCGTCGCGTTGCTCGTCGCGCCGGTGCTGTTTCTCATCTGGCACTACCAAAAACCCTCCCCGCCGTCTTCGTGATGGCGGGCCCAACCCATGAGTTTAGTCGGTGAATTCTTTTTCGGTCTGGCTCTGGCACTCGGTCGCGACGCGGCCCACGGCGCCATCGTTCAGGCCGCAAAGGCACCGGCGAAAAACGCGGGGGCTACCGTCGCCGGTCGGTCTCCCCGTGCAACCCCCTACCGGAGTGGAGCAGACAATATGAGTGCATTCGATATCGTAGGTGACGATGATGACGACTACGGGTCCATCGGCATGGATCCGCAGTTCGTGGGCGCGGACGACATGTCTTTCCTGAACAGCCTGGTCTCGGGCGACGTGCTCGACGCTCTGGTGAGCGGCGACGGCACGAGCGAGATCATCGGCGCGGTCAAGAAGCAACAGAACGCGAAGAAGCAGGCCGCCCTGCGTCAGCTCGCGATGCGGTCGGCGGGTGCGGTCGTCAAGCGTGGTTTGGATCGTCGGCGGCGCTATCCGCTCGGCGTAGTCCCGACCACGGTCACGAGCGGCAACGTGGTCACCATCCCGACCACCCCGCAGAACCTGTTCCGTCCGGAACGCCTGGTGATTCCGTCGGACATCGCGTTCGACATCGGCGTCACCGACGTGAAGGTCGGCAACCAGAGCCAGTTCGTCGAAACGTCGGAGGTGCCGGGCTCGCTCTTCAGCGAGGTCGCCATCAACACGGGCGTCACGTTCGACACGGCCGAGATCGGAAACCAGATTTCCGTAGCGCTCCGTAACAAGAGCCTCTCGGACGTGGAGTTCACGGCTGGTTTCGTGGGTACGATCGCCAAGTAGGCGAGCGCCCCCACTCGCATCGAGAGAACGGGAGCGCGAGAGGCAACAGTGCAGGTCGTGTGTACTTTATCGAATGGCGAAGGACCGTCCAACTGGCTACGCCGCAGTCGAGTATTCGGCACGGTGATCAAGGCCCTTCTGGACGCGCAAGTTCGAAACAACCTGGTGTTCCTCTCGCTCAACCCAGGCACGCCGATGCTCTACGCGAGCGGCGTGCGCTACAAGCCCGAGCCGAACTACACCTTCATGGGCAAGCCCTGTGAGGAGTTCGCCGCGATCCCCATCGTGCTCGAGCGGAAGAACGGCGACTGCGACGACCTCGCCCCCTGGCGGGTGGCCGAGCTCATTCGCGGTGGCGAACGCGCCAAGATTCGCGTCCAGTGGCGAGCCCGCAAGAATGCCGACGGGAGCCAGGGGCGCAAGTACTTCCACATCGTGGTGCGTCGAGCCGACAGCACCATCGAAGATCCGAGCGCTCTGCTCGGCATGAACAGCTGACTCCATGACCCGCCGTGCCTATGCTCTCCGTGACGACTCGAGCCGCTCTCGCGGCAAGAGCGCACGTGCACGTCGAGCAACCGAGCACCTGGGCAAGACCACGCGCGAGCCCGTCCGCGGGATTGGTTGCTTCACCAATGGCTACGTCCCCCGCATGGAAAGCGGGAGCACGAAGAGCGCCCCGAACATCTCGCCGATCCTGCGCGGCTGCTACGCCGACCCGATCGAGGTTGCGCTCGAGATGCATTCGGTCGAATTGCCAAAGAGCATCCCCGACCCGGGCCTGTTCACGAGCGAGCACCGCTACTACAACCCCCGCGACCCGGGCGCGTGGCCCAAGCTCATCGCCGTCACTACCGTCTGTCGCAAGCATCGCCTGCGCACGTTCATTCACCAACCGGGCGAGAGCCTGAGCGTATTCGGAGGCATTTTCTGATGGCTGGACGACCCAAGCGTCGCGCTCGACTAGCCCGTGAGGCAAGGCTTGCTCGCCCGTACTCCATCGCTCCGGATGCGAGCGACCGCTTCTATACTCATCTAGCCGAAACTAAGGCGAGAATGGCCAGCGGTGCTGGGTGCAGCACGAAAGGGTACGACCCGAGTGCGGTCCTGAGACGGGAGGGCGCGAGCGAACGCGACATTCGCACGCACGTACAAGGCATGCCGTCCTTCCTACGTGAAGAGCAGGTACACGGTACTCCACACGGTCGCAGCGGCTCTGAGCTGTTGACGTTCTGCCGCGAAGGCAAGCTGCAATCGATGATTCTCGAGGACTGATGGCCAAGCGCAAATCACCCGAGGACGCCGTGCAGACGGCCCTACGCCTCGCCCTGTTCGGTGGACTCGTCTGGATGGGCATCATCGCCTACCAGGTGAAGAAGGACGGGACCATCTGATGGCGGGCCGTCCCAGGCGCCGCGCGCTCGCTCATGCCGGCTTCCCGACGACGCGGAAACTCGGCTTTCCGCAGCGGGGTTGCAACACGAACGAGCGCAACTGGAAGCAGGACTCGATTACTTTCGCGACGGATTGCTCCCTGTCAAAAGTCAAGAGCGCGGGGCTCATCGACGAGCTGACGGAATTACTCGAAGACCACGCGTTTCAATTGAACGAATGGCACTGGCACGTACCGATGGGTCGCATCATCACGGACCAGAGCGATCACTTCGCAATTCGCAGCCTGTGCTCGAGCGGACGGCAGATTGTCGACACCCAAATCAGCTGGCGAAACCGCACTCCTAGCTCCAGAGGGCGGAGGAACTAATGGCGGGTCGACCCAAGCGCCGCGCACGCCTCGCCGAGTATTCTCGCGTCGAGTGGGAACGCATTCCCTTGGCGGTGCGGCGTGGGGATAGACGCCCCAAGGGATGCTCGACACGCGGCTACGCTTTGCCCCAGAGCATCACACGCTCGAACTTTCCCGCTACAGCCATGGCCAAGCACTTGGCCACGCTGCCGCGCTTCCTCGCGACCGGACAAGATCACACGACAGGTTCCGGACGAATCGCTCTCGTCACCGTCTGCATCGACGGTCGCCTCTACTCGACCTTCGAACGTTAACAGTTACCCCCGTAACCCAGACCTCCGTTTTTATGGCTCTACCCCTCCTCCCTCTCGCTGCCGGCGCCGCTGCCCTGTTTTTCCTCACCCGTGGCAAAAAGCCGAGCGCCGGCTACTCCCAAGCCCCGAGCGATGGCAGCGCACCCGCGACCAAGGAGAACGCGCCCGCGGCCAAGGGCTGGCAGGAGATGCCGCAGGCGCTCCAAGAGCAGGTCGCTAGTGCCCTTGGCGCGCTCGGGGTGAGCCCCGCGACGGGCGAGCTCTCGGGGCAGCCCGTCTCGGCCGACGCCATCAAGCTCGCGACGCAGACGGCCGCGCTCTGCGAGAGCCAGGGCTTTTATGATGTAGCGAAGGAGCTCCGGCGCCTCATCGCCAAGGCGGCGCCGACGGTGCCGACGCCCCCGGAAGCCGCACCCATCAAGGCCGCGGCCCCCGCGGGGCTGTCTCCGGCTCAAATCGAGGCCATCGCACGTACCTTGACGCTCGACCGGGACCCGGCCGCCATTCAGCAGCTCATTGTGACGTTGCAGCAGCTGCCGCCGTCGCCCGAGCGCGACCACTTCGTCGAGATGGCGAGCGCGCTGCTCCTGCAGCTCCAGGCGGCGCAGTCGACGACCCAGACGATGCAGCAGATCGACCAGGTCATCAAGAGCCCGGGCATCGCGGCCGTGAACGCCTCGGTGCAACCGCTGCCCGCCGTGGCCATCCCGGTGCTCACGCCGCCCGCGCCGGTCGTGCTGCAACCGACGCTTCTGCCTTTCCCGGTCGCGCCGACCCCGGTAACGACGGCGACGGCGTCACCCTCACCGCTGTCCATCGCGGCGCTCAAGCCCCTGACCGGCACGCGCACGCTCCAGAACGGCTCGGCTGGCGCAGACGTAGCGGCCTGGCAGCAAATCCTGCGGCTCGACGGCTACCCGACGCTCGTTGCCGACGGCAAGTACGGCACGAATACCATTGCCGCGACCAAGCTCTGGCAAAAGCAGCGCGGGCTCAACTCCGACGGCAAGGTGGGCCCAGCGACGCGCGCCAAGATTGGCACCTTGCCCATTCAGGACAAGGCCTCGGCGGCTCCCAAGGCTACGGCGCCCAAAGCTTCAGCCCCCACGGCCGCGAGTGCGTCGCTCGCGCAGTTCCCGGACCCGTCCCCGAAGGCTCGCACGCTGTCGCGCGGCATGAAGGGCGAGGACGTCAAGAGCTGGCAGCGCATCCTCACCTCCTTTGGCTACCCCATGGGCACATTCGGGCCCGACAAGGAC
>Ga0068871_100001618_pt1 | contig 15170 bp, 11 predicted proteins | sample KBSMisM72_FD_72750 | JGI IMG/M metagenome (GOLD analysis project Ga0068871, IMG submission 72750) | Miscanthus rhizosphere microbial communities from Kellogg Biological Station, Michigan, USA - KBS Miscanthus M7-2 | ecosystem: Host-associated > Plants > Roots > Rhizosphere > Soil ... | reverse complement strand
GAACCACCAGGGTGGCCGCTTTGCACTCCATGCACCATGCGCACAATATCCCGGCGTACCTGGGATGTTATTGCTTTTAAATCACTCATTATTTTTTAAATTTTTTCTGCCGCAAACCTACTTTAATTCAATTCAATTACAAAGTATTAATTCAAATGATTTGATTCTAAAATAATAAGTTTTAATTTTCTACGTTTCAATGCTAACAGACGCTGGCATTAATTTGTTTACGTGTGTAAAATTTTTCTGTAAAATTTTAAAAATCGCTCTAATTTAACTATGTTGCATTACAGAAAATTACTTGCTTATCCTACCTACCTGAAGAAAGTTGATTTTTTGTCAAAAAATTTAATAACAGCCCTGCATGAGTAATATAATATTAAGTGGCGCTTTATCCTTTTTAATAACCTTTTTTGCTATCCCAGTTATAATACAGGTTGCAAGACAAAAGAAGATGTTTGACGAGCCGGATGAAAGAAAGGTACACAAAATGGTTATTCCAACACTCGGTGGCCTGGGAATATTCGCAGGATTTATTTTAGCTACTTTACTGGGTGTTCCGACCGGAAGCCCTGAATTACAATATTTTGTTGCTGCAGCCATCGTTATTTTCTTCCTTGGTATTAAAGACGACATTCTCGTATTATCCGCAGCCAAAAAATTTATAGGCCAATTAGTGGCCGCAGGTATTATCATCAAATTTGGCGGTATACAGATTACTAATATGCATGGCTTTTTAGGAATTGGAGAAATACCTGAGTTGGCAAGTATTATTTTAACCTTGTTTACTATTATAGTGATCACTAATTCGTTTAACCTGATTGATGGTGTAGATGGATTGGCAGGAAGCCTCGGATTGTTGACTACCATTCTTTTTGGAAGCTATTTCTTATATGTTGGCCAGCTTATGTTTGCTGTAATGGCATTCTCACTTGCAGGAAGCCTTGTTGGCTTTTTGGTTTACAATTTTTCGCCAGCTAAAATATTTATGGGCGATACCGGGTCGCTAATGATAGGATTGGTAAACTCCATCCTGGCGATCAAGTTCATCAATATTGCCGGGGCGGAAGGCTCAAGATTTCCGTTGGAAGCCGCTCCTGCCATTGGTTTTGCTATATTAATCGTTCCCCTATTTGACACACTCCGGGTTTTCGGTCAACGAATATTAGACAGGCGTTCACCCTTCAGTCCTGACCGTTCTCATGTACATCACTTTTTATTGGAGTTAGGTTTTACCCATAAAATGGTTACTTTTTTATGTGTAGGTGCCAATATTAGTTTGATCATTCTCACACTGGCGCTTCGCAGTATGGGTACTACAGTGGCTATCGGTGTTTTAATGTCTGTTTCCACTGCACTGATATCTTTGATATACTACAGTCGTCCAAAAACCAAGGTGGACACAAGACCGAGTTTACAGCCTGAGGAAAAAATGATTAAGGCCCGCAAGATCCTTGCTTTTTCGCCTGAAATTGTAGAGGCGGAATAACTTTTTCCCATTTTTATTAACAGAATTAATTTTTTTGCGGCTGATTACAGCGTGCTGCCTATTATTCTTTTCTTTAGTTTTGCAGCCACCTTAATCATTTTATTTTATGTCAGAAGAATTAGAATTGATAAAAATGGACACTGAAAGCTCCATGAAAAAAGCAATCAACCATCTGGAAGCGGAATTAATTAAAATCAGGGCTGGAAAAGCCAACCCCAACATGCTGGACGGAATAGTGGCAGAATATTACGGATCCCCTACTCCTATCACTCAAATTGCTAACGTCACAGTTTTAGACGCCCGGACCATATCAGTGCAACCATGGGAAAAAAATATGCTGCAGCCGATTGAAAGAGCTATTATGGCCAGCAATATTGGTATCACTCCCCAAAATGACGGAACAAACATCCGCCTGTTTTTGCCGCCCCTTACAGAAGAAAGAAGAAAAGAATTGGTAAAAAGATGTAATAATGAAGGTGAACATGCAAAAGTATCTGTAAGAAACATTCGCAGGGATGCCATTGAACATATAAAAAAACTACAGAAAGAAGGACTAAGTGAAGACATCGCAAAAAATGCTGAGGCAGAAACACAGGATATTACCAATCGCTACATCAACTTGGTAGAAAAACACCTGGAAGCAAAAGAAAAAGAAATAATGGCTGTTTAAAATTTTTATGTAATAAAAAATATGGATGATAAATCATCCATATTTTTTATTACATAGGTATTTCCCCTGTTGGATCTAATATTGGCAAATTCTCTATCTCCCGCAAATCGTCTGCAATCGCTTCAAAAGCATAACAATAATTGCCATTGGTAATAGTCAAAAAAGGTACTTTCAAAGTAATATTATAACGAAGGACCTGGTCCAGTACTTTCCTGTTTAACCCTACTGTTGGTTCTTTACATTCTACGATCATCCAGGGTTCCGCATTTTTATACACCACAATATCAAAGCGCTTTTTCAAATCGCCCAGGGATATTACTTTCTCGACTGCAATTAAAGAAGCCGGATATTTTTTTACCTGCAGAAGGTATTGCAAAAAATTTTGTCTCACCCATTCTTCCGGTGTCAATATTACCCAGCGTTTACGTACCTCATCAAAAATATATTCTTTTGCGTTTGTTGTTTTTATTTTTGGTTGATATGCAGGGTAGTCAATCTTAATCATATGTTAGTACAAAAAAATTGTATTTTTATCTGGAGCAAAGAAAATCAATTGCGGGCAAGCAATCCAAAAAATAAATGCAAAGACCAACCACCCTGCAACAATAAATTTAGACAATGATGAAGACAAAAGAAGAAATTGTAGAAAACTGGTTACCAAGATATACAGGTGAAAAATTAGAAAATTTTGGCGAATATATTTTACTGACCAATTTTTCTAATTACGTAGACCTGTTTGCTAAATGGAACAAGGTAAAGGTAGTTGGAAAAGACAGACCTATGCAGTGTGCCACCGCTAACAATATTACCATCATCAATTTTGGAATGGGCAGCCCCACAGCCGCTACTATAATGGATCTGTTGAGCGCTATTAAACCTCATGCGGTACTCTTTTTAGGTAAATGTGGTGGTTTAAAAAAACGTAATTCAATCGGTGACCTGATACTTCCTATCGCAGCCTTAAGAGGTGAAGGTACCAGCAATGATTACTTTCCATCTGAAGTTCCTGCGCTTCCGTCTTTTATGTTACAAAAAGCGATTTCCACTACCATCAGGGATTACGCATGCGATTACTGGACAGGCACTGTTTATACAACCAACCGGCGGGTATGGGAACATGATGAGGCGTTTAAAGAATACCTGAAAAAAGTACGGGCTTATGCCATTGATATGGAGACCGCCACCATTTTTATGGTTGGTTTTTACAATAAAATTTCTACCGGTGCTTTATTACTGGTTAGTGACAGCCCAATGATACCTGAAGGCGTAAAAACAGAAGCCAGCGATAAAAATGTAACCTCACAATATGTGGAGCGGCACTTGAAAATTGGTATTGATTCTTTAAAACAATTGATCAATAACGGACTAACGGTAAGGCACCTGCAATTTTAAAAACGCTCAGCATTTTGTTTCAATAACGATTATGTCATTATTCTCTTATCAGCAACTCCACTCCTTTACAAAAAGTATTTTCCTGCAGATCGGCAGCAATGAAACTAATGCAGAAATTGCAACAAAAGCATTGCTGGCTGCAGATTTAAGAGGAGTTGACAGCCATGGTATAGCAAGGTTGACTGGTTATGTCCGCCTTTGGGAAGCAGCAAGAGTAAATGCAAATCCTGAAATTAAGGTGGTGTATGAAACGCTATCAACAGCAGTAGTTGATGGAGATAAAGGATTAGGCCTGGTAGTGGCACCAGCGGCAATGAAAGTGGCAATTGAAAAAGCGAGGCAGGTTGGTACCGGTTGGGTGAGTGTAAAAAACAGTAATCATTTTGGCATTGCAGGCTATCATGCCATGATGGCGCTGGAATATGATATGATCGGTATTTCCATGACAAATGCATCCGCTTTAGTAGCACCTACTTTTTCAAAAGAAAGATTGCTGGGTACCAATCCCATTTCAGTTGCTATTCCTGCCGGAAACGAACAACCTTTTGTAGCAGATTTTGCCACTACCACGGCCGCCAATGGCAAACTGGAAATACTGCAAAGAAAAAATTCACCTAGTCCCGCAGGCTGGGTACAGACAAATGAAGGTCAACCCTCCACTGATGCCAATGAATTAAAAAAGGGGGGAGCATTATTGCCGCTCGGTGGTGATAAAGAACATGGCAGTCACAAAGGTTACATGCTGGGTTCTATTGTTGATATCTTTTCAGCCGTATTAAGCGGCGCCAATTACGGTCCGTGGGTACCACCATTCCCAGCCTATGTTCCAATGCCAGAAAATATGCCGGGAGAAGGTATTGGTCACTTTTTTGGCGCCATGCGCATTGATGCCTTCAGGCCTGCTGCAGATTTTAAAATGCACATGGATAACTGGATCAGTCGTTTTAAAAATGCAATGCCGGTAAAAGGTTTTGAAAAAGTAATTATTCCCGGGGGTCCTGAACGAGAAATGGAAAAAGAAAGAATGGCAAACGGAATCGAACTATTGCAGCCGGTTATTAGTGACCTGGGTGAACTGGCAGACAAATTCGGGTTGAAGAGGATCTAAACCATTAGTAGACTACTTCAGTAGGATATCTTGCCTTTTCTTTTGGAAAGTCCTTCTCCATCTGATATTTTTGCACCTCATTTAAAATACTCACAAATGAAAGTTATGAAGTTCGGCGGTACCAGTGTAGGTAAGCCGGAAAGAATGCATGATGTAGCAAAACTGGTAACACAGGACGCTGAAAGTAAAATTGTAGTATTATCTGCCCTGAGTGGAACCACCAATGCTTTGGTAGAGATCAGCAACGCACTGGCGCAGGGCGACCGCAACGCAGCAAAGCAACAGATCGCCGTATTAGAAACACACTATAAAAATTTCTGCAGCCAGCTGGTAAACACGGCTGCTGCTTTGGAAAAAGCGCTCACGATTGTAAATGAACATTTTGAGTTTCTTAATATTATTTTAAAGATATCTTTTAGCGAAGCCTTAAATAAAGATATACTGGCACAGGGTGAGTTACTTAGTACGAAATTATTTTGTGTTTACCTGGAAGAACAAGGCCTTGATCACCTGCTAATACCAGCGCTCGATTTTATGACCATCGATAATTATGATGAACCACAGATCGGGAGTATCAAAGTAAAACTGGCGCAAATTTTACAAAAAAACAAAGACAAAAATATCTTTATCACACAGGGTTATATCAGCCGTAACTCAAAAGGTGAAGTGGATAATTTAAAAAGAGGGGGTAGTGATTACAGTGCTTCCCTGATCGCTGCTGCTATCAATGCGTCTGTTTGTGAAATATGGACCGATATCGATGGTATGCATAACAATGATCCAAGAGTGGTAAGTAAGACAGCGGCTATTGAACAACTGAGTTTTGAAGAAGCTGCTGAGCTGGCATATTTTGGAGCCAAGATATTGCACCCTGCCAGTATCTGGCCTGCACAGTTTTACAATGTTCCGGTAAAATTGCTTAACACCATGCAACCATCTGCAAAAGGAACTACTATTGCTGAACTGGCTGGAAGTGTGGGTGTAAAAGCGGTGGCAGCAAAAGATGGTATTACTGCTATTAAAATAAAAAGCAGCCGTATGTTGCTGGCTTATGGCTTCCTCAGAAAAATATTTGAAGTGTTTGAAAAATACCGCACGTCTATTGATATGATCACCACTTCTGAAGTGGCCGTATCGTTGACCATTGACACAGATACCAGCCTGCCTGAAATAATAAAGGAGCTGGAACCATTTGGCACTGTTGAGATCGACACAAACCAATCAATTGTGAGTATTGTAGGGAATGAAATAACAGAAACAAAAGATGTGATGCAGAAACTATTTAGTGCATTGGGAGATATTCCCGTTCGCATGGTGAGCTATGGCGGAAGCCGTCACAACATTTCTATTTTGATTCCCAGAAAACATAAAGAACAAACGTTACAATTACTAAACAAAGGATTGTTTGGGTTGGAATAATTTTAAATAATGTTGATAAAAAGCCACTTTAATATACTAAAGTGGTTTTTTATTTATTGCCAGGCAATAATTTATCCCCCAAGTATTGTTGAGCCGCAATTAATATTTTTTTTGTTCATGATTCCAGCCGGGAGGGCCGAAAATATACATCAGTTTAGAACGTACATCAGGCGCCTGTTTTACATCATGCATCATATTTCTGAATTCATGCAGGATCACTTCATCAGGGTGATCATTTTTTGGTGGTTTGGTAATGCCATAAATAACGGGTTCATTTTCCGGGGCAAAAGTTCCAAACAACCTGTCCCATACAATTAAAAACATTCCCATATTGCGATCTATATATTGAGGGTTTTTTCCATGATGTACCCGGTGATGAGAGGGGGTCGCCATAAACCATTCCAGGAAACCAAGCCGTTTGATGTATTGCGTGTGAATAAAAATTCCATACAACTGTGTGATAGAAAAAACAAAGAAAATATCCAACGGCGCAAAGCCGAGGAGAACGATGGGGATGAAATACAGGAACCTATACACGGGTTCAAATACAGAGGAACGGAAACCCACACCCAGGTTAAATTCTTCTGAAGAGTGATGTGTAACATGCACCGCCCAAAACAACCGCACTTTATGATCAACAAAGTGCATAGTATAAAAAGCAAGATCCTGCAGCAGGAATAATAAGACCCAATACACTACCACATTTTCGATTTGCAGTGTATGGTGCTGAAAAATAGCTGTTAAACAAAATAATGCTACCACCCTCATTCCCAAATCAATCACCAGGTTCACCAGCATAATATAAAAATTTTGCCAGGCGCCTTTTACTGAATAACGGTTGTTCTTATGAATGGCTGATAATACTATCTCAAAGCCAATACAAATGATATAGAGCGGTGTCGAAATAAAAAACAATAACGTCTCCCTTAAAGAAGTGATCATGACTTAAGGTGTTTGCGCAAAATTAAAGATCATCAATTAAATCACCGCGGTTTAATGTTATCATTTAGATTTGCGATTATTTTTTTCACATGATATATGCTTTTTTCTATGGGATACTTACGGGACTGATATTAAGCAGCATGCTGGGCACTGTATTTTTTTGCCTGGTACAAAATAGTATTGTGAATGGATTTAAAAGTGGCGCTTTTGTAGCTACGGGAGTCATTATTTCAGATATTATTCTTATTATTCTCGGGTATTTTAGTGCTACTTTATTTCCGGAAGGTGGTCATACAGAAATGATCGTTCGCATTTGCGGAGCCATATTCTTATTGATCATGGGCATCAGCAATCTCAGGAGCCATAAAAAAATATTGTTCCCAAATGCAGACAATAAAAATCCTTACCTGCTGGCATCAAAAGGGTTTATGCTGAATATTTTAAACCCCGGAAATTATTTAAGCTGGCTGGCAGTAGCAGCTACACTAAATAATGTGTTGCATTTTTCCAACAACGAACGCTGGTTATACTATTCGGGTGCTTTAATGGGGATTTTTGGTATGGAAATGCTGATATCCTTCTCAGCTGCCTGGTTTAAAAAATTTATCAGTGATAAGTTCCTGCACAGGCTGGACAGGGTGCTGGGTATTGTATTTATCGTTTTTTCATTGCTGTTGTTAAAGCCACTTATTTCTGGCAAATAATATCGGTACTACAATGTCAAAATTCTCCATTGAAAACTATACCGGGATTATACAAGCACATGCTGTTGCAGTGACTGTATAACAAAGCGTTCAAAAAAATCACTTACTTCGCTAAATTTTTGCAGGTCGTTTTTAGAGGAGAGGAAAGAAGAAGGATTCTTTTTTAATTGCAGGTAATCCAGCAATTCCAGCGAGGTGACCTTACCGGATTTTATGATTGCATGCAGGTAAACAGGCTTTACCTCTATACCCGTGATACAGGTAAAAGATGCACCATTTAATTTTCCTTTACTCACCCGTAATTTCAACAGCATGGACAGGTGCCCCCACTTGAAAATATCATAGGCAATAAAATCTCCCAGGGAGTATACAATAAAATGTTGTTTGCCAGTAACAGTTGAAGTATATATTTCCATCGGTTGTGCGTGGTGCGGATGCCCTGCTATTACAATATCAATGCCAGCCTCGTCACAAATAGTGTGCGTATTTTTTACACTGTGCATACTGGGATAAGCCTGGTAAGCACAGCCCATATGCAGGGCTGCAACAATAATATCTGCGCCACGCTCACGGGCAAGATTAGCCTGTTTATTTAATATACTGATATCGGGATTAGTTTGATTCAATTCAATATGATTACAACGCCAGGCTGAATCACCTGGTAATACTTCCTTATTAAAGGAATAAGTGGCAGCAAGAAAAGCGATCTTAATTCCCCTGCGTTCAATAATGGGAAAATCATGTTGCTGCTCCTCCTTTAATGCTGCACCGCAATAAAGAATATTTTGCTGCAATAGTAACTTCATTGTATTCATCAATCCATCCGTTCCCATGTCCAGTGAATGATTGTTCGCTATACTCAGCACATCAAAACCTTTGTACCCGCCATTACCGGTAAATATTTTCATTGTTGCTGCATCCGCATTAAAATACATATCATGCAGCATCACTTCCGGTGCAGCAGAGCAAGATTTACTGAAATCTGCCGGTGTCTCCAGGTTGGCAAAAACGATGTCTGCATTAAAGAAGAAATCCCCGGTATGGTTCCAGATATTTTTGCATACATCTGTTTGTATACAGGTGTAAGGTATCAGGTCACCGCCAGCATTTATGGTAATAGTTTCCTCCACTGCAAAACCTGCTGGTATATCAAACCGAAAATTTTGGTTTCGAAAATACGCCTCCAGCCCAGATCCTTCCTCGGGATGAATCATGGCCTTGAAATAATATTTATACCCCAGGTAGCGCTTTTCAGCAAAAGTCATTTTCAGCGGATCTTCATGATGGCCTGGTACCACAGTTTCCCATTGATCCTTACCAAACCACTGCCGGATGCGGTAATATAACCGCACGATCGCAACCAGTATCCTCCCTTTCAGACTGATTGTTATTACAGGGTTATATTGTTTATAGTCCATTGTTTGCATAAATGGCCGCAAAGGAACAAAATAAAAAAATGATTTTACGATTCTTGCTACGGTGATTTGGTTATTTCATTAAAATCTAAAGCCAATATCAAAAAAGGGCAAAAACCAGTGCCAGAGCAGATAGCAGAGAACCAAGAGGTTATGAAAACAATGCTAAATATTTCAAAAAAAGTACAAAAACCTTGCAATATCAGTCCCTATCGTACGTTTACTAAGTGGTTTTTCATAGGATATTGGATTTAAAACGGGCAGGGATTTCTATCTCAGCCCTTTTTATTTATGCACATTGGTTTCAAAATCCTAATAAAAAACTCCCCAAAGGGGAGTTCGTATAAAAAGTAATTACAATAGTAAGTGAAAAACAATTACACTACCAACATTGCATCTCCGTAACTGAAAAAACGGTATTTATCTTTAATCGCTTTTTTGTACGCTTCCATTATCAGGTCGTAACCACCAAAAGCGCAGGTCATTATCAATAGGCTGGTTTTTGGTAAATGAAAGTTGGTAACTAGAGCATCAGCAATAGAAAAATTGTATGGCGGATGAATAAACATATTCGTCCAGCCCTCCGACGGCTTTAATAATTTTTGTGCTGTAAAAGAAGATTCCATAGAACGCATAGTAGTAGTACCAACGGAACAAATTCTTCTTCCGTCCAGTTTAGCTTTATTCACAATGCTGCAGGCGATTTCATCAATAGCATAATATTCTGCATCCATTTTGTGCTTGCTCAGATCTTCTACTTCAATCGGCCTGAAAGTTCCTAAACCAGTATGCAAAGTAGTTTCAGCAAAACGAATACCTTTTATCTCCAGGCGCTTGATCAGTTCTTTACTAAAGTGCAACCCCGCAGTAGGAGCTGCAACCGCACCTTCATGCTTGGCATATACTGTTTGGTAACGCTCTTTATCTTCCTCATCCGGCTTGCGTTTGATATATTTAGGTAATGGCGTTTCACCCATAAAATCCAGCATCTTCCTGAAATCTTCTTCCGTGCCATCCCATAAAAAACGGATAGTACGTCCGCGGCTGGTGGTGTTGTCAATTACTTCTGCTACCAGTTCATCATTCTCTCCAAAATATAATTTATTGCCGACACGAATTTTTCGGGCAGGATCCACAATCACATCCCACAAACGATTCGGCCTATTCAATTCTCTTAACAAGAATACTTCTATCTTGGCACCGGTTTTTTCTTTACGCCCATACATACGTGCAGGGAATACTTTGGTATTATTAACCACCATCACATCCTTGTCATCAAAATAGTCTATAATATCACGGAAATTTCTGTCCTCTATCTTACCGCCTTTTCTATGGATCACCATCATGCGGCTGTCTTCTCTTTTTTTGGTGGGATTTTGGGCAATCAGATTTAGGGGAAGGTCAAAACGAAACTGGCTTAATTTCATGTGTATCAATAATTTTTTAGATGATCACATGCCTTTTACTGTATTTTGTTACAGAGATATGTAGCCTTTTTCCAGGCACTTATCATGTTACGGCATGATTTAAAGAGTGCAAAGCTAAGATTAAAAAATCGATTTTCATTAATGAAATCTAATGATTACCCACAAATAGCGCAGGTTGGTTAATTAAATGTTGAATGATAGCACATTATTTTGTGCTTTGTGCAGATGTATGCATCTTTAGTAAATCACTGTAAACTGAATCAAGCTGAATGAACCGAAAACTGCTTCCATCTATTTTGTTTCTGCTGCTGGTATGTGCTTTCCCTGCTGTTTTTGCGCAAAAAGAAAATCCCAGGAAATACCCCAGTGTCTTTTGGGAGATTACCGGTAATGGCCTAAAGAAGCCATCCTATCTCTTTGGTACTATGCATGTAAGCAGTAAACTGGCTTTTCATTTAAGCGATTCCTTTTATAACGCTTTGCAAAACGTAGATGCAGTGGCACTGGAATTAAATACCGATACCTGGCAGGGAAATATGGTGAACCTTAACCAGCTAAAAGAAAACTATAACCGCTATATACAACCATCTGGCAATGACTACCTGAATGAAAATTCTTTCCGCATTAATAAATACGATGATGAATTAAAAATTGCGCTCAGTACACAACCTGCAGTGCTGAACAATTTATTGTACCGCAGCTACAAAACAAAAGAAGACTTTGAAGAGGATACTTTTTTAGATCTGTACATATATCAAACCGGTAAAAAGCTGGGCAAGAGAAGTACCGGAGTAGAAGATTATTTTGAAACAGAAAGACTGATACTGGAAGCCTATGCAGATATGTCCAGTGAAAAAACAAAAAAAAATATAGACACCGACGGAGAATCCATGCGAGATATTAATGAAAAAATTCAGGATGCTTATAAACGTGGCGACCTTGACCTGATGGATTCATTGAGTATCTTAACAGAACGATCCACCGCCTTTAATGAAAAATTTTTATACCGCCGTAACGAGATACAAGCTGAGTCAATGGATACCATTATGAAGAAAAGCAGCTTATTCGTAGGGGTAGGCGCTGCACATTTGCCGGGTAAAAGGGGCGTGATAGAATTGCTAAGAAAAATGGGATACACTCTAAGGCCCATTAAAATGACCAACAGGGAGGCCAGCAAAAAAGAAGCGATCGACAAATTAAAAGTACCAGTAACATTTAGTACTATTACAGCAGAAGATGGTTTTTATAAGGCTGATATGCCGGGTGTTTTATACAAAGTAGCAGAAGACTATACCCGGTCAGACAGGCAGCAGTATGCAGATATGGCCAATGGTTGTTACTACCAGGTAACCCGTGTTAAAACATATGCAGCATTCATTAACCAAACTGAGGACCAGGTAAAAAGAAAATTAGACAGCCTGCTATATGAAAATATCCCGGGTAAGATCATCAAAAAAACAGCCATCATAAAAAATGGTTACACAGGTTACGACATTACCAACAAAACCAGGAGGGGCGACCTGCAGCGTTACCAGATCTTCATTACGCCCTTTGAAATACTCATTTTTAAAATGAGTGGAAAAGAAAATTATATCGAAGGCAAGGAAGCCAACCTGTTTTTTTCATCCATCGCCTTAAAAGAAGCAGATTCAGCAGCAAAAGTATTTACTCCTGAACAGGGTGGTTTTACTGTTCATTTTCCACAAACTCCCTCTGCATACAATAACACTAATTTATCTGACGGCATTAACCGGTGGGAATATGAAGCAATAGATAAAGCTACCGGCAACGTATACTGTATTTTTAAAAAGAGTGTTTACAATTTTAAATTTTTAGATGAAGACAGTTTTGACCTGAGGCTAATAGAAGAATCCTTCCGCTCACCCGATTATTTTGAATACCAGCTGCAAAGAAAACTCAGTTCTTTTAATGGATATCCCTGCCTGGAAGTAAAGGAAAAAATGAAAGACAGTTCAGTAATCACTGCAAAATATATCATCAGCGGGCCACATTATTTTGCACTGGCGGTAAGAAGCAAAAGTAATGATGCGGATGCATTTTTTAATTCCTTCCGGATTGCGCCTTATCAATACAACCAGGGCAGGTTGTATGCCGATACCTTTTTGCATTTTACTGTAAATACACCTGTAGAACCCTTGCTGGACAATAAATACAGAACCACAGCAGAAAAGGCTGTACTGGATATTGCAGAAGCTAACAGCTCCGAAAATACTTACTGGACAAAGAGCAGGAATGCCGTTTTTAACAATGACACTACCGGAGAAATGATTGTAGTAAGTGTACAAAAATATCCCCCTTATTATTACGTAAAAGATTCTTCCAAATTCTGGCAGAATGAGATCAATGATAGTTACGATGAAACCGATCTTGTATTAAAAGATAAAACATGGTTTGAAAAATCAAAAGATGTCAAAGGATACCGTTTTACACTCACGGATACGGGCTCCTCTAGAGTCATTCAGAAAATGCTGTTGTTAAAAGATAATTATCTTTTCAATATCTCCTGCATGGGTGATACGCTCAATCACCAAAGCAGTTTTATCAATAATTTTTTATCCAGTTTTACAGCAGAACAAAAATTATTGGGAAGAAATATATTTCAAAATACGCTGGATAGTTTTTTTTCTAACCTGTTCAGCAGCGACAGTACCACCAGGATCAAAACGAGACAGATGATCAGTAATATTTATTATGGTGAAAAAGGCCTGCCTAAAATAATAAATACCATCAACCGGCTTTCTCCTGCTGATAAAGATTATGTGGCAACCAAGGCCAAATTGATTGCTGAACTTGGTTATATAAAAGATACTACTCACCCCGTCGTAGTGGAACATTTAAATCAGCTATACAAGAACGTTGGCGACACGAGCATCTTTCAAAATGAAATACTCGAAGCATTGGCAAGGCACAAAACCAGTGCTGCCACCGCAGCATTTAAAGAACTGGTATTGCAGGATCCTCCTGTGTTTGAAAATGATTATGCCTACAGCAGTCTCTTTGAACACTTTGATGATTCCTTGTCGTTGGCCACGATACTCTTTCCTGACTTCCTTCAGCTAACATCGCTGGAAGATTATAAAGAACCGGTTAACGATTTATTGGTGCAGTTGGTGGATAGTGGTTTGATGAAAGGGTCACAGTACCAGGAATATTTCAATAAGATTTATTTTGACGCCAGGATAGAACTAAAAAAGCAAATGGGTAAAGATGAGAAGACCATTCAGGCAGATCGTATGAAAACAGACGACAATGCAGGTGACGTTCGCTATGGCGATGATGACAATAAAGAAACACTGAGTGAATATGCTGTACTATTAGCGCCATTCTACCAGCTAAATAATACGGTGGCCAAATTTTTTGATAAACTCCTGCTGTCAAGAAATGATGATGTGAGGCTGGCCGCTGTGAGTATTTTATTAAAAAATAATCACCCTGTGCCGGACAGTATCTTGTTGAATATGGCCAGCGATGATCAGGTGCGGGGTAAACTATACAGTGAATTAGTGAACATTAAAAAAGAAGCGGTGTTCCCAATTAAATACAAAACACAGTTGGACCTTGCCCGCAGTTACCTGGCACAACAAAAAAATTACACCAAAATGGATTCTGTTGTTTTCATCGCCAAACAACCAGCTACCTATAAAAATGAAAAAGGTATCGTTTACTTTTTCAAGTACAGGGTAAAAAAAGAAGACGACTGGAAGATGGGTATCAGCGGACTGCAACCAATAAAACTATCAGCCCTCAGCAGTAAGCATGACCTCACTTCTATGACGGATAAAAAACTAAAAGAAGATAAACCTGCGAACGATCAGTTTGAGGAACAGCTGAAACGCCTACTTTTCACCGCTCACAAAAGTGCCAAAAACTTTTACAACAACGAGCAATTTAATTACCGGTATTTTAATGAGGATTAGGAAGGGGCACCCTCCTTACCCCCCTCTTCAAAAGATAGGGAGTACCATTTTGATCTGTAATAAACATTTGTTCTTCCATCTCTATGCTTTCACTCTAATCACCATATTCTCTGCAAGCACACTGCATTTCATTTTACAATCAACCTCTTACCCGGGATCGCCTCAATCAAAGATTTTGTATACGGTTCTTTCGGATGAAAATAAATCTCATCAGATGGCCCTTCTTCTACAATTCTTCCCTGGCGCATCACCAATATCCTGTCGCTGATATACCTGACCACTGACAGATCGTGCGAAATAAATATAGAGGTAAATCCAAATTCCTTTTTCAGGTCATTCAACAGGTTCAGCACCTGCGCCTGCACACTTACATCCAGGGCACTTACACTTTCATCAAAAATCAAAAAGGATGGATTTAGCGCTAATGCACGGGCAATACAAATTCTTTGCCGCTGACCACCACTGAACTGGTGAGGATAACGGGTAAAGTGATCCGCCTGCAAATTCACTTTCTTCAATAGCTCTATCACTTTATCTTTTCTCTGAGCGGTACTGTTGAACATCGAATGTACTTTCATGGGCTCCAAAATGGCATTACCAATGGTTAGTCTTGGATTCAAAGAACCATAAGGGTCCTGGAAAACAATTTGAAGATCTTTCCGAAGT
>Ga0068871_100001612_pt1 | contig 15186 bp, 12 predicted proteins | sample KBSMisM72_FD_72750 | JGI IMG/M metagenome (GOLD analysis project Ga0068871, IMG submission 72750) | Miscanthus rhizosphere microbial communities from Kellogg Biological Station, Michigan, USA - KBS Miscanthus M7-2 | ecosystem: Host-associated > Plants > Roots > Rhizosphere > Soil ... | reverse complement strand
CTGGCTCGATTGAGATTTCATCGTCAACTTCGGAAACTCCCGGTTCTTCCTTCGCAATCTCCTCGACCCGCAGTCGAGTGGCCGGAGTCTTCGCCTTACCCTTAAGGGTGACTTTGCCCTTTTTGGCTTCGACCGTGACTTGGGCTTTTTGCGCTTCCTGGTCGGCAGCGATCTTGTCATCGATATCCTTGGCGATCTTCTTGTCGCTGGAATCCCGCGAGCACCCAATCGAGAAACAAGCAAGCACAATCAGAAATAAGAGACTGAGAGTACGCATAGGTTATCCCCATGAATGCCGATGGAACATCATGCCAATGGAGAGGTTAGCCTGCGTTCAGGAGACGATAAACTGGCAGTTTTACCAGCAGGAAACGGGGGACGTTTACTAAAACGCCTCTCCTATTCCCATGCTGAAGGTGCGATCGTTCTTGCCTTGTGCGAAATCAGCCCGCAGGTTGACATGGTACTTGGTGCTTACCTGGAATCTGGGACCGAAACCGACACTCGGCAGTAAACCGTCGTAGTTGAAGCCACCAAAACTTGGACCCACCTCACCCAGGCCGGCAAACGCCGCGACTCCGAACCTCCGAGGCAGGCTCAGTCGATACTCAACCTGCATTGCCAACAAATCCCGGTCAATGTATCGTCCCGCGGGATATCCGCGGAGTTGGTTATTGGTGCCAAATATGCACTGTCCAAAGAAAGGTGCCGCTCCGCCGGTAGCGCAGATATAGGTGTTATATGCGAGGACCTGATTCTTGGTAAGGCCTTGGTAAGCATTTACGGTCAGGCGGTAGCTCTGAAAGGTGAAGTTGCTGCCGAGAGCATCGTCAAAGAAATCCGCCGAGAAATGGCCCATCATTCCATCGACGGGATAGAAGCGGTTGGTAGTTGTGTCGCGTTCAATCTTCAATCCCAACGACCTTAAGTTGAACCCGACGTTCAATGGAGGCAATTCGGAGTTTTGCTCGCCAAGATGCTGCGGAGCAAGGGTCGAAGTGCCGGCAATTATGCGCGGGCCGGCAAAGATGCGCCAGAAAAGCCGGCGCGTGCCTTCCGCAAAAAACAAGCCAAGGGTTTGCTTGAGCTCAAACTTCACACCACGATCTCCTGCCGCGGTACCGGTTCCGTAGAAGCTATAGTTCAAGTCTGCCGATACGTAGCCCGTCAGCAAATGGTAGCGATCTTCTTTGAAATATAGTTGCGTGCCCACGGCAAACCCTTTGGTGCCATTGTTGGTGAAGAGAGCAGCTCCTCCAACCACGGAAGGAGGAGAAATCGCGTCCTTCTTGCTGAGAGAGAAAATGTAACCGGCCATTATTGTGACACCGGACCCGATAGCCGGACTGGACATAGGGATAGGCGCCCCCACGAACGAGCCTCGTTTTTCAGACCTTTTCTGTTTCTTGGTCTCCGATTGATCGGTCGCCGGTACAGAGTCGCTGGCCGGAGCGGGTTCGGCTGCAGGCGGTTGGCCTGACTGTTGGGTTTGGGAAAACCCGCTTGCCTGCAGGCAGATCACAAGGAAAACAACCACTCGGCGAAAATATGCAGAATGCTTGCAAGTCCCCGACATGCCATTGTTCCGCCTACACTCTGTCATGGCTTCGACTCAACTTATCCCGCCCGGCTCATGCGGTGTTCCTCTCTTGGGAGCGGAATCCGCGCCTGGATTGTGGTACCCCGGCCGTGCGCGGACTCGATAGAAAACTCGCCTTTTACCAGCTGCACCCTCTCCCGCATACTGATCAGGCCAAGTCCAGGGCCGCTCATAACGGCCTTCCAGTCAAACCCAACGCCCTGGTCGCTTACCTTCAGCCGAATCTCGTGGGCTGCTCCATACAGTTCCACTCGAAACTGTGCCGCTCCGCTGTGCCTGGCCGCATTGTGTAACGCCTCCTGCAAGATTCGAAATAGGCACAGCGAGACTTCCGCAGGAATGGTCGTGGGGATGTCCCGATGCTCAAATTCAACCTGTAGACCGTGTTGATCGGCCAATTCTTTGCAGAAGCTGCCGGCCGCTGCCACAATTCCCAGGTACTCGAGTTTTGAGGAATGGAGTCGGTGCGACAGAGCTTGAAGGTCCTTTGAGATGTCCATAAGGCCCTGCCGGGCATGCTGGATGTGCCCTCGGAGGTCTGCGGGCCCACTCGGAATCTGCTGGTTGAATCGCTCCAAATCGATTGTCAATAAGGCGACCCGTTGATTGATATCGTCGTGAAGCTCTCTTGCGATCCAGGCACGCTCCTCCTCGTGGGCTTCAATCAACCGGCGGCCCACGCTGGCTAGAGCTTCCTCCGCGAGCTTCGCGTCGCTGATGTCTACGCACGAACCGATGTAGCCAGCGAAAGAGCCGTCCGGGTTGAATCTGGGCACTCCCATGTTGGTCACCCAGCGGTATTCTCCGTCATGCCGCCGCAGACGGTACTGCATCTGGAAGGGCAGCCGCAGGTCGGTGGCTTGTGAGTAAGTACGCGTGCACTCGGACAAGTCTTCAGGATGCACATTCTCTGTCCAGCCGTTGCCGAGTTCTGCCTCAAGCGGCCGGCCGATGAAGTGGAGCCAGGGGTCGTTGAAGTAAGTGCATAGCTTGTCGACTCCGGACATCCAAATGAGTACGGGGGCGGTGTTGGCCACTAGGCGGAAGCGTTCTTCGCTTTCGCGAAGTCTCTGTTCCGCCACTTTACGGTCGGTAATATCCGCCACTACGCCGACCATTCGCAACAATTTGCCATTGTCGTCAAAGAAACCCTGCGCGCTCCTCTCCAACCAGATCAAACTGCCATCGGGACGTTGCAATCGGTAACTGATTTGAGAGGGTGTGGTCCGGGTGAAGTGGTCCCGAACACTTTCGCGGTCGTCGGGATGAACCTGAGCTATCATCTCCAGGCGGCTGGTCTGCATGGGTGTGTCGGTTCCAACAACATCCACATATTCAGGAGAACGGAAGATCATGTCGCTACCGGCGTCCCACTCATAGGCGTACATCTTGCCCGCCTGCACCGCCAGATGCAGGCGTTCCTCACTGAGGCGTTGTGCTCCTTCCATCCGGCGGCGCTCGGTGATATCCCGAACGATGACTGTAAGCAGCTTCTTGCCGTTGGCCTCGACATGGGAAATGGATGCCTCGATAGGGAATTTCTCGCCCGTCGCTCTGAGCCCCCACAGTGTCTCCAGGTTTCCGATAGCGCGATTGGCAACCCCGGTTTCGCCGAAGCGGCGTATGTGTCCTGGGTGTTCCGAACGAAAGCGCTGCGGAATGAAACGATTGATATCCGTTCCAAGGGCTTCGACTGCGGCACAGCCGAACATTTTCTCAGCGGAGTCATTGAACAGCACAATGCTTTGCTGCTCGTCGACGGCGATGATGGCGTCCATGGCGGAGCGGACCACGGCATCAAGCCGCAGGTCCTTTTCACGAAGTTGCTCTTCGATCCGCTTGCGTTCTGTAATGTCCTGGGCGGTCCCACGAATCGAGACAATCTGCCCGCTTGGGTCGCGTATCGTGCGACCACGCCAGGTGACCCATCGCTTGCCGCCATCGGGATGTAACACTTCCAGATCGAGCGTCTCGATAGTGCCAGTCTGCGCGGCGGCTTCCATGGTTGCGCGAAGACGCTCCCAACTCTCAGGCGTAAATAGAGGCTTAAGCTCTTGCGGAGTTGGAGCCGGCAGCTTGGGATCAAGCCCATGAATGTGATACAGCTCTTCCGACCACGTCGACACGCGATCCTTAGGATCCCATTGCCAACTTCCCAGTTGCGCCAAATGCTGGGCTTCGGTTAGTTCGGCTTCCTTGCGATGCAGCGCCTCCTCAGCCCGCCTGCGATCGGTGATATCCACAATTGCAGAAAGAGCGCATGCTTCACCCTCGATTTGAATCAGTTCTGCAGAACACAGTCCCAATCGCTCCTCTCCGCTTTTGCAACGAAAACGAACCTCCAAGTCGTGAACGGCGACTTCCTCCACCAGCCGCTTTACAAACGTCGTTCTTTCGTCCGGATCTACCCAAATGCCAATATCAATCGGCGTCCGGCCAACCACCTCTTCGCGCTGCCAACCCGTGATCCGTTCGAACGTCTCATTGACATCCAGATAGCGATGGTCCTGCGCGCTGGTTAGAGTGAGGGCCATCGGGCCCCGCCGGAATGCCTTGGAGAATTTCTCCTCTGACTTCTTGAGCGCCGTTTCAGTGGTCTTGTATTCAGTAATATCGACTGCCATGCCCAGCATGCGCCGGGCCGTTCCACTCTTTGAGTAGTAGAATTTCCCGGTTGCCCTCACCCATCGCGCGCTTCCATCCTGCTGGACCAGGCGGTATTCGGCAGCATATGGCTTACGGCTTACCCGCGCATCAGACACGGCTTCTGAAATACGCTGCCGGTCGTCCGGGTGCAGGTAACGGAAGAAGTCTTCCGCCCGCCCGACAAAGGTCTCCGAAGAGATCCCAAACACGGTCTGCAGGTCGCCAAACCAGATGTCCCGACCGCTTGTCAGGTCCCAGTCCCAGCCCACGGATTTTCCTAGCGTCATCGCCATCTGCAGCCGCTCCCGGGCCGCTTCGACGTCCGACCGCAGATCGAGTTTGGTAAGGTACTCGGTCGCAAAGGCAGTTACGGCGAGAAAAAGGAGTGCGAGAAACACGATGACCAGCCTGATCACACGGGCGGCATATAGTTGATCGGCGCGGAACAACTCCCACATTCCAACCACGGGAATCGCGGTCACCACCAACGTGGCCAGAGTCGAAGCATATTTCGGGTTTGCGGTATGAGTCTGAAACGATTGCGCGAGCTGCGGCGCTAACTCCCCGCCGCGCAAAACTACCCAAACAAACCAACACGCCGCCAAGGTGTAAGGGACGGTATACCAGCCTGCTAGCATCATTCCGCCAGCCATCGCCCGGGTCGCGGCAAGAGAGCCGAGTGCGTAAAGAGCGGAAGCACCAAGGAGTTGTCCGTAGAGCGCCCTCCACGGTGGCCGGGCGCCAGCCACGACCGCTGCCACCACCCCAAGCAGCAAGAGGCTCTCCGCCACGTAGAGGATTTGCGCGCGCCGGAGAAGCTCGGCGCCAACCTGCAGATGCGAAATGGGAAGCAATGCAAATGCGTATGCGAAAACCCAGAGGAAAAGCAGCAACAGCAGGTTCAAAGTGGTGCGATAGGGCCCATGACGGGCGAAATGCAAGTGCGGCCGCGACGCTACCGCTGCAATCATGAATATGAGCAGGAAATGAAGGGGAAAAGCCTCGAACAGAAAAGCCGGATGATCTTGACTTCGGATTGCTACATAGTAGATCCAGCTTAAGGAACTGAGCGCCCAGAAGACACAACCCAGGGCGACCAAGGACCAGAACAGCCGGATGGCCCGTCGGCTTCCAAGCGCATTTCGAGTCGCAAGACCCGCGGCAAGAAGAACCAAAAGCAGATGAAGGAAATTGACGAGATTACTGTAGGTGCGAAGGTGAGCGCCGGACTGAGCATTGAGCAACAGACTTGCTTGAACGACCGACAGTGCAATGACCAGAATTGGCCACCAGCTACGCCACTGCCTGTAAATCGAAATCCCAGGCGGTATATTGTCCATTGCAAGACTCGTGGGGCGTTGGCATTCGCCGCTATGTCGGAGTTTAGGACACCCGAAGCAGTAGGATCATGTCTGGTAGTGGATAGCCATCGCCCAAACATGGCCTGACCCGAAGCAATCTTTTGCACCCAACGCCTTATAGCATCAGGAACCCAAGCCCAGACCTGTCAAAAGCGACAGACCGGGACATACCCGCAGGACGGCAAAACAATACCACTTATTGTCGACTTATTGTCGACACCTTGAATGAAAATTTAGGGAATCAGGGGACTACCGGCTCATTATGGGCAAGCTGAGAATCCGTCATATCGTGGAAGATAAGCCCCCGCTGACAAAGTTCTCGCCCTGCATCACGGCGTCCATGGCCGACAGCAGTTCCCTCTCGGCGTCTGTTTTGAGCACATAACCGCACGCGCCCAGGCGGAAGGCTTCGTGGACGATATCGGTCGCGGTTTCCTGGGTCAGGAAGACGATCTTGGAGCGTGGAGCTACCTTGAGGATTCGGCGAGCAGCCTCAACGCCATTCAATTTTGGCAGACCGATGTCGAGGAGAATCAAGTCAGGCTGCAGTTTCTCGGCCTGCTCGACAGCGTCTAACCCATCATGTGCCTCGCTGATGATTTGAAGATTGTGGCCGTTGGCAACTGCGGATGAAATGAACTGGCGGAACCCGGGATGATCCTCGACCATCAAGACTCGAATCAAGGCGGAATGAGTTTGCAGGGGCATCCTTATTAACTAGCAATCCTGGCGCGCCTGGCGTCATGCGGCTATTCTAAAGTCGCTGCTCAAATGCAGGCGGCCACGACCAGGCCAATTGCGGAAGCTTCCATACGCCGCTTAGCCATGGGCTCCACTTCCACATTTGCAGATTAGTTACAAAGCATCTAGGCGGTCAATAGCACGAAAGGGCCCATCACTCAGGCGACAATTGATATTGGGCAATAGACAGAGGAGACATAGTGAATGTTGGGTAACAAACAGAAAACCCACAGACAATCGCTGTTCAAGTGGATAAGGAGGCACGATGGGGGTACTGCCGTGCGGCCGGCATCTGACTTCCGGTCGGCTCGTGCATCACTGGCGTCGACAGGCTCGCGATGATTCGCATGGAGGACGCGCGGAAGCAACCACTGACTCGTCCGTTTAGTACTTCTCTAATTCAACGATAGTTCCAATTTAGTATTTCTCAGTAATCCAACGATAGTTCCAATCTGGAGCCTTGTATCCTTTTGGCTTCTGGCGCTGTGGCAGCTCTATCTTCTCCTGCGCGATCTTCTTCCACGGCACTACGCTGAGCAAGTGAGAAATGCAATTCAAGCGGGCGCGCTCCTTCTCGTCAGTTTGGACGACATACCAGGGAGACTGCGGCGTATCCGTAGCGGCGAACATTGCATCGCGCGCTCGTGAGTAGTCATACCAGCGACGATGCGACTCCAGGTCCATGGGACTGAGTTTCCATCGCCGCATTGGATCTTCAATCCGCCTGAGAAACCGTCGATGTTGTTCCTGCTCGCTGACTTCAAACCAATACTTGACGAGGTTGATGCCGTTGTTCTTGAGCAGAGCCTCAAAACCTGGGCACATCCGGAGAAAGTCGTCATAGCTGCGCTGGCTGCAAAAACCCATCACGTGTTCCACCAAGGCACGGTTGTACCAGCTGCGATCGAACAGGACCACCTCGCCCGCCGCTGGCATTTCTTTGATATAGCGCTGGGCATAGAGCTGTGATTTTTCACGCTCGGTTGGAGCCGGCAGGGCTACGTGGTGGAAGACGCGGGGACTAACGCGTTCCATGATGCGATGAATGACGCCACCTTTGCCGGCCGCGTCGCGGCCTTCGAACACAACTACGACTTTGGCGCCTTCGGCTCTTACCCATTCCTGCATTTCGACCAGCTTGGTCTGGAGTGCGCGAAGTTCCTTTTCGTATTGCTTGCCGGTTAGCTTGCCGTTTTCTTGGCTTTTCTCTTTCCCGTTTTTCTTTTTGTCAGGCACCAGGCCTCCAATCCGCAAACTCTGGATAATTCCAGAGTGTGCCGCTAGTTTCGGTTTGCACCTGACCGCGGGCAACTGGCAATTCTGTCAGTTTTCGGGAACTCTATACGCGAGGAAGATTCGTCTTGTATCTGGTGCACGTCATTAGGAGTCCGCGTGCATGCCCGGCGGAAAGAGAGCCTCCATGCGAGTATCAAGCAGTTTCGCTAGGCCTATAACCAGAGTCGCTGCTCTTTTTCTGCTGCTGATATCTTGTCCGGCCATCTGGTCTCAGGCCTCGACTCCCAAAGCTGAGACGGCTGCAGTCCAGCCCGAGGTCCCGAAGGACACTCTCGGTCGTAACAGCCCGCGAGGCACGGTTCTGAGCTTTCTCAGTGCGGCACGTAAGAACAATGACCAAGTCGCCGCCTTATATCTGAACACCCGCCTGCGTGACGAAGATGCCCAGACCCTGGCGCGCCAACTTGCCGTTGTCCTGGACCGTCGACTCCCTGCCCGACTTAATGAATTGAGCGATAAGCCTGAGGGTTCTATTCCAAATCCACTCAGGCCTGACGAGGACCTGGTTGGAACTATCGTCACTGCCCATGGTAGTCTCGACATTCTGTTAGAACGCGTCGACCGCGGAAAGATCGGGAAAATCTGGCTCTTTTCCAGCAAGACTCTGAACTCGATTCCCGGTGTTTTTGATGAATTAAGCCCCCCATTGGTGGAGAGATTTCTCCCCGAATTCCTGATCAGCACGCGAGTGGCGACCATCCCACTTTTTCAGTGGCTCGCGCTCCTTGTGGGCCTGCCTCTGCTGTATTTCCTGACCGGATTACTGAACAAACTTGGTGGCATGCTGCTCCTTCTTTCGCGGTCCCACGTGCCTCGCAGTCCCAACTTCGGTAATTTTCAGATTCTGCCGCCCCCGATTCGTCTCCTACTGCTTGCGTTCGCCATTCGCTGGCTGCTAGCCCGTGCTGGAATCACACTCCTGGCACGACAATTCTGGTCAACCACCGCCTTATCCATTGCCATTGCCGGCAGCGTGTGGCTACTAATTCTCCTGAACAGTTGGGGAGAACATTACCTCCTCAAGCGCTGCCGTAGACGTAACCTGAGCGGATCTGCCTCGGTATTGCGCGTCCTCCGCCGCGTGATTGACGTCTTAGTTCTCTTCGCCGGCTTGTTGTTCACCTTTTATCACTTCGGGGTCGACCCCACTGCGGCATTGGCAGGCCTCGGCGTCGGCGGAATAGCAGTTGCGCTGGCCGCCCAGAAGACGCTTGAAAACGTAGTTGGAGGCATCTCCCTGATCGCCGATCAGGCCGTGCGTGTGGGCGACACTCTGAAGCTTGGCGACATTCTGGGCACAGTCGAAGATGTAGGTCTCCGCTCCATCCGCATCCGCACGCTGGATCGTACGATCGTCAGTGTGCCAAATGGGCAGATCGCGACCATGAGCATCGAAATCCTTTCAGCGCGGGACAAGTTCTGGTTTCACCCCCTGGTGAGTCTGCGACTTGACACCACTCCGGCTCAAATCTGCTCCATTGTGGCTGGCGTTCGGCAGTTGCTTGCCGAACATTCCAGCGTTGAACCGAATTCAGAGCGTGTGCGGTTCATCCGATGGGGCGCCTATTCCCTTGATGTGGATATCTTCGCGTATACGTTCGCCGATGATTGGAACCAATTCCTCGCGATTCAAGAGCAACTGCTTTTGCGTGTAATGGATACTATTCAACGGGCAGGGGCCTGCATCGCACTACCATCACAGACGATGTACTTGGCAACCGGTTCGACCGAGACGAGTACCGCTGCCGTCGCCCAGGCACCCCATGCCGTCAGCAAGGTGCGTGCCGCTGAATCCGCCTGACAAAGAAATCAAGAGAGCTGTCTGTTCAACTGGTCAATCTGTAAGTAATGACAGTTCCTGCAGACGCTCCAAGTCCTTAGTATCACGACAGGTCCGGCCGCTCTTAGAGAAAAGGTTCCGCCTTCTTGCAATCTGGTGCGGACTGAAATCACCTATACCGACCTTGAAATTGGAGGCTAAAATGAAGAACGCGCTCTTTGTCACAATGCTAGGGCTGCTTCTCGCAGCAGGCAGTGCTCTCGGCCAGGATGTTCGGTACAACTTCGACAAAAATACCGATTTTTCAAAATTCAAAACTTACAAATGGGTAGCGGTAAAGGACGCGGCGAAGGTCGATGATTTACTCGATAAGCAGATCAAAGAGATCGTCACCTCTCAGCTGGCGGCAAAGGGGCTTACCCGGGTTGATGATGACAGTGCAAACCTTTTCTTGGCGTATCAGGTCGGGATCGGGCAGGAAAAGCAGTTCTCGTCCTACAGTTCGGACTGGGGTTATGGCGGGGGCTGGTATCGCGGGGGCTGGTACGGTGGCGGCTCGGGTATGAGCACGACTACCGGACAAACCGAGACAATCTACATAGGTCAGTTGGCTGTCGACATGTACGACTCCTCGAATCATGATCTGGTCTGGCGCGGCCTGGCAAGCAAGACCATAAATAAGAAGGCCAAGCCCGACAAACAGGAGAAGAACTTGACAAAGGCAGTAGCGAAGCTGCTGAAGAACTACCCCCCACCGGTAAAGAAATAGATCGAAGGAAAAGGGGATGGGGCGATGCGGTACGTCCTGTCTCCTTACCTTTTCGGAATCAGGCCAAGTGTTGTGCACACCTGTGTAGCGCTCGAAAGATAGTCGCCCCCGCAAGCAAGCTTCGAGTGGTCTTGACTCCATGATCTTCAATGGCCGATCGCTAATGTCTCTTTTATCACGGGGAATGGTTCGCCCATCGCGTCACGCGCTGAGGAGTGGGACCGAAGGCTTTTCAGCCTCCCGGAACTAGGCAACCGCAGCTCTCATCCCAGGGAACAGCCGGCCTTCGCCCAGTTCGTCGAGGAATCCGCTTCGCTCGAACAAGTCCCGGACTGGATCGGCGGCTCGGGCTAAGTAAAGTTCGACGCTAGCTTCATGCAATTCGTTCCTACACTGACCGAAACAGTTCAAGACTGGTAACGTCCATCTCGGGACTCGCCTCGAGATTGACTAGAACCGCCCGCAGCGGCTTGCCGGCTTGCTTGACCAGTTCCCGCAGGCGATTATGAATCAGGTTCGCATTGGCAAAAAACAGGCTCCCTCCTCGTGGAATCATTCGACTCCGGTATCGCTAAGCTAAGTCCAACCCTGCCTTAGCCTACTGTAATTTCTGCCAGCTAATTATTTTGGGGATCGTTGATACACGTGGTCCAACGCCGAGCCGAATTCATTCGCGATTCTTTTTCGGCCTTCAACCAACCTTTACCACCAGCATGAAGAAACCTCTGCCGCATGCACCCGAACTGTTGCTTTTGCCAGTATGCAGACTCGGGCCCACTGGCTAGGCTGTGCTCGTTGATTTCGAAGGAGATCAGATGCGCGCCCTTAAGTTGGTCCAACACATGAAAACTAACGAAGAGCGCATGACCGATGCAGTGAATCGGCGAATTAAGAGCTCCGATAGATGCTCCGAGTTGCTGCAAAAAGTGCCCAGTGAGGAACAAAGACAATACAGCCTGGCAATTTATCGGGACTTGACGGACTGGCTTGCTACTGAAACCGACGAGGGAATTGAAGAGCGCTATATCGGTCTAGGGATGCGTCGTGCTCATCAAGGAGTACCGTTCCGCAATCTATTTTGGGCCGTCTGTATCGCCCACGAATACTTGTGGGAACACATTCAGGAGGAGTGCCTGATCGAGGAGCCGGTCGAATTTTGGGGTGGTGTTGGGCTTCTGCGTTCGCTTACGCAGTTTTTTGATCGCTGCTTGTATTTCGCTCTTATCGGCTACGAGGCAGCCGGTAAACGCGAACTCGCGAATATGCCCTCCGCTTTTGCACAAAGGTAGATTTGATGAAACTGCCTATTCATGTGCCGGTCGATTGGAACGCCCCGGCGGGAATTGCAAGGATGGATCTGCGCGCGAACCTGCCGCATCCCGATTCCTGGCGGCCCGGCCGGGGCAATGGCCGCGCCTCCACCATGGAGGCAATTGATCTTAAGCTGCAATCGAAGCTGGTGCTGCTTTTTCTCATCGCCCTGTTAGTTTGCCTCGGCTCAACTCTTGCATTGGGTGAAGAGCTAAAGTCAACTGCTTCGTCGACGTCGGTGCAGCCAGGTGTTTCCGATGGAATTGTCGCCGGAGAGGAACACGGCCTCTCAGCCAAAGCGGTTGAGATTGCCCGTCCTTTCAATTTCCCGATCACGAATTCCATGATTGTCAGTTGGATGGTGGCGGTCGGTCTGATTGTCTTTGCCCAATTCGCTACCCGGAATATGAAACAGGTTCCGTCCGGCGCGCAAAACTTTCTGGAGTGGCTGGTGGAGTCTTTGTACCAATTCATGGTGGGAATCATCGGCCCGCATTTGGCGGATCGAACCTTCTGGTTTTTTGCGACTATTTTCATCTTTATTCTCTCCGCCAATTGGATCGGTCTTATTCCCGGCGTTGGCTCGATCGGCTGGGGGCACCAGACCGCTCACGGCTTCAGAATTGAGCAACCTTTGTTCCGCGGTGCCAACGCTGATGTCAACATGACCTTGGCTATGGCCCTCGTTTTCTTTGCAAGCTGGATCTTTTGGGCGTTGCGGGAAGTCGGGTTGCGTGGGTTTTTCAAGGAATTGTTCGCGCCCAAGGGTGAAACCGAAGGTTTGTTAAAGGCGTTGATGGTGGTTGTATTTTTCGCCGCCGGCTGCCTGGAGGTAGTTTCGATCTTGTTTCGGCCAATCTCCCTGAGTTTTCGTCTCTACGGCAACATTTTTGCCGGTGAAAACCTGTTGGAAGCTATGGCCAAGTTAGTTCCGGGTTTCGGCTGGTTGGTGCCGATTCCATTTTATTTCCTTGAATTACTTATGGGTCTGGTTCAGGCGTTGGTCTTCATGTTGTTGACTGCGGTCTTCACCATGCTGATGTGCCAGCACGAACAGGAAACACCGGCGCCTGCACACGTTTGACTGCCTTAATAATCGCCGGCTTGACCGTGTTCAATCGCGGGAGCGGCGGGAAAGAAAAGGGGAGAATCATATGAACGGAAGCATTCACGTGGGCTTGGCGGCGCTAGGTGCGGCCGTCGCGGTTGGTCTTATTGGCATGGCAGCCTCGGAAGCGGTGGGACGCAATCCCGTGGCCTCAACAAAAATCCTGGTCCAGTCCATCCTGGCGATTGCCTTCGCGGAAGCGATCGTGTTCTATGCCCTGTTCCTGGTGAAGTAGAAGACCGTTGATGCAGCCGGTGCCCGCGCACCTGTGAGAAATGACTATGAATACTCTAGCCTTGTTGTTGGCGACAGCAGATGAGGGTGGGCAGATCGCACAGATTGCCAGGACGTTCGGCGTGGACTGGTCCCATCTGGGTGCCCAAATCATCAGTTTCTGCATTGTTTGTTTCCTTCTTTATCGGTTTGCCTATAGGCCCATTCTCAAAATGCTGGAAGAACGGCGGCAGCAAATCGCCTTGGGACTAGCGAACAACGAGAAGATAAAAGCGGAGCTGGCCCGGACAGAAGCCCAGCGCCAGGAAGTGATGCTGCGCGCTGACAAGGAGGCGACCAAGGTGATCGAGGAAGCCCACGCCGCGGCCGCGCGGGTCCAGGAGCAGGAGATCCAGAAGGCGGTCGCGACCGCCGAACAGATTGTGGTCAAGGCTCGGGAGGCCGCGGCGCAGGACTACGCTCGCATGCTTACTGAGCTGAAAGGTGAGGTGGGTCGATTGGTCTTGAAAACAACCGCCACCGTCGCCGGCAGAATCCTGACTGCCGAGGATCAGCTTCGACTGGCCGAAGAAACAACCACTCGATTGGCGGCATAACGGGGGAGCGATCCCACAACTATGAAAACGCCCAAGCAATCCAAGCGTGAGGCCCAGCAGCTATTCCGCCTCTGCCTCATCGACGGAAAAATCGATGAGGAGCGTGTGCGCACGGCAGTGGCAAGAGTTCTTGAATCCGCGCCTCGCGGCTATCTGGCCCTGCTGGGACACTTTCTGCGGTTGTTAAAGCTCGACTATGCCCGGCACACCGCTGAAGTGGAGAGCGCGATGCCTTTACCACCTGATCTGCGATTCCGCGTCCAGGCGCGAATAGAGGGCGCATACGGCCCTGGCATAAAAGCTCTGTTTGCCCAGAACCCGGACCTGATCGGAGGGATGAGAATCAAAGTCGGAAGCGATGTCTACGACGGAAGTGTTCGCTTTGGGCTCGCCGCATTAGAGAGAAGTTTCGGAATCACGAATGGAAGAAACGCAGGGACTTGATCGTCGATGAGGACCCTCCTTTAAATATTGTACCTAGGTGAAGCCAAATGGCAGATCTACTCAAGGAACTCGAAGCTCAAATCGCAGGCGTCAAGACAACCGCACTCCGGCAGAATGTCGGCGTCATCCGTGAAATCGGTGACGGTGTCGCTCGAGTCGAAGGTCTGACGGACGCGATGCTCAACGAAATGCTTGACCTCGGCCAGGGCATCACCGGCCTGGCGCTGAATCTGGAAGAGAACGAGGTTGGAGTAATCATTCTGGGCGACTACACCCGGCTGGCCGAGGGCGATGAAGTTCGTACCACGGGCAAACTGCTGCAGGTGCCAGTGGGCAAGGGGCTGTTGGGCCGAGTTGTGAACACTCTGGGAGAGCCTTTGGATGGGAAAGGGCCAATCGACAGCGATGTCTTTTATCCGGTCGAGAAAATCGCCCCTGGCATCATCCGGCGGAGTCCGGTCAGGCAGCCGGTGCAAACCGGAATTATGGCCATTGACGCGATGATTCCAATTGGCCGCGGCCAGCGGGAATTAATCATCGGCGACCGATCGACGGGCAAAACGACGATTTGCATTGACACCATCCTTAGCCAAGCGCGCCTGAACCGTGCGGCAGCGGCGGCTGGCGACAAGGATTATCGCCCCCTCTATTGCATCTATGTGGCCATCGGCCAGAAGCAGTCAAGTATCGCCCGCACTATTACGGTGCTCGAAGAAGCCGGTGCCATGCCTAACACCATCATCGTTGCCTCCTCAGCTTCCGATTCGGCGACGAGTCAGTATCTCGCGCCGTTTGCGGGCGCTGCGATGGGCGAGTGGTTCATGGATCACGGCATGGACGCGTTGATCATCTACGACGATTTGTCCAAGCACGCCGTCGCCTATCGCCAGGTTTCTCTCGTGCTAAAGCGGCCCTCCGGTCGCGAAGCCTATCCCGGCGACGTGTTCTACCTCCACAGCCGATTACTGGAACGGGCAGCGCGGGTCGGAAAAGAGTATGGCGACGGCTCTCTCACAGCCATGCCGATCATTGAGACTCAGGCGGGCGATGTCTCTGCTTACATCCCCACCAACGTCATCTCGATCACGGATGGACAAATCTACCTGGAGACAGATTTGTTCTACCAGGGAGTACGGCCCGCAATCTCCGTGGGGCTCTCGGTTTCGCGGGTCGGTTCCGCCGCGCAGCTTAAAGCCATGAAGCAAGTTGCCGGACAGCTCAAAGGGGACCTCGCGCAGTTTCGAGAACTGGCCGCCTTTGCGCAGTTTGGCTCGGAACTGGACGCCAAGACCCAGGCACA
>Ga0068871_100001608_pt1 | contig 15194 bp, 10 predicted proteins | sample KBSMisM72_FD_72750 | JGI IMG/M metagenome (GOLD analysis project Ga0068871, IMG submission 72750) | Miscanthus rhizosphere microbial communities from Kellogg Biological Station, Michigan, USA - KBS Miscanthus M7-2 | ecosystem: Host-associated > Plants > Roots > Rhizosphere > Soil ... | reverse complement strand
CGGTCAAAGCCTTTGATCTGGCGGCCGAAGGCGGGCAGGGCCTCACGAATCGCGGCGATCGCATAATCGGGCAGGCAGGACGACAGATCGGTGGGCGTCACACCGGGGCGGTAAGACGGCGTCACGTCGCCCAGGGCCGAAGACGGCTTGCCGGCGATGAAATCGCCGACCAGTTGTGCTGGCGCGGCATAGTTTGAACCGCCGGCGGCAAAAGCGGCGCTCTCCCATTGCCGCTGCAATGCGATGCCGGCAAGCGGATGGCCGGGATAGTCCGCCTCGGGCGTGATGCCGACCACGATCCCGGCATTGGCATTGCGCTCGTTGCGCGAATATTGGCTCATGCCATTGGTGGCGACGCAGCCCGGCTCCGAGGTAGCGGCCACCACCGTTCCGCCCGGACACATGCAGAAGCTGTAGACGCTGCGGCCGTTCTGGGCGTGATGCACCAGCTTGTAGTCGGCCGCGCCCAGTTGCGGGATGCTGCGTCCAAAGCGCGCTCTGTCGATCAGGCCCTGGGGATGCTCGATGCGGAAGCCCAGGCTGAAGGCTTTGGCCTGGATGGCGACGCCCTGCGCATGCAGCATTTCGAAGGTATCGCGGGCGCTGTGTCCCACCGCCAGCACCACATGATTGCTGGCGATTTCCTCGCCGCTTTCCAGTTTCACGCCGCGGATGCTGCGGTCATCGTTCAGCAGCAGGCCGGTCACCTTGCACTGGAAACGATACTCGCCGCCCAGTCCCTCGATGGTTTCGCGCATGCTCTCCACCATGGTCACCAGCCGGAAGGTGCCGATATGGGGATGGGCCTCGGTGAGAATTTCCTCCGGCGCGCCGGCCTTGACGAATTCGCTCAGAACCTTGCGGCCCAGATGACGGGGGTCCTTGATCTGGCTGTAGAGCTTGCCGTCCGAGAAAGTGCCCGCGCCGCCTTCGCCGAACTGGACATTGGATTCCGGATTGAGCACCGCGCGCCGCCACAGGCCCCAGGTGTCCTTGGTGCGCTCGCGCACTTCCTTGCCGCGCTCCAGGATGATGGGGCGGAAGCCCGACTGTGCCAGAATAAGTGCGGCGAACAAACCGCAGGGACCTGCGCCGATCACCAGGGGACGCTGGAAATCGCGCGGTGCATGGGCGACGAACCTGTATTCGGTATCGGGTGCGGGCCGGGCATCTTTCGGCGCCCGGCTTTCATCCTTGAGCGCGACATCGACCGTATAGATGTAGACAATCGCATTCCGGCTGCGGGCATCATGGGCGCGCTTGAACACGCGCCAATCCAACAGTGCTTCCGCCGGCAGCCTGAGCTTTTTCAGGATAGCCGCTTTCAACGCCTCCGGGCGGTGATCGAGCGGCAGCTTGATGTCGGTCAGGCGCAACATGGCGTCCATATAAAGATTGGAAAAGCCATACGCCAGCACAGGCCCGCCTCCCCCTCGTGCGCGTAAGCGCACAGGAGGGGGAGGTGGCCGTAGCAGCGCTTGCGATGCGAAGGCCGGAGGGGGTCAGAATTTAAACTTCAACCCGAACTGAAACGACACCGGCTGGCGCAGGGTCAGGGTGCGGGGATCGGTCAGCGCCGGGGTGATCAGACCCGCTATGTCCGAGGGATCGAAATAGCCGCCGTAAAGCGCGTCGCGATTGTCGAACAGATTGTCCAGTGTGGCGAAAAGCTGCCATCTGGGATCGATCTGCCAGGCGGCACGCAGATTGACCGCCACCGTGGAAGGCAGTCTAGCGTTGAGGTTCGATGGGTCGCCGTCAAAATATTGGCTGCCGGTGAAGACAAGTTCGCCGCCCAGGCTGATCCCTTCCATCACATCCATATCGCCGCCGGCCCGCAGGCTGTTGGCGGGATTGAGGGGAATGCGCCGGCCCGCTGTTACCAGGACATTGCCGTTATTGTCGGCGCCCGGATTGTTGGGCGAGGCCAAGGTGCCGGTGAACTGATAGGTCGCGTCCAGATAGGAATAGCTGGCATAGGCCGACCAGCCTCGCGTCGCGTAACGGGCCGACAGGTCGGCGCCCTGGCGCAGGGTGGAGGGCACATTGGCGAAGTAGCCGCGTCCCGCGATGGTGCTGGCCAATGCCACAATGTCGTTGTCGCTGTCGGTGCGGAACAGGCTAATGCTCCAGTCCAGCTTGCCTTCCGCGACATCCATGCCGCCCCGCCCGCCCACTTGATAGGAGTGAGAAACGACTTGCGCCAAGGGCGGATCGGACACCAGCGATCCTTCCAGCAGGCAGGGCAAGGCGGGATTGGCGCAGTCCAGTTCCAGTGGCGTCGGGGCGCGGTTGGCCTCAGAATAACTGCCGAACAGCGCAATCGCGCGCGTGGCCTTCCAGGTCAGGCCCGCCAGCGGATTGATGTGACTATAGCCGTGCGTACCGTTCAGCTCGGCAGCCGTGCCGCTGCGGTCGCGGGTGACGATATCGGCGGCATTGACGCGCAGGCCGGCGGTCAAGGTCAGGCTGTCGCTGAGGTCCAGCGCATCGACGGCATAAAAGCCGTAATAGTCCGTCGTGGCTCTCAAGGTGACGGGCGCATAGCCGATATTGCCATTGGCGTGAATGATATTGCCCGATCCCGCCAGGCTGAGATCGGTCGCCACCAACAGGCTGGGAAAGACGCGCCCCAGCGTGCTGGTCGAGCGGAAGCCGATGGCGCTGCTGTCGATGCTGAAGCCGGCGGTGAAGCTGTTGGCCAATCCCAACAGCGGCGCATTGCCGGTCAGCTGCATTGTGACGCCGCGGCTGCTGCTGCCGGTGAAGCTGCGGTCGACCGTCCCGTAGAAAGTATTTGCTGTGAAGGAGAGTGAATTGCCGTTCTGATCGAGCAGGGCGAACTGATCGCGGAAATTCAGGGCCGTGGCGCCCGAGAACGGCACCGGCCGCGGAAACCCATCGTCTTCCAGACACAGCCGCCCGGCAAAGGAGGAGGAATTTGAACAACGCTCGAAATTCCCGTTATTGCCGTCGACATGACGCTGCTTGAGTGCGCGCAGATAGGCGCCAGCCTCGATCTGCCAGTTTTCGTCCAGCCGCGTCTTGCCGTTCAACGCCAGACTGCCGATCGTGTTTCGCGTGGTCTGCGGGAAGGTATAGACCGACCTGCTGTCGTGCTGGATCAGGCCCAAAGGCGTGGGGCCTACCACACCCAGGCCGGTGACCGCGCCCGACGCAACCAGATGAATTTCGCTGTTCCCGAAACGCCAGCCGGCATCGGCATACACGCGGGCGAGGTTGGACTGGGAATGAGCGCGCCAGCCCTCGTCGGTGACGCCTTCGGCTGCGCCATAGAAACTGAAAGCGCCGTCTTCCAGGCCCCATTGGGCTGTGGCCATGCCGTGGCCGTAGGAACCGCCCTGCAGCGACGCTTCCATGCCTTGCCAGGTAAAACCGTTCTTCATCACCAGATTGACCGCGCCGCCAAGCGCATTGAGGCCGAACACCGGATTGCTGCTCCAGATGTCAGCGCGGTTAATGGCGCTTTGGGGAATGGCGTCCCAATTGACCGTGTCGCCGAACGCCTCGTTCAGCCGCACACCGTTCTGATAGACCGCCAGCCCCTGCGGCGTGCCCTGCAGCGGCGAGGCGTCGAAGCCATGAAAGCGCAAATTTTGGAACAGGCCATTGCCCTGGACATCGGTCAGTGACATGCCGCTGGTCTGCGTTCCCAGGGCGCTGAGCAGGGAGCCTCGATGCTGCGCATTGATCTGATCGCTCTGGAGGCTCTGCAATTGTCCGGGAACCCTATCGAGCGATAGGCCGATGTCGGAATTGGGCAAAGTCCCGTAAACCACGACGCGCTCGGCATCCGCGGCCATTTGTTGTGCCGTGGCAGGCCAGCAAAAGACGCCAAGCAACAGGACACCCCATCCGGCGATGCGCGACAGCAAAAGTTCCCCCGTCTTTCGGAAAAGCGATAGAGCAGGCGGCTTCAGGTGGCAAATCCGGTATCCGGCTCCAGCGGCTTGAAAGAATGGTCAATCGCCACGGTGTGAAGCCTGGCGCGCCGGACTTCACAAATCGTTGCGAGGCCGGTTCCATGTTGACGATGCGCGCTATCGGGCGCAGGCTCTGGGGGCTGAGATGAAAGATTGCGGTGACGCAGTTGCTCTTTCAGGCGCCCAACGCGATGGCGCATATGCGCCCTTCCAGTCGCGCTTGATCCGGTAGAGACCGGATTTGCAGGTGCCGGGGATGCCGCGCGAGGCCCGACTGGAATCCCGGCGGTTGAAGCCGCAAACAGGGAGGTTCCCGAGAATGGAAGATATCCCACCGGATTGTATGCCGGGCTTCGCCTGACGCGGAGCCAGGGCCCGGATTAAAATCCCGGACCTCCGCCTACAATCCAAACGGAACAATGGGTGAAAGCCCATACAGAGCGTCTGGCCTGATGCCGGACAAAGAATGATCCAGGCCTCGCCGGCAATCCGGCGGGGCTTGTTTCCTTTTTTGGGAACCTGTCGCACTTGCAACAATTTGAAAAGATAAATGGGGTATTCCCAAGCCGAACCCTCATTTAGAAGACAGCATGCAAAAAATCGCCGCGGTTCCCGTCGCCTTGCTTTGCGCGGCCCTGTTGGCCGGCTGCACCACATCCCGCTCCACCGCGCCGCTGCGAACCGCCAGCGAGCAGTTGCTGCTTTCCGCCGCCGCCGATCGTGCCGCGGCCCAATTGTCTTTGGGAATTCCCAAAGGCACGCGGATTTTCGTCGATACCCGCTATTTTCAGGGCTATGACGACGGCTATGCCATCGCGGCCGTCCGCACCCAAATGCTGAAGAATGGTCTGATGCTGGTGGATGACCGGCTCCAGGCGGAGGCCGTGGTGCAAGTGTCGTCGGGCGCCTTGTCCACCGATCAGAAATCCTTGCTGATCGGCCTGCCGCAATTGACCGTGCCCTATATTCCGGTGGGCAATTCGGTGACGGTGCCGGAGATCGCTCTCTTCAAGCAGGCCGAGGAAAAGGGCGTCGCCAAATTTGTCGCCACCGGCTATGACGCCAAGACCGGCAAGCTGCTGGCGACGACTGACGCGCGCTACGGCTTCTCGCACAATACCAATCATACCGTGCTGCTGTTCTTCTCCTGGGCCACGGGCGATGTGATACCGCCAGGCATCGACCAGCATTCGCTGTCGTTTCAGACTCTCACCAGCATGCTTCCAGGAAATAATTAGCTACGGGAAATACTGGTACAGCCAGGTTTCGCTGAGCGTCTTGTTGTCCAATCTCAGGAACAGGCGCAGATCCGCAGGCGCATTGCCTTCCAGCTTCAGGTCGAACAAGGCCCGCCAGCGGTCGGTGCCCACGACCTTTACGACATAGGCGTTGTCGACCACCCCGCGCGAGGCCGACACCACCGGCGTCACGTCATAGCGCTGCTGCATCTGCATCAGCGGCCCGCCGGTGAAATCCACCACGAATTTATGTTTGTCGCGGGGCCAGGGATTCTGCCCAGGTATGCCGCCGCGGCCGAGCCGTGTGGCCACCACCTTGGCGATGGATTTGGGATAGGCCGGTTCGCTGTTCTGCCAGTAGAGGCGGTAGTCCAAGGATATGCTGTCGCCTTTATGGACGTCGCGGTCGGGCCGCCAATAGGCGACGATATTGTCGTGGGTTTCGTCGTCGGTGGGAATTTCCACCAGTTGCACCGCGCCGGCGCCCCAATCTCCCCTGGGCTCCACCCAGATTCCGGGGCGCTTGTCGTAAAACGCGCCGTCATCCTGGTAATTGGCGAAATCGCGATCCCGCTGAATCAGGCCGAACCCCTTGGGATTGATGTCGGCGAAACTGTTGGTCATGACTTGCGGCGGATTGGCAAGGGGGCGCCAGATGCGCTCGCCCTTGCCGGTCCACAAGGCCAGCCCATCATTGTCGTGAATTTCGGGGCGCCAGTCGGCGGCCTTGCGCCGTTCGTTCTCGCCGTACCAGTACATGCTGGTCAGAGGCGCGATTCCCAGCCGCGAAATATCGGCGCGGAAGAACAGCTGGCAATGCACATTCATCGCCACGCTGCCCTTGTTGTCGGAAGCGTTTTTCAGGGCGTCGAATTTATAGGCCCCCGTGATCGAGGGGCCGTCGAGCAGCGCATAGATACTGATCACCGGACCGCTCGACTCCAGCCAGAATTCGGAAAAGCGCGGAAATTCCTCGGCCGTCGCACCCGCGGTGTTGATGGCGATGCCGCGCGCCGACGCGCCATACTGGGCCTCCTGTCCGCTGGAGCGGAAATAGCTTGCGCCCTGAAAGGCCAGCCAGTCCGTCGGCTTGCCCGGTCCATCCATCACCCGAAAGCCCGAAAAGCCCAGATCGGACAGCATTTTTTGGTCTAGCCCGGTGGCGCCATAGTCGAAATAGTCGGCGCCGTAGAGGACTTCCCGTGCCTTGCCGCCGTCTACTGTATGCAGCACCACCGGATCGCTGGAATAGCGGCTCAGATGGAAGAACGATACCGGGTCTGGCCGCTCGGGCCACAACACATGGTCGGGTTTGAACTTGATCTTCTGGGCGGCGTCGAAATCCACCGTCTTGATGAGCTCGGCGGCGCGCTGTGGTGGCGTTTTATAGGGCTGGGTGGCGTTTTTTTGGGCGCGTGCGACCAACGAGGGGAAGCTGAACGGATGCGGTGGTCCCAACCGGATGGCGGGCGGGGCGACAGCGGCAAGCGCGCTCTGGGGCACCAAGCCGGCCGACAAGCCAGCCAGCAGCAGACGGCGATCCAGCTCTATCATTTGGGAGAACTCATGCTAGATCCTTACAGGAAGGGGGAATCATGGAGAAGTTAAGGCGGTAACGCACCCGTTCCGCGAGAGGGCGCGGAACAATTCGCCGCCGCGGAATTGCCACTGAACGATCCATGTTTTCGCCGCATTGTCACGTTTCATTACAGAAGTCGGACGGGCGCTTTTTTTATTGGGTTATGACAAATGGATTCTGAGTCTCGCGCATTTGAGGCGGCGGTGGAAGCAAGCCTTTCCGGAACACCGCTGCCCTGCCGCCGGCCGATGATCGCGCAACCCCTGGTGCCTTGGACCACAACCCGCCTTCTTATGGCCGGTCTGGGCGCGCTGATTTCAGTCCCGGCTCAGCTTGCCCCGGCCCTGATCAATCGCCGCCGTGCCTGATATCGCGCCCCGGCGCTGGCTTTACCTGTTTTTGGTGTTGGCCTCGACGGTGGCGGGTGTCACCCAGATGGCGGGGGTGCTGCAATTTGACGGTTTCACCCCGCTGGAATTCGTCATCCTGGCGCTGTTCGCCATTCTGTTTGCCTGGATCGCATCGTCCTTCTGGCTGTCGGTGTTCGGCGCCTGGGCGCGCTTCAACAAGATCAATCTCGTCCCTCTGAAGCCCGCCAGCGAACCATCGGCGGCGCGCACCGCGATCCTGATGCCCGTTTACAATGAAGATGTGGGCCGAGTGTTTTCGGGCGTCCGCGCGGTACGGGAATCCGCCGGTCCCGATTTTGATTTCTACATTCTCAGCGACAGCACCAACCCGGCAAATTGGATCGCCGAGGAGCTGGAATGGCAGAAACTTAAAAGCGTATTTGGCGAAACGGCGCATATTTTCTATCGCCATCGCCCCAGGAACACCGGCCGCAAGTCCGGCAATATCCAGGATTTTTGCGAGAATTGGGGCCAGCTCTACGATTACATGGTCATTCTGGACGCCGACAGCCTGATGACCGGCAAGACGCTGACGCAACTGGTCGGCTTGATGGACGCCAATCCCCGCGCCGCCTTGATCCAGGCGCCCGCGCAATTGGTGGGACGCCATTCGCTGTTCGCGCGTCTCCAGCAATTTTCCTCCAGTCTTTACGGTCCCATTCACACGGCGGGACTAGCGTTCCTTCAGGGGCCTGACGGCAATTATTGGGGCCACAACGCCATCATCCGGGTGCATGCCTTCATGCAGCATTGCGGTTTGCCGCGGCTGCCCGGCAGCCCGCCCTTCGGCGGCGAGATCATGAGCCATGATTTCATCGAGGCGGCGCTGTTGCGCCGGGCCGGCTGGGAAGTGTGGATGACCCCCGATATCGGCGGTTCGTTTGAAGAGCCGCCGCCCACCCTGCTCGATTATCTGATTCGTGACCGGCGCTGGTGCCAGGGCAATCTGCAGCATCTCCGGATCGTCTTTGCGCAAGGTTTGGCCTTGCCCAGCCGGTTGCATCTCGCGATGGGCATCATGAGTTATGTCTCATCGCCTTTGTGGCTCCTGCTTCTGATCGTGTCGGTGGTCGACATGATGCGTTTCAAAGCGTTGCCGCCCGCAAGCTATGTCGGTCTTCAGCCATCCCTGCCTTTTTCGGTCTCGCACAATGCGGAATTGATGATTTTGGTGCTGGCCACCTTGGTTTTGCTTTACGGACCCAAATTGCTGGCGGTGATCGCGTTGCTCGAAAGTCCGGAAGCCACCCGCGCCCATGGCGGCACCAGCGCGGTGCTGATGAGCGCGGTCTGGGAAGCGCTGTTCGCGACCCTGATCGCGCCGATCGTGATGCTGCAGCACAGTTGGTACGTGTTTAGCATCCTGATGGGCATGGCGACAGGATGGAATCCGCAAACCCGGGCCGACCGCGTCCTGCCATTCAAGCTTGTGATCGGCAAGTTCGCGGCTCATACGATTATCGGCTTGGCGGCGACCGTCCTGCTTTGGTTTTACACGCCGGACAGCTTCAATTGGTTCCTGCCGCTGCTGGCGGGATTGTGGCTCGCCATTCCGCTGGTGTTGCTCAGCAGCAGCCCGTTCCTGGGTCAGGCGGCGCGCCAAGACGGACTTTTTCTGATACCCAGCGAAACCCGCGGGTCCCATGTGCTCAGGCGCGCGCATGTCCTGGCGAACGGCCACCAGGCCTTGCCGGTCCAGGCGGAACAGCTGGTGCTGGAAGATGCCAGGGTCCGCGATCTTCATCTCGCGCTTTTGGCCGACTGCCCGGCGCCGCCAGCGGACCCTACACGGCTTTGCGTATTGCGGGCGCAGGCGGCGCGCCGCGAAACGGCCGGCTTTAGCCGTGACGACTGGGCCTTGCTTTTGTCCGATTCCGAAGGCCTGAAGGCTTTACCCTAGGCGCTGGGCATTGCGCGACTGCCGCGCTAACATTCGCCCAGACAATCCAAAAGGGATGGGGCATGTTCAGGACAATTCTCGGCGCAGCCTTGGCAATGGCGCTTGCCGCGCCGGCTTCAGCGCAGACGGCGGTGGCCAATGTCACCATCGATACGTCCAAGCCCGGCGCGGAAATCAACCGCAATCTCTACGGCCAGTTTGCCGAACATCTCGGTCACGGCATCTATGAAGGCATATGGGTCGGTGAGGGCAGCAAGATTCCCAACATCAAGGGCTATCGCAAGGATGTGGTGGAGGCGCTGCGCAACATCCATGTGCCCAATGTGCGCTGGCCAGGCGGCTGTTTCGCCGATCTCTATAATTGGCGCGACGGCATCGGTCCGCGCGCCAAGCGCCCGGTCCGGGTGAATGTGCATTGGGGCGGGGTGACCGAAGACAACAGCTTCGGCACCCATGAATTCATGAATTTCGCCGAACTGATCGGCGCCGACGCCTATGTCTCGCTCAATGTCGGTTCGCAGACGCCTTATGACAATGCGCAGTGGCTGGAATATATGACCTCCGACGACCAGTCGTCGCTGGCCAATGAGCGGCGCAAGAACGGCCGCGCCAAGCCGTGGAATGTGCATTTCATCGGCATCGGCAACGAGACCTGGGGCTGCGGCGGCAATATGCGCGCCGACTATGCCGCCGACATCAACCGCCGTTATGCCACCTTTGCCAACACCCCGCGCGAAATGGGTTCGCTGAAGATCGCCAGCGGCTCGCGCGACGATTATTACGACTTTGCCGAGACCATGATGCGCGATGGCGGCAGGTTCGACGGTCTCAGTGTGCATTATTATACGGTGCCGCGCGTCTTCCGCGACAAGGGACCGGCCACCGGTTTTCCGGAGAGCGAATGGGCCTCGACCCTGAGCCACGCGCTGCATACCGACGAGATTGTGACCAAGACCGCGGCGATCATGGACAAATATGATCCCGGCAAGAAAATCGGGCTTTATGTCGATGAATGGGGCACCTGGTACGACCAGGAGCCCGGCAGTCATCCCGGCTTCCTGGTTCAGCAGAACACGCTACGCGATGCCCAGGTTGCCGCACTCAGCCTCAATATTTTCCAACGTCATAGTGACCGGGTGAAGGGCGCCAATATCGCCCAGATGATCAATGTGCTTCAGGCGATGATCATGACCGACAAGGAAAAGATGGTGTTGACGCCCACCTATCACGTCTTCGACATGTACCAAGCCTTCATGGGCGCGGTGCCCTATCCGGCTGCCGTTACGGGGCCGGACTATGTCCAGGGCAATACGCGGCTGCCGATGGTGGACGTGTCAGCGGCGCGCGGCAAGGACGGCAAGCTGGTTTTGTCGATCGTCAACACCGATCCCAATCATGCGGTACAAGTCGTCACCAACCTGACCGGCGCCGCCCATGGCCGTATCCTGTCGGCCTTTGGCATGGACGCCCACAACACATTCGCCAAGCCGGACATGGTGCGTCCCTTGCCATTCGCCAGCAGCACGCAAGACGGGAAAATGTCTTTCGACATGCCCGCCAAATCCGTCGCGGTTGTGAAAGTGGACTAGGGCTGCCCCCGCAGCGCAAAGCGCTTCATGCGGGGGCAGAAGGTCACTTCGCGCTGAACTTGTAGACGATAGTGTTGAGGTAGTTCTGGCCGGGATTCAACCGCGACGTGGGAAAATCGGCGTGGTTGGGAGAATCCGGAAACACACCCGGCTCCAGGCAAATGGCGTCACCCTGGCGATAGGCGCGGCTGCTCTTGCCGAAGAACGTGCCGTCCATGAAGTTGCCGGTATAGAACTGGATGCCCGGTGCCGTGACGCTGATTTCCATGGTCCGTCCCGATACCGGTTCTGAAACCACCGCCGCCGGACGCAAGGCACCTGCCGCGCCATCGACAATGAAATTGTGATCATAGCCGCGGCCGTAGCGGATCTGCTGGTCCTTGGCATCGCGGATACGGTCGCCCACCCGATGCGGCCTGCGGAAATCGAACGGCGTGCCTGCCACGGCGGCGCGTTCGCCGGTCGGAATTAACGTTGAGTCCACGGGAGTAAAGCGCGCGGCATGCAGGGTCACCATGTTGCCCGTGACATCGCGCGCATCGTTGCCCGACAGGTTGAAATAGGAATGGTTGGTGAGGTTCAGGACCGTGGGTTTCGAGGTGGTGGCGCGATATTCCAGCTTGAGTTCATTTTGCTCGTTGAGCGAGTAGGTCGCGGTCACTTTCAGTTCGCCGGGAAAGCCTTCCTCGCCGTCGGCGCTGACATAGCTCATCACCACCTTGGCGTCGGCGCCGCTCGCGACGGAGTCGATTTTCCACATCCGCTTGTCGAAGCCCTTGGTCCCGCCATGCAGCGAATTGGGTCCGTCATTGGTCGCCAGGCTATAAGTCTTGCCGTCGAGCGAGAATTTTCCCTTGGCGATGCGATTGGCATAACGCCCCACCGAGGCGCCGAAAAAGTTCGGCCGGGTGAGATATTCCTGGGCGGTATCATAGCCCAGCACCACATCATCCTTGTGGCCTGCCTTGTCCGGCACGGTGAGGGATTGAAGCGTCGCGCCCAGGGTCATGATCTTGGCCGACATCCCCGCGCCATTGGTCAGGGTCACTGCTTCCACCTTGGTGCCGTCGGACAAGGCGCCGAAGGCCGCGCGCGTCGCCGTGCCGGCCTGGGCGCCGCCGCCCGTCGCCAGGACAGCGGCGGTTGCGATAACCAGAAGTGCGTTTTTCATGATCCCTCCCGAATTTGTGTGGGGCGCACTATCCCGGCAAAGCGGGCGGGCGGCAAGCGGGCTGAAGCTTGCCTGGCGGAATCGAGGGATTAAAGATGTGGCTGGTTTAGGCCGCCGAAGGCAGGGCCGGCCGGGTCTGGGCGGCGGCGCGGTCGCGCGCAAAGGCTTCAAGGTCGGCGGCGGCGCGCCGCATCATTTCGGCGTAATAGGGCATGGCGGTTTCGGCAGACGCGGCTTCGCGGAAGTGCTGGGCCAATTCCAGGGTGCGATTTGTTTCGGGCATCTGCTGTTCCGACTTTACCGACTGCGTCATCGTCCGCTTTTCGCGAAAAATCCGGAAGATCGGGATTTTACCTAGGCCCTTCGCAAAGGCGGCAATACGCGCCAAAACGGCACAATTTTTGAGGTAAAATCCAATATGTTCATTTCCTTAGGTACTAGCCCTTATGGCGGATAAGGGGGCGGGCACCTAGCTTCCCGGCCTGGCCCGCCGGAGCATCGCATGCGTGTTGAGCAGTCCCGCCTTGTCTGTGTCGTCGAAGACGATACCGACGTGCGTGCCTCCGTCAGACTGCTTTTGGAAGTGACGGGCTATCGTGTGATCGACTTTGCCAATGCGGAAGCTTTTCTGCGCGCCACCGACGGGTATGCCGCCGACTGTCTGGTCTTGGACCTGCATATGGGGGGCATGACGGGATTGGAACTTTTGGAGCGCCTGAGGTCGGAAGGTGTCCGGACCCCCGCCATCATTGTTACCGCCAACGGCAAAGACCTGGATGACCGCTTCATCCGGGCGGGTGCGATGACGGTGCTGCACAAGCCCTCTGCGGCGTCGGAAATGCTGGCTTGCGTCGCCCTGGCATGCGGAGTGAATTAGCATACCGCGACGTCGGGGCTTGACCGGGCGGCCGGCAGGCCATTCCCGGCCCCATGCCTACCGCCGACGCCCGGTCGCGGCGCCGAGCAATCGCCAGGCCCCGTGTTGACACCCGTTACGCGGCCACTGAGAAACTATCAGTTCGGGCCTGGAGGTTGTCGTTGCCGCCGACGCGGCCTAATATTGCCGGGAAGAGGCAGGGCTAATTCCATATTCTGCTGTTGCGTATCAGAAACCTGGACCAACCGGCATGGAACAGACCATCTTTATCGTCGACGATGACGCGGCTATCCGCGATTCCTTGCGCATGATGCTGGAGGCCGCCGGCTACAAGGTACGCGATTTCGCGTCGGCGCAAACATTCCTTTCGGACGCGGATCTGCAAGGCGGCTGCCTGATCGTCGACATCCGCATGCCGGGGATGGGCGGATTGGAGCTTCAGGAAGAACTGGTGAAGCGCAAGGCCAATATTCCGGTGATCGTGATCACCGGCCATGGCGATGTCCCCTTGGCGGTGCGCGCGATGCGCGCCGGAGCTGCGGACTTTGTCGAAAAACCGTTCGACGAGCAGCGCATGTTGCAAAGCATCGCCGACGCTCTGGAGGCCGGCCAGCGCGCCCAAAGCCGCGCGGCCGAGGCGAAGGCGGCGCGGGATCTGCTCGACCTGTTGACGCCCCGTGAACGCGAAATCCTGGATCAGCTGGTGAAGGGCCATGCCAACAAGGTTGTGGCGCACCAGTTGGGGATCTCCCCGCGCACGGTGGAAATCCATCGTGCCAGCATCATGGAAAAGCTGCATGCACGCAATCTTTCCAATGTGGTGCGCACGGCCCTGGCCGCATCTTGGGAAATAAATTAGGACATCTGGCGCGCATCATCGCCGGGACGCGCATTGCGCCGCCCCTGGCGGTGCGCTAGCTGATTGCGGTCAGGACCCCAGATGACCGGAACATCATCGCCTCCCTCCGATACTCCGCCCGGCGCCGCCGACCGGGCATTGTATGCCGCGTTCCTCGCCCTGCAGGGCCAGCGTCCCGCGGAAGCCGAGCGGATCGCGGCGGGCGTTCTCCAATCCCATCCCGGCCACCCCGTCGCCGCCGGCATGCTGGGCCGCGCCATGATGTTGCAGAACCGGGCCGCCGAGGCGCTCCCCATACTCGAACAGGCGGCGCAACGAGGCGACAATTCGGCGGTGGAAGCCCAGTTCGCCGATGCGCTGGTCGCGACCGGGCGCCGCCAGGATGCGCTGGCGCAGTTGCGCAAGACCATGGCGCGGCGGCCCGCCTTTCTGCCGTCCTTTGTGATGTATGCCCGCTACGCGGCCGAGGCCGGCGGATATGCCGACGCCATCGCGGCGCTGGAACTGGGACTGACGGTTCTTCCCGGCGCATGGGAGCTGCAGAATGAGCTTGCGCTGCAGCACATCAAGACCAATGACCGAGCCGCGGCGCGCGCCGTGCTGTCGCAGGCGCTGGCGGCCATGCCGCAGCATCCATACCTGCTTACGACATTAGGGCAGCTGTTGTATCTCGACGGTGACTATGCCGCCGCTGCCGACGCCTATCGGCGGGTGCTGGCGACGAATCCCGGCGATGCCGCGGTGCAAAAAAATATCGGCACCTGCCATCTGGAAATGGGAAAGCGCGACATCGGGGAGGCGAACCTGCAAGCGGCGGTACGCGCCGCCCCCCAGTTGGCCGGCCATGCCCTTGCCGCGATGGCCTTGTCCTCGCATGGCCGGTTTTTCCTGCGCCTCGATGCGGCCACGGATTTCCTGCGCGGCGGCAAGGCCTGATCTGTCACGCGCGAAAGCGCCGCCGGTACACGCCTTGCTCGCGTGCCGTTTCGGTCATCTGTTCATGGACGCGTTTGGTTTCTTCGCTGGTGAAACCCGCCATCCGCGCCACCCATTTCTCCCGCTTCACCGGGATGCATTGTGCGACCGGCGTGCCGCGCGGCAGCACGCCGTTGAAATTCATGTCGTGCCAGTGCGCCGGAAAATGGATCCAGTTGTCGTGATAGCGATCGCAATCCACCAGCCCGGACAAAGTGGTGAAGGGCAGATCGAAACGGTTGACCGGGTGGGTGAAAAACAAAGCGAACCCTTCCGGCGCCTGGATGGTCCAGAGATTGTGGAACTTGATCAGGAAGCGGCCGCCATCGAACAACGGTGTGCCCGTCACTTGGCTGGATTCATGGAAGCCAATAGGGGAGCGCACAAAACTGACCGTGCCGCCGGGCGGCAGCTCGTTTTCCCAGATGAACTCGCCATTCTCTATCCTGAGGTCGCAGATCAACGGCAGCAAGAATCCCGACGTCATTGCATCTATGAAGGGTGGGCAGCGTTTGACCGTGGGCGTTTCCTGCTGGCCCAGCGCGTTGAAGGCTTGCGCCGGCATGGCCTTCAGCCAGTCCGGCAGGCCCAGCGGCGCGGGCACCGGCGCCGGTATCAGGCCCTCCAGCTCCGCCGGGCAGCGGAAGGTCAG
>Ga0068871_100001606_pt1 | contig 15201 bp, 18 predicted proteins | sample KBSMisM72_FD_72750 | JGI IMG/M metagenome (GOLD analysis project Ga0068871, IMG submission 72750) | Miscanthus rhizosphere microbial communities from Kellogg Biological Station, Michigan, USA - KBS Miscanthus M7-2 | ecosystem: Host-associated > Plants > Roots > Rhizosphere > Soil ... | reverse complement strand
TATGGCAAAGGTAGGAAGGGATGTTCTGATCTCTGATTTTTTGATGGCTGATTTCATCAGTAACCGGCTTATCAAGAAATTGCTGGTAGTGATTGTAAGACCTCATGACTTATTGCCAATACCACACTAAAAAAATCCCAAAATCAAAAGATCAGTCTTCAGGCATCTTATTGAACATCTACCAATTGAACATCAAAAATCAATATTGAACCGGAGGGAATGATGATATTACCACTTGCGTCTTTTTGGTCAACATAACCATAACCTAAAGTGGGAGGAATATACATCGTAATACTACCGCCTTTTTGAATAAGAGGTATACCTTTTCTCCAGCTTTCTATTAAAGTAGCAAGCGGAAAATTGGCCGGCGCAGTGGTGGTTTGATCAAATACATTCCCATTGGTGAGCGTGCCTTTATAGTTAACACTTACATACGAACAGGGTGTGGGTGTGGTACCAGATCCGGCGCTCTTTATCTGGTAATACATGCCGCTGCAATGTTTTGTAGCAGTAGTAATACCGGCGCCTGACAAATACGATTCCAACTGGGTTATTTCATTTGCAGGGGCCTTGAGCGAACAGGCGTCATAAGTACAGATTACCGAAGAACTACTTTTGGCACATCCCCCTATTATAGTGGAAACAACGAGTACGGCTACAACAATTTTTCTCATCCTAATAAAATTTGGCAAATATATCGGTATTGTATTACTAATTACTCCCCAGACCATTTCTAAGCGTCTTTTGCTGCACCATCTTCTTCATTTTCCTGCCGGTTCAGCAATTCACGATAGGCTTGTTCGTTCATTTCCCACCGGTGCCGCTTTGAAAAAATGGCTATAAATACCAAAATAATCAGCCCGGCAATAATAAGAACAGCGCTGGAACTGTCGTCTGTATGTCCCCTGGCCCACATAGTGGCCCTTTTATCCCAGCCCGAGGAAAAATTAAGAATGATTGGCACAACAAATAAAAGGCCAATGGGCAGGCCAAATAGCAACTGGCGGAACAGCTTTTTCTCCCTGTCCCGGTTTTGCCTCCAGTATTCAATGAATTGCCTGTCGCGCTCCGTAAGCATAATAATATTTGGGCAAAAATACAATTTGCCCCTGTACGCTACGTTTTATTTGTTTGTAAGACAGCGATTTATTGTAATTTGGCATTAAAACAACAAGTGTGAAAATTGATACCCTTCTGGCCCCCTATTTTTATCAACATAAAAGACTTTCCCTTCCGGGCATAGGTTTGTTTACGCTGGATGAGAAAGCCGTGTTGCCTGACGAAAATTCCAAAGTAAAAATGGCCATTGAAGGAATATCATTTAGCTCCAAAACGGGCCAGCAATTAGATGATTCGCTGATTCAATATATAAAAGATCATACCGGCAAAATGAAGCCATTGGCGGAAGCTGATCTGTATTCTTTTATTGCCACCGCTTTTCAATATTTAAATATTGGCAAACCTTATTATTTTGAAGGTATTGGCACATTGCAAAAAAATAAAGACAACGGATATAGTTTTACTGCCGGCACAGCAATACACCAAAAAACAGAAGAACTACCCCACAAACATATTGAAACAAAAAGAAAGTCTGCTAACAGCGTTGATGATGATGCCGTGGGCGGAACCGGCTTCAACACCGGGAGATTAATTATCCTGCTGGTGGTAGTAGTTACACTGGCGCTGATTGGATGGGGCGGATATTACCTCTATAATAAGAACACAGCGGAACCAGAAAAACCGGTCCGCACAGAAACCCAACCGGTAACCGCGCCAGATACCACAGCGGCGGCCATTGATTCTGCCGGAAAAAGACCAGACAGCGTTAGCAATAGCGTAAAGCCAGATAGCAGCACTGTAAAACCTGTTGAAAAGAACGAAGCGCCACCTGTTGTAACCGCCACCGGTCCCGGTTATAAATTTATTTTTGAAACCACTGCCAAAAAAACAAGGGCTGTTAAACGTTATGAACAGTTAAAAGGCAGTGTTATTTTAAAAGAATACAACAACAAGGTAGCAGTAGAAACAAAGGACTCTCTTACATTTAAGATATATACCATAGTGCCCTGCACCCCGGCAGATACAACCCGTGTTAAAGATCAACTGAACGCCTGGTATTATGGAACAAAGGAACTAAAAGTAAAAATTGAGCAGTAGATGAAACCTTCCGCCGGTTATTGGATAAACAAACTACAACTTACCAGGCATATAGAAGGAGGCTCATATATCAGAACATACTGCTCACCCTTAACCATACCCCGGGAGCAGTTGCCACCCACACACAAAGGCCCGCGCCCGGTGTCTACTGCCATTTATTTTCTATTGGAGAAAGAACAATTCTCTGCCATGCACCGTATTGCATCCGACGAAATATGGCATTTTTATTATGGAGATCCATTAATTGTATATGAGATTGACCCTTCCGGTCATTTAACAGAACATCTGCTTGGCAATAACCCGGAAGCTGGTGAATGTTTTCAATGCATTGTAAAAGCCGGTAGTTGGTTTGGATCAAAAACAAAAGAAGGATCTGATTATTCACTGGTGGGCTGCACAGTATCACCGGGGTTTGATTTTGATGATTTTGAAATGGGAGTAAGAGAGACGCTATTGAAATTATACCCGCAGCATGCCGGACTCATAAATTCGCTTACCCGGTAGAACTAAGAGAAAAAGGAGAAAAAGAGCACACTTGCAGTGTTTTTGTTGAACAGAGCTGGCAGAGAAATAGAGAACACTTGCATGTTGCTTTTTTAGCTATGGCTAACGCTGGCATTTTTTTCCCCCCGGATAAGTCACCTAAACGCCTTTTCTCTGCTAGCTCTGCGCGACATATTTCTCGCTCTTTTTCTCCTTCTATCGCTTAGCCTCCTTAGCCTCCATTACTTCTATATCAAACACCAGTACGCTATTGGGTGGAATCTTAGGGGAACGTGTACGTATTGAATACGCCAGGCCCGATGGGATAATCAATCGAATTTTACCCCCTACCCTGCACACAGGCAATCCAATTTGCCAGCCTTTGATCAACCTGTTTAATGGAAAACTGGCCGGTTTTTCTTTTGTTTCATCAAATACTTCACCGTTTAATATCGATCCCTTGTAATAAGCCACAACAGTATCTGTTACCATAATAGCACTACCGGTCCCTTCTTTTTCTATCTTATAGTAAAGCCCATCTTTAAAACCACTTGTATCCAGTTTGCCAGCCGCTACCGCATCCAAAATAGTTTGCTTATCGGTGACTGCCTGCGCAGCGCTGTCGGCATTATTATAAAGATTGATCGCCGGAATTTGACCGTTGGCAACCCGTGAAAATGTGTCTGCATATTTTGCATTGCCCGGTTGAAAACCACCATTCCACAAATAAAATTTATTTCCTTCAGCGCCGGCGCCGTAGTCCGTTCTATCGCCCGCTTTGCCGGTAGCATCATAAGAAAACGAGGTGGTGGTAAGTTCATTCCATTTGCCGTTTTCATCTCTTACCCACTGGTTACCAAAAAATCCTTTACGCGACAACTGGCCATTTACCCCCTGGAAGTTTTCTAAAAAAGAATACAGGTGATGTAAATATTTTCCATCTGCCGGCGCCTGAAATGCGGCAATCAGTTTCCACTTTTGAACATCAGGCATAAAAAAATAACCTGTATAAATAGTTGCATTTGTTGCACTGTCCGGCAATGCGGTTACCAGGAACTTATAGGTTTCTCCCGCTTTCCAGTTATATACCAGGTGACTATGACCGCCTGTACCTTCATTGCCAAAATCGGTGGTTATAACATCTAGTCCTTTGCCCACCAGTTTTACTTTGTTTTCTTCAGGCACTTTGCTCCTGTCAATCGCTTCTTTACCCGCATCCCATACCGAAAAGATAACCCTTCTTTCTGCAGCACTATTGACCTGTATACCAAAATAACCTCTTGCAAAACCGCAGGCCATATAATAAGTATACAACTGATCAGATCCTGGCGGCACTGTTATTTCACTATAAAATGAAACAATCTTTGCCGTATCCGGAACAGCATATTTCAAATGAACAGATGCGGCATTGCGTCTTGGTTTTGCATTGAACTGAACACCCTGTGCGGCTTTACCATACAATTCAATGGATTGTATGGCCGCAATTTCCCTGCCCGTCTTTTTCAGTGCTGTAATATCAATAGAATAGAAACCAGCAGTTTTTATATCAACTGTTCCTGCAGGTATTTTTTTAAAAGTATCACCCGCAGGAATGTTTACAATAAATCTTTTATCTGCTATAGCCAGTTGCAATCTTGTTCCGGAAGAACTGTTTTTTGCGAGCAGCAAAATAGTAAGCCGCCCGGGATGTGTTACCTTAAAAAAATACCGGAGACTTTGTTTTGGATCAGTCCAGTGATGAAGACCTGTCTGCCCGTTAAATAAAATACTTTCATCTTCTTCTGTACCTGTTTCTGACGGAGATGCATAACCGGTATAGGCCGGTATACGCACCTGCGCCGCCAGATTCATACAATAAAAAAAGGCAATACAGCTAATAAAAACTGATCTCAATGCAGGCATAGTCTGGTTTTAATTATTCCAAACTTAATACATGCGGGAGGAATGGCAATAAAACAAACCGAAAACAATTTATTGCAAAGCCATTTTTATTAATGGAATCAATTTATAAGACCAGATGCTGTATTCCTTACCTGAAAAGTGCAGATTGTCTGATGCTACCAATGTAAGATCGGTGGCCGCTTTCCTGGATTCTTCGGTTACATTAAGGTATTGCACTTTGTAATTGTCTGCAACCAGTTTATTGACCGCATTAAAAACATCAATCCCGGCTGCAATTGCCACCACATCCCTTCCCTTTGCATATGGTGTTACAGAATAATCCGGAATGGATAAAACAATGACATGCGAAGGGTGATTACCAGCCAACGCAATGGAACGCTGTAGCAAAGCAGTGAACTCCTGTTTGTATTCTTCCACGGTTCTGCCCTGGTACTGGTTGTTAACGCCAATCAACAAAGTCACCACATCATAATCATGAGTGTCTTGCCGGGCACTGGTGGCATTCAGCAGGTCACCGGTTGTCCATCCGTTGGCAGCAATAATGTCTGCGTGCAAATCAATGCCCTGAGTTTTTAAGATGGCTGCAGTTTGTACAGGATAGCTTTCCGCTTCATTAACAGAAGTGCCAATGGTGTAAGAGTCACCCAGGGCCAGGTATTTTTTGCTGCCGGTGATTGGCTTTATCGTATCGTTGTTTGATGGAGGCATATTAACTACTGCTATTGCAGGATTGGTATTTCCTTTGCTGCATGCGGCAGGTAACAACAGCCCTCCAAAGAAAAGAAATAATGGGAATGTAATACGAAACAATATGCTTTTTATTACCGCCGGTTCCATGCATTAATATACGAAAAAAAAACATCGCCGGATGCCGCCTGCGACTTGCTATTTGCGAACCACTTTTTTTGACACCCTGAAATACCAGTACAAAGGAATGCCCAGCGAGGTAATGGCCAGACCCAGTAATGAATTAATAACCGGCGCTTTGCCGGTGTTGTAATTATTTACATCGTTCAAAATGGTACTGACTACATAAAATGCTGCAAAGGCGATAAACAATGCAGCCAGTAACGGATAACCCCAGGCCTTGTATGGCCTGGCGGCATGTGGCATCTTTTTTCGCAATATAAAAATACCTACAGCGCCCATCAGATAGGCTATCCATGATATAAACGTAAACATATCTGCCAGCATATCAAAAGATCCGCTGATAACCAATATGCAGGACCACACGCCATGCAGCAGCAACGCATTGCCCGGTGTACCAAAACGCGGATGTTCCTTGCCTGTCCATGATAAAAAAAGTCTGTCAATACTCATGGCATACGTGACCCTTGCTACTGACATAATATTGCCATTGATGGCGCCAAACGTACAGATGACCACCATAGCCGCAACAATAGCTGCGCTGGCCGTGCCCAATGCAATGGCAATAGCGTCTGATGCTACCAGTGAGGAGCCTGCCACTTTTTCTACAGGCAGCACATAAAGATAAGCCTGGTTAACAAGCACATATACAACAATGCAGGCAAACACACCGATAAACAGACTTCTGGGAATTGTTTTCTGCGGATTATTAATTTCCCCACCCACAAAGGTGATGTTTATCCATCCGTCGTAAGCCATAAATGCACCTGTTAATGCACCTACCAGACCGCTTAGCAAACCAATGCCTTCTTTGGGATGCACAGAATGAATAAAGTTACCGGCGCTCCCCCTGCCCGAAAAAAATATGCCGAATACCAGCGCAGCAATCACCAGCATTTTTACAATTGTTGAGATAACCTGCAATGCACTGCCCGCACGCACACTTACATAATTTAAAAGCGTAAGGCCGGTTACCAGCGTTACTGCCAGTAGTTTTACGCCCAGGTTTTCCAGCGGATACAGATTACCCAGCAGGGGAATATGCAAAACGATGGAGTGTTCCGCCTGTGCACTGAGCCGCGGTAAATGCAAAAAATAATCGGCGTACTGCGAACAAACAAATGAGATGGCCGCTACAGCCGCTGTATTGATAACAGTAAACGATGCCCATCCGTATAAAAATGCCACAAACCTTCCATACATATGTTTAAAGTAAACATACTGGCCACCGGTTTCAGGCAACATAGCACCCACTTCAGCATAAATAAGCGCTCCAATCAATGAAAAAATACCTGCTATAACCCAAACTGCGGTTAACCATAACGGTGAGCCAACCTGCTCCGCCATAGTGGCGGGTTTCATAAAAACCCCCGAACCAATAATACTTCCAATGATAATAGATACGGCAGGCCAGAGGCCAATGGCTTTTTTCAGTTGCGTCTGATCCATTCATTAAATTATGCTGGTGCTGAAGATATGAAACAGTTAATACAATCAACAATCGTTTTTAACGGCATAAAAGAGGCTGTTTTATTAACTTTACCGGCATGAATCATTTATGGTCTCAGATAGTAGTGAATACTGTTTACCGGAAAAAAAATAAACAGGAAAAATTATCCCCTTTTGAACTGGCAAAAGGCATGAGGGAATTGCGTCTGGGCATATGGAGGCAGATAAAAGACTTTATACTGATAGGTGGTGGCATTCTTTGCGCCGGGTTTGGATTAAAAAGTTTTTTGCTGCCAGCTAACTTTATTGATGGTGGCGCCACCGGTATATCGTTGATGATTACTGAACTCACCGCGTTTCCACTACCCGTTGTACTGATACTTATTAATATCCCTTTTGTATTGCTGGGCTGGATTGTAATTGATAAAAGCTTTGCCGTTAAAGCAATCCTTGCTATTATTGGGCTGGCCCTGTGTACAGCATTCTTCCCCTTTCCGGATGTTACACACGATAAATTACTGGTAGCAGTTTTTGGTGGTTTTTTTCTGGGTGCCGGTATTGGTTTATCGGTACGCGGTGGTGCCGTATTGGATGGAACAGAAGTACTTGCTATCTTTTTGAGCCGTAAATCGGGCCTTTCCATTGGCGATATTATACTGGGGTTCAATATAATTATTTTTTGTGTGGCCGCTTACCTCCTGTCTGTAGAAACCGCGCTCTATTCGGTACTTACTTACCTGGCCGCATCCAAAACAGTAGATTTTATTATTGAAGGCATTGAAGAATATACCGGCGTTACCATCATATCTGTAAAAAATGATTTAATCCGCAAAATGATAACCGATGAACTGGGCCGGGGCGTTACCGTGTACCGGGGCAAAAGAGGTTATGGCAAAAGTGGTGAGACTTACGACATTGATATTGTATATACCGTTATAACCAGGCTGGAAGTAAGCCGGTTGAATGCAGCCATCGAAAGAATAGATCCTCACGCATTTGTAGTACGAAGTACCGTAAAGGATACAAAAGGGGGTATGATAAAAAAACGGCGGCTGCATTAAATTATATATCGTAAACACGCTTACACTGGTTAGGCGCATATTTTCCCAAAAGATGTACAAATGCGCCATGAAATTTTGCCCGTTTTATCTATGCTAATCTGCCGTTGATTTTTGCGTACCTTCAGTATGCTGATATTTATCTACTTTACCGAAAAAATACTAACGATGCACCAGCAATCAAGAAGAGATGCTTTAAAAACACTAGCAATGGGCAGTGGCGCATTGCTGCTTTCACCCGGGATCTTACTGGCCGGCACACGAAAAAAAGACAGGTTGGGCGTTGCGCTGGTTGGCCTGGGTTACTACAGTACAGATTTACTTGCCCCGGCCCTGCAACAAACAAAGAATTGCTATTTGGCAGGTATTGTTACAGGCACCCCGTCTAAAGCGGAAGCCTGGAAGGCAAAATACAATATACCTGAAAAAAATATTTACAACTACCAGAATTTTGATACCATCGCCAATAACCCGGATATTGATGTGGTATACGTTGTATTACCGCCTTCCATGCACAAAGAATATGTAATAAGGGCCGCCAATGCGGGCAAAGATGTATGGTGTGAAAAGCCAATGGCCATCACAGAAAAGGAATGCAAAGAAATGATAGATGCCTGTAATAAAAATAAAAAATCGCTGGCCATAGGATACCGGCTTCACCACGAACCCAATACACAGGAATATACAAGAATTGTAAACCAGCATTTACTGGGTAAGGTAAAACAGGTTGATTGCGCCGCGGGTTACCGCGATGACCGCACCAGTCACTGGAAGCAAAAAAAAGAAATGGGCGGCGGAGTTTCTTACGATATGGGTGTATATGCCATCCAGGGTGCCAGGTTGGGCATGGGTATGGAACCCGTTGCAATTGCAACTGCCAAAACATCTACTACAAGACCCGAAATTTACAAAAATGGCCTGGATGAAACCATGGAAGCCACGCTCGAATTCCCGGGTGGTGTATTTGCGCATATAAAAAGTACTTTTGGCGAAAACACAAATTTCATGAACATCAGCTGCGAAAAAGGCGATATAAAACTGGCGCCTTATTCCGCTTACAATGGAATAAAGGGTACAAGCCCGTTGGGAGAAATTAATACGGCCTACGAAGTGCCCTGGCAGCAAGCCAAACAAATGGATGACAATGCCATGAACATCATGCAGAAGAAACCGATGCTGGTGCCGGGTGAAGAAGGCCTGCGGGATATCCGCATTGTAGAAGCCATTCATAAATCTGCTGACACAGGACAAAGGGTGCCGCTATAAATTAAGTGAACGCATGTCTCCCTGAAACTCACTAAAAATTGTATCAGGGCTGAACAGGCCTGGAGGCAGGTTCATACAATATGATTACATGGTTAAAATCAAAGGCATTCCTTACGACTATAATTCGTCTTTTTTGAAAGGACCCGCACTGGCGCCTGCAAGAATAAGACTGATGGACAAGGATGGATCTGCCAATGCGTTTGCTGAAAATGGCAAAGAAATAACGGAGCGCCTTGCCTGGCAGGATGAAGGTGATATGCTGTTTGAGGATATAAGATCAGCAAATGCGTTCAATACCATCAAGGATGCTATCAGCCGGTTATTGAAAGATGATCACAGGATCATTACGCTTGGCGGCGATCATTCCATCAGCTATCCCGTCATTGATGCTTTTAGTGAGAAATATAAAAATCTGCACGTACTGCACCTGGATGCGCATTGTGATTTATATGAAAATTTTGACAACAACCCTTTCTCACATGCTTCGCCATTTGCCAGAATAATGGAACAGGGCAAGGTGCAATCGCTGACACAGGTAGGTATACGTACCCTTAATGCACACCAGCAGGCACAGGCAAAAAAGTTTGGCGTTACCATCATTGAAATGAAGCATTTTAGTTTTGAATTCATTGAAAAACTTGCATCGCCACTCTATATTTCTCTTGATCTTGATGTACTTGACCCGGCATTTTCGCCCGGCGTATCGCATCATGAACCAGGCGGGCTAAGCACAAGAGAGTTGCTAACCATTATACAAAAAATAAAAGTTCCTGTTGTGGGGGCCGATATTGTTGAATATAACCCGGTAAGGGATATTAATAATATGACGGCAATGGTGGCTTATAAACTTATGAAAGAGCTAGTCAGTAAAATGACGGACTGAAAGATCAGCGTTCACAGGTTTCAATGACAAAAATATACCCTGCATTTATTTACAAATTAAACCTGCATATTTGTGGCTTACATGCATGAAGATAGCTATCCAAATGTTTATTTTTACCGCCGCCTGGTGCAGGCCAAACTTTTTATAGACAGACATTTTGATGAACCTATCAACCTTGATGCCATTGCTGACGAAGCCTATTTCTCCAAATTTCACTTTATAAGAATCTTTAAAAAAACCTACCGGCAAACACCTCACCAGTATCTTACCCATGTGCGGCTTGAAAACGCTAAACAACTTTTACAATCAAACATTCCTGTGAGCGAAGTTTGTTATGCCTGCGGATTCGAAAGTATTCCGTCATTTACTACCCTGTTTAAGAAAACAAATGGCCACACCCCCGCCGAATACCGCCAGCAACAGATGTTCCTTAAGGCAGACAAAGTATCAGCCCCGCTGAAATATATACCAGCGTGTTTTGCAGAAAAAAATGGCTGGAAAGAAAATAGCAATTTTTAAGAAGTCTGTTGTTGGGTCAATACCGATGTTTGCTGTATTATTTACTACAAAAGCAAGCACTATGATTACAAAGATCAACCACGTGAGCATTTTTGTTTTGAACCAGGACAGCGCCCATGATTTCTATGTCAATAAACTGGGTTTCAAAGTACATACCGATGTTACCATGGGTCCGGGCAGTCGCTGGCTCACGGTTTGCCCTCCGGAGCAACCCGATCTGGAAATAACTTTAATGGCGATTAGCGAAGGCATGATGTTTAAGAAAGAATCTGCAGCCATTATGCGCGACCTGGTGAGTAAAGGCACATTTGGCTTTGCCGTATTTGAATGCAATGATTTACTGGCTACCTACGAAGAGCTGAAGGCAAAAGGAGTAGAATTTACCAAACCACCCACCAAAGAATTTTATGCTTTTGAAGCATTGTTTAAAGATGATTCAGGCAACTGGTTTTCATTGGGCGAGAAAGCTCCTGCAGAAAAAAATAGCCATTGATATCTTGTCGCTATAAATCACCATGATGTCATTGCAATAACGAGCATAGCGAGCGGCTATCATCATTGTAAACATCCCCCGTCATGGCGAACATCTCCCCGTCATGGCGAACGAAGTAAAGCAATCTGGGCTCCTATTGGCATCATGCCTGAATTACATAACCCGGATTGCTTCATCGTCATTTATTCATTCAATTAAAAGATCATTCTGATGATTTGCAATGACGTCACAGCCATTCGTAAACTGCCCTGCATTCAGAACGTAACTATATACCTGACCAGCGCAAATAATCCCAACCCAAGCATAATAAACGCCGGAATCTTTTTCAGCAAAGCGGCTTTGTGTTGAATTACAGAAACAACTTTATTGGCCAGGTAGGCTACTGACACCAGCAACGTAAACACACCCAGGGCAACACCGGCAAGAAATGTGTGCAGTTTAACAGCCGTTGACAATTCAATCCAATGCTGACTTTTAAGATACGCTGTCATACCAAGCCAGTAAGGCATTGCCAGCGGGTTTAATATGCCCAGCACAAGCCCGCGCCGGAAGCCACTGTTATGAAATTTTGCTGTAAATGCGGATGGCTTTGATGCAGCACTTAATGTGAGCAGACCCAATGTTAGCATAACAACCGCTGCTATTAATTGAAAGTTTTTTATAACAACGGGCGAAGAGGTAATATATGCTTCAAACTTTACTGCCAGCCAGGCGTACATATATTCTATTGAACCAGCAGCCAGCGCCAGCCGCCATGCCAGCTGTGGTTTTTTGTCAAGCCCCAGTTGAACAGCGCTTAAATTAATAGTGCCAGGGGTAAGGGAACCCGTAAAACTAAGCAGAAAGGAAAAGAAGAAATTCACTGGTTGATGATTTAACCTGCCGCAGTTATTACTGTACAGATAAACGTTGCCATTTAAACGCGGCACCCTGCATCATTTACACGATGAACCAATTATTTTGTTTCAACTTTTTTATCAGCTGCCTTCCACGCCTTCATGCCGCCTTCCAGGTTGATAACTTCTTTAAACCCGTTTGCTGTTAACCAGTCCGCCGCCTTTCCACTGCGTATGCCGCTTAAACAATATACAAAAACAGGTTTTGTTTTATCCAGCTTCTTTGCCTGTTCTGCGAACTGCTGCTGATTTTGCCAATCGGCATTCACCGCACCTTTTATATATCCTTCTTTAAATTCCTGCGGGGTTCTTACATCCACCAATTGAACACCAGCCGCCTGTATGGCTTTTTCAAAATCATTTACAGGCAATACAGATTTATGCTGCGCAATGCCGGCTTTTGACAATAGTAAAAACAACAGCAGGCGTGTAATTCGTTTCATGTTATACTGTTTTAATTATACTAAATTATACATAATTAACAGTAAACAAAAATCGACCGTTAATTATCAGCAGATAAATGTTCTTTATTTTTCATAACAGTAAAAGAATAATCACGGCCGGTTTTTTTAATGGCCCGGTATACAGCTTTTGCCACGTCGCCCAAACTGATATTTCCCCGGTAGTTAAACTCTCCTTTTTTTGCTTTATCTGCTTTAACAAATAAATTTCTCTTTTTCAGTCCCGGCTCAACTTTCTCTATTTCCCTGTTTAAAGTCTCATAGTCTGTTTCGTCCGCGCTGTGCAATTGGACCCTTGCTGTAAACTTTGACATCTTTTTCTATTTTATACGTTTATTAGTGGTCTTACAACAATGATTTATAAAAGGTTTTTCGAACTGTTCACTTTAGCATTTCATTTTGTTTTGCAGAGGCAACAGTCATATCAGCCCGCTCACCAGCGGAAATATTATTAAGCCTTTTGAGCACAATATCATAGTTCTGCGCATTTGTAAGCGCAATCTCTTTTTTCTCGTAGCCGGCCAGGCTCACCTGCAACAACTTTTCGCCCGATGAAACAACAATGGTAAAAGTTCCGTCTGCCTGCGTGCCCGTGCTGTTATTGCTACCCTTTACTGCGATGCTAACGCCCTCCAATGGCAGCGACTCTTCAAAAGACGTGACTTTGCCGCTGATACTAACCGTTTTTTCCTGTGCCCATAAAGGAACAGCATACATAAAAATGGCCGACAGCATAATTCTTACAATTACATTTTTCATATCCTTATTTTAAAGTGAATAATAATAAACTGCAGCAATGGCAGCGAACCCGTAATCGGATAAAAGCAACAGCTAAAAGTTGTTTAAGAGAAACAATAGCAACAACAACAGGAACCAGTGGGAATGACCGGACCAGGGCGGGAAAAGATGTATTTCTCCGCGGTTGAAAATGGTATTAATTGTAAAGATGTCATCAATATCAATAAGTCTACTAAATTTGTAGACAAATATACACTATAATATTGTTTGTTTGCAAATAAAACATAAAAAAATTGCGACAATACAGGTTAACCTGTTTAATTTTGACTGCTTGACAAAATGCCGGAATTTGCAACTATTATAAATACTACAGATGGAAAAGATATATTTAAGTGACTCAGGCCCCAAGGTATCGCCAGCTATTTATGGGTTTTACAGGTGGACAACGGAAGCGCCCAATACCCAGGCCACCATGGAAAAAATTGTTAACCTCTGCCTGGAGCTGGGGATCAATACATTTGATCACGCCGATATTTACGGTTCCTATCAATGCGAGGAAATATTTGGCAACCTCATCAATTCTAAATCATTTAAGCGTGAAGACATCGTATTGTTTACAAAATGCGGGCTGCGTCTGCCCAACGCCTCGCACCCCGACATTCGGGTAAAACATTATGATACCTCCAGCGACCATATTATTAAAAGTGTAGACAATTCTTTGCTGAAGTTAAAAACTGATTACATTGATATTTTTTTACTGGACCATCTTGATCCACTCTCTGGCCTGGAAGAAACCGCCCTTACACTCGCGAAACTGAAAGACTCTGGCAAAGTAAAAAATATTGGTGTTACAAATTTCTCTGTTTTTCAGCACCAGTTGCTGGCCTCTTATCTGCGTGTTCCCATTGTAACCAATCATATTGAACTAAACTTGCTGAACACAGCGGCTTTGGACAACGGACAGGTAGATTATATCAAACAAAGATATATGCGCCCGCTGGCTTCAGCCCCGCTTGCCGGCGGCAGAATCGCTACAGGTACAGATGAACAGGCCATCAGGGTGCGGAGAAAACTGGTGGAAATTGCAAAAAAATACAACGCAGATATTGAATCCATTGCCGTAGCCTGGCTGATAAAGTTTGGCGCACTACCTCTTATTGGCACCACCAATGAGCAGCGTATCAGGAATATTGTAAATGCTTTTACAATAGACCTGGACAGGCAGGACTGGTATGAATTGTACGATGCATCAAAAGGAGAAGTATAAATCAATGCTATCCAAAGTCTCTGACTATAACTGTTCGAAACGCTGCATTTACTTCGATTTTTGCACCAGACGTTCCGATGGAACATGTTTCGGGCGCTTTGGTCTCCGGCTTCGGATAGCCTATGTTCTTCCCCGTTTAAAACGGTATAGCGAACCCCATCTCTTAATCACTTAATTATCGCAAATACGCACTGGAGGCATTTACAACGTTACAGTTGAAACCGCTGTCCGAAGTCTCCGGCTTCGGACAGCCTATGTTCTTCCCCGTTTAAAATGATACAACAAAACCTGCCTCTCCTACTATTCAATTACCGCAAATACAGGACCGGAAGAACTTACAGCATGCACAGTTGAAAACGCCTGTTCAAGATCTTTGATCAAATCTGTTGCGTCTTCCAGTCCGGCAGACAAACGAATCAAACTATCATTGATACCTGCCGCATGGCGCTGCGCCGCCGGAATCGATTTGTGTGTCATGCTGGCCGGATGGCATAATAAACTTTTAATTCCACCAAGACTTTCAGCCAGCTTAAACAAGGTGGTGGCAGTTACAAATGCATGGGCAGCTTCTTCGGTATCTTCTTTTAATGAGAATGAAACAATTCCTCCGGCACCAGTACTTTGCTTTTTTGCAATGTGATGATTGGGATGATTGTTCAGACCGGGATAATATACCTTATCTACAGCAGGATGTTGTTGCAGCCACTGCGCCAGCAGCAACGCGCGGGAACAATGTTGTTTGATTCGCAAAGGCAATGTTTC
>Ga0068871_100001605_pt1 | contig 15204 bp, 8 predicted proteins | sample KBSMisM72_FD_72750 | JGI IMG/M metagenome (GOLD analysis project Ga0068871, IMG submission 72750) | Miscanthus rhizosphere microbial communities from Kellogg Biological Station, Michigan, USA - KBS Miscanthus M7-2 | ecosystem: Host-associated > Plants > Roots > Rhizosphere > Soil ... | reverse complement strand
CTCTGCGGCTACGTGCTGAAGAAGGACTCGCCCAGCTGCGGCATGACGCGCGTCAAGGTGTACAGCGGGAAGGAGCCCGGGCGCCGGATCGGCGTCGGGATCTTCGCGCAGGCGCTGCTCGCGCGATTTCCGCACCTCCCCGTCGAAGAAGAAGGACGCCTCACCGATCCCCGCCTGCGCGAGAATTTCATCGAGCGCGTGTTCGCCTTTCGCCGGCTCCGCGATCTGTTCGAGTCCCGATGGAGCATCGGCGACCTCGTGCGCTTTCACACCGCCCACAAGCTGGTGCTGCTTGCACACTCGACGCAGGCATACACGCGGCTCGGCCGGCTGGTGGCCGGCGCCAGGACCGCTGACCGGGCAGGGCTGCGCTCGCAGTACACCGCCGGCTTCATGGACGCGCTGGCCGCGATCGCGACGCCGAAGCGCCACACCAACGTGCTCCAGCACATGGCAGGCTACTTCAAGCAGACGCTGGACGCCGGGTCGCGCGGCGAGCTGCTCGCGTCGATCGAGGACTATCGCCTCGGCCTCGTCCCCCTCGTCGTCCCGATCACGCTGCTGCGTCATCACGTCCGGGTTCATGACGTCCAGTACCTCGCAGGACAGATCTATCTGGCCCCTCATCCGAAGGAGCTGATGCTCCGCAACCACGTGTAAAGCCGAACCGCCGGAATTGGTGTCTAAGGTCCTCAACAGAGGGAACCGCGATGACCCTGTGGCAGGACCTTCGCTACGCCGCGCGGCTGCTCGTCAAGGATCGCTGGTTCACCGCCGTCGCCGCGACGGCGCTGGCCCTCGGCATCGGCGTGAACGCGACGATGTTCACGATCATCAACGCGGTGCTGATCCGGGGCCTGCCGTTCAGCGAACCGGATCGCATCATCTCGATCGGGATGCTCGACGCGCGGTCGCGGCCGGCCGGCGTCTCGCGCCTCGATTTTCTGGACTGGCGTGAGGGCACCCGCGCCTTCTCCGGCCTCACGCTGTTTCTCGGCTCGACGATCAACGTCAGCGACGAAGGACGCCCGCCCGAGCAGTTCCAGGGCACCTATCAATCCGCCAACATGTTCCAGTTGATCGGCCAGCGGCCGGTCATGGGGCGCGACTTCCGCACCGCGGACGACAGCCCCGGCGCCGCCCCGGTCGTGATCATCGGCAACGGCATCTGGAAGAGCCGCTACGGCGCCGATCCGAACATCCTCACCAGGTCGATCAAGGTCAACAGCGTCATCGCCTCGGTGATCGGCGTGATGGCGCCGGACATGAAGTTTCCGTTCAACAACGAGCTGTGGCTGCCGGTCGCGATGCTGCCGCCGGAGCTGAGCGCGTCGAAGCGCAACGTGCGCAACTTCCAGGCGCTCGGACGGCTGGCCGACGGCGTGACCCTCCCGCAGGCGCGCTCCGAAATCGTGACCATCGTCGCCAAGCTGGCGAAGGACTACCCCGAGACGAACAAGGACTTCCGCGCCGACGTGATGACCTTCGACCAACGGGTCGCACCGCCGCAGCTGCGGCTGATCTTCCTGTCCCTCATGGGCGCGGTCGCCTTCGTCCTGCTGATCGCGATCGCCAACGTCGCCAACCTGCTGCTCGGACGCGCGGCGGGCCGCTCGCGCGAGATCGCCGTCCGCGTCTCGCTCGGCGCCAGCCGCTGGCGAATCGTCCGCCAGTTGCTGGTCGAGAGCGTGCTGCTCGCCTCGATCAGCGGCGTGCTCGGGCTGGCGCTGTCGGTGCTCGGGATCCGCTGGTTCGATTCGGTCGTCACCGCCGACGTCGGCAAGCCGTACTGGATGACGTTCACGATGGATCCGATCGTGTTCGTGTTCCTCGCCGCCGTCTGCCTCGCCACCGGCATCCTCTTTGGACTCGCCCCGGCGCTTCACGTCTCGAAGACCGACATCAACGAGGTGATGAAAGAAGGAGGCGGCGGCCGCAGCGGCACCGGCGGACCGCGGGCGCGCCGCTGGACCAGCGCGCTGATCGTCGCCGAGATCGCGCTGACGCTGGTGCTGCTGGCCGGCGCCGGCTTCATGATGCGCAGCTTCCTCGCGCTCTACCGCATGGATCTCGGCTTCGAACCCTCGCAGCTGCTGACGATGCGCCTGAACCTGCCGCTGACCAAGTACCCGAAGGCGGCGCCGCGGACGGTGCTCTATCAACGCCTCGAAGAGCGGCTGCGGGCGGTCAACGCGATCCAGGCGGCGGCGCTGACGTCGAACCCGCCGATGTTCGGCGGCTTCCTGCGCCAGTTGACGATCGACGGCCGGCCGGTCGCGGCCGGCGAACGGGTACCGGAAGTGACGGTGGTGAGCGTCAGCGCCGGCTACTTCGACACGCTCGGCGTGAAGATGATTCGCGGCCGGACCTTCAACGACGCCGACGGCACGCCGGGACACGAGAGCGCCGTCGTCAACCAGCGGTTCGTGGCGATGCACTTTGCCGGCGAGGATCCGATCGGCCGCCACATCACGCTGCTCGACAACGCACCGGTGCGCGCCTACGACGTGGCGCCGACGGCAGCGGTCACCATCATTGGCGTCGTGCCGACGGTGCGCCAGCGCAACTTCCAGGAGCCCGATCCCGATCCGGTGGCGTACCTGCCCTACCGCGCCGACCCTCAGCGATTCGTCACCCTCATCGTCCGCTCGCAGTCGGATCCGTCCCGCATCACGCCGCTGGTCCGCGAGGAGATGCGCGCGCTCGAGCCCGATCTGCCGCTGTTCCAGATTCAAACGATGGACAACCTGCTGGCGCAGCTACGGTTCTCGTTCCGCGTGTTCGGGGGGATGTTCGCGATCTTCGCGGTCATCGCGCTGGTGCTGTCGGCGGTCGGTCTCTACGCCGTGACGGCGTACTCGGTCTCGCAGCGGACGCAGGAGATCGGGGTGCGGATGGCGCTGGGTGCGCAGCCGGAACAGGTGCTGTGGCTGGTGATGCGGCGCGCGCTGGTGCAGCTGGCAATCGGTCTGCCGATTGGCGTCGCCGGCGCCTTTGGGGTGGGACGGCTGATGCAGAGCGTCCTCGCGCAGACGAGCGGCCGCGATCCGATGACGATCGGCGCGATCGCGCTGGTGATGTGTCTGGTGTCGCTGGTCGCCTGTTTCTGGCCGGCCCGGCGGGCGACGCGCCTCGACCCGGTCGCGGCGCTCCGGAACGAGTGACGCGCCTTGGGGTCAGATCTCGATTTTCGCCTTCGAATGGTGCGGCTGCGAAAATCGAGATCTGACCCCGATCAGGCCTTGGCGGCCAGCATCTTCTCCCGCTCGAGCTGCTGCTGATGGATCGCGCACCAGTCTTTATGCTCGGAGAGCGGCATGCCGCACTCGACGCAGACCCGCACGCGGACTTTCGGTGGCTCGCTCTTACCCAACAGACGCTTCAACAGTGACATGCCGCCTCCCAAGCGTTGACGTCTGAGACGTTAGACGGGCCGCATCGGTTCCCGGTTGTCACCCGCCATCGCCGAGGCTGGGCGCGGCAAGGGCTCTTGTTATTTTTGTAGCAGGTGTGCTACAAAAATAACATATGACGAAGACGTCAACGCACACGACCCTGACCCGCCGCGAGCGGCAGATCATGGACGTCCTCTACCGCCGGGGACGGGCGACCGCGGCGGAAGTGATGGCGGACCTCCCCGGCGAGCCGAACTACTCGACCGTCCGGACGCAGCTCCGCGTCCTCGAGGACAAGGGGCACGTCCGCCACGACGAGGAGGGCGGCCGCTACGTCTACGCCCCCGCCGTGCCGCGCCACGCCGCCCGCAGGTCGGCCCTGAAACATCTGGTCGAGACATTCTTTGACGGATCGGCCGAGCAGGTCGTCGCGGCGGTCCTCGGCGGCGAAGCGTCGCGCCTCTCCGACGAAGAGCTCGACCGCGTCAGCGCCTTGATCGAGAAAGCGCGAAAGGACGGATCGCGATGAGCCTGATGAGCCTGCTCGTCGAAAGCACGGTGAAAGCGTCTCTCGTCATGCTCGCCGCGCTGGCCGCGGTGGCATGCCTGCGCCGGCAGTCGGCGGCGTTACGCCACTGGATGCTCTCGGCCGCGATCGTCGCGGCCCTCGCGGCGCCCCTGGCCGGGCTCGTGATGCCCCGCTGGCATCTTCCGCTCGACGCCATGCCGCGCCCGCGCCTGATCGCGGCGCCGGCGCCGGCGACGGCCGCCACCGCGGCGCCCTCCGACGCGGCAGCGCCGGATCTGCAATCCGGTCCCAACGCCGCCCTGCCGGGACTCAACACGCTGATCACGTCCGCGTGGATGGCCGGCGCCGCGGTCAGTGTCCTCGTGCTGCTGATCGGACTCGGGCGGCTCGCGTGGATCGCCTCCTCGGCACGGCGCGTCACGAGTGGCCGATGGGCGGCCGCGGCCGACGCCGTGGCTCGGGACTACGGACTGCGCCGTCCCGTCGTCCTCCTGCAAAGCGATCATCCGTCGCTCCTCGTCACCTGGGGATTCGCGCAGCCGCGGGTGATCCTGCCCCGCACCGCGCCGGACTGGACCGACGCGCGCATTCGCGTCGTGCTGTCGCACGAATTCGCGCACATCAAACGCGGCGACTGGCTGATCCAGATGGTGGCGGAGATCGCGCGCGCCGGCTACTGGTTCAACCCGGTCATGTGGATCGCCTGCCGGCGTCTGCGCCAGGAAAGCGAGCAGGCGACCGACGATGTCGTGCTGCACGCCGGCATCGACGGTTCCGACTACGCCGCGCACCTGCTGGACCTCGCACGCGGGTTCTCGCGCCATCGCCCGTGGCTGCCAGCGCCGGCCATCGCCCGCCCGTCGAGCCTCGAGAGGAGAGTCAGTGCCATGTTGAATACGCACGTCAATCGCGCCCCGATCACCCGCTCTGCTCGCCTCGGCGTCATCGCCGCGCTGTCGGCGGTCGCCATCGCCGTCGCCTCCGCGCAGGGCACGTTCTCGAGCTTTTCCGGCACGGTCTTCGATCCGCTGAACGGCTATCTGCCAGGGGTCACGATGACGCTGACCAACACGCAGAGCGGCGCCAAGCACGAGATTCGCAGCGATCGGACCGGTCATTTCGAATTCGTGGGCCTGCCGCCGGGTGCGTACTCGCTCGAAGCGATCCTGCCCGGTTTCTCGGTGCTGCGAGGCACGCTGGATCTGACGGGCCGCGACCTCCAGCGTGACGTCACCCTGAAGATCGGGCAGCTGCAGGAAACGATCTCGGTGTGGGCGAACCGCGGCGGCGCGAACGCGACCCCGGCAGCGCCGACCAGGCCGCGGCGGCCGGCTCCCGACAAGTTCGCGGAGATGAAGGTGTGCTCGGAGCACGCCGCATCCGCCGGTAGCATGGGCGGCAATCTGCGTCAGCCCACCAAGCTCGTGGACGTGAAGCCGCGGTATCCCGAAGCCCTGGCCGATGCCGGAGTCGGAGGCGTCTTCGAATTCATGGCGCGGATCGGCGTCGACGGCACCGTCACCGATCTGCAGACGACGTCGGGCGCGAACCCCGACCTCGAACAGGCCGCCGGCAACGCGATTCGCCAGTGGGAGTTCACGCCGACGCTGCTCAACTGCGTGCCGGTTGAAGTGCCGATGACCATCAAGGTCACCTTCGTCGCGCAATAGCCGTTCGCAACGATCGCGTTCACAAAAACGCCGGAGACTGCGATGAGATGGCTCGACGACGCCTTGCAGGACGGGCGGTACGCAGTCCGATCGCTGCGGCGGTCGCCGGGGTTTGCGACGATCGCGGTGCTGACGCTCGCGCTCGGCATCGGCGCGACGACGGCGATCTACAGCGTGGTCGATACCATCCTGTTGCGGCCGCTCCCATTCTCCGGCGCCGATCGCCTCGTTCGCGTCGTCGAGAACGTCCCTTCCGGGGCGCCAGGACGGCCGCCGGCGCAGCGCGGGGTGACGTATCAGGAATTCCTGGAGTGGCGCACCCGCAGCCGAACCCTGGCCGACGCCTTCGCGTCCGCGATGGGAGAAACGGTGGTGCAGACGAGCCAGGGCCGGTCGCGCCTGTGGGGCGGGCGGACGTCGACAAACGCGTTCAGCCTGCTCGGCGCCCGCGCGATGCTCGGCCGCGCGCTTGACCCCGGGGATGAGGCCAACCCGAATGTCGTCCTGCTCAGTTTCGACACCTGGCAGCGGCTCTTTCACGGCGAGCCCGGCGTCGTGGGAACGCCGCTCGAGTTCCGTGCCGACTTCAACGCGAGCTTCACGCCGGAGCTCGAACGTCCGCGCCTGATGACGATCGTCGGCGTGATGCCGCCGGCCTTCGAGCTGCCGACCGGTCCGATGGACTTCTACACGCCCTTTGCCGTCGACGCCTCGAAACCGTCTCCGCGCGTCACGATGATCGCGCACCTGCGTCCAGGCGTATCGCTGGCGGCCGCCGTGGACGAGGCGAATGTCATCGGCGGCGCAATCCGGCCGCCGCGGCCCGCCGGCGCACCTCCGTTGAACGGGCCGCGCTTCGAGGTCCAGGGCGTGAAGGAGCGGATGGTCGCGGAGCTTCGTCCCGCGCTGAGCGTGCTCCTCGCCGCGGTCGCCTTCGTCCTGCTGATCGTGTGCGCGAACGTCGCCAACCTGCTGCTCGCGCGCGGCACCGCGAGACAGCGGGAGGTGGCAGTACGATTTGCGATCGGCGCGAGCCGCGGGCGCGTGGTCCGGCAGGTCCTGACGGAATGCCTCGTGCTGGCGCTCTCCGGAGGCGCGATCGGTGCGGTGATCGGGGCCGCTGGTGTGACCCTGGTGAAGACGCTGACTTCAGTCGACGCGCCAGGCATCTTCCGGCTCGGCTTCGGCACGTCGATCTTGCCGCGCGGCCATGAAGTCGGCGTCGACGTGCGGATGTTCGGCATCGTGTTCGCCATCGCCGCGATCACGAGCCTCGTGTTCGGCGTGCTGCCGGCACTGCACGTGTCGCGAACAGATTCTCTGCACGCCGTTGGATCGCGTGGCGGCGGGCCCGCAAGGGGAGAGTCGCGGATGCGGACGGTCCTGGTCGTGGGTCAACTGGTGATGGCCACGATCCTCCTCGTCGGCGCCGGCCTGCTGATCAAAAGCTTCGTCAAGCTGTCCAGCGTGGACCGCGGCTACGATCCCGCCAACGTTCTCGCGTTCCAACTCGTGCTGCCGACCGACTACGCCGTCGCCAGGAAGGCCGATACGATCGAGGCGATCCTCGCGCGGCTCCGGTCGGCGCCAGGCGTCGAATCCGCCGGTTTCACACGCGCCGGCCTCCTCATCGGCGAGGCCGTCACGGTGGGTACGTTCGTCCCGCGTGGCAGGACCGTGGACGAGATGCGTGCCGATCCGGTGCGGCCGCTGGTGCGAGCCGTCAGTGCCGGGTACCTGACGGCCGTTGGCGCTCGACTCCTCGGTGGGCGCGAGTTCAATCGTGACGACACCGCGGCGTCTTCGCCGGTGATCGTCATCACCCGCGCCGTCGCCCGGCGCTACTTCGGAACCGGCAACCCGATCGGGCAATCGCTCGACTGGTACGGCGGCAAGGGCGCCGTCTCGCCCATGGAGGTCGTGGGCGTCGTCGAGGATCTCCGCAACACCGCGCCAGACCGGGACGCGAACCCGGAAATCTTCGTCGAGTACCGGCAGCTGCTGAGGCTCCAGCAGCGATGGGGCGACTCGGCACAGCGCCAGGAGACACTGGCGATCGGGTTCCTGTCGTTCGCCGTCCACACGAAAGGCAGTCCCAGCTCCGCGGCTCCGGCAATCGCCGGCCTCGTGCGAGGCGTGGACGCCAACGCCGGCATCGACGCGATGATTCCGCTCGAGAACCTCGTCGCCAGCTCGGTCGCCCGGCCGCGCTTCTACGCGGTGATGCTCGGCGTGTTTGCGGGCGTCGCCGGCCTGCTCGCCGCGATCGGAATCTACGGTGTACTCGCCTATGCCGTGGCCCAGCGCACGCGGGAGATTGGCATTCGGATGGCGCTCGGAGCGCAGCGCGTACAGGTGCTGGCGCTCGTGCTTCGCTCCGGCGCCCTCCTGACGGTGGCCGGCATCGCGATCGGCCTCGCCGGCGCAGCGGCCGGCACGCGGCTGCTCCAGGGGATGCTGTTCGGGATCACGCCGCTCGATCCGCAGACGTTCGCGGCGGTGTCCGTACTGTTCGGCCTGGTGGCAGCGGTCGCCTCCTACCTGCCGGCCCGGCGCGCGACCGGGGTCGATCCGATGGTGGCGTTGAGAACTGAATGAGCGCCAACCGCGGCGTCGCAGCCGACGTCTGAAGACCACAGCCTTCTGCCGCCCCATTCTCGACCGGGCGGGGTCTAAGCCGGCGTGCGCCGCTGGCCTTCCGAAGGCACCTGATGCGCTAGAGTGAGCCCTTATGAGAAACACCCTTGGCCTGTTCCTCGTCGGCGCTGGACTCCTCGGTGTCGCGCTCGGGGCGCAATCACCTCAACCCACAGCGACCGCGCCGGCGTTCGAGGTCGCGTCCGTCAAGCCGAACAGCTCCGGCGACGGCCGGGTGATGATGCAGAACCAGCCGGGACGCTTCATCGCGACCAACATCACGCTGCGGATGCTGATCCGAAACGCCTATCAGCTGCAGGACTTCCAGATCTCCGGCGGCCCGGGTTGGCTGGCCTCCGATCACTTCGACATCAACGCCAAGGTGCCCGACGAATTCCGCGCCATGGCGCCCCCGCAGCCCGGCGCCGGTCCGGGTCCGCTGCAGTTGATGATGCGCGCGCTGCTCGCCGATCGGTTCAAGCTGGTCGCCCATACCGAAACCAAGGAGGCGCCGATTTACGCGCTGATTCTCGCCCGCAGCGACGGCAAGCTCGGCCCCGGACTGAGAAAATCCGAAGTCGACTGTGCGGCGCTGTTTGCGGCGCGCGGGCGCGGCGGCGCGATGCCGCCGCCCGGTCCGCCGCAGCCAGGCGAACGCCAGCCGTGCGGCATGCGCATCGGCCCCGGCAACCTGATGGGCGGCGGTGCGCTCATGCCGCAGTTCGCCAACACCCTCGGGATGTTCGCCGGCCGGATCGTCCTCGACCGCACCGGCCTCACGGGTTCCTGGGACGTGGACCTGACCTGGACGCCGGATCAGATGCCACAGCGTCCGCCGGGCGCCCCCGCCGATCAGCCGGTGCAGTTCAACGGTGTCACGATCGACCCCAACGGCCCGTCGCTGTTCACCGCGGTCCAGGAACAGCTCGGCCTCAAGCTGGATTCTCAGCGAGGGCCGGTCGAGATGCTGGTGATCGATCGCGCCGAGAAGCCCGTCGAGGAGTGACCGTGCGAGTCGCGCTGCTCGCCGCACTCGTCGTCGCCCAGGCGCCGCTGGCGTTCGACGTCGCAGCGATCAAGCCGAACAACTCCGGCGCGATCGGCGAACAAGTCCGCTTTTATCCGCCGAGCGGGCGGGTGACGATGACGAACGTCACGGTGAAACGGATGATCCAGAATGCCTACGCGCTCCAGGACTCGCAGATCTCTGGGGGGCCCGGCTGGATCACCTCAGAGCATTTCGACATCGTCGCCAACTCGGAGGCGGCCAACCTGTCGCCGCAGGACCGATGGATGATGGTGCGGGCGCTGCTGGCGGATCGGTTCAAACTCCGAATGCACACGGAACCGCGTGAGCAGCCGGTGTTTGCCCTCGTCCTGGCGCGCAGCGACGGCAAAGTCGGCAGCCAGCTCAAGAAGTCGGAGACGACGTGTACCGCGCCCACTGCGCCGCGCACCGGACCGATCGACCTGTCCGTCCCCAACCAGTGCGGCGTCATCATGGGTGGACCGGGACGTATGAACTTCCGCGGTGTCACGATGGAGGTACTGGCGGCGCAGCTTTCGTCGCGCGTCGGACGATCCGTCGTCGACAGCACGGGGCTCAGCGGACGCTTCGATCTCGACGTCGAGTTCGCGCCGCAGCCGCTGGGGCCCGCACCAGGCGCGGATCCCGCATCGGTCGATCGTCCGGCCGACAGCGCGCCTTCCATTTACACCGCGATCCAGGAACAGCTGGGGCTCAAGCTGGACTCGCAGAAGCGGCCCGTGGATGTGACGGTGATCGATAGCGTCGAACGGCCAGTTGAATAGCGGGAAGTGACTGTCCGGATTCTGTCATCGACGCTCGTGCTCCTGATGTGGGCGGCGTCGGCAGTCGCCGCCGCCGATCATTTCGGACGAGTCGTCTTCAACGGCCTTCCGGTTCCCGGTGCGACGGTCACCGCCTCCCAGGGCGATCAGAAACTGACGACGGTCACCGATCAAGACGGTGTGTTCCACCTCGCCACGCCCGGCGACGGTTCATGGACGGTGCGGGTCGAGATGATCGGCTTCGCGGCTGCGACGCAGGAGATCGCCATCGCCGATGGCGCTCCGGCCTCGACATGGGAATTGAAGATGCTGCCCCTCGCGGAGATGACGGCGGGGCTTGCGCAGACGCCGACCGCACCTTCTGCAAACCGGGCCCCTTCTGATCCCGCGAAGGCCGCCAACGCTGCCGGGTCGGAAATGCCCCGGCCTGGCAGTGGCGCAGCCGGCGCCGCAACACCACCCTCTGCGGGATTTCAGCGCGCGCAGGTGAACTCGTCCGCCGCCGGCGCGCCGATCGTGAACGATCCGACGCCGGCCGGCGACGCCGACCGCGGCGGCGCCGACGGCTTCCTGATCAACGGCAGCGTGAACAACGGCGCCGCGTCGCCGTTCGCACAACTGGCGGCGTTCGGCAACAACCGGCGCAACGCGCGCTCGCTCTACAACGGCGGCGTCGGCATCCTGTTCGGCAACTCGGCGCTCGACGCGCGGCCGTTCTCGTTCACCGGCCAGGAGACCCCGAAGCCGTCGTATCGCGACGCGCAAATCGTGGCCTCCTTTGCCGGACCGCTGCGAATCCCCAGGCTGCTGCGGAACGGCCCGAACATGTTCCTCGGGTACCAGCGCACGCTCGATCACAACGCCAGCACGCAATCGGCGTTGATGCCGACTCTGCGCGAACGAGCGGGCGACTTCTCGCGCAGCCGCAACGCGCTTGGACAGCCGATCCAGCTCGTCGATCCCGACAGCGGCCTGCCGTTTCCCGGCAACGTGATTCCAGCAGGCCGCCTCAGCTCCGAAGCGGCGTCGCTGCTGAACTACTATCCGCTGCCGAACCTCGAGGCCGGCGGGCGGTTCAACTATCAGGCGCCGGTGCTCGCGACGAGGCATCAGGATGCGGCGCAGGTCCGCCTTTCGCAGGCGCTGAGCGGCGGAAAGAACCAGCTGTCCGGAAACCTGGCGCTCCAGCGCACCACGACCGACACCGGAAGCGTCTTCGGCTTCACCGATTCCGCCGATGCCTCGGGGATCGACACGACCGTCAACTGGTCGCACCGCTTCTCGCAGCTGTTGTCGCTGCGTCTGCGGTACCAGTTCACTCGGCTGACCAACAACGCGACGCCGTACTTTGCGAACCGCACCAACGTCTCGGGCGAGGCGGGAATTGCCGGCAACGACCAGACGCCGATCAACTGGGGCCCGCCACGACTGCAGTTCGCGAGCGGTGTCGCCGGCCTCGGCAACGCCCAGGCCGCCTCCAACAGCGCGAGCACCCACGGCGCGGGCGCCGAGATCCTGTCGACGCGCGGACGTCACAACATCACGGTCGGCGGCGACGTGCGCCGGCAGCACTGGGGCATCCTCTCGCAGCAGGACGCGCGCGGCTCGTTCGGATTCTCCGGAGACGAGAGCGGCCTGGATCTCGCCGACTTCATGCTCGGCCGACCCCACTCGAGCTCGATCGCATTCGGCAACGCCGACAAGGATTTCCTGGCCCCGGCGTACGACGCCTACATCACCGACGACTGGCGGGTGAGCGCGATCCTGACGGTGAACGCGGGCGTGCGGTGGGAGTACGAGGCGCCGGTCGACGAGCGGCTCGGCCGTCTCGCGAACCTGGAGATCGCGCCGGGCTTCACGGCAATCACCCCCGTTCAGGGAAACGGTCTCATCCATGGCGACGCGCGTGGGCTGCAGCCTCGCATCGGCCTGGCGCTGCGTCCGGTCGCCGGGTCATCGCTGGTCATTCGCGCCGGCTACGGGGTCTACCGCAACACTGCGGTGTACGAGCCGATCGCGCTGCTGATGGCGCAGCAGCCGCCGCTGTCGAAAGCCCTGAGCGTCGAGAGCGATGCCGCCAATCCGCTGACCCTCGCCAACGGATTCCCCAAGCCGGAAGGCACGGCGCTCAACACGTTCGCCGTCGATCCCGATTTCCGCGTCGGCTACGCGCACAACTGGCAGGTCCTCGCGCAGCGCGATCTTCCCGCCTCGCTCACGATGACCGCGACCTACCTCGGCACCCACGGCAGCCATCTGATGCAGGAGTTCCTGCCGAACACAGTACCGGTCGGCACATCCGGCTCGTCGCAGGCGGCGCCGGCCGGGTACGTCTATCTCGCGTCCAACGGCCATTCCGATCGTCATACCGGCCAGTTCCAACTGCGCCGGCGACTGCGAAACGGCCTGACCGCGATGGCGCAATACGCGATCTCGACCGCCATGGACGATGCGGGCGCGTTCACCGGCGTGAGCATGAGCGGATCGGCGATCGCGCAGGACTGGCAGCACCTCGAAGCAGAGTGGGGCGCGTCGAATTTCGACCAGCGGCACCTGGTCACGGCGCAGTTGCAGTACACCAGCGGCGCGGGCGTCAGCGGCGGCGGAATGATGGACGGCGCCGCTGCGAAGTTCCTCCGGGGATGGACCATCACCGCGCAAATGACGACAGGCAGCGGCCTTCCGCTTACGCCGGTCTACCTGACGTCGGTGCCCGGAACGGGCGTCACCGGCAGCATCCGCGCCAGCGTCACCGGTGCTTCGCCGGATCCGCCGGAGGGGTACTATCTCAACCCGCTGGCCTACGCCACGCCCGCGCCCGGACAATGGGGCAACGCTGGGCGCAACTCGATTCCGGGGCCGCGCCAGTTCTCGCTGGATGCCGGAATCGGGCGCACGTTCCTCTGGGGCGATCGCTTGAACCTCGACTGGCGCATGAACGCGACCAACGTCCTCAACCGCGTCACCTACGCCGCGGTGAACACCTTCGCCGGAAGCCCGCAGTTCGGGTTGCCGACGGTGGCGAACCCGATGCGCAAAGTACAGACCAGCATCCGCCTGAGGTTCTGATGCGGATGCTAGGAATGCTGACAAGGACACAAAGGAAACAAAGGGCACAGAGGAAGAGTGGCATCGCCGCCGCGATCGTCGTCGCCTCTGTGTCCTTCGTCTCCTTGGTGCCCTTTGTTTTCGCGCAAACGCAGGAGCCGCGCCCGGCGCAAAGCGGCGCCACCTTTCGCAGCGCCGCGCGTCTTATCGTCCAAACAGTTTCAGTGCGCGACAAGGATGGCCGTGCCGTCGAAGGGCTGACGCCGGCGGACTTCATCGTGACGGAGGATGGCGAGCCGCAGACCGTCACCTTCCTCGAGTTCCAGCACCTGTCGGACCGGCCGGCCGACGCGCGCGCCGCAACGCCGGCGCCGCTGGCGCCCGCCGCCGTCAGTGCGCCGTCTCCAACCCAGGGTCAGATCGCCATCCCGCCGGCGGGCGACACCCGCTATCGCGACGCGCGGCTGCTCGTCCTCTACTTCGATCTGACCGCCATGCCGCCCGCCGATCAGATTCGTGCGTATGCCGCCGCGCAGCGGTTCATCGACGCGCAGATGCAGCCGTCGGATCTGATGGCGATCATGACCTTCGGCGGCGGCGCGGTTCGCGTCAAGCAGGACTTCACCGGCGACCGCGGCGCGCTGCGCGACGTGATCCAGACGCTCATCTTCGGCGACGACAAGGACGGCGACGGAATTCCCGACAACACCGACATCGGCACCGCGTTCGGGCAGGACGATGCCGAGTTCAGCATCCTGAACACGGATCGCCAGCTGTCGGCGCTCCAGACCGCCGCCACGATGCTCCGCGCGCTGCCGGAGCAGAAGGCGCTGATCTACTTCGCGAGCGGCCTGCGGCTCAACGGCGTCGACAACCAGGCGCAGCTCCGCGCGACCACCAACGCCGCGATCCGCGCCAACGTGGCGCTGCACCCGATTGATGCCCGCGGGCTGGTCGCACAGGCGCCGCTCGGCGACGCCACCAGGCCGTCGCCGGGTGGGCTCGCGATGTTCACCGGTCAGCTGGCGCAGAACGCCTTGACCAGCTTCCAGCGATCGCAGGACACGCTCTATTCCCTCGCCAAGGACACCGGCGGCCACGCGATGTTCGACTACAACGATCTGTCGCTCGGGATCGCCCAGGCGGCGCAGTCGATGACGAGCTACTACATGCTCGGCTACTACAGCACGCACCCGGCCAACGACGGCCGCTTCCACAAGGTCCGCATCTCGCTGCGCAGCGGGACGGGCGACCTCGCCTACCGGCAGGGCTATTTCAGCGACAAGGAATTCGCCAGGTTCACGGCCGCGGACAAGGAGCGCCAGCTGGAAGAGGCGCTCATGCTCGACAACCCGGTAACGGACATCTCCATTGCGATGGAGCTGAATTACTTTCAGTTGAACAGCGCGGAGTATTTCGTCCCGGTCGCGGTCAAGATTCCGGGCAGCGAGCTCGCGCTCGCCAGGCGCCGCGGCGCGCCGCGCACGCTGATTGATTTCATCGGCGAGATCAAGGACGACTACGGGATCACCGTCCAGAACGTGCGCGACAAGCTGGACATCAAGCTGAGCGACGCGACCGCGGCGCAGCTCGCGACGCGGCCGCTGGTGTACGAAACCGGCTTCACGCTGCTGCCCGGCCGCTACGTCATCAAGCTCCTGGCGCGCGACGAAGAGACCGGCCGGATCGGCACGTACCAGGCGTCGTTCGCGGTGCCGAACTTGAACAAGGAGCTCCAGCGCGTGCCGATCAGCACGGTGGTCCTGAGCAGCCAGCGCGTGCCGCTGAGCGATGCGCTCTACAGCGTCAAGCAGAAGGCGGCGGCCGAGGCTGCCAACCCGCTGGTACACGACGGGCAGAAGCTCGTGCCGAGCATCACCCGCGTGTTCAGCCGCGGCCGCGAGCTGTACGTCTTTGCGCAGGCCTACCAGCGCGGCGCGACGACGACGCAGCCGCTGGTCGCGTTCGTCAGCTTCTATCGTGGTGAGGTGAAGGCGTTCGAGACGGCGCCGATGATGGTGACCGACGGGCTCGACGCGAAGACCAAGGCCGTGCCGCTTCGCTTCAGCCTCCCGCTCGAGAGCTTCGCGACCGGACGCTACGACTGCCAGGT
>Ga0068871_100001598_pt1 | contig 15233 bp, 8 predicted proteins | sample KBSMisM72_FD_72750 | JGI IMG/M metagenome (GOLD analysis project Ga0068871, IMG submission 72750) | Miscanthus rhizosphere microbial communities from Kellogg Biological Station, Michigan, USA - KBS Miscanthus M7-2 | ecosystem: Host-associated > Plants > Roots > Rhizosphere > Soil ... | reverse complement strand
GCTCCTTCGCCAGAAACGGCACCAGTTCTGGATGTGGACCCGGCACATGCATGCCGTCTTCCCGCGCATTGAGGAAGGCTGCCGGATCGGTCCGCTTCGACCAATCCGTCCGCATCAGGACCCAACAGCCGGGCTCGATGCGGCCGTGCTTTACTTCCCAAGCTTCCACATGCGCACGAGTCAGTAGAAAGTCCGGATCCGCTGCGGCCTCCTTGGAGACATCGATGACGCAAGCGGGCGCAACAAAGTCTTTTACTGCGATCGTATCGGTTGCGTTGTTGGCATAATCCTTGCCCGTAATCCAGTGAACCGGAGCATCGAAGTGAGTACCGGTGTGCTCGCCACACGAAAAGTTATTCCAGTACCAGGCCGGCCCGCGGGCGTCGTACTTGGAGATTTCCTCCAGACGGAAGGGCCACGAAGCGCCAAATTCGGGCGGCAGTGGAATTACCGGCGTACTTGGTTCCAAAGTCTGAGACAGATCGACCACGCGGATGGCTCCCGACGCGACAGCACGGACAAAATCGGTCAACAGACTGGGCACTGGATTACGCCTCCATTTTTCACTGGGATTCCTGGGTTGTTCCGCTCACGCAAACCGAGTGAGGATAGCACGCGTCCCCGGTTTTCCGTAGGGACTCGCTGCAAATTTTCTTGTGTCATCCGTGAATCATCCTCAGTGTAATGCTCACCGCTGGCTTTTTCAAGTAATCCGCGAGACTCGAGCCAAGCAGAATGAGCATACTCAGTAATGAGTATGAGTGATAAAGGCTCGAGCGACGTGCGGTAATCGCTATAATAACGAGCATCGCGGCTGCCACGTTGCAGTGACCGAAGGGAGGGTTCTTTGAAAACAGTGCGCATCTTTGCAATCGCGTCGAGTTTGGGTCTGCTCACTTTCGCCCAGCCAGCAGTTCCCGCCGGAGCCGGCGTGGGACTGAGCCTGTTGTTCGAAAATGGCTCGATGAAGCCGCTGACATTCTACGGGAACCCGCCCCGGTACCTGAACGAAATCGATCTGGTCTATACCACCCCGCCGCAAGTGGCCGACGGGGGGAACAATCCGCTTGTTCAAACAGGAGACACCGCGGCGCTCGATTGGAAAGGCGTGGAGATGGTGGACGAGGATTGGCGGCGGACAGGCGATACGTTCCAGCGGCAACGCTTCTACCGTAATGCTGCCTGGATGAATGCCGCCAGCGAATTTACTGTGTACGCGACCGACGCCCAAGGCCGCCGTGTGGGCGCTCCGTTGATCATGACCGCCGGGCGGGACGATCAAGCCAGCGATCGAGATGACGGTTTTGTGCGGCGCTTCGTCGCGCGGCAAATCGCTAGCGGGTGCAAGAAACAAGGGGATTGCACGGGCGCTCAATTCGTCTCGCAGATGCTCGTCCAGTTACGTCAAAACCGGAACAAAGTCTCCCGCACGCTGCTTCTTCCGCCGCAAACCGCGGCCCTTGAACTCGCATGGTCTCAGCAGCCGGGCGCGCGGTACACCGTGGCCGTGAAGCATGCCGCCGCCGACAGTCTGCCGTTCGGTTATGGGTTCCAGATATCCTTGGACGTCTCGCCTCCGCAGAACGGGCGTTTCTTTGCGCCCGGGGAAGAGGTTAAACTGCGGCCCGTCTTTCGCGACGGTCAGAGCCACCGCTTGTTCGAACCTGGCAATCTGCCCACTTACGGCCAGGTAGCGCGCGACGAGGCCGTCAGCGGACTCGGCTACTACAACGGCAAGATCAACTCCACGCTCTACTATGCACTGAAGCATCGTGAGGCCAACATCCTGGTTGCGATCTCTGGACCCACCAATAAACTCGCCCAGGCCAAATCCGTGCTGGACGGAGCGAAATTGCAGGAAGAGGAATCGGTGGTGGCGAATGTGGCTGCCGACGGCTATAGCGCCGTATTCACGGGGCTGCCCTCGTTTGCAATTTCCCTGGGACCGGCAGCGAACGCGGACCAGCCGGTTTCAGACACCGTAGTACTGCGCCTGCCCAAGGACGCTCTGCCGGGAACCTACATCGCCGCGATCAAGGCGCGCCGCGTCTTCGGAGGCGAGGCTTTGAATCGGGCGGCGGTTGCCACTTTTCAAGTGGGCGCCACCGAGTCCACGGGATTCGCTCCCAAGACGGGAAATTGCGAGGCGTGCCACAAAGGCGCCACCAGCTTTGAAAACGTCCTGCACGGCGTTTCCGACCGCCGGGCCTGTTTCGCGTGCCATATCGCTCTCTCTTTTGAGCGGGACAATGCGCTTGACGTCCGCGTCCACTCCATTCATAGCCGTTCGCGGCGCTTCATCACCGATTTTCAGAAATGTTCGGTGTGCCATCTCACACCTCCCGCCGGTCCTGCTCGCGGAATGCTGGTACGCGCTGGTTTCCGTGCGACGACCGCAGGAGCCCAGCCCAACACCGGAGTACGGTAAATACCGCGACCTAATGACGACGATGGAGCCCAATGTGACTGGAGAGATACCGCTCAACGCCCCCAGAAACCCTCCAACGGCAGTGCGGCAAGCGCTTACGATCACAAACATCGTTTGACGTATTCACGGCAAATAGTCCTCGATCTTCAAGTTGGATGCATGCGGCCTCGGCGTGTGAACACCCGATTGGCCGCAGCTACCAATGGGTGCTTTTAGAAGTCGTCCGCGATGAGTTCAACGTTGAACCCCGGCTCGCTTTTCAACTAACTTCTCCGACGTGAAGTGGCAGGATGTCGCTTTGGTGTCATGCTCTTAATCGAAAGCCGCCTTAACATGAGTATACTCATCTTGGCATGCGTATTCCCGGTCTCCATCCTCAGTTGATTTCACTTTGGCCAAAAAAGAACGCAACATGATCGGATGGGATCGTCCCTCGCTTCCCGTGCCACAGCCCTCGCGTGCCGCGTAGGGGGCGGCGCCGCTCACAAATCGCGGGCAGTTCGGCGAACCGCTGCCGCGTCATCGCCTTGGTGGCCTTAATTAGCGCTCGAAATTTGGTTGCCCCGCGCTAGATGCGCTAGTATTAAATACGGGAGATTAGCAATGGCGGAGCGCTCGTTTGCCAAGGAAGTTCTCAAGCTACGTTTGGGTGAGGGCGCTCAGTTTCGGGGCGAGGGGATACTGGCGGTCACTAAAGCCCTGCTGCAATCAGGCGTTTCCTACGTTGGTGGTTATCAGGGTGCGCCAATCTCGCATCTGATGGACGTCCTCACCGATGCGGACGGAATTCTGAGGGAACTCGGAATTCACTTCGAACATAGCGCTTCCGAGGCCACCGCGGCGGCTATGCTCGCTGCGTCGGTTAATTACCCATTGCGGGGGGCAATCACCTTCAAGTCCACCGTCGGAACCAACGTGGCCTCCGATGCGCTGGCGAACCTGGCCTCGGGCGGAGTCAAGGGCGGAGCGCTGATCATTGTAGGCGAAGATTACGGCGAGGGCTCCAGCATCATGCAGGAGCGCTCCCACGCCTTTGCCATGAAGTCCCAGATGTGGCTGCTCGATCCGCGCCCCAACCTGCCTTCGATCGTACGGGCCGTGGAACAAGGATTCGAGCTTTCCGAAGCGACCAATACGCCGGTGATGCTGGAACTCCGCATCCGCGCCTGCCACGTCTATGGGCAGTTTACCGCCAAGGATAATGTGCGTCCCCCGTTCACGCTGAAAGACGCCATGGAGCACCCCATGCGCGATCTGAGCCGAATTGTGCTCCCCCCGGCAAGCTACACGCACGAGCAGGAAAAGATCCAAAAGCGGTGGCCAGCCGCGCAGGATTTTGTTCAACAACACGGCCTGAATGAGTTTTTCGCTGAGGGCGCTCAGGATTTTGGCATCATTTTGCAGGGTGGTCATTATAACAGCGTGATACGGGGACTTCAGCTACTGGGATTGTCCGATATCTTCGGCGACAGCCAGATCCCTCTTTACGTGCTAAACGTTACATATCCACTGATCGACGAAGAAGTGAAGAAATTCTGCGCCGGGAAACGCGCCGTGCTGATGATCGAAGAAGGGCAGCCGGATTTCCTCGAACAAAATCTGCATTCCATCCTGCGCAAAGCAGAGATCCCCACCAAGGTTCATGGCAAAGATGTTCTGCCTTTGGCCGGTGAATATACAACCGCCGTCGTCACGCGCGGAATCGTTCAATTCGTGGAACGCTATGGACCGCATCTGCTGAACACAGCCACGTTACCCGCGGTGGCCCGTCCGCCGAAGCCGGTCTCCTTGCCCATTCTCAAGGAGGAGGTTCATGCGCGTCCGCCTTCGTTCTGCACCGGCTGCCCGGAACGGCCGATCTTCAGCGCGATGAAACTGGTGGAGCGCGAACTTGGCCAACACCACGTCAGCGCCGATATCGGCTGCCATCTGTTCTCCATCCTGCCACCGTTCAACATTGGAGCGACCACTATGGGCTACGGCCTCGGTTGGGCCGGTGCGGCCGCCTTCAATACCGATGAGACCAACAAGCGGACGATTAGCATCATGGGAGATGGAGGCTTCTGGCACAACGGGCTGACCAGTGGCGTCGGCAACGCGGTGTTCAACAAGAACGACAACGTGCTGCTGGTTGTAGATAACGGATACTCCGCTGCTACGGGCGGTCAAGATATTCTATCCTCCGAGGCGTCCAGCCCCATCCGCACCACTCACATTCCTATCGCCGCGGCGGTTCGCGGTGTGGGAGTGAAATGGGTCCGCACGATCACCCGAACCTATAACGTGGCGGCGATGCGCGAAATCCTGCGCGAGGCCTTGACTTCCAAGGAAAAAGGGCCTAAGGTCATCGTGGCTCAAAGCGAATGCGCTCTAAACCGCGAGCGGCGCGAAAAGCCGCGACGGCGCCAGATGGCCGCCGACGGCAAGCGCGTGGTGCGGGAGCGATTTGGCGTGGACGCGGATACGTGCACCGGTGACCACTCCTGTATCCGGCTTTCCGGTTGTCCATCCTTGACCATCAAACCCAACCCCGACCCGTTGCGCAAAGACCCAGTGGCCACCGTGCTCGATAGCTGCATTGGCTGCGGATTGTGCGGCGAAGTGGCCCACGCCGCAGTTCTGTGTCCCTCCTTCTTCCGGGCTGAGATCGTCACCAACCCAGGGTTTTGGGAGCGCTGCAAGGCGAAACTGGCGGCCGCGGTCATTGCAGCATTACAGCGCCGCGCGGACCGGCGTTTGGTCGGCATCGCAGCTTAAGCCCCAGTTGGGCGACAATAGTGTTGCGACCGGAATAAATGAGTATACTCACACAGCCCAGGCCGATTACTATCGCCATACTCGCGATGGGTGGCGAGGGTGGCGGTGTGCTTTCCGATTGGATTGCCGACCTCGCGGAGCACCACGGCTTCCTCGCTCAAACTACATCCGTGCCCGGCGTCGCTCAGCGCACCGGGACCACGATTTATTATGTCGAGTTGTTTGCCGGGCCCGTCATCGATGGCGACGAACGGCAGCCGGTTCTCGCTCTCATGCCGGTTCCGGGGGAAGTCGATATTGTAGTCGCCTCAGAATTGATGGAAGCAGGTCGCGCCGTGCAGCGCGGATTGGTGAGCTCAGACCGCACCGCGCTGATCTTCTCCACTCATCGCGTCTATTCAATGTCGGAGAGAACCGCGATGGGCGACGGCCGCGTCGATGCGGCTGCCCTGCTGGACACATGCCGTTCGGCGGCGCGTACCGCCACCTACGCGGATTTCGCGGAGATTGCCGAGGCGAACCGCAGCGTCATCAGCGCCGCGCTCTTCGGCGGACTCGCCGCCTCCGGCGCCCTCCCGTTTGAGCGGGCTGCCTTTGAAGACGCGATCCGGCGCGGCGGCATCGGTTTGGAAGGCAGCTTGGCTGCCTTTTCGGCTGGTTTCGCGACACACCGATGCCACAGCGCGCCCACTCCGGCCGTTGAGCTCGCCCAGGTGAAATTGGGTTCCCGGCTTTCTTCGCTCGCTGCGCGAATCGCGGACGAATTTCCGCCCCAAACCCATGAAGTTCTTGCCTCCGGAGTGTCCCGCTTGGCGGATTACCAGGACGAAGCCTACGCCGTGCGTTATCTCGACCGTCTCGGTCCGCTCAAAGCCGCGGATCCCATAAGGGCCGAGGTCCTAGGTGAGGCGGCGCGCTACCTGGCCCTTTGGATGTCGTATGAAGACGCGATCCGGGTGGCGGACCTCAAGATCCGCAGTACCCGCTTCGAGCGCGTCCGCCAGGAAGTCCGCGTCGGGCCGGCGCAGCTTCTCCACATCAAGGAATTCCTTCATCCCGGCGTGCAGGAAATTGCCGATATACTGCCGGCGGGGCTGGGCCGCTTCATACTGAACAGAGGCTGGGCTAAACGCCTTGTAGCCAAGCTCGCCGGAGGCGGCCGCATTCTCGAAACCACTAGCCTCGGCGGATACCTGCTGCTCTATGCGCTTGCGAGTCTCCGCGCGCTGCGACCGCGCTCACTTCGATTCCAGCATGAACAGGCGCGTATGGATGCCTGGCTGCAGCAAATTCCCGTGCTGGTGAGGGAAGACTATGCTTTGGCCCTGAGACTGGCCGAAAGTCCCAGGCTCTTGAAAGGTTACGGTGCAACCCTCGCGCTCGGGAGCCGCAACTTCGATGCCATTCTAAACGCACTGCCGCGGCTGCGAGGCCGGGCCTACGCAGCAGAGCAGTTGCGGATTCTTTGCGAGGCGGCGTTGGCCGATGAACAGGGACATGAACTCACGGAGAAACTCAAGGAGGTATTGGCATGAGGATCGTGTGTTTGGGAGGTGGTCCCGCCGGTCTGTATTTTTCGATCCTGGCTAAGAAAGCAAATCCATCGTGGGATATCACAGTGGTCGAGCGCAACGCGCATGATTCCACGTTCGGTTGGGGAGTTGTGTTCTCGGACCGCACGATGGATGGGTTCCGGGCCGCTGACCCAGAGACGCACGCCGGAATCACGCAGGCGTTCCACCATTGGGACGATATCGACGTTTTCTTCAAGGGGCGCAAAATCACCTCGGGCGGGCATGGTTTCTGCGGCATCAGCCGGATCCGCCTGCTCAATATTTTTCAGGAGCGGGCCCGGCAACTCGGCGTGCAGTTGTGCTTCAACAACGAGGTGAAGGACCCGGACGATTACGCGGCTTCCTTTGATCTCGTGATCGGGTCCGACGGGATTTTCTCCAACACCCGCCGTAAGTATGAGACAGTTTTCAGGCCTAACATCGAGGTTCGCAAGAACCGATTTATCTGGCTCGGCAGCAAGCGGAAGCTGGATGCGTTCACTTTCGACTTCAAGGAAACCCAGTGGGGCTGGTTCAACCTGCACGCCTACCGGTTCGACCAAGACTGGTCGACGTTCATTGTGGAGACGCCGGAGAAGAACTGGCTCGCGGCGGGCATCGACGCCATGGATTCGAAAGAATCCCTCGCGTTTTGCGAGAAGTTATTCGCCGAGCGGCTGGAAGGCAGTCGGCTCATCTCGAACGCGACGCACCTGCGGGGCTCAGCCATGTGGCTGAAGTTTCCGCGCGTGCTCTGCGAACGGTGGTTTCACAAGAACATTGTCCTGATCGGCGACGCAGCCCATACGGCGCATTTCGGCATCGGTTCGGGAACCAAACTGGCCATGGAAGACGCCATGGCTCTCGCGCGGGTCTTGTCGGACCACACCAGTGAGGACGTCGAGAGCGCGCTGGCCCGTTATCAGGAGGAGCGCGAGATCGAGGCTCTCAAGCTGCAAAGCGCTGCTCGCAACCGCATGGAGTGGTTTGAGCAGGTCGAGCGCTACGTGCATCTGGAGCCCGAGCAGTTCGCCTACAGCCTGCTGACCGGGAGCCAGCGCATCGGGCATGAAAACTTGAAGCTGCGGGATGCGCAGTACGTGGAGAACATGGAGCGGTGGTTTGCGGCGCGCAGCGGCGTCAAGCACGCGGTGCCGCCGATGTTCACTCCGTTCCAGGCGCGCGGCGTTACATTAAAGAATCGCGTGGTGGTCTCACCGATGGCCATGTACATGTCGACCGATGGCGTGCCGGGCGATTTTCATCTGGTTCACCTGGGATCCCGCAGCATCGGCGGCGCCGGACTGGTGGTGACGGAAATGACGTGCGTTTCCCCGGAAGGCCGCATCACGCCAGCCTGTCCAGGAATCTGGAGCGAGAAGCAGATGCTCGCTTGGAAGCGCATCGTCGATTTCGTGCATCAGAACTCTGACGCCAAAATCGCTTTGCAGGTGGGGCACTCCGGGCGCAAAGGATCGACACGACGCGGCTGGGAGGGCATGGATATGCCTCTCGAAACAGACAACTGGCCGCTCGTTTCGGCCAGCGCGATTCCGTACATCGAGGGCGTGTCGGAGGTGCCGCGTGAAGCCACGCGCGACGATCTGAAGGAGATTCAGGCACAGTTCCTGCAGTCGACAGTCCTAGCCCAACCAGCCGGCTTCGACTGGCTCGAGCTGCATTGCGCGCACGGCTATTTCTTGTCGAGTTTCATCTCTCCGCTCACCAACACGCGCACCGACGAATACGGTGGCTCACTCGAGAACCGCTGCCGTTATCCGCTCGAAGTCTTCCGCGCTATGCGCGCCATCTGGCCGGCGGACAAACCGATGAGCGTGCGTATCTCAGCGCATGACTGGACCCCGGGGGGGCTCACTCCGGAAGATGCCGCCATCGTCGCCGCGTATTTCAAGGAAGCCGGCGCCGACGTCATCGATTGCTCCTCCGGCCAAGTCAGCAAGGCCGAAAGGCCCGTCTTTGGACGCATGTTCCAGGTGCCCTTCTCCGATCGCATCCGCAATGAGATCGGAATTTCGACCATCGCGGTGGGTAATATTTTCGATGGCGACCACGTGAACACGATCATCGCGGCCGGCCGCGCCGATCTGTGCGCCCTCGCCCGTCCGCACTTGGCCGATGCAGCCTGGACGCTGCACGAAGCGGCCAGGCAGAATTTCCCCGACGTGTGGTGGCCGTCGCCGTACATGGGCGGCAAGGTGCAGCTTGAACGCAACCTCGCGCGCGCAGCGCAACTGAGGCTCCAGGTGTGAGTGTGTCGTTACCCGGCGCCGGATCCCTCTCGGGGAAACATGCCGTCGTCACCGGCGGCGCGCGCGGAATAGGAGCCGCCGTCGCGGCGGCGTTGGCATCGGCCGGCGCAGACGTGACCGTGGTCGGTCGCACCACCGAGCCGTTTGCCGTCGACGTGTCGGATTGCGACGGGGTCTCGAAAACGTTCGAGAACATCCAGGCTAGGATCGGTCCCATCGATATCCTGGTGAACAATGCGGGCCAGGCCGAGTCCGCTCCTTTCCTCAAAACTACGCCGGAGCTATGGCGCCGCATGCTCGCCGTCAACCTGGATGGCGCGTTTTATTGCACGCAGGCAGCGCTGCCCGGCATGCTGCGGGCCGGCTGGGGACGGGTTGTAAACATCGCTAGCACCGCGGGACTGGTTGGGTATCCGTACGTCACTGCCTACTGTGCGTCCAAGCACGGCATCATCGGCCTGACCCGAGCGCTCGCTCTCGAACTCGCCTTGAAAGGTGTCACCGTCAACGCGATCTGCCCCGGCTATACGGAAACCGATCTCGCCATGGACGCCGTGAAGAACATCGTCGCCAAGACCGGCCGTACTGAACAGGAAGCTCGCGCCGAGCTCACCAAGCGCAATCCGCAGTTGCGCATGGTGAGGCCCGCTGAAGTCGCTAACGCCGTCGCCTGGCTGTGCATGCCCGGCAGCGAGTCGGTCACCGGCCAGTCGATCGCCGTCGCCGGCGGTGAAGTTACCTAGGCTTTGAAAGGCGCTCTCTGACACTGGTCCCTTGTGCAACATCGCAAGGGCTGTGGTCACTTCAATCGCGTAGTCAGAGGCATTCTGAAGCGGCGAGCACAATCAAAACTTCAACCGAGTAAATCGCCGGCAACTACTTCGCTCGCCCGGTATATCCCTGCGCGATCGTCGGGATCGCGATGATGCGGTTTCGAGCGCTCGGCGTTCCCCATCCGCCATAAAACACGATGCCGAAGAGCGTTTTCTTGTCTCGGCCGCCGAAGAACGTGCCGTGCAGCCCCTGCGGGCCCGGGATGCTGCCGGCGAACGTGCCGTCGGGCGCGAACACGTCCACGGACTTGCCGGTCGCAATATACACGCGGCCCTGCTGATCGACGGCCGAACCGTCGCCGCCTTCTCCGCCCCGCAGTTTGCCGAACTCGCGCTGATTGGCGAGCGACCCGTCAGCCTTCACGTCGAAGGCGTACACCTTTGCGCCGTTCGTGACATAGAGCGTCTTCTCGTCCGGGCTCAGGATAATGCCGTTGGCGAGCGGAACATCCTTCCCATACTGCGAGACCACGCCTTTCGGGTCGGCGTAGAACACTCCGCTACCGGTGGCGCCAGTGACCGAGAAATAGACGCCGCCTCGCGCGTCGGCCATCAAATCGTTGATGATGCCGCCCACGCATTCCAACGGCTCACCGTGGAACGAGTTCGCTAGCATCTTGCGCTGAGGCTCCAATTGCTCGATGGCCGAGCCCAGCCCGCGTTCGGCGACGAACAGCCCCCCGTTCTTGCCGCGTGAGACCGCGCCGCCCGTATTCGTGTTGCTATAGAGGATTTTGGCGAGACCCGTCGCGGGGTCCATCTCCATCACATTGCTGGCATCGTTGTTCGCGAACAACACCGTGCCCTTGTCGCCGGCAATGGGGCCGTCGACGTTATTGCCTTGCCACGACCACACGACTTTCCACGACTGCCCTGCCGCCAGCACGCCGGGAATTGCGGAAGTGGCTGGAAGAACCGGATCCGGCGGCGCGGCGTTCGCGTTCGCCGACTGGCTGGCAATCGGAATTGAGAACGGCTTCGGCGGATTCTTGCACTTCGCAAGCACATTCTTGATTCCCGGATTCTGCCAACTCTGCATGCCGCTGCCGCGAGGAAATGACGACGACGGACTCTGCGCCGAGACAACACCTGCTGCGCACCCGGCGATTACCACAAGAGCGATTTGAGTTTTCATTCCTTGATCCCCTTCGATCTCACGTCCCAGTTCGAATTCGTGCACAGGGCGCAGTTCTTCCCGAGGAACATCGCGCCCGCTTTCTTGTCGGCAGCACCGCGGCTGCAGCAACTATGGTCTTATGAATGAGTCGTCTCCTCCGCGACCAGGATATCCCGAATCAGAGCACAACGCATGGGCAGGTTGTTACTAGTCACTAAGCTCCAAAGTTCTCTTTTTCTACTTCCGATAGTGTAGATTAACGGGAGAAGCCGCCATTTGGCTATGACCTTACTTCGGAGGAAAGTGAATGGAATCCAATTTAATCAAGACGATATTTTTCGCCAGCGTGGTCTGGCTAGCCGGAGCGCTTCTGACGCAGGACGCTTTGGGTGCGGACACGGTGGTCTACGCCATTAGAGCCGGTGGAGCGGTCGGGACGCTGGACCTTAACACTGGAGTTTTCTCGCAAGTGACCACCACTCCCGCGCCCTTCAACGGACTCGGCGAGTATGCCGGCGTCCTCTACGGAGCCAACGGCGGGTGCGATTGCCTGTTCCAGTTCAACCCTACCACCGCCGCCTCCACCATCGCGCCGCACACCTTCAATCAAGTTGTCAATGGCGTCAACAATGGCTTCGGCGCGCTGAATGGCTTGGGATCCACTACCGCTGGTTTGTTTGCGATCGGCGTTCCGACCGGGGGCAACAACATACTTTACTCCGTCGACCCCGCCACGGGCGACCCGGCGATGATCGGAGTCACGGGCGTAATCGCCGGAGGCGGCGTTGGAACTCTCTCGGCTTCCGTCGATTCCAGCAAGCTGTATTGGGAGGTTCAAATCAACTGCACCGATACGCTCTACAGCATCAATACCTCAACCGGCGCAGCCACCACCATTGGGTCAGCCTCGACGTGCGTACTACCCTCGACCCCCGGCAACCCGACGGCGCTAGTCCTGACGGGCGGCACGCTGTGGGCGAATTTTTACAACAAGGGGTTTGGAACCATCAACACCTCCAGCGGCGCGCAGACCTTGGTTTCGACCAACATTGACCCGACCTTCGTCGGCTTCGCTCCGTTTCCTCTCCTACCGCCAACGCCCGTGCTGGTCGGCTCCATGGGTCACCTCGCGGCGGAAGAGAACTGGACCAGCACCTTCACGCTGGTGAACAAAGGTGTCGCCCCTTCGCAAGCGACGCTGAGCTTTTTCGGTGACGCTTCCGACCCTACCGGCGATGGTCCGCTGACTCTGCCCTTAATTTTTCCGCAGGTTTCCACCACTACGGTGACGCCGGCCGCGTCTGTCAGCCGCAGCATGGCCGCCAACGCATCTTTGATCGTGCAAACGGCGGGACCACAAACCCCACCGGTACTGGTCGGTTCGGCACAACTCGCAGCCGCCGGGCTAGTAGATGGGTTCGCCATCTTCCACCACATTCCAACCGCTCAGGAAGCCGTGGTGCCGATGGAAACCCGCAACGCAGGCTCCTACATTCTGGCCTTCGATAACACTAACGGAGTGGTGTTGGGCGTGGCGGTCGATAACGTCTCGACGCTGGCCGGCAACGTGGGCCTGATCATCCGCGACGACAAAGGCGAGCAGCTCACTACCGGTTCGCTCGCGGTATCAGCCAGCGGACACAGCTCCTTCGTGCTCTCGACGCAATACCCGGTGACGGACGGCAAACGCGGTACTGTCGAAATCGATACGCCCCCCGGCGGCCAGATCAGCGTGCTAGGCATCCGTTTCACTCCGCCCAATAATGCGTTGACCACCATTCCCGCGCTCGCGAACGTCGGCACCGGCGGCGGAAGCATCGCGCACATCGCCACCGGCAACGGTTGGCAGACCACGTTCGTGCTGGTCAATACCGGAACCACCATCGCGCCAGTCACCCTCAAATTCTTCGCCGATCTCACCGGCGGCCCGCTCACCATACCGGTTTCGTTCCCGCAGATCCCCGGCGGAACCGTCACGCTGGTTTCATCGGTAATGCAAACGCTCAACCCCGGAGCGACCCTCGTGATCCAAAGCGCTGCGCCCCTTTCGAATCCCACACCGACCGTCGGTTCCGCCCAAGTCACGACCACTGGCAACGTCGGCGGCTTCGTGATCTTCCGCTACAATCCCAATGGCCAGGAGGCGGTGGTGCCGCTCGAGAGCCGCGTTGCCAACAGCTTCGTCGTGGCGTTCGATAACACCGCCAGCACCGCCACCGGTATCGCGGTCAATAGTGTTTCCCTACAGGCCATGGTTGTACCGGTGGTCGTTCGCAACGATAGCGGCGCGCAGATCGCCACCGATACCATCACCCTGCCCCCTAACGCACACGTGGCCTTTACGCTGGTGACCGACAAGTACCCACAGACCGCCAACATCCGCGGCACTATCGAATTTGGTACACCAAGCGGCGGACAGATCGGCGCCTTGGGAATCCGCATTCCCATCGCGCATACTTTTACTACACTGCCGGCGTTGGCTAAGTAGCCTTGTGACGCTTTGCCAAACTTGAGCCTGCCAAGGCGTCATTTCAGAGTGGATCGAGCAACCAACCTTAGTGAAGGCCCAAATGGCTCAATTTAAGCAGGGCCATTGTTTGCACGCATGACGGCGCGAAGTTCGGGAAGTTGTTCGGGTGTTAATTTTGGGATCAGGCCAGCGAGGGCAGCGTCCAGGGCGGCGATACAGTCGGGGAATGTGAGCCGATAAACTAGGAAGCGGTGTAGGATCACGCCGGTCTCGCTCTTGTAGACTTCCACAACAACTGGAGTATACGCCCATTCTTCCGGATCGCGCGGGACGGGTGCTAGCTCCCGTTGAGTCTCTATCAACGCCTTCCTCCCACATCGGGGCGAAGGCTAGAATCGGGCTTACGATTGTGGACGGTTGGCCGGCCACTCGGAAGCTACTTTTGGTCAAGAGGCGCGGCCATGGACCACGTCCGATGCGCCGCCAACTAGATCGAGACGTGCCCGGTCCGGCACCGAAAGTCGCATGCTACCATCAGCGGATTGTGCCTGAACAGATGCGACTTTCCATTGTTGTCGCCACCACCCACGTCTGGCCGTTCTTAGAGCCCTGCTTAGACAATCTGTTGCCGCAATGCGAGGCGCTCGGCGCTGAATTATTGATCGGCGACTCAACGGGTGAGTGTCTGCCCCATCCTCTGCCGCAATCCTTTTCCAAGATCCGCCACCTGGCGTTGCCCGGAGCCTCCGTGTTTGACCTCCGGGCGAAAGCAACTGGTGAGGCGACTGGGGAAATTGTGGTGTGGACGGAAGACCATTGCGTTCCTGCGCCGGACTGGTGCCAGAAAATCCGCGAAGCACATGAGCGCAGTCCGGACGCCGAAATCGTCGGTGGTGCCGTACTCAACGGATCCCCAAATAGTCCAATTGACTGGTCCAACTTCCTTTGCACGTTTGGACCTTTTGTTCCGCCCATAGGACGTCCTCCGCAGAAGCGAGCACCTGCCGTCGCGAATCTTTCCATCAAGCGCCGCGCTCTGCCCTCCGCCCCCATTCGTGCCGGATTCATCGAAATTGCGTGCGAGGCGCGTTTGCTCTCAGCCGGAAGAGTTCGATTTGACGACAGCATCCTGGTGACACACATCCAGTCTTGGGGTTTTTGGGGGACATTTGCAGCTCATTTTCACAATGGCAGATCGACTACCGGCCTGCTCGCGGATTCAATGTCACCAGGGAAGCGGCTCCGGCAGATGATCATCTGCTTTCTAATGCCAGTCGAACTGATGCGGACCTCAGTAACTCCGTTGCTCGGGAAGCCCGAAGTTCCTTGGGGTCGCAGTCTACCTTTGATGTTTGCTCTGGCTCTGGCGTTCAGTGCGGGCGAATTCGTTGGCGTGGCAACAAGGGGAGCTGGGCGAAGCCCATATCTGCTCGAATAGGTGTACCAATGCTTTGCCTGCTGGTTATCGCGTCGGATGCGCCGCCACTCAAAACTGGGTTCGGCGAAGGATCCTGCGACGAGGCGGAACTTATGTCTCGCTCTGTTTCTCATCGCGCAACCTGGCGAGAGCGGCCCTTTCGCGACGTTCGTTCGCAATGATATACTGCTTTCCGGTTGCGACGAAATGGCGTCCGCTGCCCATCACTGTTCAGTAGAGGTGTACAAAATATGAAGCGAACCCTAAAATGTGTGGCGTTGTGCGGGTGGTTGATGGCCGGCAAATCGTTGCTGGCTCATCATTCCCTGGCGGCCACATACGACGTAAAGAAGGAAATGGAGCTGTCGGGGGAGGTCGAGCAGATCAA
>Ga0068871_100001597_pt1 | contig 15238 bp, 10 predicted proteins | sample KBSMisM72_FD_72750 | JGI IMG/M metagenome (GOLD analysis project Ga0068871, IMG submission 72750) | Miscanthus rhizosphere microbial communities from Kellogg Biological Station, Michigan, USA - KBS Miscanthus M7-2 | ecosystem: Host-associated > Plants > Roots > Rhizosphere > Soil ... | reverse complement strand
GGCAGTCGTCGTCAGTCTTCATTCACAGAAGCGAGTAGTCCTTAACGATTGCCAGCCTCCGGGAGTGAAGAGTCCGGCGAAGTGTGGCACGCTCGAGGTCTACGAAAATCGCGCCACGAAGAAGGGACGGATGATCAGTCTCAACATTCTCGTCCTACCGGCGACGGGCGACAAACGTGAACCCGATCCGTGGGTCTATTTCTCCGGTGGTCCAGGTTCGGCCGCCACGGAAGACGCCGCTGGTCTCGCGGACGTATTCAACCGAATCCGCGAGCATCGCGATATGTTGTTTGTCGATCAGCGTGGCACCGGCAAGTCGAACGGGCTTGATTGCCCGATGTACAACCCGGACGATCTGCAGAGTTATCTTGGTTACTTCTTCCCGGTCGAAGACATTCGCAAATGCCGCCCGCAGCTCGAAGCAAAGGCAGATCTAACACTCTACACAACCGACATTGCCATAGACGACATGGATGAAGTGCGCGCCGCACTCGGCTACGAACAGCTGAATCTTTTCGGCGGCTCTTACGGAACGCGAGCGGCACTGACTTATCTCAAGCGTTATCCGAAGCGCGTCCGCACCGCGACGCTTCAGGGTGTGGCACCGCCAAACGAATATATGCCCCTCGATTTTCCGCTCGGTAATGAACGAGCACTCCAGGGGATTCTGGCCGAATGCGCGGCGGATGAAGCGTGCAATGCTGCTTTTCCGAATCTGAAAGATGAAGCGAAGTCTCTGCTGGCCCAGCTCATCAAAGGACCGGTCGAGGTCGAGGTGCAAAAACCGAACTCGAGCGAGCGCGTCAAGGTGAAGCTGTCTCGCGATCTGGCCGCGGAAGCGATCCGGTACATGCTGTACAACCCTGTCGGTGCATCACGCGTTCCCCTCATCATACATCTCGCCGCGCAAGGCAATTTTGTTCCGTTGACGGAGGCTGCACTCAGATTTCGCAAACTCCTCGTCGCCACTGGCTTCAATGGTATGTACCTGTCCGTCACCTGTGCCGAAGACTTGCCGTGGATCAAGCCGGGCGAAGGTGAACGCATGGCGGCAAACACTTTCCTCGGTGATTATCGACTGCGGCAGCAGAGAGAAGCGTGCGCGCTCTGGCCGCGTGCGACTATCGCCAAGGACTACAGCGATCCCGTTCGATCAGACGTGCCTGTTTTGATTTTGACTGGTGAATTGGATCCTGTGACTCCGCCGTCGAACGGAGATGCGGTCGCAAAGACTCTTAAGAACAGTCTTCATATCGTCGTACCGCATGGAGCTCACGGACTGGGTGGACTGGAGAATATCGACTGCATCCTCCGCCTCACCGCGGAGTTTGTCGAACGCGGATCTACTCAGGGCATTGACACTAGCTGCGTGAAAACTATTCGACGCAAAGGATTTGCGCTGAAACTTCCAGGAGTATAGGTCCTATAGGACTTATAGGACCTATTCTCCCAGTAGTTCTTAGTTCAGCAACTGCAATCCAAGAATCTGTTCGAGGATTGTGCCGAGAATGCTGTAACCGCCGTTCGAGTAGCTTCCGTAGCGTGAGCGGCTGTAGTAACCGTCCTCGTAGCCACGTCGGAAACCTTCACGGAAGTAATACTGATAATCCTCCAGCCCGACGTAATAGCCATCGTAGCCGTAGCTCGCATCCTGGTAGCCGTAAGCCTCGTTAGGATTGAAGCCCCAACCATCCTGGCGATCCGCCTGTCCGGCATAGAAGCCCTCTTCGTAACCATCACGAATCGCGCGCTGCAACATGTCTGCGCCATACCTGTTGGTCTCGTAGTAAGTGCCGCCTCTGCTGTAGCGATAGTTGTACGGACCATAGTCGTTATAGCGCCACTGCTGCAGTCTTAGCTGATCGCGGCGTATCTGTTCGAGATAACGCTGCTGATAGCGCAACTGATTCAGACGGCGTTGCTGCTCGAGCAAACGCTGGCGCTGGTTCAGGAAATTCTGCCGGCGCTGCCAATCCTGACGATAGCGGTCGGCGCGCTGTTGCTGTTCCTGCTGCCAGTTACGGTTCTGACGCCAGTTGTTGTTGTCGCGGTTGTTATTGTCGCGACGTCCGTCCCAGTCTCGATTGCGATCACGATTCTGATCACGATCCCGTTCCCATTGCTGCTGCTGACGACGTTGCTGTTCGAGTTGCTGTTGCTGTTGCTGCTGGCGTTGTCGCTGCTGCTCCCAATCGCGGTTCTGCTGCTGCTGTTGGCGCTGTTGCTGCCAACGCTGATCGCGTTCCTGGGACTGGCGCTGTTGTTCCTGTCGTTGCTGCTGCCAACGATCTTCACGTTCGCGCGACTGCTGGATCTGCTGCTGCCGCTGCTGATCGTTGTTGCGCTGTTGCTGGCGCTGCTGTTCCCAACGCTGCTGCCGTTCCTGACTGTTTTGCTGTTGTTCCTGACGACGCTGTTCCCAGCGTTGTTGTTGCTCCTGCTGCCGCTGCTGCTGATCCTGTTGGCGAGCCTGCTGGCGGTTTTGTTGTTCCTGTTGGCGTTGCTGCTGACGTTGCTCGCGCTCGGCCTGATTCTCCTGACTCCGCTCTTCGCCACGTCCGCGGCGGCCCTGGGCACTGGCGATATCGCTCGCGCCAACCAGCATCGCGCTTATCGCCAAAGACAATCCTATTCCTTTTAAGTATTTCACCTTCTTCAATGTTCCTTTCAGTACTGTCAAAGCGGAGAGAGAGTCGACGCGGTGGCATTTCGCAACTGTTATTCCACTTTGAAATCAGGGAAATTACTGACCTTCTATGTACCCTTCCGAGACGATATGAATCACGGATTAACCATATGGGTTAGTGAATTTGAGCCGCGGATGAACGCGGATGAACGCTGATCTGCATTTATCCGCGTTCATCTGCGGCTCAAATTTCTCTTCTATTGCGATCCGGTGGTGATTCAGTCACATCCCGGAAGTGGGCACGGTCCTTGCCAAAATCTTCCGTGAAAACAACTTGAGGGGGGCTTATGAACAATCTGAAAGTGTGGCCACACCTCGCAATTGTTGCTCTGGTGTGTGCCGTCGCGGCGGGCGTTGGCGTGGGTTTGTGGATGAGACACGAGCAAACCGCATCAGCCGAAGCAATCCCGAACGCGGCGCGCATTCAGCGGGTCGAGGGCGAGGTAGCACTCAACAACAGCGAGGCCGTTAACGCTCAAAACGATCAGTGGATTGCGGCAACCGAGAACCAGCCGTTCTCAGTCGGCGATCGCATCTACACGCGCGACAAATCGCGTGCGAGTCTGGCATTTACCGGACGAAATTTCGCCCGGCTCAATCCAAACACATCACTCGACGTGCTTGCGTTAAATGATCAGCGCACACAGCTCGCGTTGCGCGACGGCTCAGCCGTGTTCGACGTCGGCTACTTAAATTCGGGTGACCTGTTTGAAGTGGCGACGCCGTACGGCGCAGTCGATTTTCAACAACCAGGTCTTTACAACGTCGGCATCGACAACGGGCAAGTGCTTGTTTCGGTGCTCAGTGGTCTCGCACAAGTTGTGGGCCTCGGAGGCAGCGGCCAGATAAGTAAAGGTGAATTGCTGACACTCGTCGGCTCGACTGCTGCTGACGCAGTTCTGTCGCAGGTCAACGGGCGCGATGCGGGTTACCTGGTCGACGACTATTACGGTTACCAGTATCCGCGTTACTACGATGGCCGTTATCGCGACTACAACACTTATCTGAACGATCCATATTACTTTGATCCGTATCGCCGAACTGTCAGTTACCAGTATGCGAACTCATACATACCCGGCCTCTCTGATCTCGACTATTACGGCGACTGGCAAAATGTAAATGGCTACGGAAATTGCTGGGCGCCAAGAGTCGACGCTGGTTGGTCGCCATATCAAACGGGTTACTGGTACAACGATTACCCGTATGGTCCAACATGGGTTTCGAGTGAACCCTGGGGTTACGCTCCTTATCACTACGGTCGCTGGGCGTTTGTAGGCGATCGCTGGTACTGGGTGCCTGAGTCAGTCAACACGACTCCAGCTTACTCGCCCGCTCTCGTGGCGTTTGTGCCGTTTGGCGGAAACGACATTGGCTGGGTGCCGCTTGGACCAGGCGACGTGTACGTGCCGCACTACTACAACACAAACTGGCAACCTCAATACTTAACACGTGACAATCTGTATCAGCGCGTTGTGAACCTTAACGTGCCTAATGCAGTGACGGTGGTGAGTGTCGACGACTTCAATCGCGGCGACTTCGACTGGAGACGCGTGCGCAGGGCGGATCGAAACATGCTCGCTTCGGCGAATCCTGTGCTGGATCCATTGCTGGTGACACCTTTGCGAAATGCAGCGGTGCGATCAGCCTGGGGTCGTGGAAAGATCGACGTTCCTCCGGGAATCGCTCGCAAGCTCAACGACACGGCTGTCATCTCGAGCACAACACCGGTAGCGCCACGCTTCCGTCCGAATCTGGCCCGCGATCTGCGCGTGAATACTGCTCCCGATCGTGCAAAAGGTCAGAAGTTCAAAGTGAGGGACGAGCGACAAGGACGCGGTGCACCGCAAACCGCGCAAACCTCGTCACAACCAGTTGCTCCTCAACAGCAGGTTCAACCGCAGCCTGGCAACGGTAGCGCACAACGTGAACAACGTCGCATGGAGCAACAGCAGCGACAAGAACAGAACGCACAACGGCGAGCGGAACGTGCGCAAAGTGCGCCGCAGGCTGAACGTGCAGCGCGGCCCGTGCGACAGCAACAGCCGCAGGGCGAAAGAGTCGCATCACCCGGACGACAGCGACAGGAGCAACGACGCATAGATGTTCCGCAGCAGCGGCCACAACCGCAGATGCGTCGTGAGTCAGCACCGGTGCGGAGCCAACCAGCGCCGCCCGTCCGTCAACAACAAGCCCCACGCGCGCAACCACAGCCGCGACCAGCGGCGCCAACTCGGGCGCAGCCGCAGCAACAGGAGCGGCAGCAAAAGCCGCAGAAGCCTGATCGTCCGGCGCAAAGCCAACCAGCGCCGGGCGGTGGTAAGGGTAAAGGGCCTAAAAAGCCGTAACCGTTTTAGCCACGGATCTTACGGATAAAATCCGGATCCAATCCGTAAAATCCGTGGCTTTTCCCTTCCTTCCTATCGAACACCTGTGGTAAGAATACGCCTTCACCGACTCCCAAACTTACCTAGGAGGTCCTCTCGTGAAAGCCAGTAGACGTACATTTCTAAATCAAGTAGGCGCCGCAACCATTGCTGCAGGAGTTATCGGCGTCTCTCAAACTCAAACTCAAGCGGCTACCGGATCGAATCAACGCGCAAATGCCTGCGCCAAACTCCGTCGCGACACTGCCAACGCAGGCTTACAAACCACACCGCAGAACCTGCAACACCCTGACAACGACGATGAAGAACTCTATCCAAATAAAATCGGCAACTTCTCGAAAGGCCTGCCGCACAACAACGACGGCACCGTGGTCTTGAGCGCTTACAACGCGTTGCTCACCGCGATAAACAGTGGACGTCCGGCAGACTTCGATGCTATCCCTCTGGGCGGCACCACCCGTTTGACCAACCCGCAAGCAGGTTTAGCTTTCGATCTTCAGGGACCGGACGCACACGCTCTCGTGCAACCCCCGGCGCCTGCATTCGCCGGCCGCGCACAAGCCGCCGAGATCTCAGAGAATTACTGGATGGCACTACTCCGAGATGTGCCCTACGCACAGTACGCCGCAAATCCAATCGCAAATGCAGCCGCCGCGGATTTGACGTTGTACGGCGCCGACTTCAACGGTTCAAAAAACGGCGGCGTAGTTACCACGGCAACTCTCTTTCGTGGTCTTACACCGGGCGACAAACTCGGACCGTACATCTCGCAGTTCTTTTATCAGGACTGCAACTTCGGTGCGAACAAGCTCGAGCAGAAGATCACGACGACTGTGCCAGGTGTTAACTACATGACTGACTTCAACACCTGGCTCGCAGTTCAAAGAGGAATCGCACAGGGACCGAATGCTTTCGATCCAGTGCCGCGATACATGCGCAACGGTCGCGACCTTGGACAGTGGGTTCACATCGACGTTTTGTTCCAGGCCTACTTCCACGCGTTTCTGATCCTCGCCGGCGCGGGTGCGCCTTTCGATGACGGCAACCCGTATAACGGAAGTCCGAACCAGATTGGATTCGGGACTTTTGGTGGTCCACACATCGCAACGCTTTTGTGTGAAGTGTCAACGAGGGCGCTGAAAGCTGTTTGGTATCAGAAGTGGTTTGTGCATCGACGTCTGCGGCCGGAAGTGATGGCGGAACGCGTCGATCGCACGCTCTACGCGGGCGCGGGTTATCCGGTTCATCCCGAGATACTCAACTCGTTCAACGATTCGAATCGTCTGAAGGGCTTCATGCCCGCAGGCAATGCTTTGTTGCCCATGGCGTTTCCGGAAGGCTCGCCGACTCATCCGGCTTACGGCGCAGGGCACGCAACCGTCGCAGGCGCGTGCGTCACGATTCTCAAAGCATGGTTCAAGGAAACCACGCGACTGGTAGACATCGGACTCACGCCAGTGCAGCCCAGTGATGATGGACTGAACCTCGTGCCTTATGCTGGTTCTGATGCTGGAGATCTGACGGTTGGTGGTGAACTCAACAAGATCGCTTCCAACGTCGGGCTTGGTCGAAACATTGCGGGCGTCCACTGGCGTTCCGACGCAACCGAGTCACACAAACTCGGCGAAGCAATCGCAATCGGCATCCTGCAGGAACAGCGAGCTTGTTACAACGAAGTCTTCAACGGCTTCAGTCTGACGAAATTTGACGGCAGCACAATTAACGTCTAGCCTCAGGCGTTTCACGGGTGTCTACTGTAGGGGCGGCACTCCGTGGCCGCCCGGCGTGGAACGCGATCTTGGCAACAGAAATCGATCGAGTCATTTGACAAAGAGATCAATTCTACGCCGGGCGGCCACGGAGGGCCGCCCCTACAGTATTTCTACAATGGCAACACCACCCGGTGCTAATTGAATGGTTACGGTGTTGTTGTTTGGTTTTAGTGAAGTGTCAGTAGTCCATTCAGTCGCGCGTTGAATCTGCTTACCCGAAAGAGAGATCGTCACGTTAACGTAAGCACTCCGATCGACCTGCGCCATTCCCTGCTGTGTCTTGAACACACCGTTGTTATTCAGCAGCGTCACGAGCCAACTATTCGCTGTGCGATTGATCAGATACTCGACATCGCCGGTAACTTTCAACGGCGCCGCATCGGCAAAAACGTGAGTCAACAAATGCACCGCCAAAGGCGTCATTCGCTCATCTTCACCCAACAGATCCGGCACCGCGACGAAGACAACGCTTCCCTTCCCAATCTTGTTAACGGTCACTAAAGGGTCACCATCAGGGATCGCAATCAACGGCGTCGCGCCTTTGAGCTCGATCCTCTCGTAACGAAATATCTGACTCTTCAGATCCTGCGGTTCTTCACCGGGCGCAAGACAATGAGCGTTATGCGCCTCGCCCGTCTCATTCAACAGTCGTACACCTAAAAACTGTTCGGGCAGTTTCTTGATCTGCGCCGCATTGAGCACAAGCGTGCCGCCGTTGCGAACGTAATCTTGTATCCGCTTGATCCACTCGTCAGACCACTCGATCCGCCCGCCAACCACAACCGCACGATACGACGGCAACAGTGTTTGAATCCGGGATCGCGATTGCTGGACGTCAGCCGCCGTCACCACATCGAAAATGTCGCCATAAACACCGGGCACAAACGGCTGTCGATCCGCGATCGCGGGCTCACCTTCGACCACGAGCCCAGGATAGTACGCAACTCCAAACAACTCTCGCAGCGCTCGGTCACCGCGATCGATCTGCGAAACTTCAAACGGCCACTGCGGATAATCAGTCATCTCAAACCCGTGAGCCGGATCGAGAAGAAAAGCAAGGGGCGTGTACGGAGTGCCACGATCCGGATGCTTTTCCGCAAAGCGCACAAACTCATCCGTGATCCGGCCGAGCGGATTCAGTTGAAACGGATGCTCGCCCGGACCGGGTTTGAAAAACTGATCCTGTCCCTGCTCGAGATAGATCGCAGAAGCCCCGGCCATGTAATAGAGGTAATAACTCTTCCGGTACCACGAAAGCGACGGCCCCATCGTTGGACCATAACGCGAGTGGTAAAAGAAATCCGGGCCGGCGAAGTTTTGTTGCTTCGTGAACGTGGTGGCCGTGTCGCCAAAGTTTGGCGCGTGATAGTAAAGAAACGAGCCGCCAAACTGCCGCGCCGCACCGCGTGTGAATGCGATGCGCATCCCCCACATCGGCATGACGGCGGCAGTTTCCATGCCCAGTAGATTCACGCCCCACTGGCTCAACGCATGCGCAAACGAAGTGCTAGACGTCGACTGTCCGGGAATCAGCTTGTCCCACATCGGACCCGTTTCAGTATGAAACGTGTCGCGCCACTTGCGCGCGATCGCATTCGAGTAAAACTGCCGGTGCGCCTCCAGCAATTCGCGCCGAGACATCGACGATGAAATCTTCAACTCCGCCGGAGCCGACTCCCACACGTAACCAACACTCTCGCCTGAGATCCAACCGAGAAACTGATCTTTTAGCTCACCGTTTAGGAGTTGCCACGCTGCTTGTCCGTCAGAAGGGTTGAACGTCGCACCACCGTAATTGATGAGAATCGCGAATGGAACTTTAGTCTCGCGGATGTAGCGAAGAAACGGACTTCCTTCCTTCAAATACTCCGGCACGTTGTTGATGTAAACGACGGGAATGACCAGCTTCGACTGGAACAAAGGCACATTGCGCTCTCCTTTGTACTTTGCGACAAACTCTTCAATCGGTTCCGCATTGAAAGGAAAGAGCGGACGTTCAGACGCAGGCTTGTCCAGCAGCGGCCAGAACTCCTTCGCGATATTCCACGGCATCAAAAAATCGCGCCCGGCTACTTTCGGTCGCCTCCACGCGTCGGGAATTCGGGTCGCGTCTTCACTACTCAGCAACGAGGTGAACGGCTTGCGTGTGGTCGCCCAACTACGCAAATAACGGTTAGCCGCGAATTCGGGCTTCTGTCTGCCAGATGGTTTGAAAGCAGGATCGCTGGTGAGCAGAAAGCAGTCGATATGCCGGCGTGCCTCGGCAGTCTTCTCGATCATAATCGACACGCGCGCCGGACCTTTTTTCAACGTTGCATTAGCGCTGTCCCACGCAAAGGCCCAACTCCAATACAAGCTGACTTCGTCGTGAGGATCGATAACATCATTCGCGCCAAACTCATGTCGAAAAACTTCGGCGCCATTCTGAGCGATCGTGACTGTGAAGTTTTCAGTCTTCTTTGCCCAATCAGCGTAGCGCACCCAAAATGTGTATTGGCCCTCGCGCGGAATCTCGAGATCCTGATATAACGTCGCGCGATTCTCATCCGCACTCGCAGCCGCGGAGTTCCATTCACTCTCGCCGCCCTGGGTCCACTCGGCTGATACACCTGGGCCGTTTATTCCCCAACCAGGAGACTTCTCCCGCGGCAAATTCAGATACGATGGATTGAGTATAGGCTCGCCCAGTTTACCCGTCGTAAACCCACGCATATTTTCCGCTTCGTACCAGAGGTACTCACCGGGCGGTCTGGTTTGGGAATAGATGGCGAGAGGTAAGAACAGAAGAATCCACAGATTACGCAGATTCTTTCTAATCTGTGTCATCTGTGGACTAACCGAGAGCCTCGAGACACTCGCCGACCGTGCGCTGTCTGCACGTGAACATCGGCGTATCGCGCAACGTGTAAGAACTGGCTTTGGTTTCGCGAAGCTCCTGGACCAGATCGAGAAAGTCGGACGGATAGTCAGTCTCGAAGGCGACGACAAACTCCTGATCGTCGAGACCGAAGGAATACGTAGTGTGCAGTTTCACAGAGCGGTACTTCATGCCGATGCGGATATGTTCATCCATCATCTCCTGTCGCTGCTCTGCGGGGCGTGAATACCATTCACGAGTTTTTACAAACGGGTAAACGAACAGATACTGTGACTTGCCGGGAATGATGTGCAGGCGATCTTCGTCGTGTTCCGGATTGTCTTTATCGATGTACATCGAGCGTTTCGTCATCGAGAGAAACGATACGGATGGTTCGATGTACTTCGCCATCTCGGTCTTGTTGAGACGAGCAGTCATCTCCTGGATTGGATCGAGCTCGTAACCGATGCGCCAGATCATGAAATCTACATTAGTACGAAGTCCAATAGTCGAATAGGAATGAATCAGCAATGACGGGCGAAATTCATCGACAGTCTTTACAAATTCGTCGCGGCAGCGCTGCTTGTCCGCGGCCGCGAGCAGGCGCCATTCGGGACGCGCATGATAAAACGTGAAGTTGACGAACTGTCGGGGGAGCTTCGCCTTCTCTATTTCCACATCCGCAGCCGTAGGTGCAAGCCGAAGAGAACCGCGGGTGGAATTGGCTGGATCCTTATCGCTACTCATTATTTTAACCTCTGACCGGATAAGATGACTGACCCTGGAGATTCAGCGATGGCGCAAGTTATTCTGCCCAGTCTCCAGTCTGAATGCAACCCGTGGCAGATTGGCAGCAGAATCTTGTAAATCCTGCAAATCCTGTTAATCCTGTCACAATACGGAATAAAATCTCGCGCCGGTGCGTCAAACTATAATGATGAATGAAACGACATCTATAGACCACGAACCGTCTCGTCGCTCTTTTCTTAAGCTCATACCGCTCGGCCTTTTGGCAGGTGCCTTTGCATCAATCGGCGGCGCGGCGTTTCGCTTCCTGCGTCCAAAACTATCCGCCGCGACCGGGAGTTGGCTCGATGTGGCGTCGGTTTCCGAGCTGACTGGGCCGCAACCTCTCGCGCGCAAGATCGTCGCCGAACACATCACGGGTTGGGCCATCACGACGGAAGAACACAACGTATTTGTCTTGCCGGCAAAGAACAACCAGGTGCTATCGGCTATCTGCCCGCACGAGGGTTGCGAGGTCGCGTGGGATCAAAACACGAGTCGTTTCTCGTGTCCGTGTCATGAGAGTTACTTCGCGGCCGATGGGGCGCGGATTAGTGGTCCCGCTCCACGCGGGCTCGATCCACTGCCAATGCGTGTTCAGGACGGAAAACTGCAAGTGCAATACGTCGCGAAGGAGCAAGCGACGCGCGCATGACTCTTCCGGTTGAAAAGACGCACGCATGGGTTGAGACGACGGGCGGGATCGTCGGCGTTTTACTCCTCGTTCAGTTTGTTACCGGAGTGTTGCTGGCGTTCTATTACGTGCCGTCAGTCGACCACGCATACACGACCGTCTCTTACCTCGAGAAGGTTGTCTCTTCAGGAGCGTGGGTGCGTTCCTTACATCACTACGGATCGCAGTGGCTCAGCTTTTTTGTTTTCCTTCACGTGATCCGGCTCTTTCTCAGCAGAGCTTATGTCGCGAACAAGATTCAGTGGATCGTTGGGATCCTGTTGCTCGGTTTCGTGATGGCGGCCGGAGGCACTGGTTATTCACTGCCGTGGGACGCGCGCGCATTCTTCAGCACACGCATCGCTGAAGGATTGATGGCGGGGCTTCCTCTGGCAGGCCGCATGGCGCGATTGTGGCTACTCGGAGGAAGTGATATCTCGACGATAACGCTGTCGCGATTCTTTGCGCTTCACGTGCTTGTGATTCCTGCTTTCTTGATCGCAGTTGTGGTTTGGCGTGTGTTCCGTTCGAACATCGGTGACATCTTCGGCCCTCGTCATGCAATCGCGGGTGGTGTGGTGTTTCTGTTGCTCGCGTTATGGTGTTTGAAATACCGGGCTCCGCTTGGACCATCTGTTGTCGACGTGACTGCCGATTATTTGCCTCGACCCGGCGCACAGTTTCTCTGGCTTTATCAGTCGTTAAAGTATTTGCCCGGCGGACTCGGATCGCTTGCCGGTGTTGCACTGCCTGGCGTCGTTTTATCGATCCTCGTTTTACTGCCGTGGCTTAAACAGCAAAGATTGATTGGCGGGTCGATTCTCGGTGTGGGCCTTGTTCTCGTCGTCATGATGACAAGCGCTTCATACATCAGTGACCGGCTTGATCCGAAAACGTCGAGACAACTCTCAGTACAAGCTGCGCATGAAGATGTTTGGCGTCGTGAACCATTCAAACCGGCGCCGGTCACTCTCGCAGCATCAACGACAACTGCATCCGGTGGTGGTCCGCCGGTCATGTACACCAAGTTTTGCGCAAATTGTCATGGGCCAAACGGTGAAGGCACTCGCCAGGGACGATTGAATTTTCCGCCATTGCTTGACGTTTCAACCAAGCCACACCGCACTGTGAACGACATAGTCGAAATACTCAAGGATCCGCCGGCATATGGTATCTCGCCACCCATGCGATCCTTTTCGGACAAATTGACTGACGAGCAGATGAAAGAAATTGGTGAATGGATTGTGAAGTTGAAGAGGTAAGTTGGACTTTGCTCTTGGACCTTTGTACTTTGTCGTAGCACTACAAAGACAAAGCTCAAAGAACAAAGCTCAAAATTGGAGAAACTGTCTGATGAAACTAATCGCGCTTGCCCTAACGTGTGTCGCCATCGCTTTAGTAGCTGTCGCCTGTACTGAAACCGCAACCCCGACCAGCACCAATACGTCGAGTGCGACCGCCTCGCCCGCAGCCGCTTCGCCGGCGGCGTCAGTCGATGAATTTGCAACGGCAAAAGCCAACTATCAAAAGCACTGCGAGGCCTGCCACGGTCCGGAAGCGACCGGCGGCCTCGTCAAAGTCGACAATAAACAGATCAAAGTGCCATCACTGAAAGCCGAACACGCTATCAAGCACACCGACGATCAGATCACAAAAATGATCACCAACGGTGAAGAAGAAATGCCGGCATTCAAAGACAAATTGTCGTCGCAGGAGATCGCCTTGATGGTCCGCTACGTCCGCAAGATCCAGGGCAAGTAACCACAGATCTGCACGGATTTAAAAAACCGATCCGCTTTTCAATCAGCGTAGATCTGTGGCACCATCTCACGCGTGCACCCGTAGCTCAGTTGGATAGAGCGTCTGACTTCGGATCAGAAGGTCGCAGGTTCGAGCCCTGCTGGGTGCACCAACAATATCAACGACTTGCGGCAGGCTGAGAGGTCTGCCGCTTTTCTTTTGCGACAAACTTGCGACAATGCCGTTGCCTGTACTCTGACAACACCACAATCGCCCCGCGCTTTCCTTGGTCGGTCGCGTGAATGTAACGCATCGTCGTCACAATCGAGGCATGTTCCATCAGTTCTTTGATCTTCACCACGTCAACGCCGGCATCGGCCAATCGAGTACCGAACGTATGACGAAGATCGTGAAACCTGAAATCGGCGATGGCTGCTTTACGGCAGGCTGCGGAAAATGATTTCTTGACATCGGCATACCGCGTTCCGGTGTCCGGATTGACAAAAACGTATTCCGCATCGCCGGATGTTTCGCGCAGCGTGAGTAACGCTGCGCGAACAATTGGTTCCATTGGTACAGCGCGATCCTTGTTGGTTTTCGTCTGCTTGAAGTTGATGGTGTTGAGATCGAAATCTACATCCGACCACCGCAGCTTTAGCAACTCGCCGCGCCGTGGACCGGCGTAGATCGCGACCGTGACAAGAGATCTGAGATACTCGCGCTCGCCAGTCAGCTCTGCAAACAGTCGATCTTCCTCGGCGAAAGACAAATGCCTGGTTCGCTGATTGTTTTCCGGTAGCTTTTGCACCTTCCGGCAAGGGTTTTGGGGTATCTCCTCGTAGTCAACAGCCATCCTAAAAATGCCGGATAGAATCGCGAGTTCCCGGTTCACTGATCCCGGTTTTCGCGTCCTACCAAAGCGAGTGACTGACTCCATTCGTTTGACTTTGAACTCCTCGATCATCTGGTGATCAATTTCGCTCAGACTCCTGTTTCCAAAGTGACGACAGAAAACTTTAGCGTGAAATTCATCGTCCTTTTTCGAACGCTTATTCGCCCTGGCCCATGGCAAGTATGTTCCACGCACGAATTCAGCGAACGGTCTGCTTGCCGAGATTTTTCCATACTTGCGCTCATAGACTTTATTCTTGATCTTTGTCTCAGCTTGCTCCGCTTCTGCCTTCGTGCGCGCCTCTGGGATTGCGCCTCTATACCTCTGTCTGCGGATCATGAAATCGTAGTAATAACGTGTTCCGCGTTTTCGAATTGTCATCCGGTTGCTCCTTTCCGGTTGCAGCCGCCAGGAGCGGGCGCTACTTTACCACGTACTGCCATGAGTCCACGTTTCTTTTCACGCTTAGCGATCGGCTTCCACCGACATCCAATGCTGATTCGCATGTAACTGTATCTGGTGGCTCTTGGCGCTGTTGGCAACAACTTTCTTGACGCGCGAAGCGCGAACAATCACGAAACCAGTTTCCTTCCCGGCAATCACGGTCTGAATGTTTCTATTCCCATCGCCACATGCGTTGGGTGGGTTGCTTCGGGCAGACGTTCAGCACTTGGGCCTCAATCGCGCTTGGCTGTCGTGCTCTACATCCATTGCTATATCTGTTCTTAGAAGAGCCTAGCTCCGATTTCATTATTAAAAGACGGGAGATCGGGGTCGAACTTCCAGCGACTCGCAAATATTTTTCCAAAAATGCGCTAACCTAATCTCATTTCTGGATCGTTTCAAAGTGTTACTTCTCGAGACGCAGTCAAAAGGGTGTTGCGGCACTGAGGCAACCGCGGTTTTTCGATCTGCGTGTACTCCTCAGTCGTGGGCCTGAAACTCACGTTTGATCCGCTTTGCTTCACTCATTGCCTCATTTCTTCTCTGTGCACATTGTGTTTGCAGGCGCATGCGCCATTTGACCGCGTATACGTGTAAATCGCTGCAATAGTTGGACCAAGCCGATGTATACGCGCCGCGTATACGCCACAGCCACGCGAGCGGGGGTGTCGTGTCTCTCTTAATCAGGTGCGTAGCACCTAGCTTTGGTTTTTTCGCATTCTTAATCCTTTGAGTTGTTTGCCTTTGTTTCGTGTGGATGTGTCATAGAGGAACTGATTCGTATATGAGTCATTGGTCCGTATGCCACCAAGGAGGTCATATTACGACTTAGCGATGCTCTGCCTGGTTTTGGACGTTAGTCGCTGGTTGATCTATTTCCCGACGCTTCGATACGTTAAACGGTTCTGGTAACATCGATTACGAGGAGGTAAGTAATGATTGCTCGATGTACTGCGTGTGGTCACGGATATGACCTGAGGGCTTTTGGTGATCGGAAGTTGGAG
>Ga0068871_100001591_pt1 | contig 15261 bp, 16 predicted proteins | sample KBSMisM72_FD_72750 | JGI IMG/M metagenome (GOLD analysis project Ga0068871, IMG submission 72750) | Miscanthus rhizosphere microbial communities from Kellogg Biological Station, Michigan, USA - KBS Miscanthus M7-2 | ecosystem: Host-associated > Plants > Roots > Rhizosphere > Soil ... | reverse complement strand
CTAAGCGAATCCACTCACCTTTTTTGACTGAAATCGGGTTCGACAGCTCGAGCGATTTAGTTCCACGTGAAGCCGGCGAAGCCACCCTGGCGAGTCGCGTTTGCTCGTTGATTGGATCCTGGCCCGAGACGTTTATTAGTCCCGGACGAAAAGCCCATTGCGACTGTTCCGAACCTCTAGCAGAGTTTCCAAAGAGATCTTGGAGTGAGTTTGGGAAAAGAAGAGTCGTCTCATTCGATCCTGCGCCACGAATTATGACGTTGCCATCGTTTAGGTCTATTCGTTTTGAAATGACATAAACGCCCTTCGGAATAAAGAGAACTTCATTTCGAACTGTTCTTAGCGCAGTGACTAAGGCTGAGGTGTCGTCAGCATGCCCATCTCCAACAGCGTGGAAGTCGCGTTTTAGATCCCATTTCGCTTTGGGCCTTGGTATATCTAATTCGCCGGCGTGATAACCAGCGTATGAGAAGTCGGGTAAACGGCCACGCTCATCCCACTTCTCACCACTGACGCCCCACAAACCTGAATAGACACATGGAGAAAACGACTCTGAAGATCTTATAACTGAAGACGTCATAGTTAGAGCAGCAACGATCGTGAATAGCGCACAAACTCGCTTTCGTTTCATTGGTTTTTGGATACGAATTGGACTGAATTGCGATCGTGGACGCAGATTACGGTTAGTGAGTCCGAGAAACAAGGAAATTTAGATATCCCTTGTATAAAGAGTTGATCATGCGGCAAAGTAGTGCTGCTAACTCTCCCTACTTCCCGGCGACATTTTTGCAAGGAGCTTCAAGTGATGAAAGTATTTCGCGTTATCGGTGTCGCGTCCGTGTTTTTCATTCTCATGGTGAGCGCTCACGCGCAAACAAGATTGGTGAAATCTGCAACATCAGCAACAACTATTCAGCCACCTCCGACCGGCGGCATCGCAGTAATCGATTCTGGTATCTTCGCAGAAGACAAGGGTGGAATCACTCGGGTAAGCATGGCCCTGAAACAGATCGATACAAAGTTTACGCCGATCCAAACTGAGATTAAGGGAATGCAGGACCGCCTTACTGCCATGCGCAACGATATTGACAAGAAGCGCGCTACATCGTCAGCGGCCGTCATCACCCAGCAAACTGAGCAGGCTGATCAACTCGAACTCCAGATTAAACGTAAAGCTGAAGACGCGCGTGCCGACTACCAGAAACAACTCGGAATTACGATCCAACCGCTCCAGGCTGAAGTGGGTACTGCACTAAACGCTTATGCTCAAGCTCATGGAATTCTGATCATTATCGACGTCAATCGTGTTCCACTGATCTATGCAAATGAGAGTATCGACATTACCAAGGACTTCATCACTGAATACAATCGGACACATCCAGCAGGTGGCGCAACTGCCACCCCGCGACCGTAACGCTTGATCGAGTCTTGAGTTCGGAGGAACGTCTCCGCTTCGTCTCATCACGATATGCTGAAAAAGGTTCTCCTCCTTTCCGCATCTGCTGGTGCGGGTCACGTTCGAGCGGCACAGGCAATTGAAAAGGCGTTCGCGCAGTTTGGAACAGTGGACGATGTCCGTCACGTCGACGTTCTTCACTACACCAACAAAGTCTTTCGACACCTGTATTCCAAGGCATACATCGACCTCGTGAACAAATTGCCTGAAGTGCCAGGCTGGATGTACGACAAGCTCGACAAACCATGGAAGAATGAACGTCGGCGTCTCGCACTTGATAAGTTGAACACCCGGCCACTTGTCAAACTACTCCGCGAATACCAACCGGATGTCATTATCTGTACTCACTTCCTGCCTGCTGAGATTGTTGCCTGGTTGAGAGCAAAAGAGCGACTCATAAGTCGTCAGGCCATCGTGGTTACAGACTTTGACGTTCACGCCATGTGGTTGGTTCATCACTACGAGCAGTACTTCGTTGCCATTGACGAAGCGCGCGCATATATGGAAGAGCTCAGTATTCCCCCTGAGAAGATCGCGGTCAGTGGGATACCCATCGATCCAGTGTTCGCAGAAAAGAAGGACAAGCAGGAGATGCGAGTAAAACACGGTCTGGAAGTTGATCGCACGACGATTCTGTTGTCGGCGGGTGGTTTCGGCGTCGGATCCGTCGAGCCTTTGATTGATGCATTAAAACCGCTGAAAGCACGCGCGCAAGTCGTTGCGATATGTGGTCGTAACGAAGATCTTCGTCGAAGATTGGTGACCGCGGCTGCGAGAACCAAACCAATTGACAATGTTTTGATCAAGCCAATTGGATATACAAACGAGATGGACGAATACATGACCGCCTCTGATCTCGTACTTGGTAAGCCGGGTGGTCTAACTACCTCCGAAGCAATGTCGAAGGGTTTGGCCTTTGTGATCGTGGATCCGATTCCAGGACAGGAAGAACGAAACTCGGATCACCTGCTTGAGGAGGGAATGGCGATTCGTTGTAATAATCTGCCAACTCTTTCGTACAAGCTTGGCAACTTGCTCGACGATCGTCAGCGCCTGGCCCGAATGCAGGCAAATTCGAAACGACTCGGACATCCAAATGCTGCACGGGATATTGTGAACCGAGTTATGGAGTTCACCTGAGACCTCAGCTTGACGTGTGCTCTTCTCTACCTAGTCATCACAAGCCGCCATCGATTATCGTATCCTCAATAATGCTGCAACCAGGAGACACAGGCGAAGCTTCTTTCATTACGACTGATCACGACATGGCGAAGTCGCTTGCCGTTTCACTTGACGATGACTTTCCGGAAGTTTTTGCCACGTCGCGAATGATAGCCTTGATGGAGTTGGCTGGTGCTCGCTTGATGAAGCCCATCCTGGAACGCAACCAGTTATCCGTTGGCGTTGGCGTGTGCATAAAGCACTTAGCGGCAACGCCAAATCACACTCGAGTTAGCGCTGTTGCAACGTTTATTGAAATGGAAGGAAAGCTGTACAAGTTCAAAGTGGAGGCATTTGATACCGCGGGTAAAATCGGTGAGGGCGAACACACCCGCGCAATCATTGATCGCGAACGATTGCTGAGTGGCGCCCGAAAACGGATTGGTGGTTGACTTCATAATTTATGTGGCACTGTCTGAAATGCGGAGAAGATGTCGAAGATCATTTTGATCTTTGTTGGAATTGCCAGGCTAACCGCCGAGGGTTGCGCCCATTCAATAACCACACAGCAGAGGACCCGGAAGACGATCGCGTTAAAGCGATCGTTAACAAGCGCCATAAGCCGATGGGTTGCGTACGGTGTGCCAGCGTTCTCATACATGCCGGGACAAAGAAATTTCCGCAGGGACCTAACTTTGGTGGCGACTGGGGAGAGCTACTGATCGCAAAGGAAACCCTGGAGATGTACGTCTGCTCGGAGTGTGGTCACGTCGAGTTTTTTGCATTCGGCGACTGAAACTAGTGAACATCCATGAATGAAAAGAGAGCTTTGCTCAGTCACTTTCTGGCAGCGCTCGCCTACCGTACCCAAAAGGCCTTGCGAGATGCGCCGAACGATTTTGGCTCATACCAGCCACCGTCTGATGTGCGTTCACCAAAAGAACTTCTCCGCCACATGACGAGTGTTCTCGGTTACGCACGCACCTACTTTGTTGGTGGACGATACTGGCCTGAACCGTTGGCATCGTTGGACGACGAGATCGAGCGCTTTCATGCAATGCTGAAAGATCTTAGTTGTTGCCTATCCACCGAAACAGTTTTGCGTGATGGTATGAGTGAAGAGCAACTGTTGCAGGGTCCTTTCTCCGATGCGATGACCCATGCTGGGCAGCTTGCACTGTTGCGCCGTTTGGCTGGTGACCCGGTGGCGCCCGAGAACTTTATTGTCGCCGACATTCGAAAAAATAACCTCGGGCCAAATCAACCTGAGCCGACATCGCCTGATGAGGTTTGGCATGAAGCACCGCCCGGTTGGTCTCCACCTTCCAAAGTCTAACGATGCGCGTACGAAGCGTTCACCGGTTCATTGGAATTCTTCTTTTCATACCCTTCTTCGGATGGGCGCTCACCGGGCTGGTCTTCTTTATCAAGCCGGGTTACGAAGGTGCTTACGAACAGTTGGCGCCAAAGTCGTATCCGATGACTGCTGGGCTTCCAATTACATCCGAACCCGACTGGTTGGAGTTGAGATATCTAAGAACCATTTTGGGCGATCATCTTTTGGTCCGTACTAAATCCGGTTGGACCCAACTTGATCCGACAAATAAACAAGAGCGCAACCTTCCAAGTGAAGAAAATCTTCGCAAGCTCCTTAAAGATGCTTTCACAGTGAATCCTCAACGCTACGGAGATATTTCCACCATCAACGGAACGACAGTTACGACGAACACTGGCGTAGAAGTAAGCCTGGACTGGAACAGAATGAGTCTCCGGCAGAAGGGAAGAGACACCGATCGGATTGACCGCCTTTATCGAATTCACTATCTGCAATGGACTGGAGTGAAGAGCATCGATCGGGTAATGGGTTTTGTGGGAATAGTTTTAGTCCTCGCATTGACTTCGCTTGGGGGATGGCTGGTGTTTAAGAGAGGGTAAGTCTTTATACCTGCGCGTCTCTTTGTTTCTGTAACTCTGTGGTGGGGCAGGAATCGTACTTCACCACGGAGTCGCGGAGATACAGAGGCGCACAGAGAAAACCAACTGCTTTCAAAGGTCCATTCGAACGAGTTTCTACGAAAGACGCTGAGATGGTGATCTCTTTAACACTCATTTGCGCGTATCTGATGGATGTCTCTAGCATGCTTTGAGAGAGGGGCTGCTTATGAAGTACTTGTTTTTAATGCTTTTTGTTTTCTCGCCGATCGCGGTCCTCGCTCAACATGGTCATACGAACGAGGCTCCGCCCCTTCTCATTCCCGGATTAGGTGAGATTAATCATCCGGTCTCCACGACCAACCCCGAGGCGCAAAAGTTCTTCAACCAGGGGCTAGCCTGTCTCTTTGGCTTCAATCACGAAGAGGCCGTGCGTTCTTTCAAATACGCAGCCATTCTCGATCCACAGTTGGCGATGGCCCACTGGGGAATCGCATTGGCCCTTGGCTCCAACTACAACATGCAAGCCGAAGGTCCCCAACTCCTCGAAGCCTACTCGCATCTCCAAAAAGCCAGAGATCTTTCTGACAAAGCTTCGGAGTCTGAGCACGCCTACATTGAAGCACTCTCGAAACGTTATTCGGCGGATCTCCGAGTCGATCCCAAACAGCTCGCAATCGATTACAGAAATGCGATGGCTCAACTTTCCCGAAAATATAGTGACGATCTCGACGCAGCTACGCTCTATGCCGAAAGCATCATGGACGTCACTCCCTGGAAACTTTGGTCACTCGATGGAAAGCCTGCTCCGGAGACTGAAGAGATCGTAACTGTGTTGGAGAGCGTACTTCGACGAAATCCAAATCACTCGGGAGCAAATCATTACTACATCCACGCGGTTGAGGCGTCGCCCAATCCAGAGCGAGCTCTCGCGAGTGCCGCACGTCTGGGAGGCCTGGCGCCGGGAGCAGGCCATCTCGTGCACATGCCCTCGCACATTTACATACGCATGGGTGATTACGACAAAGCGGCGCAAGCTAACTCAGCGGCAATTGTCGCTGACAGACAGTACCTGGTTCGTACTGGACCGAACACTCTCTACGCAATGTTCTATTACAATCACAACGTACACTTCCTTGCCTCGTCTTACGCGATGAAGGGTCGTTATGCTGATGCGCTAAAGACTGCAACGGAACTGGAAGCAGGCGTCGGGCCTCACTTGAAGACAATGCCGATGCTGGAGATGTTTGCGCACTATCGGATGATTACACTTGTCCGATTTGGACGCTGGGACGCTGTGTTGAAAACAAGAAAGCCTTCGGCGGATTTGAAAACAAACTCCGCTTTTTGGCACTTCGGTCGTGGGATGGCATTCGCAGGAATGAGGGCGACCTCACAGGCCAACACCGAATTGAAGAGGCTCCAGGCAATTGAACAGCAGATATCCGCCGGGGCCCCGTTCGGCAACAACACCGCAAGCGACATCTTGCGCGTGGCCCACGGAATGTTGGCAGCAAAGATTGCATTGGCGAAAGGTGATAAGAAACCTGGCTATGAACTTTTCACGAAAGCGGTTCAAGCTGAAGAAGCGTTGGCTTACAACGAGCCGCCCGACTGGGACCTACCTGTTCGAGAAGTATTTGGTAGCGCATTGTTGCTGAATGGTGACAACGCTCAAGCTGAAACGGTCTTTCGTAGAGAACTCGAGCGCCATCCGCGTAACGGCAGAGCACTTTTCGGTTTGGCTGAGAGCTTAAAACGACAAGGGCGCGCGTCAGACAGTGAAATCGTTTATCGGCAATTCGAGAAAGAATGGTCGACGTCCGACGTTAAGTTAACTGTGGCTGGTCTGGCTGGAATGCGTGATTAACGATATGACCGAACTACCTGTAACCTATCGAGGTACTGTTTATCCGTGGCACTGTGACCACATGAACCACATGAACGTCATGTGGTACGTCAGTAAGTTTGACGAGGCAACTTGGAATTTATTTGCTCTCTTTGGAGTGACGCCAGCTGTCTTGCGTGAGAGTGGTCGTTGCATGGTTGCCGTGAGACAGGAGATAGCTTACAAGCGTGAACTGTTAGCTGGCGACACTGTGACGATTCGTTCGGGCATAATCGAGGTTCGTGAGAAGGTGGTTCGTTTCTTCCATGAAATGCGCAACAATGAAACCGGAGAAGTCGCAGCAGTTACTGTGCTGACTGGAGTTCAGATCGACGCCTCGACGCGAAGGTCGTGTCCGCTTGCGGAAGACGTGTTTGCGCGAGGTCGCGCGATGGTGACCGACTATGACCCGCATATCTGACTTTGGAGTGCGGCGCCAATGCGCCGCTTTGATATAAGACTTAATCTTCTTGCGTTGAATTACTTCGCTGAGTGAAAGCTGCAGGAGCACCGCACTCCAAAAACTTCAACATTTCACACTGGAGTTTGACTAATGAGTCTTAGACTTCAACGTTCGCTACTTGCCTCAGTCGTCACATCACTGACCTTCCTCTTAACAATGAACCACTCAACACAATATGCGCAGAAACAGCCCACGAGTTTGAAAGCCGGCCGCTCTGTAGTTCGGGCGCAGCATGGCATGGTTGCGACCAGTCAACCACTCGCCTCCCAAGTCGGGCTTGAGGTGCTCAAACGTGGTGGTAATGCCGTCGATGCTGCAATCGCGATGGCTGCCGTTCTCAACGTGACGGAACCCATGATGACGGGCGTTGGCGGCGACATGTTTGCACTGGTGTACTGGGCCAAGACAAAAGAACTCAAGGGCTTGAATGCGAGCGGCCGCGCCCCTGCAGCATTGAGCCTTGATTACTTCGCGAAACACAACATCAAGCAGATGCCGCAAACTGGTATGGGCAGTATCACCGTTCCCGGTGCTTTCGATGGTTGGGTAACGTTACGCGACAAATACGGAACGATGAAGATGACTGATCTGTTGGCTCCGGCAATCGATTATGCGGAGCACGGGTTTCCTGTAATGGAGAAGACTTCCGAAGACTGGCAAGCTGAAGTAGGTAAGTTAAAGCGAACTCCGGCCGCAGCCTCGAACTACTTGATCGATGGACGAGCGCCGCGTCCAGGTGAAATCTTTCGTCAACCTAATCTTGCCCGCACTCTGCGAACATTGTCTGAAGGTGGTCGGGATGCTTTTTACAAAGGGCCGGTCGGAAAAGCCATCGCCGATTACATGCATGACAACGGTGGTTTCATCACCATGGAAGATCTCGCCGCTACGAAGTGTGAATGGGTCGAGCCTATTTCCACGAACTATCGCGGCTATCAAGTCTATGAAATTCCACCAAACGGCCAGGGAATTACAGCACTGATTGCGCTGAACATTCTTGAAGGATTCGACCTGGAGGGACTTCGCGCGCAACCAGCTCAGTACTACCACACTCTAATCGAGGCAACGAAGCTCGCGTTTGCAGATCGCAATCGTTACATAGCCGATCCGGCATTTGCGAAAGTGCCCGTCGCGGAGTTGCTCTCGAAGGACTATGCCGCCAAGAGGCGAACCTTGATTGATCCAAAGAAAGCACTCGACAACCCGTCAGCCGGTGACTTGAACCTGGGCAGCGACACAACCTACTTCACGGTCGTTGATAAAGACGGAAACGCCGTATCGTTTATCAACAGTTTGTTTGACGCATTCGGATCTGGAATCGTGGCAGGTGACACGGGAATAGTATTTCAGAATCGAGGTAGTGCCTTCTCGTTGGACCCAAAGCATCCAAACGCGATTGCACCTGGCAAACGGCCTTTCCACACAATCATTCCCGCAATGGTCTTCAAAGATAATCAACTCTTTATGTCGTTTGGCGTGATGGGTGGCGCAATCCAACCACAAGGACATGTTCAGGTGCTGGTGAACCTGATCGATTTGAAGATGGGATTGCAGGAAGCGATTGATGCGCCGCGCTACAGAATTACAAACGGCCGCAACGTCCTAATGGAAGATGAACTCGGTTCCTCAGTGATCGATCAGTTGCTTGGCCTGGGTCATGTGCGAGCCACACCTGTTGGCGTGTTACGTTCGTCGATGGGTGGTGGACAAGCAATCATGATCGACCCGGTCAGTAGAACCTTGATGGGAGCTTCTGATGCTCGAAAGGATGGACTGGCCTTAGGTTACTAATGCAGGAGATTTCGAGATGAGCGCTCGTAATGAATTGCAAGAGCTGAAGGAAGATCTTGTCACGATAACAAACGATACGCGTGACGAGTTCGGTAGGTTGAATGTCGAACAGCTTAATTGGAAGCCCGCACCTGAGCGCTGGAGTGTCGCCCAATGTTTCGATCACCTTGTAACAACCAATGTTTCTTACCTCCCGATATTTGACTCGGTTATTAACGGCCGAAAAAAGTCGCGAGCGATAGAGCGCTTTCCATTGCTTCCGAACTTATGGGGAAAGCTCTTGATCAAGTCTCTTGATCCAAAGGCCACAAGAAAACTGAAAGCTCCAGGTCGTTTTCAACCATCATCGAGTGACATTTCAGGATCAATCATTGAAGACTTTGTCGAGCAGCAGACAAAGGTCGAGGAATCGATTGAGGCGATAAAGAAATTGAACCCAGGACGCATTGTCATCACGTCGCCAGCGGCAAGTATGATCACATACAGCTTGATGGATGCATTTAGAATTATCGTCGTGCATGAGAAGCGGCACTTCCAACAGGCACAGCGCGTCACGCAGGAAGCAACGTTCCCATCAAATTGAAGATTTCGGATTTAAGAGATTCTTCAGGCTTTCAGAAATAGTTACTGGTTTAGTTTCCTTCCTCTGCGTCAACTCTGCGTTCTTTGCGCCTCTGCGGTGATTGCTCTTCAGTCATAATTTAAACCGCCGAGGCGCAGAGAACGCGGAGGTAGCGCAGAGAAATCCAAAGAGCTCCGGGGCGTTTGCCTATTTGACCTCACGTCTTTCTGTCCCCTATCTTCTGCCACATGCCTATTCAGCGAATTGAAACACCCAATGCGCCAAAACCTGCCGGTCACTATTCGCAGGGCGTTGTCCATAACGGCATCTTGTATGTGTCGGGCCAACTATCAATCGATCCGAAGACCGGTGAAAGGAAGCTCGGGTCGATTGAAGAACAGACCGAACAAGCTCTTAACAACGTTCATGGAATCATTAAGGCTGCTGGAAGCGATTGGGACAAAGTCCTCAAGATGACGCTGTATGTCGCCGATATCAATTTATGGGACGCCGTTAACAAGGTCTACATCAGCATTCTTGGAGAGCATCGTCCAGCCCGCGCCGTCATTCCAACTGGACCGCTCCATCACGGCTTTCTCATCGAGATTGATGCCGTTGCTGCAATCGTTGATTAGACATTTATGCCGTTGCATCTACGGTTACGGTTATCAAAGCGCAACAATGTTCAGAGTCAAATGGCATGTCTCAGTGATTCAGCTCGAAAATGGTACTTGTAAAGATCCTTTGTTTTCATTAGTGTAACGACGCTATTTTCAATCAAACCGCGTGATTGCCAGAATTTGGTCAACACGCAACAAAATTAGACTCCTGGATGACACACAAATGAGTTTTCCCCTTAAGCGGCAAAAGAAAACAATTACTCCTGTTATCGATCCCGACGGTCCGGCCGACGGAGGTCGGTTGATTGTCCTGACAGCTCCCTTAACAGAGTCGATCGATCACGCTGGATATTTTATTCAAATGGCCATGGCATCGCTGCCAATTTGGATGGAAGGCGTAATTAATCGGAAGTATCCGAAGTGGCGAGACGTCGAATACAACGAGGATGGTTCGGCGCGTTATATGCCGGCGGGTGTCCGACTTGTGGAGAAGTCTCTGTTGCGTGAATATCGAGGCGATGATGTTGTGGCGTGCTTTCCGGATGACCTGCATAAGTTTGTGGGCCCCAGAACACGCGTTGTGGCTGTCTCGACGCACAACCCACTTGGCGTAACGTTCGCTGCGGGTGTTTACACATCGATCTTCGGATCTTCGAAGATGCCGATCAACTCACACTATTCCCGAGAACTTTTTGCCGCGATTAAAGCCAATCCGTTTCGCACAAATTTCAAAGTCATCGTTGGCGGTTCTGGTGGTTGGCAGATTATTCAAACGGATACTTACGAAGAGTTGAGCATTGATTGCGTCGTCGAAGGGCGCAGCGAATCGACAGATACACTTGAACTGTTTCGCAAAGCAATTCAGGGAGAAGAATTGCCACGCCGTGTCGAAGTTAAGCATCCGCTTGATCGCGAAGGCATTTTGTTTCCCGATACACGAACCACGTTCGGCGTTGTCGAGATGACCACTGGTTGCGGTCGTCGCTGTAAATTCTGTGTGCCCGATCTAAACCCGCAAATTGATCTGCCTAAAGACAAGATAATGGAGGCGGTGCGCGCAAACGTGCGTAACGGCAACAAGCAGATCTCCCTCGCTACTGAGGACATGTTCATTTGGGGGCAGGTGCACACTGACACGCCTTTCTACTTCCCAAATCGTGAAGCGCTCGTCGATCTCTATTCGGACATCGTCAACACCCCGGGAGTCGAACAACATGTGCTAAGTCACAGCACGATTGCGCCGGCCGTTGTCGATCCGCTCTTGATCAAAGAACTATCCGACGTTTTGTTGCCAAAGAGTCCTATTCACTTTCCGCTTTTAAGTAGTCATCCCGAAAAGAAAGCACTCGCTCCCTTGATCGGCTTGGAAACCGGTTCGGTGAAAATGGCCAAGCAGATCATGTCGAGCAAAGGCGTGCCGTTTTCGATCGAAGATTGGCCAAGCGTTGTGCTCGAGGGATTGCGAGTACTGAATGAGAACAACTGGTTCCCGGCCATGACGCTGATTGTCGGCAACCCCGGTGAGACCGATGAAGACGTAATGGCAACGATCGACCTGATTTATGAAATGGAAAGACGCGGGCTCTTTGCGTTTCTCATACCTTCGATCTTCACGCCACTCCATGACACAAGAATGGCAAAGGAAATGGGCGTGACACAGACTAAACAACTTAGTCCATTACAGTGGCAGTTGATGATGAAATGTTGGAAGATGAATCTTCGGCCCGGCCAGTATAGTTGGTGGGGACCCATGGCGTGGCGGGTCGGTTCACTTGGGATGTGGTTGTACAAGCTCAGGAGTTTGAATGGCCCCAATTTTACTTGGCCACTATTAATGTTTTCGGGTGCGATTTCCGAAAAGAACTTGCAGCGAATGGGCAAAATCTATTCCGGCAGACCTATGAAAGTGAAATCACGAAAAGAATTGCTGGCTTCGCTTAAGCCGAAGGATTGGCAGTTCTTAAGAGCTGATAATGGTGACATGCCGGTTGGGTACGTTCCGGCTGCTCAACCACAAGCAATGTGTGCGGAAGTGGGTTCATAGTTGCGAGACAACTTGGCAGTGGCCAGACTGCTTCTAACTGCCCAAACCAGCAAAACGATTCGGTTCCAGGAGGTGTGTTATGAACCGGTATCTTATTCGCGCTCTCGTCGCCGTATTAACCTTCTGCATAGGTGTTGCCGTTGGGAGTTTTCGCCCTCGTACTTCCAAATATCGGTGTAGAGAATTCGCCTACAGCGTCAGATCAAATGAAACTGAGAGTTGCAGGAAAAGGTATCGCTTCTCCGCATCGCCTTTTCTCTCAGTCGACACCGCTTCTACTGATCCGGTCCGCCTGACTTACTCATCCACAAATACCAGTCCTGGAAATCTCCAGCGACAAAATGTTGAATTCCTGGTTGAGAACACAGCCGAACGCGAAATTCGCAGTGTTAACGTAGGCTTTAATGCCTCTAGATACCGTGGCGAATATCAGCGAAGTGGATGGAAAGTTGTTAATTCCGAAGGCAAAGCGGTGAGTTCATTTGATCATACGCCCGCGTTAATTAGCATCGATTGCGGCGCTGACGAAACGCTAGCTGTCTGGATTTCTTCCGTTGACTTCAAAGATGGCTCGCGATGGATCAATCCGCGGCATACTGAATAGACGGGGCGTTTCTTTGTACTTGGTGCTTTGTACTTTGCTGTTTGGTTCATGACTACTAAGTACAAAGCGCAAAGTTCAAAGCACCAAGTACAAAGATCCGTCATATTTTCTCAGCCAACCTAAATCATGGAGCTACCCTTAACTCCGCTCGAATTTGCCCGTCGTGCCCGCAAACTCTACGCAGAACGTGAAGCCGTCATCGATGGCGACCTTCGCCTGACATATGAGCAGTTCTTCGACCGATGTGATCGATGGTCCTCTGCGTTGGTTGCACTCGGAGTTAAACCCGGTGACCGGGTAGCGTATATAGCTCCGAACACTCACGCGATGCTGGAATCGTACTATGCCGTACCTCAGATAGGTGCGATCTGCGTACCTCTGAATTATCGACTGACGCCAAACGACTTCGTTTATCTGATTAACCACAGCGGCTCACAGGTTGTTTGTGCCCATTCCGATTTTCTCGACTCGGTCGAAAGCGTTCGTTCAGAACTTCCCAACGTGAAAGCGTTTGTTGCGCTCGAAGGACACAAGGACGGCTGGTTAGACTACGAAACGCTGCTCGCTAAAGCCTCTCCAAGCTTCAACCCGGTAAACATTGCTGAATCTGATCTTATATCGATCAACTACACGAGCGGAACTACTTCGCGGCCTAAAGGCGTAATGATCACTCACCGTAACGCCTACATGAATGTCCTGGGTACGCTTGTTCATATCTCAATGTCGCCCCGCGACCGTTACCTTTGGACCGTCCCCATGTTCCACGCAAATGGATGGACCTTTGTCTGGATCGTAACGGCAGTTGGTGGAACCCACGTTTGTTTGCGTAAGGTCGAACCAACTCGTGTCTTCGAGTTGATAAAGAGTGAGACCGTTTCCATGCTTTGTGCCGCGCCATCGGTGCTGATCAGTATTGCAAATGCCCCGGCGGAAGTGCGGCGTGAGTCTCTTCGCGGAATAAGAGTGTTAACCGCTGGCGCCCCACCTGCCGCGGCGACAATCGAACGGATAGAGGGAGAATTGGGTTGGACGATTACCCAGTTGTACGGTCTAACGGAAACCTCACCCTTCATTACAATCTGCGAACCAAGACCTGAACACGATCCTCTCTCGCTATCGGATAGAGCTTCAATCAAAGCGTGCCAGGGAGTCGAACTCCTGACGTCTGGTGAACTCAGGGTAGTGGGCGAGGATGGGGACGAGGTGCCGCATGACGGCGAAACACTTGGTGAAATAGTTGTGCGCGGGAATGTCGTGATGAAGGGGTACTTCAACGATCCTGAGGCAACTGAAAAAGCCATGGGCGACGGGTGGTTTCACAGTGGGGATGCAGCTGTGATTCATCCAGATGGCTATGCTGAGATTCGGGATCGTTTGAAAGACGTCATTATTAGTGGCGGCGAGAACATCTCCTCGATTGAAGTCGAAGGCGTTATGCTTCGTCATCCACACATTCATGAAGTTGCGATTGTTGGAGTCCCGCATGAACGTTGGGGTGAAGCGCCACACGCGTTTGTTGTTCTAAAGCCGGGTGCAAGCGCGACAGAAGATGAGCTTCGACAATTTGCACGCGACAATCTCGCACACTTCAAAGCGCCGCACGGGGTGACGTTCGTGCCCGAGTTGCCGCGGACGGCAACCGGGAAAATTCAGAAGTATGTGTTGCGTGGCAAGCCTGCGATCAACAAACAATAGATGTCAGCGCCGAAAAAATCAGCTTCAGTCTCGCCTGCAAAGCAGGTAGCTGGTTTCATCGTTAAGTTTGATCCTTCCATAGCAAAACTGACTCGTGCTTGTCGTTCTGAGATTCGTAAACGCTATCCCGCGGCGATCGAGTTGGTCTATGACAACTACAACGCACTCGCAATCGGTTATAGTCCAACCGAGCGAACTTCAGACGTGGTGTTTTCACTCGCCGTGTATGCGCGTGGACTGAATTTGTATTTCATGTACGGCCGATCGCTTCCAGACCCCGACGGCTTATTGCAGGGAAGTGGTACCCAGGGAGCATTCATACGTCTCGAGAGTGTGAAGACCCTGGATGACCCGAAAGTAGTGGATCTGATAACGCGCGCAATCAAGAGGCAGAAGCCAACATTCGCTCAATCAGGTCGTGGTTATACTGTGGTCAAGTCAATATCGGCTAAGCAACGACCACGACGCACTGGCTAAGAGTTCCTCAACAACTGGTCTAGCTCTGCCACCTTCCCGACATCATGGACCCATTCTTGCGAAGACCAGAACAAGCCTTGATGCTCATGCGACTGCTTTTGCTATCGTTACTTTTTGTTTGTGCCGTCGTAATGACTAGTTCCTCTCTAGCAACTGCAGACGACAAATCATGCAGCAAACATCCGCAGCTGGTGGGAAGTTGCTTCACGGTGAGGGGCAGGCTAACGGTGTACAACGGTGCTCCCGCATTGCGTATCTGGAAAATAGGGACTAAGCGGATCCTGGGAGTATCGGAACAACGATTTGCCGTCGCGGGTTATCGCAACATCCCTGAAAATATCCGCGCAGAGATTGACCAGGATAAAGCTCTCTTCGGCGATTACGTAGTCTGTCCGTTCACAAAACCGAAAGAGAATGAAATGCAGATGGTGTGCATCGAGAAGGTTACTAATCTTGTCGTCAAGAAGCGTTAGATTGTTCGATATGCTTTAGCTTGTCGGTTGGTGACCTAACTACCCCGACAAGCTCAGGAGCCTCTTGCAAGAGTCAGAACGCGAACAGGACAATG
>Ga0068871_100001590_pt1 | contig 15262 bp, 12 predicted proteins | sample KBSMisM72_FD_72750 | JGI IMG/M metagenome (GOLD analysis project Ga0068871, IMG submission 72750) | Miscanthus rhizosphere microbial communities from Kellogg Biological Station, Michigan, USA - KBS Miscanthus M7-2 | ecosystem: Host-associated > Plants > Roots > Rhizosphere > Soil ... | reverse complement strand
CACAGGTCTGCCTTCCATCGTGCTGTGGCCGTTCGCCGCGCTCGTGCGTCCGCTCGGCGCCTCGGATTTCGCGACGTACCTGGCCGCACTGACCGGCTCGCTGGCCGTGCTGGCGGCTGCGGTGCTCTGGCTGCTGTCGAACGCCGACGCCTTCGACCTCGAGGCAGGGGAGTCGAGTCTACAAGCGGCCGAGGCCGCCGCGCGCCGGACCGCTCCACGCGCCCGCGCCACTGGATGGACGCTCGCCCTGACGGGACGGCCCGAAGGTCTGTTCGTGTGGAAGAACGCCATGCAGACGTTGCGGGCCAGCGACGCCGGCCTGCTGCGCGTCGTCGTACCGGTCGTCGTGGTCCTGACCGGGTTGTCGTTTGCGGTGATGGCCGCGAATCGTTTGACCGGGGCGGCCGGAATCGTGACCGCATTTTCGCTCGTGGCTGGCGCCTTCGCGGTCTTGTTCGGCCCGCAGATCATGCGCCTGGACCTCAGGGGAGATCTCCAACACCTTGACGTGCTCAAGACGTGGCCGGTGTCGTCGGGGTCCGTGCTGCGCGGCGAGATTCTCTGGCCCGCGGGCGTTGTCACCGTGATCGTGTGGGCCGGTGTCACCTGCGCGACCATCTTCGCGGGAACCGCGTTTCCCCAGCTGCCGCCGGAATGGCGGTGGGCTCTGGCCGTCTCCGCCATCGTTGCGGCGCCGGCGCTCGTCGCCCCCCAATTCATCGTGCACAACGCGGTCGCGGTGTTCTTTCCCGCGTGGGTGCCGACCGGCGGACAGCAGCCGCGCGGCGTGGATGCGATGGGGCAGCGCCTGATCATGATGGCCGGCGTCGTTCTCTCGCTGCTTCTGTTCGCGCTGCCTGGAGGGCTCGCGGGAGGAGTCGTCTGGTTGGCGCTTCACCGGCTGCTCGGGACGGCCGCGCTCGTGCCGGCCGCCGTGGTGTTCACGCTGGCGGTGCTGGCGGAGGTCCTGATGGCGGTCGAATTGCTCACGCCAGCTTACGAACGGCTTGATCTGACGTCAGTCGAACGCGCCGAATAGCGGCCTGGAAGGCCGGTGCTCTCTCCAGACGAATGCCGGCGCGTACGTCGGGGCGCCCGGCGGGATGATGCCTTGTGGCCTGCAGCCCTGGGAAGCCGCTTCGGGAAACGCACCCTCAATAGGAAGATAGGTGCGTGCACGCGATCGAGACAGTCGGTCTCACCAAACATTACGGACATCGGCCGGGCCTGGTCGCGCCCCTGCTGGGGCGCCTTCGGGTGTCCGCGTCGCCGCCAATCCACGCGCTCGAATCGCTCGACATCGCTGTGCGCGAGGGCGAGATATTCGGATTTCTGGGACCGAACGGCGCAGGAAAAAGCACGGCGATCCGCCTGCTCCTCGGGTTGCTCCACCCGACGGCCGGCCGGGCGCGCGTGCTCGGACTCGACACGAGGCGCGACAGCGTCGCGATACGCCGCCGGCTGGGGTACCTGCCGAGCGGAATCGCGCTGTACGACACCCTGACCGGAGAAGAACTGCTCGATTATCTGGGTAAGCTGAGCGGCCGGCCGGCCGCGCGCCGCGCGGAGTTGTGCGAGCGACTGGAACTGGCGGCGCGCACCTTGAAGCGGCTCGTCAGGGACTACTCACGCGGCATGCGCCAGAAAGTCGGCATCGTCCAGGCGCTTCAACACGATCCGGAGCTTGCGATTCTCGACGAGCCGACGGAGGGTCTCGACCCGCTCATGCAGCGTGCGTTCTACGGAATCCTCGACACACTCAAGGCTGAAGGCCGGACGATCTTCTTTTCGTCACACGTCCTGTCCGAGGTGGAACGGGTCTGCGATCGCGTGGCGATCGTGCGCGAGGGACGGCTCGTGGCGCTGGAGGAGACGGCGGGACTCCTGGCCCGGCGGAGGCGCAACATCCTCGTGAGGTTTACCGGCCCGGCCCCGAGGCTCGAAACGGTGCCCGGGATGACGAACGTCGAGTACGGCGACGGCTACGTGACGGCCCGCGTCGAGGGGAGCGTGCGTCCGTTTCTGGCTGCGATCGCTGACGTGGCAGTCGTGGACCTCACGATCGAGCCCGCGCGTCTCGAGGAAGCGTTCCTCGAGTTCTACGACAGGAGCGGGTCCAGATGAACTCAGCGTTGTTGCGGCATACCTGGCGTTCGCAGCGCGCAAAGCTCGCGATCGTCTCGCTCGGCCTGGCCATCTGGGGCTTCCTGCCGCCCGTCATCTACGCTCGGTTCGGTTCTCAATTCGCGATTCTGCTGAAGAGCGGGATAATGCCCGCGCAGTTTGCCCGCTTCGGCGGCGGAGATGTGTTCAGCTTGTCGGGTTCGATTGCCCTGAGCTTCATTCATCCGATCGCGATCATCCTGACGTCGGTGTTCGCGGTGGGGTTCTCGGCGTCGGCCGTCGCCGGCGAGCGGCAGCGGGGTACGCTCGAAGTCGCGCTGTCGCGGCCGATTTCACGTCAGGTGTTCTATCTCAGCCTGCTGGCGGCCTCTTTCGGATTCATCGCCGTTTCCATCGCGGCGCTCGTCTCAGGCGGCGTTGCCGGAGCGACCTTCGCGGGCGTGGTCGGGGAACTGGCGTACAGGAACCTGCCGATGCTTTGGCTGAACAGCGTCCTTCTGTTCGGGGCCTTCGCGGCGATCGCCCTCGCGGCGTCGGTCTCCTTCGACCGGCTCACGCCGGCGCTCGGCGTCGCGCTGGCCATCGTGATCATCATGTATGTGCTGGACGTGCTCGGTTCTCTCTGGCCCGCGGCGGAAGTGCTGCAGCCGTACTCGCTGTTCCATTACCTTAAAGCGAAGGCCATCCTGACCGGCGTCGCTGCGCCAGTTGACCTGGTCGTCCTGTTGTCGGTCACGCTGATAGCGATGGGGTGGGCGCTGGTGGTCTTTCCGCGACGTGACCTCGCCGCACCCAGCTGACGCAGGGATCTGGCGATTCGCCGCTGCCCATCCAGCTGAGCTATGGGCGCGTGTCGTCAAATGGTACGCCGAACGTCGCCACGTCTCGCCATTCGGCCATTTTCCACAATAACTCGGGTCAGTCGCCCGGCCGTAGCGCATGAATCCCGCTACGCTCGAGCTGTTCGGGCGTTCGTCTTGCACGTTCACTACGTTGGAAGCTCAACTACCTGGAGGTAGACAACATGAGTGGACGCGCTTTGACCGTGGTCACGGTATTCGCGCTGAGTCTCTTGGTCGGACTTCCTCGGGCAGAAGCTCAGCGACGGCGGCAGCCACCCGCTCCGCCCCGAGCGCCGGCGGAGGGCATGTGGGCGGTCGGAGGCTCGGCCGGTGTCGCCGCGCCGACCGACGACACCCTCAGCGCCGGCTTCGATCTTGCCGGCAGCGTCGAAGGCTATCTGACCTCTCGCGTGTCGGTTCGTGCGCAGGTGAGCGGCGCTTGGTGGGATATCGTCGGGCGGGGCTTCACCGGCACGGTCAGCCCCTTCGTGTTCGATGGCAACCTGGTCTACAACTGGGAAGGCGGAAAGGTGCATCCCTTCGTGACTGGCGGCGTGGGGGCCTACCATTACGGCTCGCACATCGATCACGGAACCGATGGCGGCGACACGAAGTTTGGCGGAGATTTCGGCGGCGGAGTCGAGTACTTCTTCTCGCGGCGCTCCACGATCACAGGCGAGGGGCTCTATCATGCGGTCGGCGCGTTCAACTCACCGGCGGCAACCTTCGACGGCTCGTTCTGGACGTTCAGGGCGGGGCTGAAGCACTACTTCTGAGTTCGACGGACGCGAGCCGGCGTGGCGCCGGCTCGCGCGAATCACTCATTCAATCGGTTTTCGTTTCACGACCTCGTACGAGCCGTCGGACGGCTTGTGGTCCGAGTAGCGGGGGACTTCGCGGCCGTCGACGACGTCCGTCGTCTTGTAGATGTTCGTGCCAGGGACCTGGACCGGACGTCCCGCCATCCGGTTGATTTTCGAGACGTAATCCCGCGTTTCCTTGTAGGGCGGGATCGCCACGCCGTGTCTGTCCACGGCCCCGGGTCCGGCGTTGTAGGCGGCCAGCGCGAGCGCTTCGTCGTTCGAATAGCGGTCGAGCAGCTGGCGCAGATACGAGACGCCGGCGCGGATGTTTTCCATCGGGCTGAACGGGTTCCGCACGCCGAATTGCTGAATCGTGGCCGGCATGAGCTGCATGAGGCCGAGCGCGCCCTTGGGGGACCGCGCGTAGGTGTTGTATCCGGACTCGACCTGGACGACGGCCCGAACCAGGTCGGTCCGGATGCCGGCATTCTCCGCGTGTTCGCGAATCAGCGGGTCGTAGAGCGCGCTCTTTTCGGGCGCCACGAATCGGGTGGCCCGCACGGCGTCCGAGGCTCTGGGCACGGAGTACGCGCGAGGCGCGCCGTCCTTGGGCCGGTCCGAAATGACCATGTGCCCGTTGGCGTCCTGCCAGGTATAGATCTGAGCAGTAGCCGGCAAGGCGGTCAGCAGGGCGCACGCGGTCAGCAGCGCCAGCCTGAATTGTATCTCTCGCAGAATCAATAGTTTAACCAATGGCGGCCGCGGGGGACAACCACCAATTGGTCTTATCGGCGGGTCGGGGCCTCAGCAGTAGACCGGGGCTGCCTGAAAGGGGGAGGCGAAGACTCAGGCCGGGTCAGGCGTCCGGGACGGCCTCCAGTTGCCGGTCAGCCGGCCAGCAGCCTGGCGACGACACCCTGGCTGGCCGCCAGCATCTCGGCGATCTTTTCAGCATGTTTGCCGCCGGCCTCCGCGAAGTCGGGACGGCCGCCTCCCGCACCGCCGACGATCGGAGCGAGCTCCTTGACGATCTGACCGGCCTTGATCCGCGACGTGAGGTCCGGCGTCACCGCCACGATGATGTGAACCTTGCCTTCGCCCGCCGATGCGAGCACCACGATACCGCTTCTGATCTGGTTCCTGATCTGATCGGCGATGGTCCGCAGGCCGTCTTTGTCGATCTCCGATAGCGCCTGCGCGACAAGCGTGACGCCGCCGACGTCGACGGGCTCGTACGCGGCCTTGTTCCCACCGCCTCCGACCGCGAGCCTGGTCTTCAGCTCCGATGCCTCGCGGGAAAGTTTCCTGTTCTCGGCGTGCAGGCGCTCGATGGCTTCGACGGCCTGGCTGGGATTCACCTTGAGCGCGTCGATCACGTCGTGAAACGCCGCGCGCTGCTGCTGCGCCCACTCGACGGCGCCCGCGCCGGTCACCGCTTCAATCCGGCGGACTCCGGCCGCGACGCCGCTTTCGGCGAGAATCACGAAAAACCCGATGTCGCCTGTGGCGTGTACGTGCGTGCCGCCGCACAGCTCCATGCTGAAGCCAGGCACGCTGACAACCCGGACCTTGTCGCCGTACTTTTCCCCGAACAGCGCCATGGCGCCGGCCGCCACCGCCTGCTCCGGCGACACGTCCACGTCTGTTTTCACGGGCGTATTGCGGTACACCTGCTCGTTGACGATGCGCTCGATGCGGTCCAGGTCATCGCGTGTGATCGCCTGGAAATGCACGAAATCGAATCGCAGGCGGTCGGGTGCGACGAGCGAGCCAGCCTGTTTCACGTGCGCGCCAAGCACCTGGCGCAGCGCCGCGTGGAGCAAGTGGGTCGCCGTGTGGTTGCGCCGCGTGGCGGCGCGGATATCCGCATCCACCTCGGCCGTGACAATGTCGCGCGTGCGCAGCTCTCCGCGGATCACGCGCACGTGGTGGGCGCGGGGAAAATCCCTGCGGACGGGAATCCGACGCATGGCATCGACGACGGCCTCGCCGTTCGCGCCGTAGATGCGCCCGGTGTCTGAGACCTGTCCACCGGCCTCGAGGTAGAAGGGCGTTTCGGGAAGAATGACCCATCCCGCCTGGCCTTCGCGCAGCACATCCGTCAACGCGGGCTGTTCGTCGTACAGGATGGCGATCGGCACGCCCACCATCCTCGTGGTGTCGTAACCGCGGAACGCGTCGTTGAGCGCGTTGATCTCGGCTCGATCCTCGACGTACCAGGTCGGCTCGCCGCCGCCCTTGAAGCCGCTCTTCGCCCGGGCCTTGTCGCGCTGGCCTTCCATGGCCCGCTCGTAGGCAACTTTGTCTACCTCCACTCCTTGCGTCGTGGCCGTGTCCTCGATGAAGTCGAACGGAATGCCGAAGGTGTCGTACAGCTTGAAGGCGACGTCGCCGGGCAACACTTTGCTTTTCGTGCCGCTGATTTTCTCGAGCTCGGCCTCGAGGCGGGGAAGACCCTCGGTCAGCACCGCTTCGAACCGATGTTCTTCGGCAAGGATGGTCCGTTCGATCATCTCCCGGCTCGTACGGATGGCGGGGTAGGCGTCGCCCATCTCGGCATCGAGCACGGCTACGAGCGTATGCATGAAAGGCTCGGTCAGCCCGAGATGCTTTCCGTGCCGCATCGCACGGCGCATGATCTTCCGCAGCACGTATCCGCGCCATTCATTCGATGGAATCACGCCATCACCGATCAGAAACGTCGTGCTTCGGATATGGTCGGCCACGACGCGCATGGACGTGTCCGAGGCTTCCTTTGCACCGTACCTGATGCCCGTCAGCTCGCTGATGCGCCGGAGCAGCGGCTGGAAGCAGTCGGTGTCGTAGTCCGACTGGACGCCCTGCATGACGGCGGTCATCCGCTCGAGGCCCATACCGGTATCGATGGATGGCGCGGGCAGCGGCGTGAGCGTCCCATCCGCGCCGCGTTCGAACTCCATGAACACGTTGTTCCAGATCTCGATCTCGGGATCGATCCCGGTGCCGCCGCGGACGAAGTAGATCTCCGAGCACCGGCCGCACGGCCCCGTCTCGCCCATCGTCCAGAAGTTATCGTCGCTGCCGAGCTCGAGAATGCGGTCCGACGGAATGCCGAGCCGGCGCCAGATCTCGTACGCCTCGTCATCCCTCGGGATGCCGTTCTCGCCCTTGAAGATGGAGATGACGAACTTGTCCTTCGGCATCTTCCATACGTCGGTCAGCAATTCCCAGGCGAAGGGCAGCGCCTCTTTCTTGAAGTAGTCGCCGAACGAGAAGTTGCCGAGCATTTCAAAAAACGTGTGGTGCCGATGCGACGGCCCGACGTTGTCGAGGTCGTTGTGCTTCCCGCTGACGCGCATGACCTTCTGCGCCGTCGTGGCCCGCGTGTACTCGCGTTTTTCGCGGCCGAGCAACGTGTCCTTGAACTGGTTCATGCCGGCATTCGTGAACAGCAGCGTCGGGTCGTCGCCCGGCACGAGCGGCGAACTGGGTACGACACGGTGGCCACGGCTCTCGAAGAACTTGAGGAAAGAAGCCCGGATCTCGTTGGAAGTCATCGCTGGACCAATTGAACCACAAAGATCACGAAGGTCACAAAGCTGGAAGCCTAGTCTGCGTGGCCTTTGTGTCTTTTGTCGTTCCTTCTTAGGATCGCCAGCACGCGCTGCGGTTCGAAGCCCTGGCCGACGAGGTAGCGGTACAGCCGGTTGAACTCGCGTTCGTCGGCGATGGTGGCGCCCCGGCGCAGCCTTTTGGCCAGCGCGGATTCGAGCAGGTCGTCGTCGTCGAGGTTGCCGAAGACTTCGTCCAGCGCCCGCTTGGCGGTGGCAGCGGAAATGCCGGCGCTCTCGATCTTGCGCCGGACGCGGAGCTTGCCCCGCTTGCGGATGCCCGTTTCCATGCGGGCGATCGCATGCGCCACCCGGTTGTCGTCGATGGCGCGCTCCTCGATCAGACGGGCAACCGCTTCGTCGACGGCTTCGGGATCGTGCTCGCGGAGGGCGAGCCGCTGGCGGATCTGGGCCTCCGAAAGCTCGCGCCGGCCGAGCATCCGGAGGGCGTCAATATAGGCCCTCCGCGAGTCCACTACGAGCCGAAGCGGGTGATGGTTTCGCGGCCCATGTCGGCCGTGGTTGAAATGCCCTGGACCTTGAGCTTGAACTCGTCCACGTTGGAGGCCCAGCGCAGTGCCTCTTCGTAGGAGACCAGTCCCTGCTGGAAGAGGCCGAAGATCGACTGGTCGAACGTCTGCATCCCGTATTGCGACGTCCCGGCGGCGATCGCCGCCGGGATCTGATGGGTGCGTTCCTTGTCCACGATGCAGTCCCGGATGAATGCGGTCGTGATCATCACCTCGACCGCGGGAACGCGGCCCTTGTCGTCGGCGCGAGGCATGAGGCGCTGGGAGACCACGGCTTTCAGGACAGCGGCCAGCTGCAGCCGGACCTGTTTCTGCTGGTGCGGCGGAAACACCGAGATGATGCGGTTGATCGTTTCCGTGGCGTCGAGCGTGTGCAGGGTCGAGAAGACGAGATGTCCCGTTTCCGCTGCGAGCAGCCCCGTCTCGATCGTCTCGAAATCGCGCATTTCGCCCACGAGGATGACGTCGGGATCCTGCCGGAGCGCACTGCGGAGGGCCCACGCGAACGAGCGCGTGTCCACGGCGACCTCACGCTGGTTGACGATCGACTGGTTGTCCCGGTGCAGGAACTCGATCGGGTCCTCGACCGTCATCACGTGCGCGCAGCGCGTGCGGTTGACGTGGTCGATCATCGCGGCGAGCGTCGTGCTCTTGCCGCTGCCCGTCGTTCCGGTCACGAGCACGAGGCCCCGCTCTTCGCTGGCCACCTTCTTCAGCACGGCGGGCAGCCCGAGGTCGTCGATGGTCTGGATCGCCATCGGGATGACGCGCAACACCAGCCCGACCGTACCCCGCTGCTGGAAGACGTTGACGCGGAAGCGGCCCAGCCCGGGGACGCTGTAGGCGAGGTCCACTTCCTGCGCGTCCTTGAATTTCTCGCGGTGGACGTTCGACATGACGGCGGCGCTCATCGACACGACGTCTTCGTGGTTGAGGCGCTTGTCTTCGGACGCCGGCACGAGAAGGCCACGCAGGCGCATCATCGGATAGCTGCCCACCTTGATGTGCAGGTCCGAGGCGCCGTTTTCAACGGCGATCTTCAGGAGATCGTTGACATGCATGGGTTTAGAGGTTGGAGGATAGAGAGGTTAGAGGTTAGAGGTTGGAGGTTGGAGGTCAGGGATTCGACCGGTCCCCAACTCCTAACCCCTAACCTCTACCCTCCACCCTCTAACCCCCAGCCCCTGTCTTATCGGCCGCGGGCGGCCACTTCTTTGGGGCCGGTGCGCAGGGACGCTTCCCCCGGGTAGACGTAGGTCAGCCACCCGTGGCGGTCGGGAGTCTTGCCATTCACCACATCGAAAAACGCGTGCTGCAGCGCCGTCGTGACGGGGCCGCGGTGGCCCGTGCCTACCTTGATCTTGTCCACCGACCGCACCGGGGTGACCTCGGCCGCTGTGCCGACGAAGAACACTTCGTCCGCCGTGTACAGGGCTTCGCGCGGGAGCACCGTCTCGGTCACCGTATAGCCCAGTTCTCGGGCCAGCGTCATGATCGAATCGCGTGTGATCCCGCCCAGGATGGAGGACCCCAGCGGAGGCGTGTAGATGATGCTGTCGCGCACGAGCAACAGATTCTGCCCGCTTCCCTCGCTGAGGTTGCCGTTGACGTCGAGCGCAATGCCCTCCGAGTAGCCGTCGGCAATCGCTTCCATCTTGATCAGCTGGGAGTTGGCGTAGTTTGCCGTCGCCTTGGCCATGGCGGGCAACGTGTTCGGCGCCATCCGCGTCCACGAGCTGACCTTGACGTCCACGCCGTCCTCGAGCGCGTCGTGGCCGAGGTACGCGCCCCAGTCCCACACCATGATCGCCGCGTCAACCGGGTTGCCGAGCGGATTGACGCCCAGCGTCTCGTAGCCGCGATAGACGAGCGGACGGATGTAGCAGGCCTTCATCTCGTTCGCGCGGATCGTCTCGAGCACGGCGTTCATCCAGCCCTGCAGATCCAGCGAATAGTCCATCCGGTAAATCTTCGCCGACTCCATCAGCCGGCGCATGTGGGCATCCAGACGGAAGCACGCCGAACCCTTCGGTGTGCTGTAACAGCGCGCCCCTTCGAAGACGCCGCTGCCGTAGTGAACGACGTGCGAGCCGATGTGAATGGTGGCATCGCGCCACTCCACCAGCTTGCCGTTCATCCAGATCGTTCCGGTGCCAGGAAACCCCATAAGTGCTCCTTATGAAGATATCTTAGCGTATATGGTGATTGGGTGATTTGGTCGTTGGGTGATTTGTTGGTGACCTGATGAAATCGCCGCGTCACGACCTCATGACATCACCCGACCCTGGTTCGCTACTGTTTTTCGCCGCAGAACGGACAGCGGTCGGCGCGGGCGTGCAGCGGCTTGCGGCAGTGCCAGCAGAATCGCGGCTGGGGCGCTTCGCGCGCCTTCAGCCGCGTCTGGATATCCTCGGCGGCGGCGCTGCTGGCGGGCGATGGCCGCGGCGTGGGCCGCACCGTGTGTCTCGCCGCCAGCACGTCGTCCATGAGCTCGCCCGCGCGCTGGTAGCGGGCGTGAATCTCCGGCGCGAGCGCGCGCATCACGACGTCGTTGATGACCTTGGGGATCTTCGGATTCTTCTGGCGCGGCGGCGACACGAGCTCGCCGCGCCGCAGTCGCTCCAGATCGGCCGGCGACGGCGTGTCGTACGGCAGCACGCCGGTCAACATCTGGTACATCGTGACGCCGAGCGAGTAGATGTCCGAGGCGAACACCGCCTCGCCTCGAAACTGCTCGGGCGCCATGTACGGCGGGCTGCCGATGACCGTGGATCCGTGTGCCGCGATTTCGAGAAACCGTGACGTGCCGAAGTCGGCGACCTTGAGCTGTCCGTTCTCCGATACGAGGATGTTCGAAGGCCTGAGATCGCGATGCAGGACGTTCTGCCGGTGTGCGTGATCGACGGCGTTGCAGATTTGACACGTATAGTCCAGCGCCAGCGTGACGTCGAGCGCACCTTCACGCGACACGATGTCCTCGAGCGTCTCGCCGGGCACGAAATCCATGACGATAAAGAAGACGTTCTCCTGCCTCTCGGCCGTGACGATTCCGACGATGTTGGGATGATCGAGGGCGGCAAGCAGCCGCGCCTCGCGGAGCAGTTCGCCGAAGTCCACACCCTGCTTGTGCGGGACCTTCAGCGCGACTTTCTTGTTGATCCACGTGTCGTCGGCGAGATAGACCGTGCCGAAGCCGCCGCTTCCGATCGTCTTGAGGATCTTGTACTTCCCGATGATTTGCCCGCGGAAGAACATCCGCGGGCAGTATAGCAGCACCGGTTCATCACGAAATCACGAAGCGCACGAAGGCACTAAGGAATCCAGACGAGAAGTTGCGTCGTGCTCTTCGTGGCTTCGTGATGAGTCAGGCCACCCGACGGCCATGGCGCTCTGAGAGGGATCCCGCCCGTATAATGCCGCTGTGCACAGATTTTTCGCGCCGGGGCTGGATCCCGGCGACGAAGCGGTGACGCTGCCGCGCGAGGAGTCCGAGCACCTGACGCGCGTGCTGCGGCTCGGCGCCGGCGACATGGTGGCGGTGTTCGACGGCCGGGGCCACGAGTTCACGGCGCGGGTCGTGCGTGCCGACCATCGGGACGCGCGGGTGCAGATCGTGTCGCGCGTCGACGCGGCCGCCGAGCCGGGCGTCGCCCTCACCCTCGCCCAGGCTGTGCTCAAGGGCGACAAAATGGACGACATCGTCCGTGACGCCGTGATGCTCGGTGTCCGGGCCGTCCAGCCGCTGGTGACGACGCGAGCAGAAACGACCGTGGCGGCGCTGGCGCGCGGTGCGCGACCCGATCGCTGGCGCCGCGTGGCGCTGGCATCGGTGAAGCAGTCAGGCAGGGCAGTCCTTCCCGAGATCCGGAGACCGCTGACGCTCGAGGCGTACCTCGACGACCCGGCGGCCGCACTCGTGCTGATGCTCGTCGAGCCGGGCGCCAACGCCGATGTCGAACCGTTGTCGGTGTTGCGCGCGGAGCCGGCGCCCCAGGACGCGTCGATTCTGATTGGCCCCGAAGGCGGGTGGGTGGAGCAGGAGTGGACGGCGGCGCGGGCCAGAGGCGCGCGCCTGATGAACCTCGGCCGCCGCACGCTGCGCGCCGATGCGGCTCCCGTCGCCGCGATCAGCGTGCTGCAGTTTCTCTGGGGCGACTTGTAGCCGGCGATTCAGGTTGCATCTGCTCTTCGCGGCTTCGCGATGAGGGGCCGGACGCCATTCGTGACTATCGACGGTGGCGGACTGGCGACAGGAAGATGACCAGCGCCGCCACCAACATGCAACAGGCGCCCACCGCCAGGACGACGCGCGAGCCGGCGAGGTCGGCGATGAGGCCTCCCAGCACTGTCGCGACGAGCGTCGCCACGAGGCTCGCGAAGCGATCGGCGGCGGTGACACGACCCAGCACGGTTTCCGGCGCGATATCCTGGCGCATCGTTGTCTCGTTGATCGTGTAGATAGCCCAGCCTGGATCGCTGATGATCTGCTGTGTCACCAGCAGCACCACGCCGAGCGCGCCGTGCCGTGGCGCCGCGGCGATCAGCATGACGCCCAGGCCGCCGGTGATCAGCCCGCCGATCATGGAGCGCCCGGCGCCGAACCTCTCACGGCAACGCGCCGCGCCGGTGGCGGCCGCCAGGGACGTCAGGCCCCCGATGCCGTAGATCATCCCCTGGGCGGCGGGGGAGAATCCCAGATCCCGGCTCACGAACAACAAGACGACTGCGCCGAACAAGCCCGCCCCGGCGGAGAACGCCACGCGACTCAGGGCCAGCGCGCGCAGCCCGCCGTCGTCCCACAGGGCGCGCATGCCCTCCACGATTTCGTACCTGACCCCGCGGCGTTCGGCGGCGGCCGGCACGGGCTCGGGTGCGCGAATGACGAACAACGACGCGGCGGAAACCAGGAACGACAGCGCATCGATCGCCATCGCGCCGGGCGCCGTCAACAGCTGCACCAGCCAGCCGCTCACGCTGAACGCGCCGAATTCGGCGACCGATTCGGTGGCGGTCAGCTTGCTGTTGCCCTCCATCAACTGTTCTTTGCCGATGAGCGTCGGCAGATACGAGTGATACGCGACGTCGAAGAACGTCGTGAGGATGCCAGCCAGAAATGCGACAACGTAGAGATGCCCGATGCGCAGGATGCCGTACCAGGCGGCAATGGGGACCCACGCGACGATCGCCGCCCGGCCGATGTCGGCGGCGATCATGATCGGTCGCCTGCGCAACCGGTCCACCCAGACGCCCGCGAACAGCGCGAAGCAGATACCGGCCAGCACGTCGGCCGACGTGACGAACGCCACCTCGTGTGGCCTGGCCTGAAGAAACAGGATGGCGGTAAACGGCAGCGCGAGGCGGGTTGTCAGCGAACCGAAGACCGAAATGGTCTGGCCCGTCCACAGACTGAGGAAGTCGCGGTGCCGCCAGAGGCCGGAGAAGCGCGCCGTCGTGGTTCAGCGCCTGACGCGGAAGTTCTGCGTTTTGACGTCGCCGTCCGCCAGCGTCACGCGCGTCGCGCCCTGGCGGTGCTGGTCCAGATAAGCCGGCTCGAACCACTCGCCTTGTTCGGACGGATCGACCGTAGCCAGGTAGTACTCGCCGGCCGGGAGGCCGCGAATCTTGAACATCCCGGTCTGATCGGGCCGGGCCGTCATGATCTGCCTCGACTGGGCGCGCCACAGTGACGCATCGGTCGAAAACGCCAGGACCGTGAACTCGGTCACGGGGACGTTCTGGTCGTCCGTCACGCTGCCGTCGATTTCCGTGAGGCGATCGGTGAAGGTGAGCGTGACGCCGTCGATCCGTTGATTGCTTTTCACGTCGATGGGCGTGTCGGTGATGTCGCGTCCGCCCACGGTTACCGATTTGAGCGCCCATCCGCGAAGCGCGGCGCCGCCGTTCGGCCGAATCAGGTGAGACCCGGCGGACACGCCGTCCAGTGTGAAGGCGCCGTTCTTGTCCACGCGGGCGTTGGGGTTCGGCCCCATGTCGGACGGGTCCGTTGACGGAGCTCCAACACGGACCTGCGTCAGGTCGCCCGGCACCGGGGTCTGCGTGGATTCGAACGCCACCGTTCCGCTCAGCATTCCGCCTTTCGCCAACACGACGCCAACGTTGGTGAGATCGCCGCCCGCGACCGAGAGCGGCTGCGACGCGGATAGCGGCACGTCGTTGTCATTGCTCCGCGCACGCAACGTGTAGCGGCCCGGCGGGACGTTGTTGATGGCGAAGCTGCCGTCCCAGCTGATTCGCGATCCGAAGTTGGTGCCCAGGTTGCCGCGCCCGCCCGCCGCTCCTTCGGGCGTGAGGCTGACGTTGCCGCCGCCCGGCCGCGTGCCGTCGGGGTTGTCCACGTGGCCGCTCACGCGGGATGCCCGCACCAGCTGCAGGCTGAAGTCGACGTCCAGGACTTCCTGGCTCACGCCAACCGTCACCGAACGCGCCTCGTTGATTGACACCACGCCGGGAAAGTACGTCGGCGCGTACGATAAACGGTCCTGATCGTCACCCTGACCCCCGAGCAGCGGGGCGACGTTCCCGCCCGGCACCCCGCCGACGGCATTCGCGATACCGGCGGCCGGATTGGGCCCGGCGGCTCCGCCTCGTCCCGGGGCGCCACGCCCGCCACCTCCGATGCCGAGGTCGATTCGCGTGACGGCGCTCACGTAGTAGTCGCCGGGATTCAGCCCCCACACGCGGTACGAACCCTTGTCGTCGGTCTGCGAGGTGCCGGCCGGCACCAGGCGCCTTTCGCCCTGCTGGTATTGGTAGCGCATCACGCGCACCATCGCGCCGGGCATGGCGTCGCCGTCCTCGTCGAAGACATGTCCGGCGACCACGCCGCCGCGGGGGAGGCGGAAGTCGATGCCCTGCAGCTGCTGGCCGTCGGCCAGCTGCAGCGGTGTGCCGGCCTGCAGGGGGCGGCGCTGGCCGTACGAGAGCCCGATGAAACCGCTCTTGGACGCCGTGAGGGTATAGCGTCCGGCGGGAAGTTCCGTGAAGTCGAAAGTGCCGCTGTCGTCGGTCAACACTCCGCGTCCGCCCGGCAACTCCGCGGCGGTGATGAAGACGCGAGCGCGTTTGACCGGACGCCCGGTGTCGGCCGCCAGGACCCGTCCGGACAGGCGCCCGGCCACGACCGGCGTCGTGTTCGACTGGGCCGGCGTATCCCGTGCCGGTTGCTGCGCCGGCCGGGCGGCCTGGCTGCCCGGCTGCGCGCCGGCAGCCGGCGGCTGACCCTGCGCTGAGAGCACGGCGACGCCGGCTGCCATCACGAGAGCGAGTGAAAAATTTCGGCGCATCCTGTGAGTTCCAGTCACCCGCGGCCCTAACCCCTAACCCCTAACCCCTAACCTCTAACCCCTAACCTC
>Ga0068871_100001587_pt1 | contig 15292 bp, 27 predicted proteins | sample KBSMisM72_FD_72750 | JGI IMG/M metagenome (GOLD analysis project Ga0068871, IMG submission 72750) | Miscanthus rhizosphere microbial communities from Kellogg Biological Station, Michigan, USA - KBS Miscanthus M7-2 | ecosystem: Host-associated > Plants > Roots > Rhizosphere > Soil ... | reverse complement strand
TGTGCCGAAAGATTATTTTCTAAAGCGAATAGCCTATGACGTAACTCCGCATACCGATTTGCGGCTTGGTAAATTTCCATTCCTTTGTCCCTGCTGCGGATACGAATTCAATCCTGTTCGCGCAAGGTTCCTATCCCACATAAAAATAATGCCCAATGGTTGCTGGAATTGGAACGGTTCCAATGATGGGCATAAAGGCTACGGAAAAATGCGCCTGAATGGAAAGATGCAGCGTGCCCATCGTGTAAGCTACTATCTTCACAAGGGGCCAATACCACAAGGCATGGACGTATTGCATAAGTGCATTGGGAATTACAAATGCGTCAACCCTGAACACCTTTATCTTGGCACTGATGCCGATAATGTTCGGGATATTATCCTTCAAAGAAGGCGACCATCCCGAAAAGGATCTAAGAACAATTTTGCCGTCTTGTCGGATCGGGACATTCTTAATATTCGAGCGAGCGATAAGCGCAATGTGGACCTCGCTAAAGAATACAATGTAACCAAGCAGACCATAGGTAGAATAAAGTTGTTTCAGACTTGGAAGGAAGTTTCAGTTGACACCGCCGCAATGGTGCGTTAATTGTCCTTTAGCAGTATAGATTGGATCGCGTCCAGTCATCGGGTCAGTTTCGTGCTTCGCCCGAGCACACCTTAGTCAGGCGTTAGAGGAAATCGCCATCCCCACCGTAAGTCTCCGCGCAGGCATTGTGTCTGTGTGTTGAGCGCAATGGCATTTTAACTCAGCAAAATAACGCGAATATGAGTCGTATCATTTCTTGTAGTCAGTTCAGTCAATTTATCGTTGACCAGCAACCAAATTTTGATAAGTATGTAATTAAGGATATAAGACCCGAAGATGGGTGGCTGGCGCACGTAACAGGTGGTACGTGGGACGCTTGGAGCGGTACAACCCATGTGCGGGATCGCTTCAATGCCGTGTTCCCGAATATCACCAAGGCATGGGTGCCGACCACATCGGCGGCCTGCCTTGGAACGCCCTGTGATAAGAACGAACACCTGATCGGGTGGGGTTCGACGCGCATCACCGAGTTTCTGGAGGAACAGAGTTGGCAAACGCCGCTTCTGTGCTTCGACCAGGAGATGCACATTACGCACGCCAAAGAGCAATTCGCGTATATCATTTCCGACATTCTCAGGCCCACGGTCAACTGGGTCCAAGGCAGCTTCATCCGCAAACGCGGGGCGCAATATGTCGATAACAAGTTCATCGCCAACCGCAATTTCGGCACCACGGCGGCAAACTTTACGTTTGCTTGGGTGCTCGCCGGAACCAATTCGGATGAGGAACAATTCATCGACACCAATTGCCCACCGACCAGCGTGTTCAAACTGACGCCGCAGATGTTGCAGCGCATGGTTGAACCGTTGCTGCGCGTGGGGTATCTGGGCAAGAACCCGTTCAAGGAACAAACCCCACCCATGCTCGAATTGGTGACTGACACGCAAACGTGTTGGGAACTCGACCGGCTCGGTGGTCAGCAAGGCATCGGTGGCGTGCCGTCCATCTCTGGCAACTGGCGCTTCACGGAATGGGATGCCGCGAGCAAGTATTGGCGCTACGGTTTCAGCGGTCAGATTGGCAACTACGCCGTGCGCGTTGACCCATTCGGACTGCGATTCAATTACGTGGGCGTCGTGAACGGGCTATACCGCTATCAGGTGGTGTTGCCTTACAAAAACATCGCCAGCAGCGGAGCAGGAAGTCAGGCAGGTTTGAAGTCGGTCAATAACCCGGACTTCGACAATGCCCAATATGCGTTCAGCTACATCTGGCACGCTCGAATCATGCAATTGCTGACGGCAGATTCGATGCCGGTCAATCCCGAGATGCCTTTCGCACGCCGCAACTGGGCAGGCAAATGGCAATTTGTCATGGACAACCTCGGAGCCGATGTGAACGGCTGCGTAATCGAGAACAAACGCCGCAACAAGGGGCAGTTCATCAATGACTTCAAGCAAGCGATTGCGCCCGACCACACTGAGTTTGGTTGTTTGATCTTCCACAAACGCGAGCCTTCTTGCGTCATCGAAATCAATACCTGCAATACTGAACCGGGTTATCCGACTCAGGATTACAACAGCGCCAACACCACTTGCGTAGATGAACACAGCGGCGAAAGCCCGGTTCCAGGGAACACTACCCTGACATTCACGCCGACACTGAACAGTGTCACCGGCACCTACTTGGTGGCTCAGGATAGCGCACTGTGCGAGGGTGGGCCTTTACAACATGGCCCCATCAGCGGGACTTCAACTCTCGCCACTCTGGTTGTCCAGTTGAATCAGGTGCTCGACGTGGCAGGAACTTGGTCGGTAGCAAGCGCAACGCAGATCCGGTTGGTTGGTCCCTGCGCCAGCTTCTCGCTTCCTTTCCAAGCGTGATCGGGGTTGGTTTGCCGCAACAGTAGGCTAACGCTTGCTGTTGCGGCGATTCATGGATTGCTGTTTGGCGGTTGCCCAACGACAATTTTCAGGACAATATGGACCATCATTATCAATACGGTCTATCGACATTCCGAATGGCGGGTGTCCCATGTCTGAAAAGAAATTGGAAAAGATTTGCCATCGTGAACAAACGGTAATACCACGACCTCCATAACTCCTGTAATGCAAATGATTGGTGTTTTGACAACGTTCCTTCATGCTTCGCCAGATGCGGTAAACTCTAGGCTCGGCATCGTTGACCAAAAGACCATGCTTAATTCCCCATTTGTCGTGCCAACAACCACACGATTTGGAGTCTCCGCATTTCAGGGAGGAACCTCTTGTAATTACTTCCGTTCCACATTCACATACGCAATTCCAGTGTATCGAAATATGACCTCCGGGGAACCGAACAGGTTCAGCTTCCGAGATAACTTTGAGCTTGCCGAAGGTCTGACCAATAAGAGATATTTTAGCAGGCATAACGTTGACGTAATCAATGTTGTGTTTAGTGACGGGGGAGCGACTACAATCGCCCCTCGTTGCGCCAATCCTGCCATTTATGGTTCACCCAGTCAATGTTAAATTCCAGAAAGACCACGTATGGACTCCATGTATCCAGAAACAGACCAAACCAGCGCCGATTCAATGGGCCAGGAATCGAGCGACCAATCCTCTGAACAAGGGGATAAGATGGAAGGCGAAACCGCCCTGCTCCCCAAGTCAATTCTTGGAGGAAAGAAGTTTAACGTAGGCGAGGAAGTCGTTCTGAAAATCGTCCATGAGTATGGCGATGAAGTGGAGGTTGCCTACGCGCCCGAGAAACCTACCGAGGATAACGAGTCTATGGAAGGGGCAATGAAATCCATGGACGCAATGGCAACGGAGGCATGACTTGGCAACCGACCCGCAATCTCTCGCCAACCAAGGTAGTTGCTATAACTGCTTTGGGATGCTGTCGATGTACGAAATCTATAAGATTACGTTGCTCGCACAGATAGCCGTTGCCGCCAATCCTAGTGCAGATGTAACGCCGCAGGGATTGATGACCTCGGCGCAGTGTTACCAATGCTCGACGTATGCTACGCCAGGGCAACTGATGGAGTTGGCTTTGCTAAAGATTATCGCAGGAGGGTGATATTGCTACTGACGCGCAATCACTTTCGGATCAGTCGGTGTGCTATCAATGCTCCGGTGTCTCATTAACCGAGGGCATGATTCTGGCATTGCTCGCCACTGTCTCAACCACCGGATTATCACGCGGCACGCAATACATTGTAACGTCCAGTGACTATGCGCCTGTAGCCGGTGCAGGAGTCACCATCACTGCGCAATTGGTCGATAGCCATGGCAATGCGGTGCATACAGCCGGAATAACCGTTACGTGGAGCAAGACCGGCTCGGATGCTTCGTTTTCAAGTCCTACAAGCGTTACTAACGCCAGCGGTATTGCAACCATTACATTTACCACCGATTTTGCTGGCGTGTCGCATGTAGTTACTGCCACCGATGCCAATTCACGAACCGGAAGCACTGCGTCGATTACGTCTGTGGTTGGCCCATACACCGTTGCATGGGCAGCGGGCGTGGTGCTTAATGGTGGCGTCAATCCTACCGCAACAGAGCAAGCGGCAGCGGATCGTTATTACCGCAATTGCCTTGCAGCAGGATTAACCACGCTCATCATTTCCGAGATTCTGTGCATTTCCAGTAGTCTCATTGGCGCAACCACGCCGTTTCTTTTCAGTGGCGCACATGGTGCGGTCTGGGGCAATCTCGGACCAGGTAACTTTGTCGATGCTGATGTGAACATTAATGGCTTGAAAGGCAATGGCACAAACAAGGGTTTGAACACCTTTATTGTCCCTTCAACTGACCCCGATCTTACCGATACGAGCGCAAGCCTTATTGCCTACATTCAAACCATTGACACAACTGGACACAATTACAGCTTTGGTGTGGGCGGTGCAGGCGATAGTTCGCATTGGGCCATATTCAATGGTGCCGCAACCATCGGGGGCTATTGCTGGCGATTCGTAAATTCAGGCACAGATTTCATCACCGGAAGCATGGGCGGTGCAGCAGGTCAAAAAGGATATGTGCTTGTGACTCGCACTGCGTCGAACCTGTTAACCCTCTACGGAGCCAACAGCACTTCGCCATGGGCGGCACTCGGAACCGCAAGTGGAGCACAGACCGGAGCGCGGTCTAATATCGCATTCCAACTCTACGCCTTTTGTTTGAATGGCTTGGGATTAGCGCAGCAATTTATTGATGGCCGTGCATCCTATCTCGGAGTTGCCAAAGGCATGACTAGTGCGCAGGGGCAAGCGCACTACAATGCGGTGCAGCAATTCTTGATCGACAAAGGGGGCGGATCAATTTAATGGATGAGCACCACACCCCAATCCTTAGCCGACCAATCCGCGTGTTACATTTGCTCAGGAGCATCGTTGACCGAGGGAATGATTCTATCACTCTTGGCGCAAATCGTAGCCAATGGCGGCGGTGGTGACACTAGCAATGTTCGCATCACTGAGGATGGACAGAGAAGAATAACCGAAGATGGCAATGTAAGAATAACTGAATAAATTTATGCCCGACGAAAAAATAAGCGATTTGCCTTTGACTGCTGGCGTCAATGCTGACGACACGTTTGAGAAGTCCAGCCACAATGCTGCGCCAAGCCAGCGGGCAACAGCGGCTCAAATTGCCTCTTTTGTGAACGGGGGTGTTAAGGTTTATCGGGCGCTACTGAACCAGACAGGGACAGATGCTCCGGTGGCGACAGTGTTGGAGAATTCTCTTGGGGGTGCGGTAGTTTGGAGCTATTTAGCAGTCGGAAACTACAGAGGGACGTTAGCGGGAGCATTTACCATCGGCAAAGCCATGGTGAGTGGTCAAATTGTAACCCCCGCCGACGCACCTGTTTCTATCGCTTACATGATAGCTAATTTTAATGCAGATGTAGTTGAGGTGCATTCTATTGATGGCAATGCCGAATCTGATGACGTTCTAATTAACACCCCCATCGAAATCCTAGTCTATCCTTAATATACTTTCATTGTCCAATTCGGTTTAACATGCTAAGATGAATCACACATGGCACAAGATCCGAAACCTTTCTGGGAGTTTACTGTGGGCAATGTCTTGGCTGTTGCCACTGTTGTTGGAACTACATTGGGTATTTGGTTTAGAATGAGGTTCACTCAAGAAGCCATGGCCAAACAACTTGAAACAATTAATCAGGAATTGCAAAAGGGATTGGAGTTGCGTGAGCGCAATTCCATCATACTCACTACCCTGACTGAGCAGGTATCAGCTTACCATCGCCGTTTGCATGTGCTTGAGGAACTGGTTCAGACCATGCAGGGTGTCATGGTGGACTTCGCCGCAATTCGCAATGACATTGAATGGATTAAAGAGAATATTCGACAACATCACCGTAAATGATTACCTTACGCCTTATGAAATACGTATTCCCCATCGTTATTCTTGCCGCTATCCTCATCGGATGCACCACGCAGAACCCGAATTGGACCAAGCCATTGCCGGGGCAACCAGACACCAACACTCTTCCCCAATTCATTCCTGACCCGAAGATCCACAGCTATTCCAATCAGGTCATCATGGGTGCGGATGTGATTGCGCCGTTCAATCCCTACGCTGGCCTGACTCGCCCGGTACTCGAGGGCGCGTTCGGACTCATCGGATTGATTTCAGCGGCGGTAGCTTCGCGCAAGAGCAACAAGCTCACCAAGTCGCTCAATGTCATGGGCGCAGGAGTCGTGAAAGCGGGAACCGCTCAGGCTGTGCTCGACCATGCCAGCAATACGGAGCACTTCCTTGACGTTGCTCAAGCCATCAATCGCGCAACCGGAGCCAACCAGAATAATGTGGGTGCTCCTAAGACTTAATTTACTACTCGCCCTCTCCTGTGCAGGTAGTAGCCACGGGTGGGCGGCATTCTCCCCTTTGCCGCCCACCCAACCTCCATTCCCGGTTTCCCCCGTAGTCATCGCCAACACCAATCCCGCTACGTTCACACTCCATGCCTTGGCATTTGATGTGGTTCCTGGGGCATTGGGTTACAACATCTACGTCTCCCCAATTGGAGACAATGCAGGCCAAACCAATTTCACAACCTACACCGCGACCAACGACATACCCCATTTGCGCTATGGCAAGAGCTACTGGATCACGGCTCGGGCATTTGGAGACGGCATCAATGGCGATATGTCCAGCGGGTTCCAATGGCCGCAGACATTAACCAATGTGGCTTTCCTGTCGTTTACGTTCTCGCCAGATATGCAGACGTGGAGTGCATTCGGCCCCACGGTAACTGTGACCAATCCTGCGGGGTTCTATCGCATTGAGGGACCAATGAGTAACAACATCGCGCCTTACCAGATTCGGGAATGAGAATAAGCTACGTGCGGATTAAGTCTTTGCTTGGCCTGCCACACAACAAGCGGGTGAGGTTCGCAGGAGAATCTAACCGTGCGGATCTGGCGCGATTAGTTAAGAAGAAACTCATCGCCGCTCGACGTGCTGGCAACGATGAATTGGCTGCGGAACTAAGTCAGGTGAAACAGTTCTTCAAGATGCCTAGCCGCTATAATCGGTGCGTGCATCCGAATTGCGGAGCCGTAACAGTGGGCTTGCGGTGCCAGTTGCACCATTTGACCAGAAGGAAAGAGGATGCGCCCCGTCAAATAAGTGGCGAAGCGCGTGAATCTGCTCAGGGAACGGAGATAAGTCGGAATGCCTTTGACGGCTCATCGCCAGTGCCAAGATTCCAGGGAACGTAGTTGGTCTGGTTGTAGCTATCCGAATAGGTTGTGACTAACGGCACACCATTGGAGTAGTAGGCCCAATAGGATGCGCCCGAGGATAACCAACCCACGGCGGTAACTTCCGTTTGCCATTCCTGTAGGTTCGTGCTTGATTGAATCGCGTAGGAGATGGACGATTCGTAGGCGCGTCCAGCCATGTCATTGCCTGCGCCTACAATGGAGTGCTGTGGCAGGTTTGTGGAGACGTTCAAGCTAACGAGCTTGTTCCACCAATGCTTGGGCGGTTGGTTTGTGGGCGGTGCATTGGTAGGATTGATGACGGGTGGAGGATTGGTGGGCGGTGGTGCCTGTGGGTGCGGAATGTCTGTCGGATCGGGAATGTTCTTGCAGACCTTCCACAATCCCCAAGCAACCACACCACCAATGACAATCACCAGACACGCCTCGACTGCGGTAGCGTCATCGGGTGGTGGTGGAGGGTCATCGGGAAGTGGAGAAGCAGAAGCGAGAAACGAAGTGGCGAGCAGGACGGACACGGTTCTTTTCATTTTTTTCCTTGGTGATATAGCAAATGCGCGAGCAATGCTAAGGTTGTTAATGATGCCATCGCGGCGATATAGAACACCGCGATTTTGAAAGGGGCTAGACCCGCGAGCGCACAAAGCACGACCGCATATCCGCCCCCACATAGGAGGAACTTACTTTGCCATTTCATTCTTTGTTTAGGAATGTGTGCTGATTCCAGATTTGGGAATACAGACCTTAATCTGTCTTTTGGTTTATCTTGCATAAAATTATTTAAGCCATCCGTACTTGCGCCCCGCCTCATCCAACGCCGCACGAAACGCCTTATCAGCGGCAAGCTTCTCGGGCGACAGCGGTTTGCCGTTGTATTCGGTTTCGACTTTGACGTTCATCACCAGACCGAACAAATATTTCTTATCAAGTTTCTCCAAGGGCGTGCCTTTGGGAACTTCGTCAGGTTTACCCGCTCTGCCCGTAAAGGGCAACGGGAAGTTGCGCCAATCATCTTCGGCAGGTTCCTGCATTCCTTCGGGTTCGCTCAATCCCGGTGGTTCATCGCTCTCAGGAGTGGGGCGATTCTGCACGGCTTTCATGCCTTCCAGAATCTTTCGCAATTCCATCAATGCAGCGGTGGACGTGGGCACAAATTCCAGGGGCAACTTGTTTAGGGTTTCGCCATCGGTAAGCATTCCTTTAGAGACAAAGAAATTCCAAGCCTGTTCTTCCAGACCAGCCAACTTCTCAATCATCCATTGGCGGGTTTTCTCCGAGGCAATCGGCGCATCTCGCTTGGGAATGGTGCGGCCTGGAGGTTTGGTTTGTTGTGGTTGTTGTGGTTGTTGCGGTGGAGGCGTAGCGGGTTCTTCGTCCTCACCGAGATCTTGTGTGAAAATATCACTGGCGGCAGTAGCGGTAATCGTGGCATCCACGAAAGCGCGTTTCTTTGCCATTTTGAGAACCGTGTTGTAAAAATCCGCAGGATTCTCATGCTCCATCTTCTCTACGCTCTGGCTTTCGATTTCCGTTGCGCCATCGGGCCACTTGGCATTGCATCCGCCTTTCTTGGCGAAGCAGATCCAGCCACCGCCATATTCTGCCTTTCCTTTGATGATGGTTTCCTTGCCGCACTTGGGGCACTTGCGCGACCCGCCTCGATAGCGATACTTGCTTTCCAGTGTGGAGCAGCAACCTACGCCCTGCCCGACAAAGTTTCCGCTCTGAATAGACTTGAGCGTGCAGACTACGCGATACTCCTTATGGTCCTTTGGGAAGTTGGTTTCCTGAATGACGTATTCTGGCGCAAGGCGAAAGGTCATCGTGAGCTTTTGTGCTCCAGGTTGTAGCAACGTGGACTTGTCTCCGCATCCGGGCACTTTTCCATAGTGCTCGCCTTCGCTCATAACTGAGCGCATGACCTCCTGAATGAGCCGGACCTGCCCAAGAATGTCCTGCACGCTCATGGGTTGCGCTACCGCCATCTGTGGGCGAATGGCGATGGCCTGGCTCTGATTCACAACTTCGGCATCAATGGTAGGTTCGTTCATACAGGGTAATCATCTTCAATTTTTCTAAATTCTGTATCGGCTGGAACCGAATCGACTAATGATAATGACCCGCCGTAATAGCCATTAGAGGAATTGCGATAAACGATATTGCATTTTGCTAACTTGGTGGTGATTAGAATTCCATAAGCCTGATCCCATTCCTGCCGCCCCCGTCCGTCTTTAGGCTCGGGCATTGGAATTTCTTCGATGTTCGTAATTGAATGCCCTAGCAAGACATGCAGTCCTACAATATCGGCAAACCAAGATTCGCTACAGCAATCCCCATCTGCACGCCAAATTACAAAGGTTCCATTGTATAGCTCGAACTTAATGTAGTGCTCGCCTTTGCTCAGAAATACCCCGCAAACGACTTGCCCAATTAGTGGCTTGAATTCTTCGTTCATGGAATGGAAATATTGACCGACACAACCGGCGCATTGTTTACGACGGTGATTGAAGCATTGGCAACCAAATCAGGATGCGCGTTCAGGAACTCGCCAAACTCAATGCACATGGATGCGGGCACGTAGCCAGCATGGACACCCTCGACAATGACGGCAATAGCGTTCTTGTCGTATTTGTTCTCTGGTTCGCGGCGGAACTCGACTGCGTTAAATTGAAACGGTTCCAAGGTTGCAAGCGTATTCTGTTCCTGTTGGCTGCGGAAGCGCACACCGACTACGGGAATTTTATCGAAGGTTTTCATTTGTATTCATTTGCAGGATTCAGATTCTCCCATTCATCAAATTGCATTCCGTCATCGTTCTCCCAATCAAACCATTCGTGCCCGTCAAACAGTTCAAGGCCAAAACAATTGCTGTGAATTTCAGGGTCAAGCAATTGCGACTCGGTCAATGCGTGAATCAAATCCCGCGCATGTTCGATGGTCTTGACTGGATACCTGTCGCCTTCGTTGGGTGGGTTTTTGATGTTCCAAACTCTCAAATCCCCTTTCTTTGGGTTAGTGTTCGGTTTAGTTTTTACTCGCATAATGCAATTATTTCATCTGCTCTTTGCGTATCGTAATCCCGCTCGCCCTTGGCGATTTCCTGCTCTAGCTCCGCGTCTTGGTCTTGCGGATCTAGGTCATGCCAGAGGCAACCGGGGGGTAGGTTGTAGTTCATAGCCACCAATCGGGTTTTGCAAATCGGTCAGAGAATGTGATTTGAACATCTTCCTGCATTCGGTCGATGTTCTTTGCTTCGGGCCAATATTTCATTAAATCAGCATCTGTGGTTCCGTGCGGGAAGTAAGCCACGATTATGGAATGATCGTTGCCGTATCCGCTGCACCAATAGGGTCCAAGCGGGGGCCAAATGATTGGTCTATAGTCATCTTCATTAGCAAAGAACCTAATGCGGTCCCATGACTTGATGCCTTCCATGGCTTTTGCTGTCCAGGTCTTTTTCATCTTCTAAAGCTCGTTGTCGGTATCTCCCACAGTTTCAATCCCGGTATCTTGTCGGTGACTTTGCACACCGCATTGACCGCACTTGGCTTGACCTTAATTTCGCACAGGTCCGGGCGTGCCTTGTAGAGCGCGTGAATGTCGGTGACTTCGTGGCACAGCTTCATCTTGGTGGATGCGCCCACCGCTTTGACCGGCTCGGGCAGGGGCGCAACGATAGCGGCATAGGATTGCGCTTCGACTTGGGTGAAATTCTCTTTCGCCTGATCTATCGCTATCTCCAAAGGGATTCGATTGGCAAGCGCAGGCGCATTCTCGAAATTGGCTAATGCCTTTTCAAGTGCTTCGCGTGCCGCCTGCTTCTCATCCTCAAGGCGCATAATCTCCGCATTGCGTTGCCGTTCTTCCTCAAGCACACGTTGCGCCTGGGCAAGTTGGAATGCGCTGACCAATTCGCCAAGGCGTTTCTTCTCCGCTTCCAGTGGCGCACAGTGCGCTTCCTTCAATTCCATGAGCTTACGTTGCGCGGCCAGCAATGGCGCGGTCAGGGATTGCCGCGCTTCCTCGACTTCCTTTAAGTGGTTCTGGATCTCGCGGCCCATGATAGCCGCATGGTCCTGGGTCTTGGCATCGACTACGGCAGCAATACCGCGAGACTCGACTAATAGCCCGTCTCGAAAGACGGAGTATTTTTCAGGCAGTGTGATCTCGGTGGTGTTCATTTGGTCCCCACCGACCCATAGCTTGGCGGATGCTTCGTCTTTAAACTGCATTGGTGGTGTGTGTATTTTCATAAATTCAAAACGGCACGGTTTGCTTTGGCTCCTCAGTGGCGACTTCGGGGGGAAGTAGTGCCTTGAGGTTGTTTATTTTGTTGTGAACGTCACACCATTCTGCGGTTTTTGCTTCGGACGGTTTAGAGAATCGTTCGACTTCGGCTTTCATCCGCAAATGTTCATCCCATAGCGCGTCAGCTACCGGAGTGAGCTTGGCAATTTTATCTTTGATTTCTGCAATAAGTTCAGGACTCATGATTTTGTTTTGGTTGTTCCCGCATCACATGCGGCTTGAAATGTTCCCCTGCCTTTGAGGAAGTCTGTAATCGCTTCGGCTTCCTTCTCGCCACGGCCATACTTGCGCAGGGCGGCATACAGATTGGGCCAGGCAATGCGCTTGGCTTTCTTTTTGGCATCGGTGAGATTGCCGCAAAGGTAATTCTCTATTGTGGATTCGATGGCGCGTGTCATAGGTCAAAAGGTAAAGCCCAACGATTCAACTGCTGCTTTGAACTCTGCGAGTAGGGCAGGCAAGCGATCCATTAACCGCTGCTCTAATCCGGGTGCTGTCAGATCCTCATCGGTGGCTTCAGGCCACACTGCGCAAGACCGGGCGTGATCAAGGTTTCTGGTCTTGGCTGTTTTGTCGTCAATCTTGATGTAGTAAATTGCCGGATTGCTGGCAACGATGGCGTTCGCTTCTTCCATGTCGCAATATTTCAGGCATTGCTCGTTAAGCGAAAATGCCTTTCCACCGCCCGGAGGAGTGACGGAAAAAGCTTTGTGAAATACCCAAGCCGAATCCGGGCCATGCTGCAAGGCGTGATAAACCGTGTTCGCAACGTAGTGCATCGGACCATCTGAGCTTGTCAGGTGCCATTTGATGAGCGGTGCCAGTCCGGGGAAGTGCTTGGCGACTTCCTCGTGGCAACACCCGCCCATGTATTCCCGGCCATTGCGGCGAATGTCTGCGGTTATGCCAAAAGAATTATGACCGTTGCCGCATTGATCGTCATAGCGAACGGTTGCGGTAATGGAGTAAACGTCTTTGCCCTCGGTGTAGGTCTTTTTCCAAGTCTTGAATTGGGACTTGGTTAAGATTGATTTCGGAATTTCGATGGTATTATTTTGCATGACGCACACACTAAACCACAACCCCTGAAAATAGTCAAGTGAATATTTTACATTCTTTTACTTTTCCAGTTGACAATTTAAACCGAGTCGTGTATGGTCATATCGTCATGCAGGAAACAGTAAACATTTTAGCCCCGCTAAGGCGCAATAGAGCAACCTTTCCCGCTCGACTGCATGACAAGCCTGGCGGGGTTTTCTTTATTATGACTGCCGAATGGAATATTGAACGGTTAGAAAATCGGAACCGCGCTCAAGTTATTGAGATTACTACGCTCAAGGGCGAGAATGAGCGATTAAGAGCCGCATTGCGTGAATGCCTTACCTATTTTGTCGGACTCTCCCCTGCTGATTCACCAGCCACTAGCGCAGCCTACCGCGCAGTCAAGCAGGCTCTTAACATGGATACAGAAGCCGAAATTACGCAAATGAGCCTGCGCCATGACGCGCAACGCGATTACATGCACGTCATTGTGGAGTACAACGGAACCGAATATCAGCGCAACTTCGACGCCGAAGCTACCGAGGACCAAATCCTCGAAGATTGGCACAAAGACAGCAGGACGTGGAGGGTTATATGACCACAACACATTCCCCCATAACCGGCTTTTGCTTCACCTACGCCCTGGTAGGTGGTGCATGGATTGACCGCGCTGACGGTTCGCGCAACTGGGAAAGCTTTGACACGCTGGCTAAGGAGAAAGGCCATGTGTGGATCGATGGCATGTTGCGGCGGCAAGGGTATTTAACGGGTACTTGGGTTGCAGTGCCTCAGGAGGTGGCGAAGTGAAAGCCAGTGAAGCCCGAAACATCGCGGAGCAGACCGCAAGGGAAGAAGCCGAGCGGGATCTAAAATTCAGCGGAGATTCTGCCATTGCCAAGCTACTGATTAGCGATAAGGATAAAGCCATGCTCCGGGAAGCCCTGATCTTCTATGCCTTATCCGGGGCAACTCGCACCATAGGGGCATTGAAACTGCACGGGGTATTTGAGAAAGGCTAACCCGGCACTCGCCGGGCGCAGTAAACCATAAACACTTAACCAAAGGAACCTAGAGACGCACTAACATTACCATTATTTCAGAAAACTACCCCTCAGTCCGATCCTGTTCTGAGGGGTTTTGCTGTACGGGATAGCAAAAGGCAATGTTTTGGCGGGTGTGCAGTGTGAGTTTCGGGATTTGGCGCGTCCTGACTTCGGGAAGGTCCAATCTATAAGGGCACCCAATCAAAATGCGTCCTAGGGCATTTTAGAGCGAAATTATCCTTTCAGAGCATGAAAAATCCCCGAATCTTGCGATCCGGGGTGATTTGGGGTGTTTCGAGGGTTATTCCTTTCGGACTATGCGTCCCCACTGTTCAAGCTGACTTTGGACCCGATTGCGCTTGTCAGTAATTGCGGCCAGCCAAGCCGGGGTTTGGGGCAAGTGGATCATACTGTCAAGTTGGCAGAGCATTTCAACGCTGCCCAAATGACCGTACGCATCCTCTAAGGTTTCTAATCTTTCTTTATGGCTCATAGGCGATTGTTTTCCTTAATGTCACAGGCCGCTGACCAGATAACCCGGATTCGGTTAGCGTCATTATCGTCCAATTCATCAGCATCCCATGCCCCGTATTCCTTCAATGCGGTGCGGAGCTTGTCAGCGCCAAATGCGTCGAGTTGCTTGGCAATGTCAGGGTTCTTAGCTAATGCCTCGCAATCTTCGTCACATTGCCCTTGGTGAGAGCAGGATTGCGCTTGTGCGCCGGTCATGGCCAATTCGAGGCCGCGCAGCCCGTCAAAGCAACCGTAATAGGTTTGTTCAAGGTTCATAGGGTTAGTTATCGAAATATCCGGGATCTTCGGTTTCAGAGCCGTCATTGTCGTCAAGGTATTGACGCGCATCCGCAATGAATTGCGAAACAGTAACTCCGCACTTAGGGCAGTTTACTGTCCCGTCCGTTTGGTCATGTAAGCAATCCGCGTCTGGATCATCTGGATTTTGCACATGGCGCGTTGACCAGCCAAATGTTGCGGCAATGGCTGGCCAGTCGTAATCGAGTTGGACAAGCATATCGCGGCCATCGTCCGCAATGAGTTTGACGCATCCAGGCGCGTCTGAGGGGTTTGAATCGAGTGTGATATTCATAGAATTAATCTGCATGACGGAAGAACCATAGCAGAGCACAAAAGAATTGTCAACTTATAATTTGACAAGCTTTGGGGGATATGGTAAAGATAGGGTGTCATGCAGAATCAATCTATTAACCCGGCCCGAGTAGCCCTGATTGCGCTGCTCGGTTCGGCTCTACTAATCGCAATCACATTTGCCTTATTTGCGCTATGAATACCCCACAAATTAAGCCCGATACCAAATGGGAAGCCCGTATCAATGATGGCCTATACGAGGTTTGGACCGCTCACCGCATTCAAACCACGTCAATGGCTTCCGGGAATTACCTCGTTGCCGCTGAAATTCAGGACGAAGGGGAAGCCAAGCTAATCTCTGCTGCCCCGGATCTGCTCGCCGAACGCGATCAACTCAAAGCCGACAATGCACGATTGCGGGAGGCTTTGACTGCGGTCTTGCGCTATTGCGTAACTGTGGAAGGAATGCCCGACAGCGACAAGGGTCGCACTCCACACCAAGCTTGCGCCATGAAACAGGCTCGCCAAGCT
>Ga0068871_100001586_pt1 | contig 15303 bp, 16 predicted proteins | sample KBSMisM72_FD_72750 | JGI IMG/M metagenome (GOLD analysis project Ga0068871, IMG submission 72750) | Miscanthus rhizosphere microbial communities from Kellogg Biological Station, Michigan, USA - KBS Miscanthus M7-2 | ecosystem: Host-associated > Plants > Roots > Rhizosphere > Soil ... | reverse complement strand
TGAAGGCGTCATGAGTCATCTAGCGAAAGCGGTCGAGAGCATGGACGCGACGTTGCGGCGCACGAACGGCGCGAAGGCGCACCGCGAGTGGCGGGTGAACGTCGCGCGGACGACCCTGACCCTCGTGGTGCGCGTGCGCCGGGGGCGGAAGGGGGTCTCGAAATGAACGCCCCGAAGCTGCTCGAAATCCGCCGCACCAAGGAAGAGCTCCTCGACTATCTGTCCCGGTTCGACCTCGAGCTCCGGCTGGAGTCCCCCGTGCGGCACCTGGAGCCGATCGGGCGGCTCTGCACGCTGCTCCTCGACCGCCTGGTGCTCCTCACGGGCGGCACGCTCGAAACGAACGCGTTCGGGCGGCATCTGCGATCGCTCCTCGCGCGCGCCCATGCCCTGCACGCTCGACCGACCGCGCCGATCACCATCCCGCACCAGGAGGCCGCCAATGACTGAACCGAACCAGCCCGCTTCGCCACGACGGAGCACGCTCACGACCCGCACCATGCTGCAGGTCGAGTCCGCGACCCGCTGCCTCTCGTGCGAGACGCCCTTGCGCTTGACGGAGGTCTGGCCCGGGAACTGGCAATGCCATTGCCCGCGCTGCTACGACGGCACGCTCGATTCGCCCGCGGTGCAACAGGTGAGCGGATTCGGTGCAACACCGGAGGAGAGTCTTTGGGCGTGGACGGAAGCGTGGGAGCTGGCGACGGATCAAGGGTTTTTTCCGAGCGAAACGCTGCTAGAGTTGGAGAAGCAGGTCGCGGCGGAAGCTGCGCGGCAACGCGGGTGGAGGTGGTATTTCAACCCGGAGATCGAAGCCGCGACCGTTCACCCGATGCCGTGTTGGCATGGGCCTGCACAAGGGAGCTGAGTCATGGCACGAGAGGAGAAGTTCGAGGCGCGCGAAGAGGACCTCGGCGCAACCGACTGGCGCGCGTATTTCGACAGTAGCTGTCTGCGCGTGTGGCACCTCACGGGCAAAGAGCGCACGTTCCGCATCGCGAAAGTGACCCGGCTCACGAGCGAGCTCGTGAACGGGGGCAAGCGCGAGATCAAAAAGCAACCGCGCTTGGAACTCCAGGACAGCAAGGGGCAGAAGGTCCCGTTGCCGCTGCTCCTCAACAAGACGAACGCGAAGACCATCGCGCGGCTCTACGGCAACAACCCCGCCGCCTGGATCGGCAAGCTCATCACCCTTTTTCCGTCACAGACTAGCGTCGGGGGCGAGGACGTGGACTGCATCCGGGTCCGGAACGAGGTGCCGAAGCGCCCGAAGAAGGCGACCCCCGCGGACCTGCCCGCGCCGCTCTCGCCGTCCACGGCCGCGCGCGAGCCCGGCGACGATACGACCGATGCAGACACCGACGCCGAGCCTCCGCCCGGCACCCTGGAGACCGACCATGTCATCCAATGACACGACACTCCTCGACCCGGTGCGCTTCAGCCGGCTGAAGCTGTTCGGCAAGAGCGCGGCCCACTACGCGCACGGGCACGATGGCGAGACCTCCAGCATGCGCAAGGGCTCGGCCGTCCATAGCTTCCTGCTCGGCGACGCGGAGCGGGTCAAGCTCTACGCGGGCAAGCGCGACAAGCGAACCAAGGCCTACCAAGCGTTCCTGGAAGAGAATCCCGATTGCGATATCCTCTCCCCGCGCGAATTCGTGGACGTGGACGGGATGCGACAGTCCCTCGCCCGGCACCGGCGCGCGACCGAGCTCCTCGACGGCATCCGGGAAGAGCGCATCGAGTGGACCCTCGCCGGCCGCGCGTGCGCCGGTACGCCCGACGTCGTCCACGTGCGCACGGGCGGGAAGATCCTGGTCGAGCTGAAGACCGCGCAGAGCTCCGCGCCGCAACTCTTTCAGTGGCAGGCGCGAAAGCTGGCCTATCATGCCCAAGTCGCTTGGTACGCGCACGGGCTCGAAACGGCGATATCCTATACCCCGGGCCCCGTGCTCGAACAATACATCGTGGCCGTCGAGAGCTCGCCCCCGTACCCGGTCACGGTTTTCAGGCTCACCCCTCGCATGCGCACGGCGGGCGAGAAACAGTGCCGGATCTGGTTCGAGCACCTGCTCGTCTGCGAGCGCACGGGCAGCTTCCCGGGCTACGTGGAAAGCGACGTCGACTGGGATGAGGAGGAAGTGGAACTCGACTGGGATGAGGAGGCCGCGTGAACGACCGCGATCCCTTCTCGGGCTCCCTCGAATTCGATCCAGAAGCCTGGCACCGGGCAGGTTGCCCGACCCTCGAGAGCGCGTTCGTGCGCTGGCAAGCCGCCGAGCAACGCACGAACGCGGCCGAGGCGGAGTTGCGGGAGACGGCGGGGGAGCTGGCTACTGCCGAGGACGACCGCGATTCAATGACGGCTCAGCTCACGGCCGAGATGCGCGCGCACACCGAGACGCGGGAGAAGCTGGAGGCGCTTGAGAAGCATGCCACGCTTTACGACCAAGAGTGCGGCATGTGCGGTGCGGATGCCGATGACCTGATCGCCTTTGCCGATTGGCAGGACGAGCATTCGAGGTCGAATCGACTATTGGATCGCGCGGTGCTCGATGCGTTGTCGGAGATCGATCACTCACGGCTTCGAGAGTGGCTACAGGATTCAGTGAATACCATTCATGGGGTAGGCGGCGATGATCACGATCGAAAGGTCATCGCGCTCTGCCGCTCAGAGCTCGCCCGCCGCGGGGAGAATCCGTCCGCAGGTGTTAGAGCGTCTGACTGGCTGAAAGAGCTACGCGAAGAGGACGAGGGAAAGCCATGACCTACGACTGGAGCAAGGTGAGCCGGGTGACGCTAGAGGAACTGGCTAGTGCCACGCACCGATACGCGAAGGACTTCGTCGAACAGCCGGGCTGGTGCGAGGACGGGAAGACGTTTGTGCGAACGCTAGATCAATGCCGGACCCAGGCCCTCGTTCCGCGCACGCGCGCGGAGGTGGACGCGGAGATCGGCGTCACGCTGCGCCGGTACATGCTTCGCGACAATGGCGAACCGGAGGACGTCGCGCTCTGGCATCGCGTCGAGGATCTCGTCGCCGAAGAGACCACCACCGAACCCGCCCCTCGCCGCCCCAAAGACTCCCCCGTGGCGCAGCGCGAGCTCTTGAAGATGTGGGACGCAACGCATGCCGAACCCGACCCCTGCTCGTGCGAGGAGGCGCTCGGGTTGCGGGAGCGGATCGATCGCGCGCTCGCCCTCTACGACGCGTGCGGAGTTCAGTGCGACAGCATGCGGGCGATGGCGACGGCGCTCCGGGGATGACCCCGAACGATCTCCCGTTGCTCGATGCCGTGCGCTTCTACCGCGCCCACGGCTTCCGCCCCATTCCCATGCACGGCGTGCACCCGGACGGGCGCTGCCGCTGCGGGGGCATGGACTGCAACGCGGGTAAGCACGAGTTCCGGCACCTCGACGGGCAGTGGAAGGAGGGTCGCGAGTTTCAACCCGTGGACTTTACGCCCGACATGAACGTGGCCCTTGCCTTGGGCGCGTGGGGAGGATGCCCTGAGTGGCTCGTGTGCCTCGACGTGGACGGGCCCGCGGACGTGTCCACGTTCTTTGCCGGGCTCCCGCCGACGCTCACGCAGAAGTCGCCGCGCGGCATGCACCATTTTTTCCTGGTCCCGCCCTTCACGCCGCTCGGCAACTGGGTGGACGTGTTCCTCACCAAGTATAGCCGCGGCACGGGTCTCGACGTCCGCTACGCGCGCGGGAAGATCAACGCGGCCCCGAGCCGGAGCGCGTTTGGGGCCTATTGCTGGTGCAATTGGCGACCGCCCGCGGCCTTGCCTCCCGAGGCCGTTCAGCGGATCCTGTCCGAGCGTCGGCACCGCGGCTTGCCTGTCATGAGCCGCTGGGAGCGCGACGGTAAACGAGCCTGAAGGAGCCTAGCCCATGACCCCGTCCGATCTGCGCCGTAGGTATGCCGAGCTGAACAAGGAACAGGATCAGGAACTCGACCGCCTGGAGACGGAGGTGAGCGGCAAGTTCCGGTTGAAGCGCCGCGAGCTCTTCAAGGCCGCGGGGGAGGAGATCGCCATCGCGGCCGAGCTCGAGGACGCATACTACGACCTGTTCCCGCCCGCGAGTGCCTTGCCCGAGGGGGCGCCGCTGGTGGAATTCGACTCGTAATCCGTGTCTGCCAACCGCGCTTGACACTTTCGCCAGACGCGCTAATCTATGGGGTGACCGCACGCGAACTCCGCAAGATTCTCCGGGGCTTCGGGTGCGTCGAGGTCCGCCAGCGCGGGTCTCATCTCACCGTCCGATGCGGGCAGTGCCAAACGACCATCACGGTACACGCGGGTGAAGACTATGACCGCGGCCTACTGCGAAGCATCGAGCGCGATCTGGAGCCGTGTCTCGGAAAGGGCTGGTTGAAGCGATGAGGGCGAAAGCGAAATACGTGGCGCGCTTCGAACGCGGGCAGGACGGGTGGTGGGTCGTACACGTGGAGGGCGTGCAGGGCTGTCATACCCAGGGCCGCACGATCGAGCAGGGCACGGAACGCATCCGGGAAGCGCTCGGCCTCTTCATCGGGGATGCAGCGGACACGGTCGAGCTCGAGGTGAAGGTGTCGCTCCCGGGGCCCGTGCGGAAAGCCGTCGATCGGTCGCTCAGCGAACGCGAGCGCGCGGAGGAGGCGGAGGATGCAGCGGCAGCGGCCACGGAGAAGGCGGTCCATGCGATGCTCGACGCGGGCCTCTCGATGCGCGACGCGGGCCAGCTCCTAGGACTTACCCGACAGCGCGTGCATCAAGTGGCGAGCGGGCGCTAGGCCCCGAGGCTATCCGTGTTCCCGGATCCATCGGAAGCGCTCATCCCAGCGCGCCTTCTCTTGCTTGGCCTCGTACTCGGGCGTGCCCGGCATCGGCTCGGCCTCCGTCTCGCTGATGTGCGCCATGAGGAAATCGAGCGCGTAGAGGCCGGCGTCGAGGTTGTGGTCGGGGTAGCCCTTCTGAAAGTCGGTCTTCTCCTCGTTCCAAGGTGTGACGCGGGCCTCGTCCTGCCAGGGCTTGGTCTCCTCATACACGACGATCGTCGTGTTCGTGAGCATCGACCCGTAGGTCCAAATCTTGTCGCGCTTGAACTGGCTCCGCTTGCCGGCCTTCGCGGGAAGGATATTGAGCTGGTAGATGCGCTGCAGATCCGCGATGCTCTGCGCGCCGCCGCCGGAGTTGTCGCCGACCATCACGTTCACGTGAAAGCGCCCGGCGAGCATCTTGCTGTGGGCCGCCACTTGATCCGTGGTCATCCCCGCCTGCTTGTAGGCGTAGAGATGGTGGATCTTGTGCATCGTGAAGATCTTGCTGCCCGTCGGATCCGTCGCGCGCTCGGTCGTGAGCCGATAGACGTTCCACGCGTTCGGCTGGTGCTGGCCAAAGTCGACGCCCATCACGGTCCAGCCGTGCGCGGGCGCAGCCGCTTGCGGGAGCACCACGCCATTCCAGCCGCCCATCGGCAGCTCTTCCACGTTCGGACAGAACTCCCCCAAGTACTCGCGCCGGTACTCGGGCGTGCGCTCGGTCCAGCCCTGCTTGGCGTTGTCGAGCAGGACTTGGCGAAGGTACGCCTCGGCATCGGGGATGTGCGGGTTGTCGTGCACGGTCGCGCGGTGCACGTGCCCGCCCGTCTCCCCGAGACACATCGTGTGCCAGTAGGTTTTGACGTTCTTGGAGGGCGTGCCAATCGCGGCTATCCCGCGCCCGCCCCGGCGCCAGTACCGCATGAGCGATGGCTTCGCGCAGGCGTCGATCGCAAACGACAGGAGCTCGTCGCGGTAGGTCCCGCACTCCTCGAACGTGATCATGCCGGGCGTGAAGCCGCGGATCTTCTCCGCCTCGGCCAGGGTCGAGAGCCCGAGGAGCTGCACGGTACCGCCGCGTGGCGTGATGATTTGACTATCCGCGCGCCGCAGCTCGAGCTTCGCGCCGTGCTCCCGGTTCAGCCGTTCACAGATCGGCCAGAGCAGATCGCGGGCCTTGTGAATCGTCGGCGCAATCGCCAGGTTCGTGACGCCCGGGAGGGTATTGCGCGAGTGCCCGACCCCGCTCCAGGTCGTTTTGCCCCATTGCCGCCCGCCGCAGACGACGCGCAGATGCCACGGGTCGAGCTCGATGGCCTTCTGCTTCGGGGTGAGAATCGAAAGGAGATTCCCGCCCTCATTCGCCTTGCGGCGTAAGACGCGGCTCGGGTCGAGCATCGCTCTCCCTCCGGTAGCCCGCCTCGCTCAATACTTGCCGCAACACGGCGCTCGGGTTTTCGAGGTCGCTCGCGCGGAACCAGCCCGTTTCCGCAAGCGCGTCGAGGATGGGCTGCGTCGGATCGCGGAAGCTCTCCCGGAGCGAGAGCTCCTCCACCCGTTCGCTTGCGAGCAGCGTGGTAATCGCGAGCGGATTCTGGCACGGCCAGCGCTTCTCGAACCACGCCCAGAGCGGGGCCACGTTCGCGCGCTGCCCGCTCTGGCAATTGCTCCAGATCGTGTCGAACACTTTCGCGGCGTAGTTCGCGTCCCGCTGGCAGTACTCGCGCGTGAAGGTCCGGAGCCCCGGCTGGTCATCGCCCGCGGAGGCGCCGCGCTCGAGCCAGTCCCGCAGCTCGCCAATGGTGCGCCCGCACGCGTAGGCCACGAGTTCGTGGTACGGGTACTTGTCGCAGGCTTCCAGCAGCGGCATCCCGTCCTCTGGCGACAGGTCCTCAGCCATCGTCGCCCTGGCTCTCGTAGCCCACGAAATCCTGCCAAGGCGCGAGCGTGAACGTCTCGCCATGCAGGCGGAACCGAGCCCGGTCGTTGCACGAGAGGAACAGCGCCATGGGACCGGGGGCGATCTCGTTCGGTTCCCACACGTGCCTGTGTCGCGGACCGAACTCCGTCTCGCTCCAGACCGCCTGCACCCAGCGCCCGGGCCCGGTCGCCACGACCCGCTCGACCATGAGCCGGGTTTTGCTCGCGACGACGCTGCCCGCCCTCTCTTGGCGCGTGCCTCGGTGGGCGCCTGGCTGCTTGTGGACCTTCGTCACGATGCCCCAAGCGAGTTCCTCCGGGGTGAGCGGCAGTTCCTTGCCGAGGAACGCCTTGGCACCGTCCGGATCGGGGCGCGTAATGACCGTGTCCGCGAGCGGCTCCGGCATCGCGCCGGCACCGTTCGGGTAGCGAAGGGGGATGCCGTGCTCGTGCACGAGCTGCAGCTGCCCGCCCTCCCGTTCGAAGTCCGGGAACTCGTGCGCTACGCGGTTCCGCTTGTAGCTCACCAGATCGCCCGGGCGGAGCCCTGGACGGTCTTGCGCGAGCGCGGCGCGCCCGGGCCCTACCCGGAGCACCTCGCCGAAGGTGAGCGAGTCGGGGTGGCTCTTGTAGTCGGATCCGACGGCGCTCAGATGGTGCAACGGGATGTAACCGACGGTGTTCGCGCGCTGGACGATGGCCTGTTGCTCTTCGCTGAGCTCCCCGAACGTGAACTTCAGCGAGCTCGTCTCCTCGATGAGCTCCGGGCGCGGCCGGATCCATACGTAGTCGCGGACGGGTCGGAGCCTCACGCGTGCCGCTCGCGTTCCCGCCGGGCAGCGCTCGCCGCGCGGACCGCCCGATCGCGGTAGTAGATCTTCTTCTCTTCTTTGCTCATCTCGCGCACGGGCTTGGCTGCGCCGTTGTCTTTGGTCTCGCGCACGGCGGGGCGTGCCAGGGGAGCGGGCGCGCGTTTGCCCGAGAGTTTCGCGGCGCGGGTGCGGTGCTTTTCGAGCACCAGGTCCGCGGCTTTCTTGCTCGTGAGCGTGTATTCGCCGAGATCCTCATCCCAACTCGCGCGCCACTTGTCGAACGCTTCCCGGCTCAGCTCCTCGTCGCCGAGCGTCGCCAAGTCATGGCCCTTCGTGCGCTTGTCGAACGTCGCCCGGAGCTGCTTTTCCTCCGACGTTTTCGTCTCGGCTTGTTTCTGCTGCGTGCCCTGCTCTTCACGCGCTTGGAGCTGAGCCTTTAGCGCGTTGATCTCGTGCCGGAGGTCGGCGGCCGCGTTGCCGTCTTTGGCCACGTTCCAGATGTTGCGTGCGATGTTTTCGAACTTGTCCTGGAAGATGCCCTCGATCGCGGCCTTCGCGCCGCGGAAATCCTTCACGTTCACGTACGCGTGCCGGGCTTGCGCAAACGGCCCGTACTCGCGGGTGGCGGCCTGGTTGATGCGATCGTCTTTGGCTTGCTGCTCCTGGTGCTTCTTCTCGCGCTCTTCCAGCGCCTTCACCTCCGCCGTGTGCCGTTCGAGGGCCTTGGCGAGATGCTTGTGGCTCTTCACCTTGTCGAGCTTGGCGAGGCGCTCGCTCTTCTGCGCGGCGGTTTCCTTCTCCGGCTCCTTCTCGGCCTCGTCCTTTTCGGAGGCTTCGGCCTCTTCCTCGTCCTCCTCGGTCTCGGTCTCGGCTTCCGTCTTGGCCGCCGCGCGGCCGCTCATTTTCAGCGCTCGCTCTAAGTGCTCGCGGCGCTTGGCGGCTTTGGCGGCCTCGGCCGACTCATCCGGCTTGAGCGAGGGCGGGCGGGCCGCCGCTGACCGTGGCGGGTCCGGGGAGGCCACCGGGGGCGGGGCTGCCGCCTCCGATTCCGGGGCTTCCGCCGCTTCCGGGGCTTCCGAGGCTAGGGTTTCCGGGTCCATTGCTTGCTCCTGCTCCTGGGTAGATCTGACTGAGATCCGCGGTCGCGGACACGCTGGTCTTGTTCTGCAGTTGCTCCTGCTCGACGAGCACGCCGCACTCTTCCAGGAACAGCTCGAAATATTCGAGCCGGTCCGGCGGCGCCCCGAGGCTCTCGGCCGCGAGCAGCTCGAGCTGCACGCGCTCGGCGATGCGTTCGATCTTCATCCACTTGCGCGGGCTCTGGTAGAAATCGTCCGCGTTCCGCTCGGCATCCTTGGCGTGCAGCCACTTTTCGATCTGCCGCTGCAGCCACTGCATCTGCTGGCTCACGATATCGCCGAAGGAATCGGCATCGAGGTGCTGGCGGAATTGGATGAACTCCCCCAATGACGCCTTCTCCTGGTCGACCATCTGCTGGCCAAAGTCGAGCAGGCTAGAGATTGAATTCTTCTCCTCGCTCACGGGCGCGATGCGCAAGAGAAACCGATTCTCGTCGAGGTCGAGATCGTTCATGTCGATGACCGTCGACAACGACCCCTTCTCCCAGCGGCGCTTGATATCCTGGCCCTCCTTCACCATCTCGCGCAGCGCGCGCACCTTGCGGCGACCGGTTTCCACCGTGCGGGCGTGAATGAACCGCCGACTCTCGGGCGCGAAGGCCTCGGTAAAGTAGCTCGCGTTGTATTTCTCGTGCACGCCGGACGAGGCTTGCTTGCCGCCCCCGCCCTGGTGACGAGCGTCGACCATCGCGTCCTCGTCCGCCCAGCGCCCGTAGAGCTCGACCAACGCAAGCGCCGCCTCGTCGCGGGAGTCGAGATCGGTGATGCGGAGGTCGGTCTGCACCATCTCGCTCTCGATGGCCATCGTGCCTTTCGTCTTGCCACCGATCTTGTCGAGCGTCGCCTTCGGGCCCTGCACGATGCGCTGCGGGGAATTGAGCTGTTTCTGGTCGCTATCGAACGCCATCTCGTTCTGGCGCCGAAGGACCTCATACACGTAGGCCGTGAGCGGTAGGCCCCAGTCGCCCGCCTGTTGCCGCTCGAAATGCACGATGGTGCAGGGGAGCTCCTCGTACTCGTAAACCCGATCCTTGCCGAGCCGGTAGCCGTCTTTGAGCACCCAGAGCTGGCGGCCGTCGTTGCCGCGGATGCTGCAGCGGTAGCCGAAATGCACCTGGACCACCCAGCGGCTCTCCATGCGGGGCTGCCCGCCGTGCCGCATGCCGCGATTCTCCGCGAGCGTCCACATGGTCTCCGCGTTCCGTTCGATGGCTTCGCGATCGGCGGGGAACCGTAAGCACAGTTCCTCGGGCTCGTAGTAGTCGGTCCCGACGCAGCCGAGGAGCGCGCCCTGGGGCCCGCTCGTTTCGAGCGCCATGGTCAAGGTGTCGTTGATGCGGCTCTCGGTCTGTCCGAAACCGGGGAGCTCGAACACCGCCACGCTCCCGACCGTGCCCATGATGATGAGCCCCGCGTGCCGCCAGAGGTCGTGCTGGTCGTTGAACCGCCCCTGAGGCTGCTGGTACTCGGAATCGATCGCGCGGTTCAAGAGGATGGCTTGCGTTTGCGTGTGCCATTCCCCGCCGACACTCATGAATTGCGGCAAAGGGTCATCGTTGCCCCAGAGCTGCGCGTGCGCGCCCTTCACGATGCTCCGGCACTTGCGGCGGATGAGCGGCGTGTCCATGCCTTGGAACACGTTGGACGATTCGAGCGCGTAGCCGACGGGCAGAAAGCTCGTGAGCAACGACCCCTCGAAAAGCGAGCCGTATTTGACCGCCATGCCGAGGCGGGGGCGGTTGTCCGTGATGGCCGCCTGGCACTCCTTCAAGAGCACCATCGGGGCCTCGTCCTTATTGTGCGTGTGCCAAGGCTTTTTATAGGGCATGGCGGTCTCGGGGGCGCGCTCAGTCGGCGGACAACTGCCAGTCGAGAGCGAGCAAATCGGTCTGCGATGCGAGCCAGGGAACGAAATCGCCCTGCACAGTGCGCATCATGATGTAAGGCAGGAACTTGCAGACCGTGCCTTGCGGGATGCCCGTAGCTTGGGCCGTGTTCGCGTTGATCGGGATGCCGTCGGGGTATCCCTTCTGGAAGACGAGGTACATGCCCTTGCCGTTCCACCCGGCGCGAGCGACCTTGCCGCCGTGGTAACGCATCTCGCGCACGGCCCATCCAATGTCAGACCCGGTCGATGTTTTTACCGTTGCGCCCAATGCTTGGGCTTCCTGTTCGTCCATGTGTTGCTCCTTGTTGTCAGGCGTTCGTGACGCTGCTCTTGATGGCGTCGAGCCCGCGGCTCGGCGTGGTCTTCCCGATCGCGGACGGCGCCGGTGAGGCAGCGAGCGCGCCCGTCGATCGCCCCGCGCGATAGTCTTTGACGGCTTTCGCTAGCGGCCAAGCGAACGCGCGCCCCGCCATGCCGTCGCCACCGAAGAGGATATCGAGGCGGAGCTTCCTCTGCGTGGAAATGCCCTCGGGATTCTTCGCGACCTCGCTCGTGATGGCGAGCTTCAGGTTCTGATAAATGTCCGGGTGCACGGCTTCGAGCGTGCGGATCTGCGTCGGCGACGCCATGCCGCGTTTCACGTCGTCCAACACGCTCGCGGGGTTGGTGGCGCTATTGTACTTGAGCGCAAAGTCCCGAGCCGTCGCCCTCGAGAGCGGGATGCCGTTCGGGCGCACCATGGACGCGGACAGCTGCGCCGGTAGGTTGTCGTGCAGGTACTGAGCCACGACTTGCAACCGAGCCGAGATCTGCCCGAATAGCTCCGGGTGAGTCATCGGGAGCGAGCCAAAGTTTTTTCCGATGGCGTCATGCAAGGCGATCGGGTTCTGTTGGATGGTCTCGACCGCGCGCCGGCGCGCATCGAACGCGCTCTGGAGCGACGGGTACTCGCCCTGGAAGCGTGCGAGCGCCGTCGTAGCGACGGGCACTGCGCCGGTTGCAGCCTTGCCGAGACCGCCTTCGATCGACCGCAGGACAGGCCCCGCTCCGCCGCGAACGGCCCCGCGTGCCGCGCTGCCGACGGTCGCCTCCCCGGTGCGCCCGAGGGTCTCGAGCAAGCGGTTCAAGCGGAGGAGCTTGCTGCCCGCGGCGACCGCCGCGCCGAGCCCGAAGGAGTGCGCGATGGCGCCCGCGGCCATGCCCGCCCCCGAGCTCAGAATGTCGCCGAGCACCGCGCTCTTTTCCGACGCGGCCCGGTCGGCGGCCGCCTGCGCGGCTTTTCGTTCCCGTTCCGCGCCCGCTTGCTCGCGATCAAACTTGGCGCTCTCGCGGGCCAGGCCCTCTTGCTCGGCCATGCGCGCTTTCGCCCCGCGCACGTCGTCGGCGAGCTTCAGCTGATCGCGCACGTCCTTTACCGCCGTCTCCATGCGATGGATCTGCGCGTCGCTGGCGGTGCCGAACTGCTTATGGGTGTCGATGGCCTGTTCCGCGCCCTGGAGCTTTCGCTCGAGGAACTCGGGCGTGAGCCCGCGCCCCACCTCGTCCGCTTTCAGGTGGCTCCGCACCTTGCTCGGATCGAACCGCGTTTCGCCGTCGACCGTGCGCCCGAGGTCCTTTTCGACGACGTTCGAGCCCGGCACCCAGTTGTCGTGAATGGCCGAGTTCATGCGGCGCTGGTACTCGCCCGCCTGGCCCCAGAGGTCTGGACGCTCGAGGTCTTGGCGGAGGTTCTGCCGATAGGTGCCGACCTTGTCGAGCAAGGCTTGGGCCGCCTCCGGATCGGCAGCGCGCCCGCTCTGCACGAACGCCTGGATCTTGCGCTCTTGGGCCGCCAAGTCCGCGTGCAAGTCGCGGCCCGCCTGGAAATACTCGACGTTCGTGCTCGCGTGGTCGAGCGATTCGCTCGCGTCGGTCAACGTGCGGTCGAGCTCCTTCGTGAACTTCCCGAGCCCCGCGTCCTTCGGGATGCCGACGGGCTCCGCTATAGGGCCCGGCATCGTCGCCGGCTCGCCCTCACGCGGCAGCCAGGTCGGGCCCTCGGGCTTCGGCACGGGCGCGCGGATCTCCTCCCGCAGGTCGAGCGCGGCTTGGCTCGTGTCCGCGGCCCAATCGCGTTGCGCCGGGTGTGTCTTTTCTACGAGACTGTTCACGGCGCGTGGTTTTTCCGCACCGCCCACGCCCATGGCCCCGTTCAATTCGTCGAGGCTGCCCGCCATGCGTTGGCTCGCCCGATCGGTAATCTGCTGGTCGGCATTGGCGAGGAACACGTCCCGATCGGGCCCGTGCGGGAGGCCGTCGGCCACGTCCGCGCTCGAATCGAGCGCATGCCGCTCGGCTTGGCCGAGGACGCCTTCCCCCGCGGCTTCTACCCCGGTCGTCGCCGCTTCCCCAAAGAGCCGGGAACGGAGGGCGCTCGAGGTTTCCCGCGCGATCGCCGGCACGGCTCGCCCGATGATTTCGCCCCCGATGGTGTTCATGAGGATGTTCCCCACGTTCACGCTGCGGTTGCCGGCGCGGGCCTCCTCGAGCTCGTCGGCGCTGCTGGCGGACAGACCTTCCCCCACGGCACGCGCGCCCGTGAGCAGCCCCGGGGCGGCCGCCGTCGGGACGGCCATGGTCTCCCCGAGTGCGCCCGGAAGCGCCAGCTCCCCGGCACCGAGCGCGCCGGCGGCGCCTTCTGCTAGGGCTCCGCCCGCGAGCGCAGGAACGACCGTGCCCGCGGCCTGAGACAGGAAGCTCGTGACGGGCGACTCCTTCCGGAGGATCGCCGAGCGCCCTGCCACGTCCTCGGGCGAGCCGAAACCTGGCACCGCGCCCATCGTCGCCGTACGCGTGAAGGTCTCGAGGGCGCCGAGCGCTTGCTGGCCCGTGCTCCCGTATTGAGCGTGCGCCTCCCGTTCGGCTTGTCGGGCCGCGACCTCCTCGTCGCCGGCAATCTGCCAGCCCTGGTTCTGCGTCGCCGTGCCCACGTCCGCGGGCGCGACCCGGTAGAGCCGCCCCTCGGGCGACTTCATGACAACTTTGCCGTCGACCTCAGCCATGGTTCAGGGGCTCAGAAGGGCTGCCCGAAGCGGCCCGCGCCGATCGACAGCCGACGCTTGTTCTCTTCGGTATCGCGGAGCGGTTGCGCCGCCTCGTGGCGCGCTTGGAACGCGGCCTCGTTATCCTTCTCGAGCTGCGTCTTCGGGAACTCGGGCGTCTTTGGCCCGGTCTCGGGCGCATTCTCCGCCTCGAAAGGCTCGGCGTCGATGGTCGGGATGCCGGTGGTCGCCGCGGTCGCGCGCCGGTGCAGGTTCAATACCTGTTGCGAGGCGCCGGGCCAGACCATCTCCGCCGTGCTCTTGACGGCCTCGTTCGTCTCGTCGCGAATGCGCTTCATCGTGCGGAAGAAGCCCGCCGTGGTCGAGCCGAGGCTCTGGCCCGCGATTTCGAGCTCCTTCTCCGTCACGCGCGAGCCCATCGCCTTCGCGGCTTTGACCATGTACTCGGTGTAGATCTGCTGGACCTGTTCGCGGTCCATGCCTTGCCTGATACCGAGCCGAGCGAGCGTCGGCACGAACGCTTGCGGGATGGTGATGAGCTCCTTACCCGCTAGCTTCCCGCCGTTGGCTGCGGCGAGCGAGTGCAAGGCCGCCCAGTCGCCATCGATTTGAGATACCCGATCGATGGCTGCGTTCAGGGTGGGCGCCGTTTCCCCCGATCCAGTCTTCTTCTCCAGCCCATCCGCGTACGCCTTCGGGCTCACGCCGTAGGTCGCGAGTTCGCGCGTCACATCGTTGTCGAGTTTCGGTCCGGCGCCGGCCTTCGGCGGGCCAAACTTGAGGCTTTGCGTCGCCTTGCCCATCACGACGGCGTTCGTCTTGTTGTAGTCGTCGAGCGCTTGGGCCCGGAGCGTGGCCGCCGCGGCTCCCAGTTGCCGCATGCCTTCCGTCGAGCGGGCGAATCTCGCCTTCGCGTCCGCTTGATCGGCAAGCGCGTCTTTGAATTTCCCGCGCGCCATCATGATGGCCGCGTTCTTGTCGCCGAGCTGTTGCTCGAGGGACGAGACGAGCAGGCCCTTGTTGTACTTTTGGACGTCCACCCAGCGGTTGATGATCTCGTTCAGCATGTCGAGCGTGCTGTTCCGTACCTTGCCGCCCGAGAAACCCTCTGCGGCGCCGCCGGCGAGCCCGCCGAGTACGCTCAAGGCGACGAACCAGCCCGGGAAGTCCTGGTGCGGCTGGATCGGCGTCTGTTTCACGGTCGCGAGCTTCGCCGCCGCATCGTCGCGAGCCGTGGTGAGCGCGCCGATATCCCCGAGCGCTTGGTTCCGGGCGATCCAGGCCTGGAAGTATGCTTGATCGGCGGCTTGGGCCTGGTCCTGATTGTTTTGGGTGCCCGCGGTGACGGTCTGGTTGATGGCCTTGCCGCGCTGGAGCAGGGCCTCGCCGGCCACGTCCCGGATCTCCTGCGCGTTCTGCGCGTCGGGGCCCTCATTCTTGAGCTCCGCCTCCTTCGGCAGGAGCTCCGGGGCGAGCGCGCGGATCGACGCCTCGGCATGGCTCATGCCGTTGGGAGGCGGAGCGGGCTGTCCCGGCGCCGGAGCGCCCGTCGGAGCCGCGGGTGCAGCGCCTGCCTCGGGAGGTGCGGCGGGAGCGCCTGCGCTTGCCTGCGGGGCAGCGGCGGGCGGGGTGATGCCGTGCTGCGCGAGCACGTCCGCAACCGGGCTCTGCGCCGTGCTCGGGGTGTTCGGAG
>Ga0068871_100001582_pt1 | contig 15308 bp, 16 predicted proteins | sample KBSMisM72_FD_72750 | JGI IMG/M metagenome (GOLD analysis project Ga0068871, IMG submission 72750) | Miscanthus rhizosphere microbial communities from Kellogg Biological Station, Michigan, USA - KBS Miscanthus M7-2 | ecosystem: Host-associated > Plants > Roots > Rhizosphere > Soil ... | reverse complement strand
CCACTTTTTGATGCAGCCGGTGCTCCAGATGTTGGGCGATGATTTCGCCGAGCACCACCTGCTCAGTAAAATTCTTCGAACCCACCCGCAGGGTGTGACTGGACTGCGAACCGGAGCATCCCGCGAGCGTTAGCGCCGCGATTACGCACGCGACAATTTTCGTTCTACCCATCCCAATCCCCCGTCCGCCGCCAGCGCCATGAGCGCGGCCGGCACTGCCCCGGCTAAAATCTGCGCCGAATCCACGGAGGCCACTCCGCGAAAGATGAACACTCCCAGCCCGCCTCCGCCAATCGCCGCCGCGATGGTGGCGGTGCCGACGGTGGTGACGGTCGCCACTCGAATGCCCGCCAGGATCGTCGGCGCCGCCAGCGGCAGTTGTACCTGCCGCAGCATCTGGCCGCTGGTCATTCCCATGGCCACCGCCGATTCGCGCACCGCCGCGTCGACGCTGGCGATTCCCACGAACGTGTTACGCAAGATCGGCAGGAGCGCGTACATCACCAGCGCGATGATCACGGTGCGCTTGCCGATGCCGCCGATGAAGGGGATCGGAATCAGAAAGCCGAACAGCGCCAGGCTGGGGATGGTCTGCATCACACTGGCGAAGCCCAGCAGCCAGCGCTGCAGACCCGCACGGCGCGTCAGCAGGATGCCCAGCGGCACGCCGATCAGCATGGCCGCCGCCATCGCGCTCAGCACCAACACCAGATGTTCGCCCGTGAGCTGGAGCAGATTATTTACTAAATCGGCCCGCATATCAGTCCAGGCTTCCTAAGAAGGCCAGTGCTTCTTCGGTTCGCGCGTTGCGGAACTCCTGCGGGTCCGCGGCCACTTCCAGACGTCCACGCGTGAGCAGACCGATGCGCGTTCCCAGCCGCAGCGCCTCGCGCACGTCGTGTGTGACGAAAATCGAAGTCTTCTGCAGGTTGCGTCGCAAGTCCAAGAACTGGCGCTGCAGTTCGACACGTGTCACCGGATCGAGCGCGCCGAAGGGCTCGTCGAATAATAACAACGGAGGGTCCGCCGCCAGCGCTCGCGCTACGCCCACGCGCTGCCGTTGTCCACCGGAAAGCTGCCGTGGATAGCGGGCGCGATACTCCTCGGGCGGCAATCCCATCTCGCCGAGCAAGCGCACGACGCGCTGTTCGACGTCCCCCGCCGGCCATCCTTCGAGCGTCGGCACCAGCCCGACATTCCGCTCCACCGTAAAATGCGGGAACAAACCCACTTCCTGGATCACGTACCCGATGCGCCGCTTCAAACGAATGGGGTCCCATTCGCGCGTGGACTTGCCCTCCACGCGCACTTCCCCGCGGGTGGGAAACAGCATTCCATTCGTGATCTTGAGCGCGGTAGTTTTGCCCGATCCGCTGCGCCCCAGCAGCACCAAAGTTTCCCCCGCCTCCACGGTAAAGTTTACGTCCGAGAGAATTCGCCGGCCGCCAACCTCATAGGACACGTCCCGAAACTCAACCAGTGGCATGAAACCGCATTATTCCACGTTACGCCCCAAACCGTGTGCTACCTTGGCAAAAGACGTGCAATACACCGGGAGGTACGTCGTGCAGGCCACCCACAACCCCGTTTCATCCCCCGGCGAACTTCTGCAACGCTTTGCTCAGGCTCGCGCTGAATCCGACCGCCTGTTTGGCATTGTGCGCCGCGACGCTCTCTACGAACGACCCATCCCGGACCGCCACCGCATCGTGTTTTACCTGGGACATTTGGAAGCCTTCGAAGGAAATCTACTGCGCGAGACGGTAGGCGGCATGCCGTCGTTTCATCCCGCGTTCGACCGCCTGTTTGCCTTTGGTATCGATCCTGTCGGAACCGCCCTCCCCTCCGATCGACCGGAGGACTGGCCCTCAGTCGACGAAATTCAGCGCTATAACCAGAGGCTTCGGGAACAAATCGACGCACGAGCCGTGGCAGATTCGCAGCTTCTGAACGTCGCCATCGAACACCGCTTGATGCATTGCGAAACGCTAGCGTACATGCTGCACCGCCTGCCGCTGGAGCAAAAGCTATGCACAGAACCGCGACCGAAGGAAGCGGCCGCCGCACCGTTCCGCCCCACAATGATCGAAATTCCCACAGGACCCGTGACGCTAGGCCTGTCCTCCAGCAGCGCTGACTTCGGGTGGGACAACGAGTTTGAAGCTCACATCGCGGAAGTCCCCGCGTTCGCCATCGACAAATACAAGGTCTCGAACGGACAGTATCTGGAATTCATAGAAGCCGGCGGCTACGAAAATCGCGCCCTCTGGACCGATGCAGACTGGCAGTGGAAAGTCGCCCAGAACATCACCCATCCCGCGTTCTGGCGCCGCGGCGAGGACCGCTGGCTGTATCGCGGAATGTTTGAAGAGGTCGAGTTGCCCCTCGCCGGGCCCGTCTATGTGAGTCATGCCGAAGCCAGTGCATATGCGCGCTGGGCGGGGAAAGAGCTGCCCACCGAACCGCAATGGCAGCGCGCGGCGCTCGAAACCCCACCGCAAGGCAACGCTGATTTTCAATACTGGGATCCTACGCCGGTGAACGCTTTCCCTGAGTCCGGCAGCGCGTTCGGCGCGGTGGAGATGATTGGCAACGGTTGGGAGTGGACGTCGAGCGTCTTCGCGCCTTTTGCCGGCTTCGAACCTTTTCCGTTCTACCCGGGTTATTCTGCGAATTTCTTCGACGGCCAACATTTCGTAATGAAAGGCGGCTCGCCGCGTACCGCGGCCTGCATGCTGCGGCCGTCTTTCCGCAATTGGTTTCAGCCGCATTATCCGTATGTGTACGCAGGCTTTCGCTGCGTGAGCAACTGATTACAAAACTCCACTAGAGAGGAACTCCCCCATGATCGTTTCGACGGAACTCACTATCTTCGAACAAAGCTTCGCCGCCGATGTACAGGCCGGGCTCAAACGCACGGGCCAGAAGGAACTGCCCTCCAAATATTTGTACGACACGGTAGGCTCGCGCCTGTTCGATGTCATCACCGCGCTACCCGAATATGGATTGACGCGCGCCGAGGAACGCATCCTCCGAAAACACGCCGGTGAAATCGTCGAGCGCCTGCACACGCCTCTGACTGTCGCCGAGTTGGGCAGCGGCAGCGGTCAAAAGACGCGCGGGCTGCTGGAAGCGCTGTGCCATCGCGACCCTACTTCCTACTATCCGATTGAAATTTCGCCTGCGGCCCTGGCGATGTGCAAGCGGGAAGTGGGCGACATCCAAGCCATCAGCATTCTAGGACTGGAGCGCGATTACCTCGACGGCTTGGCGGAGGTGGCGGCCCAGCGGCGGCAAGGAAAACCGTTACTGGTACTTTTCCTAGGCAGCACCATTGGAAATTTCGATCCCCCCGCCGCCGCGAGTTTCCTGCACGAAGTGCGCAGCCTCCTGCGGCCAGGCGACTCCCTCCTACTGGGCACGGATCTAGAAAAGCCGGTGCCGGTTCTGCTCGACGCCTACGACGATCCCATCGGCGTCACTGCTGCTTTCAACTTAAACTTGCTGGGCCGCATTAATCGCGAGCTCGACGGGCACTTTGATTTGTCGCAGTTCGATCACGAGGCGCGTTTCAACACCACCGCACGCCGCGTGGAAATGCACCTCCGGTCGAATCGCCGCCAACGTGTCGCGATTGAAAAAGCGGATCTGTCGGTGACCTTTGAAGAAGGCGAGACGATTTGGACTGAGAGCAGCCACAAGTATTCTCCCGCCGAAGTCCTGCGCATGGCCCACGCCAGCGGCTTCCGCTGCGAAGCGCAATGGATCGATCGCGAGTGGCTCTTCGCTGAAAACTTGTGGATCGCGGAATAGTGCGCTTTACTGGGCGGACATCCCTTTGTAATTCCAGCGCAACACACGCCGGCCGTTGTTGACTTCACCCAGGTAGACGTTGCCTTTGGAGTCCGTAGCCGCGCTGTGGATGTGATAGAAGTCTCCGGCGCCGTGGCCGCCGTGTCCTCCGAAGAAGCCCACGATCTCCAGAGTCTCGCGATTCACGATATCCACTTTTTTGTTGCTGCCGTCGGGAACATAAAAGAACTTCTGCTGTGGGTCGGGCGAGAACGCCACGTCGAACGCCGTGCCTTCCGCGCCTGAAGTTTTGCGCTCGATATACATTTCCTTGACGAAGGTGCCATCCAGACGGAACACTTGAATGCGATTGTTGACGCGATCGCCGACGTACACCAAGCCGTCGTTCGAAATGCGAATGCCGTGCACCAAGTTGAATTGCGGCGAACCCATTCCTTCGTAAACCCTGGTGCGCGGAGCGGCATCGTCGGGCTTGTTCCCGTAGGCGCCCCAGTGGCGTTTGTATTCGCCTGTAAACGCGTCGTAGACCACTACCCTGCGGTTCCCGTAGCCATCCGCGACGAAGATTTCGTTGGTCTTGGGATACACCGCGATACCTGCCGGACGCCCCAGATTCTGCGTGTCGTTGCTGCCGCCGCTCTTGCCGTGACGGCCGATCTGCAGCAGAAATTTCCCGGTCTTGGAGAACTTCAGAATCTGCGCGTCTTTATCGCCGTTGCCGGTGATCCAAACATTATCTTTGGAGTCTACAAAGATCCCGTGCTCATTATCCGGCCATTCATAAGCTTTCTCGTCTTTGTTGGGCCCACCCCAGGCCTGCACCACGTTGCCTGCCTGATCGAATTCGATCACCGCCGGCGCCGGCACGCAGCAGTCGCCTTTGCCGGATTCGAGATACTTGTCGTGCTCGTCCAACGTCCGCGGACGATGAAGGATCCACACGTGATCGTGTGAATCTACGGAGGTGCCGGACACCTGCCCCAGCATCCAATTGTTCGGCAGCGGCTTGGGCCAGGAGGGATCGGGCTCGAACTTGGGCAGTTGGGCGGCCCATCCGATAGCGCCCGCTAGTACGATCGCAAGCGCGGTTCGCATATTAATCGAGAGGCTCCAGCTTCACGATCGACGCGCCGTGGTTGTTGCCGACCCAGAGCGCGGGGGTGGTTCCGCGGTCGTCCACAAACACGCGGCGGATGTTGGTCGAGCGCGGCAACAGGTATTCATCCATCTTGCCGGTTTTCGGATCCAGGCGAATCACGCGGTCGGAGGTCATCGAGCCAGTCCACACATGGCCGGTCTTGTCGATGGTGCCGTCGTAAGGAGCGCTGAACGGTGTCGGCGCCTGCCACTCCTGAAATTTTTCCGTCTTGGTGTCGAACATGCCGATGCGGTTTCCGCGATACTCGCCGAACCAGATGCGCCCCTCAGCATCCATTTGCCCGCGGCGCGGCGCGGAGTTTTTGGTGGGAGTCGGCCAGAGTGAAATGGCGCCGGTCTTCGCGTCTACGCGGCCGATGTGCTCCTGCGCGAAGTCCGTAAAATACGCATTGTTTTGCGCGTCGGGGATCACATCGTAGATGTTATGATTTTCGCCTTCCTTGGAATCCTTGAAGGGCGCGAAGGTTTCGGTCTTGCCGGTAGACAGATCGTAGCGGTGAATCACCGCGAAGCCGTTGTTCTGCGACCAGAACTTCCCATCCACGTGGCTGCTCTGCGGAGCCGCCATGTTGATCTGCGTCATGTCCTTGTTGTATTCGTCCGGCGGATGGAAGATCTGGAACTGCTCGGTCTTGCGGTCGAACTTTGCCACGCCCGCCTGATAGGTCATGCCGAACCACAGATTCCCGGCGCGATCCGTCTCCAATCCCAGTTCCCCCATTGGCCAGCCGGGCTTTTGGACGGGGATGGTGTACTCGGTGATCTTACCGGTCTTGGGGTCCATCTTGCCCACCGCCTGCTCACCAAAACTCGAATACCACACGTTGCCGTCGGCGTCCAAAATGACGTCGTGTGGCTCGATGGTACGGCGCGGCAAATCGTATTCGGTGATGATTACTTTTGTTCCGCTGCCCTTCGGCCGCGGCAGAGTTTTAAAATCGTAAGCCCACGACGGCGCCGTGCTCAAGTTGTAAGCCGCCAGAAAATCGGCCTGCCGTTGCCGCGTCTTTTGCAGTTGATCGCCACGCTCCTCCAGCATGCGGGTCGCCTTGCGCTTTTGCACGCTGTAGGAGAAGGATTGGTTCGCATAAGTCCCCATGCGCTCCATCACCTTCATGAATTCCGCGGCGTCGTGCTTGGATCGCAGGATGCGCTCAAGCGTATGGCACTGCACGCAATTCAGCAGCATGCCCTTCTGCTGGTCCGCTGCGGGAATGCTCATCATCCACTCCGCATTGGTGATCTGCGCCGCCAGGTTCTGCGCCTTATGCAGCTTCAAATCGACTGCAGCCGCGTTCGCCGGCGACACTTCGACCGCGCCCGGATCGTCCAGCTCATACCCCACGGCGCGGATGCGCAGGGAGTACTGTCCGGCTTCCAGACGGTTGCGCGGAAAACTGTAACGCCCGTTCTGATCGCTGGCCACGGTGATGGTGATGGTCCCGCCGTTCTTCTTGGCGCTCACCATCACACCTTCCATGGGGCCTTCTTCGGTGGAGCTCACCACGCCAGCCAGCGCCGCCGCGCTGGGAGTCTCGCTCCTTAGCGGCGACAGCAGCGCGGCCATTAAGACCGCGGCACCGATCAGCAACAGGGTTTTCGTGCGCATCAATTCTCCTATTTCTCAGGCGTGTCGCCAGGCGCGCCGGTGTTCGACGATCCCAGGAACAACTTCTTGCCGTCCGCGAAGGTCACGTCGCGGCCGTTGGCTTTGTTTGAGCCGTCCTTCGACTGATACCCGTCGACCAGCACTTCCATCCCGGCTGTAACCGAAGCCTTAGTCACGCCCCGGCGCAGCAGCGTGTTGGGGCTGCCGCATTCCACCATCCAGTTGGTCACTTTGCCGTCGGCTTCTTTGACGTCGATGTGGATCCAGGCATGCGGATTGATCCACTCCATCTTGGTTACGGTGCCGCGCAGCTTCACGGGCTTATTGCCGTCGAACTCCGCCGTAAACGCGTGATGCGCGAACCCCGGCAACGCCAGCGCCAACCCTATTGCTAATCCCAGAATTTTCGATCGCATAAAACACTCCTTCTATTTATTGCTGCCCTTTTCTTCCGCGCGCGCCCCCGCCAGGATCCCCACCATTCCGTAGTTCCCTTCATGGCACGCGTATTCATAAACCCGGCTGGGCGACCTCGACATGGTCACCTGTGCTTTCCACGGTTTCGCATAGGTCGCCGGATCGTCCACCGTGAACTCATACAGTATGGTATCGGGATCGGTGCGCGTGAAGCGCTCGGTCAGCCGCAGCTTCTCGCTGGTGTTGCGAAACCGCGTCTTGTCCGTGAAATTCGTTGTCTCGACGACCAGCGTATTGCCTTCCCAATGCCCGCGCGCATCACCCAACCATTGGCGCACGTTCGATGGCAGGTGCGGACGATTGTCCAAAGGTATGATGCGGATGTCGTGAATCATCTCGATCCCAATGGCCACGTATCCCGGCGATTGGAAGATCTGATAGTTGTTATTATAGGCGCTGGGCAGCATCGGCGGGCCTGCCGTGGGCCACAGGATGCAGCGTTCGGTAAGCCGCCGGCTCTCCGGACCGTCCGCGGGATGCAGCCTTGCCTGCTCGGCCAGCGCGGCGGCGCGCCGCTCGCCATCCGCCGTCAGCGCGGGGAGTTTTCCATCCGCTGGGTCGACGATCAAGGACGTCCGCAGCGTCTTGACGACTTTCGTCCCGCGATCCCACCAGGCTTCGTTATAAGCCAGGGCCACGTCGGTCGAGATATCGCTACGCCGCCGGTCTACGTTGGCGTCCGCCACTACTTTTTGCTCGTACGCCGCCGCTTCCGCTTTCGTGAAGAAGGCTTTCCCGGCGAGTTCCGCGGGCCGTTCCAGCGGCGTAATGGTCGCGTTGGTCCAGACGCCTTGCAGATCCGGTTGGCCGTCGACGGTACGCGGCGGAGTCCATACCGGCTGCCCCACCAGGGGCAGGGCGATCAACACGCAAACCAATAGCAAATTCATAAAAGCCACCTACTGCTTCTTGCGATATTGCCCGTACATCAATTCTTCCACGAACTCCACGCACTTGAATTCCATCAACTGGACGTTCTTTTCCAGGCGCCGGTAGATGGGCATACTGATCTTCCAGGGCTTGGTGAAGACATTCTTGTCCTCGATGGTGGCCTCATACAGCAGCGTGTCCCCGCCGCGGAGCGTGTAGCGCTCGACTACGTGCAACGCGTCGCTATGGAAATTGCCGGCTCGATCGAACCAGGTCTGGTCGTTTAGACCGGTCACATCCACCACCAGCGTGTCGCCTTCCCAATGCCCTACCGATTGCCCCATCCAGCTATCGATGGGAGGCGGCCCCGGGTCTTCCATATAGATGGTGCGCGCGGCATTCGCGTACTCGTAGGTGATCAGGATGAACTTCGGCGTCTGCACGATCTGGAACGGAAACGGCATATAAGTGGCGCGCGGGACTCCAGGCAGATAGCACTTTACTTCCGGGTCCAGCTTCAGGCGGTCCGCGAAATTCGCTTTCTTGGTGGCTAGCGCCTCGGGCTTGTAGGGAATCTCTTCGCCCTCGACCACGCCTTGCCCCGGAGGCATCGCGCCGATTGCCCCCAGCGGAATCATAGGACCCGCCGCGGCCGCATGACCTTGCAGATCCCAGTTGGCGGTGGTCAGAACCTGCCAAATACCGTTCAGGTTGGGTTTGCCGTCCGCAGTCCGCGGCCCCCTCGCCGCTGTACCTTGCCCCGCCGCCGGCAGCGCCAGCAGAACCGCGGTGATCATCCAGACTTTATATGGTTGCAGCAAACCAATCCTCCCGGCACGCCGTTGTGTAGCGAATTTGATCGTACATTCGGGCTATTTCGAAGTCAACCCGAAGAGGGACAGTATCCTCAATCCCCAGAAAAGCGTTGGGGATTGAGGATACTGTCCCTCTTCGCTAATGCAGGATGGATTTGGGCAGCATGGCGTGAACTCCCTTGGTGTCGTCGACGTTTTGGGTGACGTGAAAGTCAACGGCCAAGGAGCAGAGGATGTAGGCGTCGTCGCGGGAGAGGCCCCGTTCGGACATCAGGAAATCGATCATTTCGCGGGTGGCCATTTTCACCGCCTCATTCAAATCTGGATGCAGGCCCATGGTTATGTAATGCGTCGGCGTCTCGGCGCGCGGCCAGCGGATCGGCTTTCCCTTGCGCACAAAGATCTGCACTGTGCCGCGCAGCGACGTTTCAAGAGCGGTGATGGTGACCTCGCCGTCCCCCTGCAGCGCATGGCCGTCGCCGATCGAAATCAACGCGCCGGGCACGTGCACCGGCAAAAACAACGACGAACCCGCCACCAATTCCTTGTTATCCAGATTGCCCGCGTGCGCGCCCGGCGGGCCGCTCGGAACCCGCCGCATCAGAATGGGAGGCGCTACGCCAATCGATCCCCAAAAAGGCGCCACCTTCAGCGTGATGCCGTTGCCGAACTCCGCCGTCCCGGCCTTCGCGTCAATAGGAACCTTTTTGAATCGCGCGTAAGGGAACTCATCGGGAAGCGTGCCGCTGCCGGGCCGGAATCCCGTGACTCCATAAGGATGAAGATACTCGAACCCCAACATCTTCACCTCGATTACGTCCCCGGATTCCGCGCCCTCCACATAAATGGGACCCGTTAACGGATGCGCGCCCGGCCCCCGATCGGTCACGGATTTTTCGACCAGCTTTAAAGAATCCGGGATCTCGCTATCGGGAACACCGGCCAATATCAGGCGGTCGAGTCCACCGGCCACCATGGTTTCGACACGCACGGTGTCGCCGGAGGCGATCCTCAGCACCGGCTTGATGCGCGCGTCGTAGTAACCCCAATGGACGTTGGCGGGCGTGAGCTTCAAGTCATAAGTCGCCGCGCTCAGGGAAAGGGCGCCGGCCAGGAGAATGCTACTTCCCCACCAAATGCGGCAAGTCTTTTTCATTTTCCAGACAAACATAATCGATTAAATCGGTATCCAGCTGCAGAATCTGGTTCAGCTTGATGGTCCAGGGCTTGGTGTACGCCTTCAGATCGTCCACGGTGAGTTCGACTTCCAAGCGTCCGTAGTTGGGACGGCGGATGCGCTCCGTGATGGTGGCGGCATCGGTGATCGGATCGCCCCCGGTGTCGAGCCAGATCCCGTCGCGGAACCCGGTGGTCTTCACCACCAGAGTGTCGCCTTCCCACTTCGCAGTCGAGTATCCGTTCCAGGAGGGCTGTGGATCAGGAGGCAAGGCTCGCCCGTCAGTGAAAATCTGCCGGTAGCTTACGTTGTACTCACTGAGGACCAGCAGCAGTCCCGGAACTTGCACGATCTTTCTGAACAGCGGGATGGTGTGCAGCTCGACGACGCCGATCGGCAGACAGTGCGAAAGCGGATCTTCCAGCCGCAGGGCCGCCGCTCGCGTCTTCGCCAGTTCCAAGGCCCATGGGCGATAGGGCAAGTCCCCTTTCAGCCCCCAGCCGATCTTGCCGAATTCCTGGGGCACGTAAAAGTCTACGCAGCCCTCCGGCGGGCAAGGTTTGTTGTGCTCCACATCCCAGGTGCCGGTAAAGTCGGGCTTACCATCAGACGTTCGCGGCGCGGGGGCGGAGAGATTCGGCTTGCCGTCCGCGGTTCGCGGAATTCCTGCGGTGGGATAGTTCCATTGCGCCGTGAGCGGCACAGCCAGCGCCGCCACGAACATCGACAGGGCCGTCATTTTCCCATCATGTATAACATATCTCGTGTAGCATATCGGGGCGTATACTGAATCGCATGAAACTGTGGATGGGAATCCTGTGCTCCGTTTCGGTTGTTCTCGCCGCGGACGCTTCCAGCGCACGCCTGCAGGACGCCGCTAGCAAAGCGGTGGTGATGATTCAGAAGAGCCAAAAGAACTGGTACACCAAGGCCAGTTGCTATTCCTGTCATCAGCAGGTGTTGCCGGCGCTCGCTTTCAAATACGCTCGGGAGCACGGCATCGCCGTTGACGAAGCGGCGGCGCACGCCGACGCAGCTGCTGCCTTCGGTCCCTACTCCAACCTCGAACGGGCGGTGGAGTATACGCATATGATCGATCCTGGCCTTAGCGACGGCTACGGCTTAATTGCGGCGAGCGCTGCGGGAGTGCGTCCCAGCCTGGTCACCGCGGTTTACGCGCGTTTAATTGCGGCGCGGCAGGAGGCGGACGGGCATTGGGAGACGGTCGATGAAAGGCCGCCCCAATCTTATAGCCCGTTCACTGCCACTGCCATTTCTCTGCGCGCGATTCAACTCTACGGGCACCCCAGCCAGAAAGCCGATATCCAGGCACGAACGGAGCGCGCGCGAAACTGGCTGGTGTCGCACCAGCCTCGCGCCACCGAAGAGCGTGTAGACCAGGTGCTAGGAGCCCACTGGGCGGCATCTGATGCGGGCACACTGCAAAAGATGGCCGCCGGGCTGAAGGCCACGCAGCAGTCCGATGGCGGCTGGAGTTCGCTCGATGGCCGCGCCAGCGACGCTTACTCCACCGGACAAGTGCTGCTCGCGCTGCACGAAGCGGCGGGCGTGCCGGTAACCGACCAGGGTTGGCAGCGAGGGATCGATTACTTATTGAAAACTCAGGCTGCGGATGGTTCATGGCACGTCGTATCGCGCCTGCATCCGCCGGCGCCGGTGAGTCCGCCCTATTTTGAGACCGGCCACCCTTACGGCCACGATCAGTTCGTTTCGATGATGGGAGAGAGCGTCGCGGTGATGGCGTTAGCCACGGCTCTCGGCCCCGCTAAGCCCACCCAACCTTTGCTACAGGAAGCCGACCCGGCGGGCATCGAACCGTGGGCCGAAACGCTGCTCTTCGGCAGCACAGCTGATGTAAAGAAACTGCTGGACGGAGGGTTCGATGCAAACTCCACCAGCAAGGCCGGCGGACTCACCGCTCTGATGCTCGCTGCGCCGGACGCCGCGAAGATCAAGTTGTTGCTCGATCACGGTGCGAACGCCGATGCCCGCGCGAAGAACCGCTTCTCGCCCTTGTTGGTCGCCGCGCAGTATCCCGGCTCCAGCGCGGCCATGAATATGTTGCTCGATCACGGCGCGAAAGTGCGCCTGCCCAAGGGCGAGGGCGCGCCGTTGTTCAACGCGTTCCCCATCATGCTCGCCGCCTTTTCCGGCAACTCCGATATACTTGCCCGTCTGCACAAAGAAGGCGACCGCGTGGACGACAAAATGCTCTTCCTCGGCATGTTTCCCGCAACACCTCTATTGGAGCTAGCAGCCACGCAGCGGACCGCCTCCGTCCGTGCGCTGCTGGACTTGGGAGCGAAGGTGGACGAAGCCGATAACGACGGCATCACCATTATCGGCTGGGCGGCGATCGCCAACCGCGTGGATATGGCGCGTCTGCTGATCGAACGCGGCGCGGACGTGAATCACGTCGACAAGAGAGGGATGACACCGCTGCTCTACGCGGCTTCGATCGACTTTGGCGCTACCGCGATGATCGACCTGCTGCTCAAGTCGGGCGCCCGCGGCAGTGCGCGTACCAAAGAAGGGCTCACGGCGCTAGATCTGGCGCGAAAGTACAACCACACGCATCTGCTGGCGAGTCTGGCGGAGCCGCACGCGTCCCGCTAGCTTCAGCGGAACAGCGTCTTCACGTAGTCCGCGCCCAGGCCGATTTTTTCGTAATGCTCGCCGCACATCGCGATGTAATGGTGCACGTCGAAATAGCCGCAGTGCTCGCCATTCTCATCCAGCCAGATCAGCGGACCACTTACCACGAAGAACACCTTCATCGGATCCTTGTGCTCGTACGCGACTAAAGTGTGCGCTTCGCCTGGAGTCTCATAAATAAAATCACCCGCCGTCGCGGTCCAGTCATGTTCCAGGTAACCCCACTTGCCTGAGATCGTGTACGCGAAGACTTCGTGCGGATGATAGTGCCGGTTCACCAGCCCCGCGCCCTTGGCCATCAAAATGTCGCACCAGCGGTTCTGCCCCGGCGAAATCCACAGCGGCCGCGAGAACACAGTCTCATTGAAAGGTACATACAGCCGCTCGTCGTCGGTGGGCGCGTTGTGCGTATAGACCTCCGGCAGCGCTTCCTTTTGAAACACCTTCTGAATCGGCTTCAGATCTTTCCAGAATTCGGTTGCCGCTGACTCAGGCATGAGCTTCCTCCCTCCTCCAGAGACATTGTATAGAAGCGGGTATATACTTGTACGCCGAACAAGGAGGCACCACCATGGAACGCATCATCGCAACCCTGCTTCAGCAGTTCGAACAAGGAAAGCTCAACCGCCGTCAGCTCATCCAAAGCCTGACCCTGGCCGCCACCGCCGGCGCCGCCGCAACCGCTATCCCCGCAGCCGAAGGCAAGGTGCTCAACGTCACTAACATCAACCACGTTTCCTATCAAGTCAGCGATTACGCGCGGACTCGGGACTTCTACGCCGGCCTGTTCGGCATGAAAGTGTCGGAAGACGACGGCAAGCAGTGCCGCCTATCGTTTGGCAATAACATTCTGGTGGTCCGCAACCGCCAACCCGCGCCCAAGGTCGATCACATCGCCTACACTATCGCCAACTGGGATCAGGAAAAAGAAGCCATCGAAGCCGAGGTCAAGCGCCGCGGATTGAAGGTCGTGCAGGGCGATATCAAAACCAGTCTGCACATTCTTGACCCCGATGGCCTCGGCGTGCAGTTCGGCGGGTTGCGCCAGTAAAGTTTGGCGAACACCGCGGAGGAGTCGCAAGCATGACGAAATCGACGACTGCAGCGGCGATCGCGATTCTGATCGCCGCGTTGAGTGCGCCGCTCGGCGCGCAGTGGCTCAATCAACCCACCCGCGGGCTTCCGCGCACAGCGGACGGCAAAGCGATGCTCGCGGCTCCCGCGCCACACATGGCCGATGGCCATCCCGATTTCTCGGGCGTGTGGACGAAGATCTCGCCCAAGTATAAAAGCAACATCGCGGCCGATCTGAAGCCCGCGGAAATCCAGCCGTGGGCGCAGAAGTTGGTGGAGCAGCGCGCCGAGGATCTCCAAAAGGACTACATGCATGAGTTGTGTTTGCCCTTGGGCCCCGGCTATGCCACCGGCGCTGACAGCACGGGGGCGGAAATGATCAAGATCGTACAGACTCCAAGCTTGATCGTCATTCTTAACCCCGATTTGACGTATCGCCAGGTGTTCATGGACGGCCGGGCGCTGGAGAAAACTCCCAATCCGAGTTGGATGGGTTATTCGGTCGGGCACTGGGACGGCAACACGCTGGTGGTGGAGAGCTTCGGATTCAACGACAAGACCTGGCTGGATCACGATGGCCATCCGCACACCGAGGCGCTGCGCATGACCGAGCGCTACACGCGCCGCAACCTCGGCAACCTGGATGTCGAAGTGACGCTCGCCGATCCGGGGGCGTATGCCCGGCCCTGGACCATCAAGGTCCGCGCGGAGCTGGCGCCGGATACGGAGATGATCGAGTTCGTCTGCAACGAAGCCAACAAGAATCGCGAGCATTGGGTCGGCAAGGCCTCCGACGAAGCGAAAAACGCGATAAAGGTTGCGCCGGCAATTCTGGCGACCTACGCGGGCACTTATTTGGAGCAGCCGAGGTTGTGGAGCCCCACGGGCGTCCCCAGGATCGTCACCATCACAGTCTCGGGGGACACGCTGTATGGCGATATGGACGGGCGCGGCAATGCGTCTCTGCTCGCGAAATCGGAAACCGAGTTTTCGGGTCTGTACGGGCTGGAAGTGGAGTTCACTAAGAACGGTTCCGGCGCGCCAGAACAGCTCTTCGTGAAACACGTGTCGGGCAATTACCGGTTCACGCGCAAGAAATAAGCGTCAGCGGAGCGAGGTCCGCTTCCCTTTACTCTTGGCCCGGCCCCGTGCGTTCTTCTCAACGCGCAGCTTCCAGGCCGCGCGCAGAGCACCGGCCAGCACGTCTTCGTTCGCCTGAGCCAGGCGAATGTGGGTCATGCCCATGCGCCCCCAGCCACCGGCGATGGGCAGGAAGACCTCGGGCTGCTCCCGAACGAAGTCCGCCTGGATTTCGGGCGTCAACATCAAGTTGCCGTAGCCCTGCTTTTGCGATGCGAGGGTGGCGAAGATCCTGCCCGCGACGCGGAAGTCGGCCGCCCCCATATGCGAACCCTCCTCGGCGCCTTCGAGACTCAACGCAATCCGGCGAAAATCCGCGGGCGTCACTCGTTTTCCCGGGCAGGCCGGCCCCCCGTGACGAGCCGCCGCAACACCCCTGACCCCAGCCACCACAGGGCCGCGATGATGACGAGCAGCATCAGCCAGCGCAGTGCTCCGGCCAGAAAAGCGGCGTTGATTTCGGGCCACTCGAAGCGGAACTGGCGCAGCCGGTCGAAGC
>Ga0068871_100001578_pt1 | contig 15322 bp, 9 predicted proteins | sample KBSMisM72_FD_72750 | JGI IMG/M metagenome (GOLD analysis project Ga0068871, IMG submission 72750) | Miscanthus rhizosphere microbial communities from Kellogg Biological Station, Michigan, USA - KBS Miscanthus M7-2 | ecosystem: Host-associated > Plants > Roots > Rhizosphere > Soil ... | reverse complement strand
TTCGAGCGCTTTCTCGCCGCGGTTGGACAACATCCTCGCGCGAACATCCTGTACGACCCGAGTCATTTCGTCTTGCAGCAGCTCGACTATCTCACCTTCATCGATATCTATCACGAGCGCATTCGCGCCTTCCACGTGAAGGATGCCGAATACCATCCGAATGGCCGATCAGGCGTATACGGCGGCTACCAGGACTGGATCGACAGGCCGGGTCGTTTCCGTTCGCTCGGCGACGGCCAGATCGATTTCAAACGCGTGTTCAGCAAGTTCGCACAATACGATTATCCCGGCTGGGCCGTGCTCGAATGGGAATGCTGCCTGAAGCATCCGGAGGACGGCGCACGCGAAGGCGCGGCATTCATCCGCGACCACATCATTCGAGTCACCGACCGGGCGTTCGACGATTTTGCAAAGACGCAGTAGCGAGGTCAGCGTCCGCGAACGAAAAAGCCTCCATCCGGCAGTTGTTGAATTGTTCAGAGGTTACCTGCCATGAAGAAAGAACTGCGGGTTTACGTGAGCGGTCTGACGATCATGCTCGCGGGGTTGATCCATTCGCAGGACATCCCGGCTCAAGACGCAGCGGCCAACCAGAATGCTGCCAAGGAATCTGTCGCGGCAGCGAAGCCCGAGGACACCGAGCAATGGGAGCCGGTTCCAGTCAAGGTATCGCCTGGCGCAAAGGAAGGCGCAGCTCCGTCCGACGCCATTGTCCTGTTCGACGGCCAGAATCTGGATCAATGGGTAATGGCCAAGGATGGCTCGCCGGCCCGCTGGCATGTCGAAAACGGCACACTGGTCGTCGACAAGGCTTTCGGAAACATCAAGACGAAGCGTCTGTTCAAGAACTACCAGCTGCATCTCGAGTGGCGAATTCCAGCCGACATCACCGGCGAAGGTCAGGCGCGCGGCAACAGCGGGCTATACCTCGCTTCAACCGGTCCCGGCGACCAGGGATACGAAGTCCAGATTCTCGACTCCTTCGAGAACAAGACGTACGTGAACGGCCAGGCGGCCAGCGTGTACAAGCAAGCGCCTCCTCTCGTCAACGCATCCCGCAAGGCGGGCGAATGGCAAACTTACGACGTCGTATGGACCGCGCCGGTCTTCGATACCGACGGCTCGCTCAAAACGCCCGCGTTCGTTACCGTATTCCACAATAATGTGCTCGTTCAGAACCATTTCCGCTTGTCGGGCGAGACCCTCTACATCGGCAAACCGGTTTATCGAAAATACGACCGCGCGGCGATCGAGTTGCAGTCTCACCACGACCCCAGCGCGCCGATCAGCTTTCGAAACATCTGGGTCCGCGAATTGATTTAGGGCGACGGCTGCTCGTCGCCGCAGTATCGATGAGCCGCCATTCTGGCAAATGCCGCGAGTCGGTGATGGACGCTATGAAAATATTTTGTGCATGCGAATCCCTGAATGCGATTCGGCGTTTTTCCAGATTCGCCGTCATCGCGGTGGCTATGCTCGTCCTGTTTCGTCCATTGCCGGCGCCAGCTGCCGAGCAGGCGTCTTCGTCAAACGTCTCGCTGCCCATCGTGGATGTACAACTGGGGAGCCCGACCTACTACGACTACGGTGGTGACTCCTGGGATCCCGCGTGGGCGCAAGACAATGCGCTTTATGCCGCAGTCAACGATGGCGCCGGCTTCGGCACCCTGAAGCGGAATATCGGTTTCAACAAGATAACCGGGGAAGATCCTCTGGCTCTGACCGGACAACTGCAAAACGTCATGGAGGAGTATGGCGAGATGAATGCGCCAATCGCCACCGATGGCCGCAACTGGAAAAGCGGGGGGAGCATTTCCATCGATGGGGTGCTGTACATGTCGATCGGAATGGACCGGTATGTCGATGACGGCTACGGGGGGAGGCAGACCCGGGTCAATGCCAGCATCATCAAATCAGACGACCATGGTCTCCACTGGGCGCGGCCGATGAAGCAGAATCTCGACAGTCCGATGTTTCCGGGCATGCGCTTTGCGACGCCTTTTTTCATCCATTTCGGCAAGGAGTATGCGGCGGCGACGGTCGACAACGCGGATCGCTATGTCTATGCGACTTCCAATAATGGATTTTGGGACAATGGGGACAATTACATTATAGGGCGCGTCCCGAAGTCGAAGATCAACGCCCTGAATGCGTCCGACTGGTCGTTCTACCGGGGCGGCGATGGCATGCGGGATTCGAGTTGGACCAGGGATTCGAGCAAAGCCACCCTCATCATCGATGCGCCCGGACGCTGCGGTGAAACCGGGGTTACCTATCTGCCGGCGCTGAAAAGGTATGTCATGACAGCCTGGTACTATCCAGTCGGCACCGGTCACGCCGGGAAAATCGAGTCGACCGAGTTCGAATTCTACGAATCGCCCAAGCCTTGGGGGCCGTGGAAACGGGTCAAGAAGGTCCACATCGAGCCCCAGGGGTGGTATATCCCAAGGGTGCTGTCCAAATTCCAATCGCGTGCAGGACAGGACTTGCAGGCCTTCATTGCCGTTGCCGGAGACTGGAGAAACCCCGCCTACTATCGCTACACGATGGTGCCGGTCAAGTTTGTAACTGACATGCCGGACACGCCAACAAAAGCATATCCTCCGGCCCACTAGCCGTCTCGAGGATTTCAAAAAATATCGACCGCCAGTGTGCTGAGCACCTCGACACGGCGGCAAATAGCAGCGTGTGGCCCCACTCGACTAGTGCAAGTACCGCTTCAGAAAGTCTTCGCTCAACCGCCACGCGGACTCTGCGGCGCCGGCATCATACGTCTTGCCCTGGTTGAACAACGGCTGGGCAAAAGCGTGCGTCTCGCCCGGATAGATGTGGATTTCAGCCTTGGCGCCCGCCGCGTCCGCTGCCTTGGAAAAGGCAGCGGCGTTATCCGCGGCAGATCCATCCTTCGAGCCAACCACCAGCAACGCCGGGCCGGAAAGGGTTGCCAGCCTGGCTGTTTCATTCACCGTCTCGCCGTACCAGATCAAGGTCGCGCCAATTGACTTGTCGCGCAATGCCGCGGCGAAAGCAAATTTGGCACCCATGCTGAATCCCATGATGGCGATCTTCCGCGGACGATCGGCCAACAACTTGATCGCCGCGTCCACTTCTTCTGCTGCCACGCCCGCATCCACGGCCTTCATCAGCGCCCCGGCATCATCGTGCGTCGCGGCATGGTGGCCGTCGTAGAGATCGACCGCAACAACGCGATAGCCATCCTTGGCCAGTCTTTCGACAGCTTGCGAATAGAATGGCGTAACACCAAACCAGTCATGCACCAGGACAACTCCCACGCCGGCGTCGCGGGGGCCGTCGACGTAAGCGGAAAATTTGTGTGCGGAAGCAGTTTGCAGCGTTTCGATCGCCGTGTTGCCAAAACCAGGCACAGCGGCCAACAACATCAAGACAGCGAACGATCGTTGCACCAGCGACTTCATCAATATCTCCCGAGACAATGCATGCGAACCCTCGTGCGACTGAGGGCAAGGCGGCACTTCGAATAACGAGGGTGTCGAAATTACGCCGCCGGGCAACCGAACGGAGAACGTCGACGCCACACTGGACCGGCCTTATGTCCATTTCATTTCGGCAGAAAAGCCGCGGCCGCTCGCAAGTGCGAAGCGCGTGGCTGGATCGGCCTATGCTGCGACGTCGACCCGCGATCCGTTGACACCGTAGAAGCCGATGTACAGGTAGCACAGCAGCGGCAATACGAACGCGTTCTGGATGCCGATGCGATCGGCGAGCACGCCCTGCAGCAGCGGGATCACCGCGCCGCCGACGATCGCCATGATCAGCAAGCTGGACGCCTTGCCGGTGAGCGGGCCGAGTCGATCGATGCCGAGCGTGAAGATCGTCGGAAACATGATCGAGTTGAACAAGCCGATCGCGACGACGCTCCATACGGCAATCTGGCCGTGGCTCAGCATCGTGGTCAGCAGCAACAGCACGTCCACTGCCGCCGCCGTTGCGAGCAGCTTGCGCGGCGAGATTTTCTGCATCAAAGCGGCACCGATGAAGCGCCCGACCATCGCACCGCCCCAGTAGAACGCGACGTAGTTCGCCGCCTGCGCCTGGGCCATGTTGCCGATGTCGGCCTGGGCGATGTAGTTGATCAGAAAACTGCCGATGGCAACTTCGGCGCCGACATAGACGAAGATCGCGAGCGTGCCCAAACGCAGGTTGCGATGGCGCAAGGCGTCGACAAAGCGATGGCTGCGTGCTTCTTCCGCAGTGGTATCGTCGACGATCACCGGCAAGCGCGCGATGTAGAACAGCAGCGCGAGTGCAGCCAGCGTGATGGCCAGACCCAGATACGGACCCTGCACGAGCTGCGCCTGCTGCAGGTTATAGGAGAGGCGTTCGGCCTCGGGCAACTGGACGATTTGCGCTGCACCGAGCACGACCCCGGACAGGATCAGCACACCACCGAATTTTGGTGCGAGCGTCGTGCCCAATGAATTGAACGCCTGCACCAGATTCAATCGCATCGATGCGCTGGAGGCCGGGCCGAGCAGGCTTACGTAGGGATTTGCAGCGACCTGCAGCAGCGTGATGCCGGTCGCGAGGATGAACAGCGCGCCAAGAAACAGCGCGTACGACGGCAGACTCGCGGCGGGATAGAACAGCAGTGCACCGCCGGCAGCGATCACGAGGCCGAGCACGATGCTGTGCTTGTAGCCGAGCCGCGAGACCAGTTTGCCGCACGGCAACGACATCACGAAATAGGCGCCGAAGAACGTGAACTGCACCAGCATGCTCTGTGCGTAGTTCAACGAGAACAGCGATTTGAGATGCGGGATCAGCACATCGTTGAGACTGGTCAGGAAGCCCCACATGAAGAACACGAACGTGACGATGCCGAGCGCGAACCAGTTTGCTTGCGCGCCGGACCTGACGGCGCCTCGATCGGGGGCAGCGCGGTGAATGGTTACCATGTCGCTTGATCCTTATCTCGGTATCGGGGGCCGCAGACGAGCGTTGAAATTTTCCTGGCGTCGGTCGTCCACCGGCGCGAGCTCAAGTTGCACGCAAGACCAGGTGGCTCGGCAGCGTTTCAGATTTGACCCGATCGCCGCGAACCAATGCGAGCGCCTTTCGCGCAAGCAGAATGCCGCCGTCATGCCAGTTCTGGTGAACCGACGACAACGGGGGGATAAACGCCGCGCCCAGGGGCGTGTCGTCGTAGCCGACGACCGACACATCTTCGGGAACTCGGTAACCCTGTTCGATCAGCGCGCGGATAGCGCCCATTGCGAGCAGATCGTTGCAGGCGAAAATTGCATCGAAGCGTGTCTTTGCCCGGATAAGCGACCGCACCGCATCGATACCGGACTCGGTAGTGAAGGGCTTGTGGTCGACAACGACCGGCGTGACGCCGCGCGCCTTCAGAAACTCGGCGAAACCGGCGTGGCGATCGGCCATCTCCTGATGATCCGTGTTGCCGAGGAAAACCGGGTGGCGGCGGCCGAGCGAAACGAAACGTTCGGCCACGCTCATGCCGCCAAGTCGATTGTCGCTGCCAACGACGATGTGCTGATCGCCCCGGCCTGGCGCTCCCCATACGACCATCGGAAGACGCAGGCGGTCAAACATATGCACGGCCTGCTGCTTGGCGCCCTGACCGAGCAGGATCATCGCATCGGCCGCCTGGACGGCTGGCGCGAATGCTCCTTGGCGAGTCGTCAGCAGCACGCTGTAGTTGACCGTCGCGAGCTCCTGCGCGATGCCACCGAGCAATTCGAGTGGATACGGATCCGACATCGGCCGGTTCAGGCTCGGCGTCATTTCAACGATAACGGCAATCGTGTGGCTTTGGCGCATCCGCAGATTGCGTGCGCTGACGTTGAGCCGATAACCATGCTCGGCGGCAAGCGCCCGCACTTTCTCGCGCGTTTTCGCATGGACGATGCCGTTCTCCCGCAAAGCGCGCGAGACGGTGATCTTGGATACGCCGGCCAGTTCGGCCAAGTCGGCCATGGTCACGGATCCCGCAGCGGAGGCAACGAATTTTTTTCGACGTCTGGAATTGCTCATGTGCTGGTTCCGCTGAAAACGCCCGGCCTGACAGCCAACGTAGGGATTAGTTGATCAGTGTGGCGCGTTACCTGTCTGGACGTCCAATTCAGAGACGATCAATGTTTCGCTGGAGCGGGTTTGTCCACCCGATTCATTGTGCGTCCGCAGCATATGTTATCGGTATCTTGATATCGATACCATTTCGATGCTAACTTGATGTTAACAATTGTCAAGGGCAGATCGAAGCCGGGTATCCACCCGGACCGATCGCACCCGTGGCGGGAGGAGTTCGATGCGGGAAGGTCGATCATCGGCGTTCGCGTGCGGTCGCGCGGTTGGTATCGCACACCGAGCCAATCCTTGCCGGCTCGCATGAGCGCCAATTCTCCCCAGGAGTCGATGACGTTCGCTCGACGCGCTTCAACTGCGGGCGCAAACGTGAATGCAAAGCGCTCCGATTCGCCATCAACGCCGGTCGACCCCTGGTGCCTTACCCAATCGAATTGGCAGGCTGACGTCGCAGCGCGCGATGAAACCCTGTTCGCCCTGGCCAATGGGGCACTCGGTGTGCGCGGCGGACTCGAGGAATCGGCTAGTCCGACGCAAGGCACCTTCATCGCCGGCGTGTGGGAGCGCGCGCCGATTCACCATCACGAACGCCATTTCGGCTTCGCTCGCACAACCGATACGCGGGTACCGGTTGCCGATGCGACCGCGATCCGCATTCGCCTGGGGAGTGTGCGCGTCGATCCCGCCGAGGGCGAATGCCTTGCGTTTGAACGCACGCTCGACTTTCGCCTGGGCAGGCTTTCGCGTTCGCTCGTATGGCGCACGCCGAACGGCGCGACGTTCGAAGTCAAGGCACAGCGCATCGTGTCGCTCGCGCATCCCGGGCTGGTGTGCATTCGCTGGATGCTGAGTTCGCCGGACTATGCCGGTCCGGTCGCGCTCGATTCATGCATCTACGGCGACCGCACCGCCGCCGCGCAGGGCGACGATCCGCGCTTCGGCGCCGGTAGCGGCCTGGTCATGCACACGACCCATGGCGGCGCAGATGCGAACGGCGCGTGGCTCGTCCAGCGCACGCTGGCAAGCGGTATCGGTGTCGTGAGTGCGCAGCGCCATCGCGTCACGGCGGCCGCTTACGCCGGAGCAAGTTCAGACGCCAATAGCGCGCATCAAATCTTCACCGCAAGGCTGGAGCGGGGCGCCAGCGTCACCATCGAAAAATACGTCGCATACGCGTGGACGCGCCCGCAGGGCGGCGAAACAGATGCGCAGTTGCATGCACATGCCCAGGCCACGCTCGATGCCGCGATTGCCAGCGGCTTCGATGCGCTGGCCGACGCGCAAGCCCGCGTCTACGCGAAATTCTGGAATGGCGCAGACCTCAACGTCGATGCCGTCGATGGCGGGCGCCTCGACGAACAGGCGCTGCGCTTCAACCTGTTTCATCTGTTCCAGTCGGCCGGACGCGACGGCAACGGCGGCATCGCCGCCAAAGGCCTGACTGGCGAAGGCTATGAAGGCCATGTGTTCTGGGATTCGGAGACCTTTGTATTGCCCGTGTTCGCCTTCACTGCGCCCGATTTGATGAAACCGACCCTGGTCTGGCGTTTTCACAGCCTTGATCGCGCTCGCGCGCACGCGCGCGAAATGAACCACGGCCGCGGCGCACTGTACCCGTGGCGAACGATCGGCGGTGACGAGTGCTCCGCTCATTACCCCAGCGGATCGGCGCAGTACCACATCAACGCAGCGGTTGCGTTTGCGATCAAACTCTATGTCGAGGCGAGCGACGATCAGGCCTTCCTCAGCGAGGGTGGCGCGGAGATATTGATCGAAACCGCGCGCATCTGGTTGCAACTGGGGCACTTCAATGCACGCCGCGGCGGTGCGTTCTGCATCGACGGCGTTACCGGGCCCGACGAATACACGGCGCTCATCGACAACAACTACTACACCAATCGAATGGCGCAGGAACATTTGCGCTACGCAGTCGAGGTCACGCGCGAACTTGCGGCAAAATCACCCAAATACTTCGACTCGCTGGCGCAGAGACTCGATCTGTCCGGCAACGAAATCGCCGACTGGTCGCGCGCGGCGGACGCGATGTACCTGCCCTACGATGAGCGCCTGCGCATCGTCGCCCAGGACGATACCTTCCTCGACAAGCTGCGGTGGGATTTTGCCGGCACGCCGGCGGAAAAATATCCCCTGCTGATGCATCACCACCCGCTGACGCTGTATCGACACCAGGTATGCAAGCAGGCCGATGCCGTGCTCGCACTCGTGCTGGCCGGGGACAATGTCGACCGCGCCGCCAAACGCCGCAGCTTCGACTACTACGAAGCGATCACCGTCCACGACTCGACCTTGTCGGCCTCGACTTTCGCGATTCTTGCCGCGGAGGTCGGCTACGCGGAGAAGGCTCAGCGCTATTTCTTCGAGACTCTGCGGGTCGATCTCGACGATCTGCACGCCAATACCGGTCACGGCGCGCACATGGCCGCGATGGCCGGAAGCTGGCTCGCGCTCGCGTGGGGATTCGGCGGTCTGCGCGTGGCCAATGGCCGCATCGAATTCGATCCGATGCTGCCGCCGCAATGGCGCGGTTATCGTTTTGGCATCGTCTGGAAGGGCCGGCGCCTCAGCGTGGCGGTCGATGCCAAGACCGCGCACTACACACTGACTGAGGGTGCGCCGCTGGAGATTGCCCATGCGCGCCAACCACTGACATTGAGCGCGGGCACGACGCATTCGCGGGCGTTGAAGACTCACACCGATGCGCCGGTCGCCGCTGCGCCGCAACCAGGGCGCGTTCAATTTCCATACCCATTCGAGGCGCTGATCTTCGACCTCGATGGCGTGCTTGCCGATACGGCGCACCTGCATCTGGCTGCCTGGAAGCGCCTTGCGGGCGAGCTGGGACTGCCCTGGAACGACGCAGTCGGCGAGAAGCTGAAAGGCGTCGACCGCGCCGCGTCGCTCGAAATCGTTCTCGGCGAAGCTGCCAGCAAGTATACAAATGAACAAAAGCAAGAATTTGCCGACCGCAAGAATGGCTACTATCGCGCCGCGATTGCGACATTCTCGGCAAAAGACCTCTTGCCGGGTGCGCATGCCGCACTGCTCGCTGCGCGCGCCGCCGGGCTCAAGGTCGCGCTGGCGTCAGCCAGCCGCAGCGCAAGGGAGCTCGTCGAGCGCATGGGCATCGAAAAATTGTTCGATCTCGTCGTCGACTCGGCGACGATTTCGCGCGCCAAGCCCGATCCGGAAATTTTCCAGCGCGCCGCCGCCGCGCTGGGCGTCGATCCTGCCGCGTGCCTGGGCATCGAAGACGCGCAAGCAGGAATTGCGGCGATCAAGTCTGCCGGCATGGCCGCCCTGGGCATCGGCGATGCGCAAGTACTCAAGGAAGCCGATGCTGTACTGCCCGATCTGTCGTCGTTCGAACTGGAGAAGTTTTGCAGCACCCACCTGACATGAACCTGACCGCCGCAGGCTTGCCTCACATCGAATGGCAAGCAAGCGGCAATTAGAACAATCCGTATCGATACACCATCCTGAGGAGGGAGAACATGAAACGTCCCAATCTGATTAGACTGGCTCTGACAAGCGCGATCCTTGCGGCGCTCCCACAGGTCGTCTGGGCGGATGCCGACCCTGCCGGCCAGGCGCCTCCGCCAACACCTGCCGGCAACGAGGCAAAGGCCGCCGCCAACAAGGACACGCAATCTCTGGAAGGCATCGTCGTGACGGGCACGGCCACGTCGGTGAGGAAACTCGACGCGAGCTACTCGATCACCGCTGCCGACCTCGAACAGATCAAGCTGGCCAACCCGAAGAGCACTGCCGACATCCTCAAGATATCGCCGGGAATCTGGCCGGAATCGTCCGGCGGTCAAACCGGTGCGAACATCGAAATCGCCGGCTTCCCCGGTGGCGGCGACGCGCCGTTCTTCACGAACATGGTCCAGGGATCGCCTCTGTACGGCATGTCGTCGCTGTCGTTCATGGATTCCAGTTCGCTGCTGCGTCTGGACGACACCATCGATCGTGTCGAAATCGTGCAGACCGGTCCGGGCGTGCTGTACGGCGCCGGCCAGATGGGTGCAACGGCAAACTTCATCCTCCGGCAGGGCTCAGCCGAGCCGCATGGCGACATCGGGGTCACTTACGGCGACGAGGGATTGGTCCGCCTCGACGGCTTCTATGGGTTCAAGATCGCCGACGGCTGGTACGGCAGCATCGGCGGCTTCTGGCGCGAATCCGACGGCGTGCGCGACCCGCAGTTCAAGGCGGATTCCGGCGGGCAGTTTACCGCCACGTTGACCCACGATTTGGACAACGGCTCGTTCATGCTCTGGGCACGCAGGCTGGATGACAAGAACCAGTTCATCGTGCCGACGCCGTTTATCGAAGATGACAACGGCGATTTCTCCAAGTATCCGGGCTTCAACGGGCTCACCGACAGCTACGGCAGCCGCGCGATCCAGCACGTGACCATCGTCAATCCGGCCGGCGGCACCGAGGGGGCCGATCTTGCCAACGGCCGCGGCGGCAGTCTGAACTTCTTCGGCGGCAACTACGACGCCGAATTCAACGGCTGGACGGTATCGGACAGATTCCTCTACGACAACGGTGATCTCAATACGAACGCGCTGTTCTCGGGGCCGAATCCGAAGCCGCTCGGGTACTTCCTGTACGGCTGCAACTGGTCCGGCGGCCAGGCCTCGGGCTTTTGCAACAGCAGCAACCAGCCGATCGACGGCAACTGGTTGGGTAACCAAAATGGCATCAATCAACCGGTGGGTTCGATCAACTATAGCGGCGGGGGCAGTCTTGACCAGAGCGTGATCCAGCAGGGCTGGTGGTTCATCCAGAAGCACCTGAAAAACCTCAACAACGACTTCCGCCTGAGCAAGGAAATCTTCGACGGCAATACCCTGACCGCCGGCCTGTACCTGGCGCACTACACCGACGAGGACAACTGGTCGCTCGGCAACCCGATGCTGATGACGAACACGCCGAACGCCACGCCGATCACGCTGAGCTACGTCGACGGCGGCGTCACGAAATTCATCACGAATCCGCAGGGCATCCTGAGCTACGGGCAGGGCTTCAACATCCTCGAACACGGCACCGCCGACAACAAGGCGCTCTACCTGTCCGATTCGTGGCGGTGGGGTAACTGGCTGTTCGATGTCGGCGGCCGCATCGAGAACACCAACGTCGATCAGTACACCTGCAACCAGACGAATGTCGATCTCGACAACAACCCGAACACGTTGTGGGACAACACCGCGCAGATCTGCGACGGCACGTACACGAAGCTGAACTACGACAAGACGCATCCGTCGTTCACCCTCGGCGCGAACTACGACATCGCCGACAACATGTCCGCGTACATCCGTGGGTCGACCGGCGGCCACTTCAACGATTTCGACAACGGCATCCGCGGCACGGGCGGCAATTTCTCGCCGATGCAGAAAGTCCACAACTTCGAGTACGGTTGGAAGTGGCAGACCGAGTGGGCCTTCATCGACGTGTCGGCCTATCACCGCCAGTTCACCGGCCTGCAGAACTCCCGAACAAGCTCAGTTGGCGTACCGCTGGACTGCAATGGCGATCCAACGTCGGAAAGCGGCTTGGCGCAATGCAACTATATTTATGGCGCGGACACCAAGGGCGTCAATTTCCATGGCCTGTTCACGTGGACCAACTTCAAGCTCGATACGCTGATCGCCTATCAGGACGGCCACTACTCGCATGCAGCAACTGCAATTCCCTATACCGACGTCAATGGCAACACGCTGTTCGCCGATTACAACGGCCAGCCGCTGCAGCGCCAGCCGAAGCTGCGCTGGTACGTGACGCCGAGCTACAACTTCGTCTTCGACTGGGGCAACATCCTGCCGTACGTCACGTACACGCACGTTGGCCAGCGCTACGAAGACGCAACCGGCCTGGCGCCGCTGGGGGTCTACGACATGTGGGACTTCGGCGTCGTCTCCAACTACGGCCCGCACTGGCAGTTCCGCGTACAGGGTACCAATCTGTCCAACCAGATTGGCCTGACCGAAGGCAATGCGCGTGTGGCAGGCGTGCCGACCGGACCGGGCGGCATCTTGCTGGCGCGTTCGATCGAAGGCCGCGAAATCAATTTCCAGATCAGGTACAACTTCTAAATCAGTTCATCGTTCGTCTCCACGGCGAGCGGTCCGGGTCGTTTCCAACGGCGATCCGGACCGCATTTTTTTCAGCCCTCAAGCAGCGGCAAACGGCCTGTGTCGAGTCCTTCAACGCAAAAACATTCGACCGCATCGGCGTTGCCGGCTTTCGCCCGCGATTCCCAGGCGCGCGTGGATGCAGCGGCGCTGCCAGCCACGGACCGGTCGCAACAACGACATCGCCAGTTCATGCGCCTTCGACCGACGGGCGGACTCGCACACGTCAATTGCCGCGCCTTTATTGGAGCAATGCTCTGCCTTCCTGTGACTGTTTTTTGCCACGCGGTTGAACCCGCGCGCTTTGCCCCGCTGGATGAGGGCTCGCCGATCGTGTGGTCCGTTGCGCCGCTGAACAAGGGCGACGTGATCGAAGTCCATGCCTTCAAGGCACGCCCGGGAACGGTCGTGGTATTGGCCATTTGCGGTGAAGCGTGCGAAAACCCGCGCGTCGTCAAGGTCATTGCCGCCTTTCGTCAGACAATCAACACGGTGACGGAAAAGTACACGCTGGACGAGGGTGGCCATCTGGCATTCTGGACCACGCGGGGACCGCGCCTGGATTTCAATGCCGGCGGATCGAAGGCGATATCGGACGACAGCAAGAACCAGGTTTCAGGCGTGATCCATTCCGCCTTCTCCGGGATATACACCGACGGCGACACGATGCACATAATAAAATTCGAACGCAGCGCCGATAATGTCAAAGTCCGATTTGACGGCGGCTCTTATGTCACGCTGACCCGAATCACTGCTACACCGTAGTGGCAGGCGTTCGCCTCCTGACAAGACAAGGGTTTCAACGGAGTCTCGAAGAACATGAACCGATTGCGCATGATCGCCGCCCTGATCCTGATCTATGTCGTGTTCGCGATCCTGCTCAACAGCGTCGGCACGGTGATCCTGCAATCGATCGCGACGTTCGGCATCGACAAACCGGAAGCCAGTTCGCTCGAACGCTACAAGGACCTGACGATCGCCTTCGTCTCGTTCCTCGTCGCCTCATTCCTACCGATGCTCGGTTACCGGCGCTCGATGATGCTCGCGCTGGTCATCGTGGGCGGCGCCTGCACCATGATGCCGCTCTATCCGTCGTTCCTCACCACGAAGCTTTTGTTCGCCTGCATAGGCGTCTCGTTCGTGCTGACCAAGGTCTCGGTATATTCATCGATCGGCCTGCTGACTGCGGACAAGACGGCACACTCGCGCCTGACCAATACGATCGAAGGTCTGTTCATGGTCGGCGTGCTCGCCGGCAATTGGCTGTTCAGTGCTTATGTCGATTCCGCCCACCCCGGCAACCCGGCCTGGATGAACGTCTACTGGGTGATCACCGCCATGTGCGCGGCCGTGTTCGTGCTGCTCGCGACCAGCCAGCTCGACGAGAGCGCGGCGCATGCGGAAGGTCACAACAATTCATTCGCCGATTCGCTGATGGAAATGTCGCGCCTGTTCATTCGCCCGCTGGTGTACGTGTTCCTTGCCTCGGCATTTCTCTACGTGCTGATCGAACAGAGCTTCAGCACATGGCTACCGACTTTCAACAACGAAATCCTCAAACTGCCGAACGCAATGAGCATCCAGTTCGCCAGCATCCTCGCCGGCATGACGGCGCTCGGCCGCATCGGCGCGGGACTCGTGCTCAAGCGCATATCCTGGTATTCGTTGCTGAACGTGTGCGTGGTCGCGATGGGCGTGCTCGTCGTCGTCGTGCTGCCGCTGGCACGGGGCGTAATCGCCCGGCCCGACATCGGTTGGCTCAACGCGCCGGTCGCGGCCTACCTGATTCCGCTGATCGGCTTGTTGATGGCGCCGATCTACCCGGTGATCAACTCGGTCGCATTGAGCTCGCTGCCCAAGCACATGCACGCAGCAATGACTGGCCTGATCGTGGTGTTCTCCGCTCTCGGCGGCACGCTCGGCTCGTACGTCACTGCCCGCGTGTTCGCCAGTTTCGACGGCATCCATGCCTTCTACTTTTCGCTGGTGCCGATGAGCCTGCTGCTGCTGACCCTGTTCCTGTTCAAGCGCGAGACTGATCGCGGCACCACCGACAGTGCGCCGGCCGTGATCAAGCTCGTGGCTAAATAGTCCCCCCGTTCATTCCGGCTTTCCTATCCAACGGTGACTCGGATCAGCTCCCCCATATCAAACGAGTTCTTCGATGGAGCATCTATGAAAATCCGCTACATGTGCCTTGCGTGCATCTTTTTCGCCTCGACATCGGCGTTTGCCGACACCGATCCGAGCTTCCTGCTCACGGGCACGTCGAAGAACTTCGATGCCTACTTCCCGAGTTATCTCGCCAACGGCTATTTCTCCACGATGACCTCGGTGCGCGGTACAGAGGGCAACATGGCCTATATGGTCGCCTTCATGGATTACGCGAAAGACGATATCTCGCGTCCCGCCGCGATTCCCGGCTGGAGCGAAATCGACTACAACCCCGGTGGCGGCTGGCTGAACTCGACCCGCGTGGCCCCGCACATCTTCGCCGACTACGCGCAAACGTTGAACATGCGCGACGCCACGCTCACGACGAGTTACCGCTTCGTCTACGCGAACAAGTCCACCGACGTGAAAGTCACGACGTTCGTCAGCCAGGCAGCGAACCACCTGGCCGCGACGCAGCTGTCGATTACACCGCAGTTCGACGGCTCCGTGCAGCTTACCTTTCCGATCCGCCTGTGGTCCGAGCATGCACCACGCTTCCCGATTGCCAAGCTGAGCGGCGACGAGATGATCGCCGCAGTGATCGCGAGCGGGCAAACACTCGACAACAAGCCGATACCGATGTCCGACCGCGACGCGGTGTGGTATCACGGCGTGACGCGTGTTTCCGCTGCCGACGGCGACGCCAAGGACCTGACCGTCTGGCTCGACGGTCGGGCCGAGCAAGGTCTGTCGATGGCCGAGGCCGCGACGATTTCCCTGCCTCCGGGACTCGTCGTCGAAGCCGTGAAGCTCGAGAAAGGTCCGTACAAACTGTCGCTGAATCTCACCGCCAAACTGGAAAAAGGAAAGACCTATACATTTACCAAGTACGTCGCGATAGCGCGGCAGAATTGGGGCGG
>Ga0068871_100001575_pt1 | contig 15332 bp, 17 predicted proteins | sample KBSMisM72_FD_72750 | JGI IMG/M metagenome (GOLD analysis project Ga0068871, IMG submission 72750) | Miscanthus rhizosphere microbial communities from Kellogg Biological Station, Michigan, USA - KBS Miscanthus M7-2 | ecosystem: Host-associated > Plants > Roots > Rhizosphere > Soil ... | reverse complement strand
CATAGGAGTCTTGTTATGAAATTTTTTCTTGATACCGCCAATCTCAATGAGATTCGCGAAGGAGCAGCGCTGGGCCTTGCAGATGGAGTGACCACAAATCCATCGCTCATCTCCAAGGAAGGCGGTGTTGACTTCAAGCAACACATCGCCGCGATCTGCGAGATCGTTCAGGGCCCGGTGTCGGCTGAAGTCACGAGCCAGGACATAGACGGAATGCTTCGTGAGGGACGCGAGTATTCGAAGATCGCGCCGAATGTCGTGATCAAGTGCCCACTGACACGCGATGGCCTTAAAGCTACACGTCAACTGACAGACGAAGGAATCAAAGTAAACGTCACGCTTTGCTTCTCGGCAGCACAGGCGATTTTGGCGGCGAAAGCCGGTGCGGCATTTATCAGTCCGTTTCTCGGGCGTCTCGACGACATTGGCGAGAACGGGCTCATCCTGTTGCAGAACATCGTCGAGATTTATCAAAACTACAGTTGGAAGACGGAAGTGCTCGCGGCGAGTTTGCGACACCCGATTCACGTGATCGAGGCCGCACGCATGGGCGCCGACATCGCTACGATGCCGTTCAAGGTGATCGATCAACTCTTCAATCATCCTCTGACGGACAAGGGACAGGCGCAGTTTCTGGCTGACTGGGCAAAGAGTGGACGAAAGTGAAGCCATCGTCGTCAGCGTGCGCAAATACGATGGCCTCGAGCATCGACGCTGGCCGGCACGAATAGCAAAGATCGACGGACCGCTCCTGGTGCTGGATGCGGTCTTCGAAAACGAGATCGAACACGATTTACTCGGCACGATCTCGTCAGGAACAATCAGCACCGAGTATTACTGGCTGGACCGCTGGTACAACGTGTTTCGCTTCAGCGATCCGGACGGGAGGTTGAAGAACTTTTACTGCAACGTCAACCAGCCTCCCGTTTTTGACGGAGACGTGTTGAGCTACATCGATCTCGACATCGATGTCCTGGTTGCGCCCGACCTCACTTACAAGATTCTCGACGTCGAAGATTTTGAAGAGAACGCCAAACGCTATGACTATCCGAACGACGTCCAGGCGAATGCGCGTCAGGCTCTGACAGAAGTAATCGAGCTGATCGAATCGCGAGCGTTTCCCTTCAACGAATAATATGGCCTCAAAACAACAACCAAAAACGAAATCGAAGTTGGAAACACTCCGCGAGCGAAGCGTCCAGGCCGAAGAGGGTGGCGGCGCCTCTCGCGTTGAGAAACAACACGCCGCAGGAAAGATGACGGCGCGTGAGCGAATTGAATTTCTGCTCGATGAAGATTCGTTCGAAGAGTTTGACAAGCTGGTGGTCCATCGTTCGAAAGACTTCGGGCTCGATAAACAACTCTATCCCGGAGATGGAGTTGTTACAGGCCACGGTTTGATCGACGGCCGTAATGTTTTTGTCTTTGCGCAGGACTTCACTGTCTTTGGTGGCTCACTCTCTGAGACTCATGCGGAAAAGATCTGCAAAGTGATGGATCTGGCAATGAAGGTCGGCGCTCCGATTATTGGTCTCAACGACTCAGGCGGAGCGCGCATTCAGGAAGGCGTAGTGAGTCTCGGCGGCTACGCAGATATTTTTCTGCGCAACACACTTGCGAGCGGAGTGGTGCCTCAGATCAGTTGCATCATGGGACCATGTGCGGGCGGTGCTGTCTACAGTCCTGCGATCACTGACTTCAACATCATGGTCAAGGACACGTCGTACATGTTCATTACCGGCCCGGACGTGATCAAGACCGTGACTCACGAGGAAGTCACGAAAGAAGAGTTGGGGGGAGCTGTCACTCACAACAGTGTTTCCGGTGTTGCGCATTTCGCCGCCGATTCAGACGAGCATGCGCTGCGAATCGTGCGCGAGCTCTTCTCTTTCATCCCGTCAAACAATGTGGACGATCCGCCGCGTCTCGACGCCAGCGATCCGATCGATCGAGTTGATGCGAAACTCAACGACATTGTTCCCGAAGCTTCGAATCAGCCGTACGACATTCGTGAGGTCATCAACTCGGTGGTTGACGACGGTTACTTTTTTGAAGTTCAGCAGATGTTTGCGCCAAATATCTGTGTGGGCTTTGCGAGGCTCGGTGGACGCTCGGTCGGCATCGTCGCAAACCAACCGGCATTTCTTGCGGGTGTGCTGGATATCGATGCGTCTGTGAAAGGCGCGCGCTTCGTTCGCTTCTGCGATTGCTTCAACATTCCACTCATTACTTTTGAAGACGTGCCTGGATTTCTTCCTGGAGTCTCGCAGGAACACGGCGGCATCATCACACACGGCGCGAAACTGCTTTATGCGTTCGCCGAAGCGACAGTGCCGAAAGTCACGGTGATCACGCGTAAAGCTTACGGCGGAGCGTACTGCGTGATGGCATCAAAGCACATTCGCACGGACGTCAACTTCGCATGGCCGTCGGCAGAAATTGCAGTGATGGGCGCTGAAGGAGCGATTGGTATTCTCTATCGCCGCGAACTCAACGAAGCGCAAGACAAAGAGTCAGTCCGCACAGCGAAGGTCGCCGAACTCCAGAACAAGTTCGCCAGCCCCTACATAGCCGCCGAACGTGGTTTCGTGGATGAAGTCATCGAACCTGCTCAAACGCGTCCAAAACTCATCCGCGCTTTATCTCTTTTGGAAAACAAGCGCGACACAAACCCGCCTCGCAAGCACGGGAATATCCCGCTCTAATCCGTGTTTTTAATCCGCGTTTATCCGCGGCTCGAAGGCGATTAATTTTGAAGCGGGATCGAAGGTGATCTTGAACGGAAAGAGCGCGCCGCGGCCGAGGATGATTGGGGTTCCCGGTGCGACTCCGGTCAATAGATCAGTTGGCACCTTGTTGAGAACGAGCGGGCCGATGCTCACCGTCTGTGGTTCGATTCTTCGAGAGTTAAATGATCCGCCCCCGAGATCGTGAGTGACTTTAGAGCCCGTCACCCGACTACCTTGATTAAGTGCGAGTCCTAACGCTGAACCGGTATCGAGTAGTGCTAGCCTGCCATCGCTTAGCCGGACAAACGGTCGATCGTTCCCCACCCAACGAACAACCGCGCCGTCTTTCGGCACGTCTGTCACACGCAGCCGATATGCTGCCGTGTCAAACACTCGCAATTCGTTATTAGGCAAATCAACTGAATACCCGTACGGGCGAAATACGTCGGTGGGATCCAACACTCCATCTATCCCACCCGGCAAACTGTTCACTACCGCTGCCGTAAAACTGCCCGGAACATTGTTCCCTGCTCTGCCGAGTGCGAGACCCGAAACTCGCGACTCCTGATCTGAAGATATGGGCGACGTGCTGAATCCGCCGACTAGTGATCGGCGTGATTTCGCAACTGACAGCCGCGCACGATCGACGACGCTCCGGCTGATCAATGAAACACCGGCGCCCGTGTCAATCACGAAGGTGAACGGGCCGGCCCCATTGATCCATCCCTGCGCCAACAATCCGCGGCCGCGTTCGTCGCGCAACCGAATCGGCGCAACGACGTCTGCGGCTCTCAGTGGCTCGACATGTTGATGGGCGATTCCCTTGATAGGAACCGCCCATGCAACTATCACAACACTGAGAGTACTTAGAGCGATAGCAAGTCTAGCTTTGCTCACGACTCCGGACCTCTAAGTCTTTCGGTTAGTAGTTCCGGTTTCGATTGCGCAGCTTGTACGTCCACAGGGCCGAACCGCCGGCACCTGACAGAGCACCAATTGCAGCGCCCTTTCCGCCACCAATCAAGCCGCCTATGGCTGCACCGGCGCCCGTACCCATCGCTACGGTCAGTTTATCCCGGTGCTTATCCCAGAAACTACGCTTACGTGGTTCATAGTTGTAGTAAACGCGGCTGGAGCGGCTGCTGCTGCCGGAGTTGCGATAGACGACTCGCGACGGAGCACGTCTGGTAGAGGTTACAGTTCGCTGGCCAGTTTCAGAAGCGGCTGCGAATCCGTCCGCAAAGCCTGTCTTATAAGCCGTCTGCTCACTGGTAGTAGTGAACTCTGCCGGAACCATTTCATTGTTCGAAACTGGTTCAGCAGTCGACGCAGCGTTCAAATTCGAGGTCTGTGCTGCGGTCGTGGTTTCAGCCGCTGCCGGCTGACTCTTATGCATCACCAATGCGCCGACGGAACCACCGATCAGGGCCGCAATCAACGCCACTGGAAGTAATTTGTTTGTGAAAATCATCGCTCTGCTTCTCCTTGCAAAAGATCCAGTACTTCCCAACTCAGTCGGGCATGCTGCAAGAGCCATTCCTTCAATGTCGGGTAATTTGAAGAAGAAGGGTTAGACGCCGTAATTCTAGCAATCAACACCGAAAAAATGTCGGATGCAAGAAATTCACAAACAAACTCCAACGTTCTCGTTTTAAACGTGAATCGCGGACGTACCCGATATGGAGTCACCATATCCGATATCGTCCGCGTTATCTGTGGCTAAGTCTTAGGCAGCCGCGCGCTGTGCGGGTTTATCCTTTAACAGGTCGAGCGCTTTCTTCAGTTGCAGATCTTCGGCCGGCGCGGGCTTGGTGGCCGGAGCCGGTGCGACGTCCCGCTTATCATTTCCCTGCTCTGGCTGCTTGATTGAGTCGTCGTCGTTGCCTGTCAAATCGTCAGGGTCAACCGACTCGGAGACTTCCGGCCCTTTTACTTCAACTGAAGGAGCAACACCTGAATGAGCACGATCTTCACCGAGGAAGGTCTTGCCACTAGAGCTCGCCCACTTAACAGTCGTAAGCAGGAGACCATCGCCGCCGCGGAGTGTAAAGAGTTGCTGCTCGGTGCCGGCGCCAAAACTCTTCTCGCCGACAACCTGGCCGCGGTTTCGCTCGATCAAGGCAGAGGCTACAACTTCCGCCGCGCCCGCCGTGCCGGTGTCGATCATTGCGACGACCGGTCCGGTAAACAGATTCGCTTTGGGATCGGCGGTATACGTCTTGAGCGCTTTTCCTTCGCGACCGACGGTTTGTGCAATGACACCGTCTTTAATGAAGAAGTTTGCGAGAGACACCGCATCATTTAGTGAACCACCGGCAGTGTCGCGTATATCGAGCACGATCTTCTGCGCGCCCTGTTTGAGAAGATCCTGAAGCTTTGCTTTCGCTTCGTTAGCTTCGCCGTCGTTGAGGCTGTTGATTCGGAGAACGCCGACGCGGCCTGCTTCCATTCGTGCTTCGGCAGCAGCGGCGCGTGCGCTTCCACGCTTCACAGTCAGTGTGAGCGGGCTCGAGTTCGCTCTCAGGACGCGGAGTTTAACTTCTGAGCCGGCGGCGCCGTTCAGCAGTTGCTTGGCGTCGTAGAGTGAAATATCGCGGGTCGCTTTGTTATCGATGTATTCAATGATGTCGCCCGCCTTGACTCCCGCCTGATCGGCCGGCGAGCCCTTCATGGGAGCGATCACGTAGAGATACGAAGCTACTTGTGACATCTCGGCGCCGATACCGACGAGATTATCTTTGTTGCCGGCGTTGTATTCTTTAACTTGTTCGGGCGTCAGGTAGGTGGAGTAGGGATCGAGGCCATACGCGAGGCCGCGCAAAGCACCTGCGCGAACCTTCTCCATGTTAGGTTCATCGACGTAATCGTTCTGAATGTGCTGCAGCACACTCTCAAAAATTCGCAACTGTGCGTTCGGATCGTTTGCCGGCTGTTGCGCGCGGGTGGAAATCCAGCCACCAACAGCGGTATAGAGAGTCAGCGTTGCAGACAGCAGAGTCAGGATGAACTTAGTACGAAATGACATTTACCTACCTCGTGGATTGCGTTAAGGCCCGAATCAACAAAAGATCGCACATTTTGCGGTCGAAACGTATGATACAGGCGGTATTTAAGGGGCGCAAGCTAAAGCTTCCTTCATGACAACGACCCCAAATCAAGTCATCGGACCCGTTCTCGCACTCGATCTCGGCGAGAAACTCGTCGGTGCCGCGGTATCAGATGAAAGACTGGTAACAACCAAACGGCTGCAACCGCTCAAACGTTCAAATTGGAAAAAACTGCTTCAGGATGTGCGGCACCTGCTGGAACGCTTTGACGCACAAACGGTAGTCGTTGGTTTGCCGTTAAGACTCGACGGAAGCGAAGGTGACGCTGCCAAAAATGTTCGCCGGCTGGCTCTTAACCTGGCCAAATCGGTCGCACAGCCGGTCTATCTTCAGGACGAGCGCTTGACTTCCTACGCGGCGACAGAGAATTTAAAAGCCGAAGGGCGTACGGCCGAGGAGATTCCGCCGCTCGTCGACGGTGAAGCAGCGGCACTGATCCTTCAGGACTTCTTATCGAACGAGCAAAACAGAATCCGCGTCGAACCCTGAACAAACCGATAACACACGACAACGAATGAAGCGGCTCATACTCTTGATAATCGTGGTTGGACTGTTGGCAGTGGCGGGACTGTCAGCCTGGACCTATTCCAACCTCCACAAACCCATTACCCACTCAAAAAGCGGACAGTACATCGAAATACCAAAGGGTACATCCCCCAGCGCCATCATCAAGAAACTCGCCACTGAAGGCGTAATCCAAAACGAGTGGCCATTAAAGCTTTACTTGAAGCTAACGGGCAAAGGATCGACCCTGAGAGCCGGTGAATACGAGTTCCCGTCTCCCATTTCTCCACTCGGGGTTGTCGCGAAGCTCCAGCAAGGTGAGCGACGGCTCGACCGGTTGACGATTATCGAAGGCTGGAGCCGCTGGGACATCGCTCGCGCAATGGTGCAGGTGCCCGAGTTGGGGCTCGAGAACGAAGCTCAGGCATTAGAGTTAATGAATAACGTGAGCCTGATCAGCGACCTCGATCCTGTTGCTAAGAACCTCGAAGGGTACTTATTCCCCGATACGTACGAGTTTTCACCCGAAACGACTCCGGCAGATCTGATCGAAATGATGGTGAAACGATTCCGCAGCGTCTGGAGACCAGGTTGGACTGAGCGTGCTCGCAGCCTCGGCTTCACACCGCGCGAGATCGTGACGACCGCTTCTATTATCGAAACCGAAGCCAAGCTGGCGGACGAGCGGCCGGTCGTCGCCTCGGTCATTTATAACCGGCTCAAGAAAGATATCCCACTCGCCGTCGATTCAAGTGTCATTTACGCGTCGAAGCTCGAAGGAAAGTGGCGTTACGATGGAAAGGTCTATCTCAGCGACATTCAAAGACGCTCACCATACAACACGAGAATCTACGCAGGGCTTCCGCCCGGACCAGTTGCCTCACCCGGCGAGAGTTCGCTGAAAGCCGCTTTGAATCCCGCTACGTCCGACTATCTCTACTACGTTCGCAACCCCGATCGCGACGACGGCGCGCACAACTTCTACAGCAACGGCGCCGACTTTGAGACCGGCGTCCAGGCACTGCGCAAGTGGGAACGCGATCGCGACCAAAAAGCACAAGAACGGTGAGCCACAAAGAGGCACAAAAAGCAGAAAAGAGAATCTCAGAAAGATGAATCACTCTTCTGATTCTTCATTATGTGCTTTATGTGCCTTTTTGTGGCTAAAGTGTCTTTGTGGCAGGCAACAGAATCGTGAGTTCTGTCATTCAAAGTGTAGCTTGTCTTTGTGTGACCGTTACTCTATTCTCGGTTTACGTCCCCGGAAGTCGTTTCAGCTGATTTGAAAATAAAAGGGGTTGCTATGTTGCGCATAATTACTGGTCTACTGGTGTTAATTGCCTGTTCGGTTCCAGCATTTGCACAGGCTGCAAAGGGTGTCGACAAGCAAAACGAGCGAGTCCGAGATGGTGGTTCCGATCGGACCCCCGCTAACAACGGCAACAAGCAAGACGTCGGAGCTGGTCGAGGAATCGACTTCGGCAGCGGTAAGACAGTTGAAGCTCCACCACTGCCGAACCCGTATCGCTTAACTGGCCGTCGCGATGTAATCATCACTGCGGTCCAGGATCTGATGCGAGATCGAAAGTTGGTAGTCGACGACTCCGCTTCAAGACTTGCCGACGGGATCATCGTGAGCCAGCCGTTTACTTTTACGAAGGGTGCGGTAGTCGCACAGGCTGATCTGAGCAGGTATGCGGATGTGCCTGCCGAAAGTGCGAGAGCATGGACTCGTGGCCGCTACACGTTGACAGTTGAAGTTCAACCGATCGACGGCAACACAGCGAACATCGCAGTTAATGCAAAGGTTGAAGGTCGCACTGATGGAGCGACTGGAGCTGAATGGACCACGCTTCGCAGCAGTGGTCTTGCCGAAGATCAGTTTCTCGAGAGTTTGATAGTGGCTGTTACGGGCGCCCCCCCTGCAGGTCGAAACCCGCAGCCCTAGTCCATTGCCGATTTCCAATTGCCAATTAAGAAGTTGGATTAACTAAATCGGCAATCGGCAATTGGAAATAGGCAATTAAGAAGAAATGATTAACGACCCCTTGCACGCCGAGGAAGCCCTCGCACGCGAAAACGAGTCAAGCAAACGAAAACTACTCGCAGTCGTTTGCGCGGTTGCTGTCACCGCGATTCTTCTGATCGGTTACGGCGTCATCCGTAAGCGATACGCTGCGAGAATCCTGGCCGAGAATACGCCTCCACCAGTTGCCGAAAAAGGTCCGCCGCTGGCTCATATTGTTATAGACGAGCCGACGCTGGAAAAAGGAATGACGACCATCGGCGGTGTAGTGCGCAACATTTCGAAGCAGGAGTTAAGCGGACTTACAGTAGTTATTGAACTGCGGCGGCGAAAAGATAGCGGGCTCGAACAAACTGCATTGACGGTTACACCGACTCCACTGCAGCCTGAGCAGGAAGGTTCCTATTCGTTGAAAGTACCTGTTCAGGAATTCGCTTCAATTCGTCTTGCGGGTTTGAAGGCGGATCCGCAGTCATCGTTAGTCGCATACACTTCGGCACAGGGTAAGAAGCGAACACCCGAACGAATCGAACCGAGAACGATCATTGTTAAGCGCAGCGGCAAGCCGGGAGAGTTTATCAACTCGCCAGACAACCCAGGGCGCATTCCGTAGTCTCCCAACTCTCTCCGCTTTTGAAGTTTTAGTTTAGGGGTCGGCGTGCCGATTGTTAAGGTGAACTCTGAGAGTCGAATGAAGAGAGTTTCATGCACAGCTTGCACTCTGGCGGCGTTAATCTGTTTCGGTGTGGGTGTCGCGTCCGGGCAAACGATTTCTCCTTCGAGTAAATCTCCCCAGACCATTCCCGGTGAAGGTGGGAAAAAGGACGAGGACCAGACTCCGCTCACAACCTTCGAAGAAGAGCTTCGCGCGAAGCGCATGATCAAGATGGCCGAAAAGGACCATCAGGAAAACGTCGATCGCGCGAAGGAAATCCAGCAGCTTGGAAAAGAACTTAAAGAAAGTCTTCAAGGTAAATCGTCTGTCGACCGCGACAGTCTGAAGAAGATCGATCGATTAGAGAAACTCACGAAGAAAGTACGTGGCGAAGCTGGTGGTGAGTCTGAAGATATCACCATTGTGAATCCGCCCAAAGATCTCTCGGATGCGGTCTGTCAGATTGGCGAGAAGTCGGAATCGTTATCGAAGGAAGTTCAAAACACTCCGCGACAGGTCGTCTCAGCTTCAGTGATTGGCAGCGCTAATATTTTACTTGAACTAATAAAGATCGCTCGAACGTTTAGTCGCCCGCAGTAACCCCGCAGTCACCATGGTCATGCTCAAGACGATTCTCTTCCTTGTTACTGTCTTGTTCGTCAACGTTGCGGTAGTCGTTGCACAGGACGACGACGTGATCCGCACCAACACCGATCTCGTCGTACTCAATGTTACCGTCACCGATAAAACCGGCCAGTATGTAAAGGGACTGAAGGCGCCGGACTTCAAAGTCTATGAAGACGGTGTTGAGGTTGCGCCGGACTTGATGGCGGGTTTTTCAGTTCAGGAATCACCTTACGCTGCCGTGGTGCTGCTGGATAGTTCCGGGAGCATGGAAGCGCGATTCTCGCTGGCGCGCTCGGCCGCGATCAGATTTCTCGATGGGTTGAGGCCTGAAGATGTCGCTGCCGTCTACCGGTTTGATTCAAAAGTAGAACGTGTGCAGGAGTTTTCCGGTGGCAGAGATCTCGCGCCGATTGCTTATGCGATTCGGGCGAAAGGAATGACGACGCTTAACGATGCGATCGTCGAAGCCGCGAAGACACTCGCGGAACGACCTGAGGCGCGCAAGGCTATCATTGTTTTGTCGGATGGTATGGACACGTACAGCAAAGCGACGAGTGATAAAGCGGTTGAGAGTGCGCTTGCGGTGGGAGCGAGCATTTTTGCGGTGGATATGTCGAGCATCGAGGTAGGCGGATCAGGGAAGCACGAGAGCGCGACGTCGTTGAAGGGATTTGCGGAGAAGACTGGCGGACGATTCATCGCGACTCCCGGTGGACCAGCGTTGCGCGATGCGTTTACCGGAATTGCCGACGAGCTCGGGCACCAGTACACGATCTCCTATCACCCGTTGAATAAGAAACGCGATGGGAAATGGCGCAATCTTGAAGTTAAAGTGAAACGTGAGAATGTCGAGGTAAGAACACGCAAAGGGTATCGCGGGCTGAAGTAAGTTTAGACAGGAGTGACAGGATTTTCTCAGGATGGACATGATTTACCTGCTCATCCTGAACAATCCTGTAACTCATGTCCAAGGTTTTACCTGGAAGTTTTGGTGAGTGATTTGTCTCGATGGCGCTCGAAAGCAAGTTCAATTAACACCTCAATCAATCTTGAAAACGGAAGACCGGATGCTTCCCACATCTTCGGATAACCCGATACCTCGGTCAGTCCGGGCATCGTATTCAATTCGTTGATAACCAGTCCCCCACCATTCCGCGGCAGAAAGAAATCAACGCGCGCCAATCCAGCACCGTCAATCGACTGAAAAGCACGAATCGCCATTCGCTGAATCTTCGTCGTCATTGCTTTCGGCAACGGGGCCGGCACAACAAAACTTACGCGGCCGGTATTTGTATACTTCTCGGTGTAGTCCAGGAATCTCGCCGTCTCATCATAAACCACATACTCACCAGGCAAACTCGCCTTCGGTTCATCGTTCCCGAGCACCGCGCACTCAATCTCACGCGCGACGAGCTCTTCCTCGACGATAATCTTCCGATCGTATTCCGCAGCCAGCTCGATCGCTTCCGTCAGCGACTTCTTATCTTTCGCACGCGACACTCCCACCGACGACCCGAGGTTCGCGGGCTTCACAAAACACGGCAGACCAATCTCGCTTGTTACCTTACGTATTACTTTAGCTGGATCCTTCCGCCACTGAGATCTCAAAAACCAGATGTGTTTACAGATCGGCAGTCCAGCCTCAACAAAAAGCGATTTCATCGTCACTTTGTCCATACCGCACGATGACGCCAGCACGCCGCAACCCACATACGGCACGTCAGCCATTTCAAGTAATCCTTGAAGTGTGCCGTCTTCACCGAATGGTCCATGCAGCGCCGGAAATACGACGTCGAGCCTCTCGCCGGATAGCGCCTGCGCGTCGCCTTCGAGCGCGAGGAGACCTTTGCGCGAGGGATCGCCTAAGATTGCGACGTCCGCAGTGGCTTCATGAGTCTTTGAAGGCAGCAACGAGTGCGCTGAAGCCGGCAGGAGCTGAGCAGAGTGTGCAGGGGCGAGCCACTTCCCTTCCTTCGTGATCGCGATCGGCACCACATCAAACTTTTTTCGATCGATAGCTTCAACGATCGCACGCGCCGAGCGTACTGAAACCTCGTGTTCACCCGATCGACCGCCGAAGATCACTCCGACCCGAAGCTTTTTAGGCACTCTCGTAGGTCACCAGCCTTTACAGAATTGTCTTACCCAACGCTGACAGAATCAGCTCCACGCCTAACTCAGCAGTCTTGTTGTTCACATCGAGCGCGGTATTAATCTCGACGATTTCGAGTGAACGCATGCCACCTGCTTCGGCGATTTTTTCCATTCCCAGGTGGGCCTCACGATACGTTAGTCCACCGCGAACTAGTGTGCCGGATCCCGGAGCATCGCCGGGATCCAGAACGTCGACGTCAAATGTGACCGCATAACCAGCAGTGCCGCCCGAAGCGATCTCAATCGCGTCGTCCATGCACGCTTTCATGCCGCGCTCGTCGATCTCTCTCATTGTGAAGAAACGCATTCCGAGTTTTCTTATCAAATCGCGTTCGCCGGGATCGATATCGCGCGCGCCGACATGCGCGCATAACTTCGGATCGAGCTTTGGTGCAAAGCCGGCGACGTTCGTCAGTTCGGGAGTTCCATATCCAAGCAGTGCCGCGAGCGGCATTCCGTGAATGTTGCCTGATGGAGTGGAGTCGGGCGTGTTCATGTCGGCGTGGGCGTCAAACCAGATGAGACCAAGCGTTTGTTGTTTCTTTTTGTAGTACGACGCCACACCCGCAAATGAGCCGATCGCGATTGAGTGATCGCCGCCGAGGATTAGCGGCAGTTGATCCGAGTTGAGGATTGTTTCGACTTCAGTCGCGAGCTGTTCGCAGGCGCTGCTGATCTCGCGAACGTATTTCAACTTTTCATCAACTTCCGGAAACGACTGTGGTCGTTCGAGGCGCATGTCGCCGAGATCGTGAACGGAGTATCCGAGTCTCGCAATGCGTTGATTCAGACGCGCGACGCGCAACGCAGCCGGTCCAATATCAACGCCAGCCATGCTCGCGCCATAGCCCAACGGCACGCCGAGGATACTAAGAGATCGTTTTGATTCTGTAGGCATATCTACATCTTGTTAATCCTGAAATCCTGTCAAATATATGAGACAGGATTACATGATTTACAGAATTAACAAGATACTTAACCGCCGAGGTCGAAATTGAAACCTCCGCCGCCGCCACCTTGAGTCGGGAAGAATGGTTTTAGCAGACCGGCGAGCGCCGCAAGGTTTCTCGTTTGAATCAGTAACTCTCCTGGTCCAGAAAATTCCGCGACGATACCTTCACCGCTCATCATACTGCGGAAGAAACCCGACGCGGCTTTACGAAGCGTGTACTGCGTGGTGCCTTCCCAGGCGACGAGATGACCGGTGTCGACTACATAGCGCTCGCCCGCCTGGAGTCGTTTTCGATGAATCGCACCGAACGACGACACTAACAACAGTCCCTGTCCCTGGACCATCAATACAAACAGACCCTCGCCCGAAAAGAACGATTTCGCGCCGCCCCATTTCGTGTCGACCGTGAGGCTGGAGTCACCCGCAAGATAGGAGCTTGATTGAACAAAGAAGGGATTTCCAGAGAGCTCGATGGCTGCGATGTCGCCCGGTGCGCCTGGCGCCAGTGTTACTTCACCTGGACCACCACGCGCCGTGAATGTAGAAATAAATGCCGACTCCCCACCGGCAGCCCGTTTGATTGCGCCGAACAGGCCGCCCTTCATTTGTGATTGAAGTTCGATATTTGCGGACATCGAAACCATCGCGCCTGATTCTGCCTGGATCGATTGTTCGGCTTGCAGGCGAAGCACTGCGAGTGAGAATGAGGGTTGATGTAATACTTCATAGTCGTAACCTCTGCCACGACCACGAGAGTCTTCGTCGATCTGAATTCCCGGCCTCGTCGCTGCGGCAGGAAGACGATTACCGCACGCTCCGCAAAAGGTAGAGCCTTCAAGTAACTGCGCTCCGCACTTTGGGCAAGTCATACTGCACTCCTAACCTTGATCTTGAACCGGGTCAGTACCGGGAGCGGTAGCGACCGGGTTGTCCTCGCGACTTAAGATCGAAACCAGACCCGGTCGCTACCGCTCCCGGTACTGACCCGGTCCAAGCGCGTTCAGAAAATCCTACGGTCTGATCCGATATAGCATCCGGGGGAACGGTATCGTCTCGCGAATGTGTTCAATGCCGCACATCCACGCCGTGCATCGCTCAATCCCCATACCAAATCCACCATGCGGAACGGTGCCGTAACGGCGCAGATCCAGATACCACTCAAACGCTTCCTGCGGCAGCTCATGCAAAGCAATCTGCTCCTTCAAAAACTCGAGCGAAGTCGCGCGTTCGCCGCCACCAATCACTTCGCCATATCCTTCCGGCGCCAGCACATCAACGCCCAGCGCAAGTTCGGAACGCTCAGGATCTCGCGCCATATAAAATGCTTTCACGGCGGCGGGATAGTGATGGACCATCACCGGTTTGTCGAACTGCCCGGAAATGTACGTCTCATCAGGCGCGCCAAAGTCGCCACCCCATTCAAACTTCGCTTCAAGCGCGCCCTTTTCAAATCCTTCCTGAAGCATCTTCACCGCATCGTCGTAGTGAACGCGTGGAAACGGCGGCACGATGGCCTCGAGTTTTGAAGTATCACGCTCGAGCACTTTCAACTCTTCACCTCTCTGTTCCAGCACGCGCGCAGCGATGTAGGAAAGAAAGCGCTCGGACAAACTCATGACGTCGTCGAGCGTCGCATAAGACATCTCCGGCTCAACCATCCAGAACTCCGTCAGGTGTCGACGTGTTTTTGATTTCTCAGCCCTGAATGTCGGACCAAAACAGTAAGCCTTGCCGAAAGCGGCCGCTGTCGCTTCGTTATAGAGTTGACCCGATTGCGTGAGATAAGCCTTCTCACCCTCAAAGTAATCCACTTCGAAGAGCGTTGTGGTTCCTTCGCAAGCCGCGGGCGTGAAGATTGGCGAATCACAAAGCGTGAAGCCATCGTTGTCTAGGAAATCCCTCACCGCCTTAACCACTGTATGCCTGACTTTCAACACAGCATGCTGGCGTCGCGACCGCAACCACAGATGCCGGTGATCCATCAGGAACTCAGTGCCGTGCTCTTTCGGAGTGATCGGATAATCGTGTACGTGTTGCAAAACTTTTGCATCGATCACATCGATCTCATAGCCACCCGGCGCGCGAGCATCAGCGCGAACAGTTCCTCTGATCGAGAGGGCTGATTCCTGACCGGACGCTTTCAGCTCCTCGAAGAGTTCAGGCGAGACGGCGTTCTTCAGCACGACGCACTGGACAACACCCGTACCGTCGCGGAGCTGCGGGAACAGGATCTTGCCGCTGGAGCGCATGTTGTACAGCCATCCCTTAAGGACTACTTCAGCGCCCACGTGGTTTGAAAGTTGGTTGATGTAGGTGTGGTTATCGGCAGCGATTGCGTTTGATTGCGTTGTCATCTAGAAACCGAGCGTGTTAGTTGATACGTTCCTTTATCATCCGGCGAAGTGTGGGGAATCTTTCGAGCCATTCAGCGGCCTGCAAAACAATCTCGAGTGTGGGTTGAATGAATTGCTGGTAGACTCCAGCCCTTCCCGCAACTGCCGTCTGATACGAGAAAGTTCCGGTCGCTTTCAAACCGCGCTGAATGGTCATTAATCTAAACTCGAGTGCGAAATCATCC
>Ga0068871_100001573_pt1 | contig 15338 bp, 10 predicted proteins | sample KBSMisM72_FD_72750 | JGI IMG/M metagenome (GOLD analysis project Ga0068871, IMG submission 72750) | Miscanthus rhizosphere microbial communities from Kellogg Biological Station, Michigan, USA - KBS Miscanthus M7-2 | ecosystem: Host-associated > Plants > Roots > Rhizosphere > Soil ... | reverse complement strand
GGCGATAAGAATACCTTCGGGGGTAATATACATGATTTGCTGGCGAACAGCTTTTTCCTGGACCAGGAGGGGTACATGGGGGAGTTTGCCAACAAGACGATCGGTGAAGCGGTTAAGTTCCTGACCCGGGCTATCGCGAACCGGAACCTGGAAGATGACAGGATCATGGAAGGCTGGTCCAGGGACAAAGCACGCAGGATTATCGACATGATCGGTGAACCGCTGATCAAATCAGCGCTGAACGAGATGTACAGCCAGGCTTTTCTGCAGAGCGACGATGAAATTGACCAGGAGATCGCCAGACTGACCATGCTGAAAAATAAAAGGAGCCCTAAGCCATGATCGCGATAACCCTTGCACACACAGATGCGGTTATGGCCTTGTTCCGGAAGGAACTGGAGGATCATGCCGATTATTTGTTTGCGAGCCTGAGTGACCTGTGCAATCAGCTCGCTGATCCGGAGGAAATAGGCTATGTTCATCTGTTGCTGGACCATGCCGGGACGCTCATGACCGCGCATCCGGATGAACTGGATGTGCTTAAATCCGGATTGGATGCGCTCATCCCGCAGGGCGATTTTTCCAAAAAAAGGAGCGGTCTGCGGGATGATCTGCTGCAGGCGCTCGATTACAGCGGGTTGCGGGCGGTTTTCTTTCCGGCTTATTTTCAAAAGCTTGGGATCAAGAGCTGCGTCTATTGTAATGCGCTGCTGACGGTCAGTGTCGAACGGGTAAAAAAAGGTTCGCGGAAATTCCGCGCCAAGTTCCAGGCGGATCATTATTATGCGAAGTCGGAAAACCCCGGTCTGAGTATTTCGTTGTATAACCTCTACCCGGTATGCGCCAACTGTAACTTGGCCAAGGGGATAAAAAAAATAAAATTCCGGCTGTTTGAACCCTCTTCCGGTCCTAGCCCGGCGTTCCGTTTTGCCTTGAAAGACGGCTGCAGGGTTTTATACCTGCTGCACCGGGATATTAATTTACTGGAAATCGGCTTCAGTGAACCGGCTGCGGTCAAGGGCTTTGAAAGCTTCAACACGGTATTTGATATTGAGGGGATTTACCAGACCCAGCTGGATGTCGCAGAAGAACTGATCCTCAAAGCCGAAGCCTATACGGAGGCCTATAAAGCGATCCTGAGACACCAATACCCCAGGATATTTTCCAGCGAGGCGGTGATCAACCGGATGCTGATTGGCAATTATGTCGGACCGGATGAAATTCATAAGCGGCCGCTCGCCAAATTCATGCGGGATATCTCCCTTGATATCGGCCTGTTGCCGCCTGACCCCTGATAACGCCTGCCGAAGGCGATCTGCCGTATTCCTGTTTTGGAGCAGAGTGGCCGGTCATAGGGTGTTTTCACGGTATTTACGCTGCCATGTTCTCTTTCCTGAATTATTGTTTAATTTTAATGGCCAACCTGACCTGAATGCCATGTATATCTCTAAAGTATCACTGGTTAATTACCGGAATTTTAAGAACGCTTACTTTCTTTTTAATAAAGGGATCAATACGATCCTGGGTGAAAACGGATCCGGTAAAACCAATCTGTTCAGGGCAATCCGCCTTATTCTGGACGATGAATTGCTTAAATTTTCCTATAAATTGGACGCTGCTGATTTTAATCGCGATCTGTTGGATTGGCGGGGGCACTGGATCATTGTCAGCATCGAATTTAGCGAACTTTCCGCTGAAGAAGATATCCAGGCGCTTTTCATTCACGGCGCAGGCAATGGAGAAAATGATTCGGTAGAAAAGGCCACTTATAATTTGTTTTTCAGACCGAAATCCGAAGTCCGCATCCGTTTGGCGGAACTGAATGAAGGGGACTCGGCTGGATTGAAAAAGATCTTGGATAAAATCACCATTGATGACTATGAAAGCTTTTTTTCCGGGAAAAGTACCGCTGATTTCAATAACTCAGCGGTCTATAAGGAACTTGTCGGGGATTTTGAAAAAGTCAAGTTTACTTTTGCCTATGACCAGGCTAGGTTCGGTGCTAAAATTCCGCACCAGCTGTCTATTTCTCATGACGTCAGTTTTACCTTTATCAAAGCTTTGCGGGATGTCGTATCTGACTTTAATAATAACCGCACCAATCCCCTGATCACTTTATTGAAGAATAAAAGTGCAGAGATCGATCGGGAGGAATATTCGCCCATCTCGGATGCCGTTAAGTCTTTAAACGAAATGATCGAAAACCTTGGGGATGTACAAGAAATCCGGAAAAACATAAAGGAAACCATCAAAGAAGCAGTAGGAGAAACTTATTCACCTTCGTCGCTTTCTATCAGATCGAGTCTTCCCGATGAGGCCGAAAAGCTATTACAGTCGTTGAAGTTATTTATCGGGGAACCGGACGAAGAGTACGAAGGCGGCATTCATGAATTGAGCCTGGGTGGGGCAAACCTGATTTTTTTAACGTTGAAACTACTGGAATTCAAGTACCAGAAAGCCCAGGAGCGGGTTGCTAATTTTCTGCTCATCGAGGAGCCTGAAGCGCATATTCATACACACATTCAAAAAACATTATTTGACAAACTGCAATACGGGGATACCCAGATCATTTACTCGACGCATTCAACTTTCATATCAGAAGCGAACAATATTTCCAATATTAATATTTTGAGTAAAAGCCGGAATAAGGCGGAAGTTTTCCAGCCGACGGTTGGTTTGCCAGCTGAAAAGGTCACCAAACTTCAACGGTATCTGGATGCAGTTAGGAGTAACCTCCTGTTTGCAAAAGGTGTGATCCTGATTGAGGGTGATGCCGAGGAAATCCTGATTCCACTGCTGGTCAAAAAGGTTTATGGGATAAGCCTGGATGAGTTGGGTATCAGCCTGATCAATATCGGCAGCACCGGTTTTGAAAACGTCGCCCAGCTTTTTCACCATGAAAGGCTCCGCCGAAAATGTAGTATTATTACTGACCTCGATGCGGCCATCTGTAATACAGATGAACTGGAAGGTGACGACGAGGATGAAAAGAAATATAAAATCGGAGTTCTAAATTCCGCGAAGGCTGGTGAGCGCAGGAAGGCAGCTTTGGATGAATTTGCGGATGGCAATAAATGGCTGAAAGTATGTTATGCTGCTCATACCTTTGAGGTCGATTTTCTAATGAACAACAATGCGCCGGAAGTCGAAAAGACGGTCGCTGAGATTTACACTGGTGTGCGACATCGTGCGCGTGTATCGGATGAAATAAAGTCGGATGATGTTGCCGTTGCGGGCAGACGGGTGCTGATGATGGCGAACCAAAAAGGGAAAGGGTGGTACGCCATCCTGCTTGGTGGTTTCATCGATTGGCGAACTGAGATTCCGGATTATATTGTCGATGCGATTGTTTTCGCCAAATCGGCTTTAAGCCGTGAAACTATTTTTTCGCTGGTTAGATACCGGCTAAAACATCATCAAACCGCAGCAGGAGGTAACGGTTATGGATTGTTGGCTTCATGTTTAGGCCGGTATCGCTCTGGGACCGTTGGGTTGCCGGATTTGATCACTGCCGCCAAAAGGGTTTTGCCAACCGACCAGGTTATCTACTTTTTAGAATCTTTATCCTGATGTTCGTCTGGGACAGAAACGATATTAACAAAGAACAGGAAGCTGCTATTATGGCATCCGGTAATGTTCTGCTGGTAGCTTGCCCTGGGAGTGGCAAAACGCGTACGCTTACCTATAAACTAGCCTACGAACTTTCGGTTTTGAAATCAACAAAAACCTTCGTCATCGCCATAACTTATACGCACCGGGCTGCCGACGAGATCAAGGAACGTGTAGAACAGTTGGGCGTTGATACCAGCCAGCTGTGGATCGGTACGATTCATGCGTTTTGCCTGGAATGGATATTAAAACCATATTTCATTTATCTTGAAGATTTGAAATATGGTTTCAGGGTTATTAATGCGCATGAAACAGAAATTCTCCTGACGGCACTTTGTGCACCATACCGGTCGAAACGGATCACCTATTATGACTGCGCTTATCTGATTACCACCGATGGAGTCAGCCTCTCTTGCCCGGTGAATGCCAAACATGCAGATATTCGCGAAATATTAAAGGCTTATTGGAAAATTCTGGACGAGAACAGGCAGGTAGACTTTCAGCTTATATTGTATTATTCCCACAACTTGCTGGTTGAAAAACCTTTTATCGGTCAGGTGCTTTCTAAACTTTTTGCTTATATTTTGCTGGATGAATACCAGGATACGAGCGAAATTCAATACTTGATCTTATCAAAGATTATCGGCGGCAGCTCCAATGTCCTTAGAACCTTTATCGTGGGCGACCCCAATCAGTCGATCTACACGAATTTGGGAGGCTACCCGATCAAAAAGGCTGATCTTGAAAAGCTGACCGGCTGTAAATTCACCGAGATGGGTTTATCGCGTAATTACCGTTCTTCGGATATGGTCATTGGCTATTTCGAGCATTTTAAGACCTTCGCAAACGATATCGACGGTTTTGGGAAAAACAAGGCTTACCCAAGCATTATCAGTTATAATCATCAGGTGATTCGGGCCAATCTTGAAAATGAAATAGTCCGGCTTATCTTATATAATATTCAGGATAAAGGCATTTCACCCAATGAAATATGCATCGTAGCGCCCCAGTGGGTGCATCTGGCTAACCTTACCCGAAGCCTGATGGTCAAGCTACCGGATTATAGTTTTGACGGGCCGGGAATGGCGCCGTTTGCCCGGGATATTGACAATTTCTTTTATAAACTTTGCCGGATCATCCTCACGGAGCCGTCACCGGCTATGTATGCGAGCCGGTTACGATGGAGTGCAGAGATTCTAAAGGAATTGGATTATCTGAACATTGACATCACAGCAGTGAATAGGAAACAATTGTTAAAATACTGCAACAGCATCCACTTGGCTGAAAAAGATGGAATAACCTATCTGAAAGAATTTATTGCCTCCTTGCTCGGGCTTTTGAAAATTAAAATAGACCTGTATCCTTCTCTCCGGGAGCATTATGATTCATTTTTTAAAAGCTCAGAGGAGCGTATCGCTAAATTGGTAAAGGAAGGCTATCATTATATCAGCACGATCGAAAACTTTCGTAAAGTATTCAAACAGCGGGAGGGAATTACGATTTCCACGATCCATGGGGTCAAAGGTGCGGAATTTGATGCAGTGATCGCCTTTGCCTTGCTGGAAGACTATGTACCCCACTTTTCAGATCCGAATAAAGCTGATGCTGCCAAAAAGCTTTTATATGTCATTTGCTCCCGTTCACGCAAAAACCTGCATCTGATATCCGAAAAAGGGCGGCTTAAAAACTTTGGTAACCCGCCGCCTGAATATGTGCCGACCTTTCAACTGGCTGCTTACCAGTATCCATACCATGTCTTTTGATTCGCCCGGCATTGGCAATGCCAGCTTACTCTGAATAAAATAAGATTTGTCCGCCTGATTTCTTTATTAAATACGCAATTCTTTCCCGGGCTCGTTTTCGTGTTTTAAAACTGTAAGATTTACATTTTGATAACCGATTAAACCCAAGGATGAATAAACGAGTTAAGGGGCTTTGCTGCACCCTGTTCCTGATTTTTTTGTTATTGCATACAGCGTTTGGCCAGACGCCGAACTGGCAGCACCTGGACCTGAATAAGGATGGCGTCTTCGGCATCAGTACGGACAAAGCCTATAACGAATTATTAAAGGGGAAGAACGCCGTGCCGGTGGTAGTCGCCGTGATCGATGCGGGAGTAGATACCTTGCACGAAGACTTGAAAGGGGTGCTTTGGGTCAACCCTAAAAAGAAAAAATTTGATAACGGTACTTATGGCTGGAGCTATTTGGGTTCGGCGCGGGGAAATGTCCATTATGATAATTTGGAACTCACGCGGCAGATCCGCTTGTTCCAGCAAAAAGATACGGGCCGCCTTTCCGGCAATGACCTGCTGGTATATCACGCGGAGAAGAAAAGCTTCGATCTGAAAAAGGCGGAGGCAGAGCGGAACCTGCAGGGTTATACGGGTTTTCTTTCGGTGATCAATAGCATCGCTAGAAAGATCGGCAAGGATTCCCCTTCGCTTGCGGATATCCGGGCCTTTCAGCCTACCCTTCCGGGCGAAGTGCGGGTGAGGAATGTGCTGCTCGATGTATTGGGCAGGAAGGACGATTTCGCCGGGTTCCGTTCGGAGTTGGAAAAGGGGATCACACACTTTAAAGCGCAAACGGATTACCAGTTAAACCTGGCTTATGATCCGAGGGCGGTCGTGGGTGATGACTATACGGATAGCCGGGAACGAAAATATGGCAGCCCGGATGTGATGGGTCCCGACCCGACGCATGGAACGCATGTCTCGGGGATCATTGCGGCGGTACGGAACAATCATTTAGGCATGGATGGGGTGGCAAATGATGTCCGTATCCTGGCGATACGCACCGTTCCCGACGGCGATGAACGTGATAAGGACGTGGCCAATGCGATCCGTTATGCGGCTGACCATGGCGCGAAGGTGATCAATATGAGTTTTGGCAAGGCTTACAGCCACGACAAGAAAGTGGTGGATGGGGCCGTACGCTATGCGCTGCGCAAGGATGTGGTTCTGGTGCAGGCGGCGGGCAACAGCAACGAAGATATTGACTCGGTAGCCAATTACCCGAACCGGGTGTATTTGAATGGGAAGGTGGCGGGCGCGTATATCGTGGTCGGCGCCTCCGGGATGCACGATGACAGCACGCTTAAGGCACCTTTTTCCAATTATGGTAAAGCGTCGGTGGATGTGTTTGCTCCGGGGGTGCAGATTTATTCCTGTGTGCCGGGTTCGAAATACGATTACTTTGACGGGATGAGCATGGGCTGCCCGGTCGTGGCGGGGCTGGCGGCGTTGATCAGGGAATATTACCCGAAATTATCTGCTTTACAGGTGAAGGAGATCATCCTGCAAAGCGTTGTGGTGAGCCCTTACCTGGCGCCTTACTGTAAAACGGGCGGCGTGGTGAATGCTTTTAAAGCGCTGTCGCTGGCAGCGACTTATGATTTGTCAAACAGATGAGATACGCTATTTATACCATTTTTTTAATGATGCTATTATCGCTGGAGGCCTGTAAAAAGAAGGCTGCGTCTGATTTTATTCTATTGTCCAACGGTAAGGGACTGCGGGCGCAATTCACGCCTTACGGGGCGCGTTTGGTGAGTTTATCGGCGCCGGGCAGGGACGGGAGGCCGGTGAATGTGGTCTGGGGTTTTGACCAGCAGGAGGATTACAGAAAGTGTAAGACCGATCCTTATTACGGTGCCGTTGTCGGGCGCTATGCGAACCGCATCGCGGGTGGGCGTTTTACCCTGGACGGCAAGACGTATCAGTTGGATCAGAACGACCATGGAAATTCGCTGCATGGGGGCGCCTCCGGATTGCATTGCAAGGACTGGCAGGTGGGTTTGTTAAGCGATACTTCGGTGACCTTTTCCTGCTTGTCGAAAGACGGGGAGGGTGGCTACCCGGGAAATCTGACGGTTTCGGTGACCTATACGCTGACCAGCATGAACGCACTGAAGATCGATTACCGGGCGATGAGCGATAAAGCCACCATCATCAACCTGACTAACCATGCCTACTGGAATTTGAACGGTCCGGGGAGCGGTACGATTATGAAACACCAGGTCTATATCCGGGCGGACCGCTATACGCCGGTGGACAGTCTGCTGATCCCTACAGGGAAGTTGGACAGCGTGAAGGGCACGCCGTTTGACTTTTCTTCTTATGCCAGGAGGATCACCGGGCGGATCGGTGAGCATCATGTGCAGCTGCAGAACGGGAAGGGTTATGACCATAACTATGTGCTTAAGCCGCATGGTCGCGATACCGTAGTGGCCCGCGTGACAGGTGACCGGAGCGGTATTGTAATGTCCGTGACAACGGATGAACCGGGTTTGCAGTTCTATTCGGGGAATTTTATGGCGGGGCGCAACCGGATGAATGGCGGGGTCCGGGATGCTTATCGTTCGGGCTTTTGCCTGGAGACACAGCATTTCCCGGATTCGCCGAACAAGCCGGGTTTCCCGTCAGTGGTGCTTCGCCCGGGGCAGACCTACCGGAGCAGTACCAGTTATCAGTTTAGCCTTTCCGAAGATGCCCCGTCCGGAGTTCGTTAATAGTTATATCAGAAATTTTTCATTCAATAGGAAAATTGGTTTGAGCAGGGTTTCGCGAGGAGGCCCTGCTTTTTTTAAAAAGGAATGACATCATGAAAAAGTTGGATAAAATGGTGCTTGCTCAAAAGTTCGGGTCCTTTAACACGGTTTGGGAGCCGCACCTGGCGGCTGAACTGAACGGACAGCAACTCAAATTGGTGAAATGTATCGGGCCGGGCGACGCTTTACTGCATGAAGAAGACGTGCTGTATCTGGTCTTTAAAGGGGAACTCGTCGTCGTGTTCAGGGACCGGCAGCTCCGCTTGGAGCCGGGAGAGTTGATCATTGTTCCCAAAGGGACTTTCTGTAAGCTGGCGGCGATCCGGGGCGCGGAGGTGCTGATCCTGGACCCTGCGGGGTATAGGTCGCCGGCTACACTGAATGGTGAACGGTTCCGGGAGCGGTTGAGAAAGGTGTAATGCCCTTCTGTCATAAAGCAGTGGCCCGCTCCTATGGATCAATAGTATTGTGCAATGCCGAGATCGCAGCTACCGCCACCGCAGCCCGGTGTATGGAGCGGGCAGTCCGCTAGGGCGATGTGACCGGCGATCGAATCCCGGCGGTGCGGGTGAGAATGGGCCGCGATCGCCGCTACCTTAGGATGGCCGTAGGTATTTAAATGCCCATAGGAGTAGGCGATGGCGCCTGCACCGGCAGTACCTGGCACCGGTGTATTGCCGTGATCAAATTCCGCGCCGTGATGGGTAGCAACAATCCCCTGAAAAGAAGGTGGCATATGCGGGTAAATATAAGTATAGGCAGCATCTGCCGGTAACAATACTTGCGTGATGGTATTAACCGCTGAATGCAGCGAGGTGCTGATCGCCAGGCCGGTGTGATTCTTTTTTAGCGCGCTGGGATGCTGGCAGCGGTGAACGGTACCAAATCTAAAAGGAAGCGTGGTAATGGCCGCGGGCCAGATCAGTACGTTGCCGCTGGCCTGCAACTGACGGAAGAACTTCAGGTGTGCAGGCCCGAACTTTTGACGCGGGACGATCCAGGTTTTGGCCTGGTAGGTCGTATTCCTCCTGGCACTTTCATAATGGTCGGTATCCCAATGGGATAAAAGGATAAGCGGGTCCTCGCTAAAGCAAAAGCGCAGCACAGCCGGATAGGTGGAATGGTTGTGAAAGCATCCGCCGCCCAGGTCAAAGTAAAGCAATGGCATCCCCTTACGATCACAGACAGCGTTACAATTGCCCTGGCCCACCTGGTAAACGGCGACATATTCTGCGGTGCTGGGAGTGTGCCGGTTAAGCAGCAACTCGATTTCTTCTTTTGTCGCGTCCGCTGTATCGTCGATCGCGGTTTGCTGGTCAAGGCTGTTGCGCGTCGGCTGATCAAGTGCCTCCAGCACACTGACAAAAAGCGCTACGCCGGCGCCATCCGGATTTTCCTGGAAGAGCGTTGCGGGCAACCCGTTTTTCTGATCATTCGTCACCAGCCGGTACCATTGCCCTTCCATTTCTTCGATAATTTCTTCGAACTTTAGTTTTGTTTTTAAACTTTCCGGGTCGGTTTGCACGAAGATGATCCGCGTAGGTATTTCTGCGATGTAGGCGCGGAATTGGTCGATTGCACTGTTTAGGAGTGGTTCGACCTCGGCTTCACGCAGGCAATGGAACTCCAGGAAGACCGGGCCGCCGCTTTGTTCGGCTTTATCGGTATAAGCATAATAGGTTTCTGGCATGATCATTATCCGTTAAAACTGAGTTCAATGAAATCGGGGTCTACTTTATAGCTGGCGGCGAAAGCATCGGCGCCCGCCTTGCTCATTTTATCCCTTTCGGCCAGAGCTGCCGGGGTTTGCAGCAGCCCCTCGTCGATTCGGAACACCCGCCCTTTGGCTTTCGCGGTCAGCGTGGTCAGGACGCCGGGTGAGGGCATGGTATTTTTCCAGATCGTATTGATATTATTATAGTCCAGCGTGGCCAGGGAAACGAGCTCCGGGCTTTGCATCTGGTCGAGGCCGCTTCGCGAGGCGGTTCCGTTATGGCTCAGGTGGTGGCCAACTTTATAGAATACCGTCCGGTTGAGCAGGTCGGTGGCGGTGACAGTCAGCGTCTGGCCGCCTTTTTCGATCTTCCAGTTCAGGGCGGGATCGTGCCAGCTTTCCCAGTTGCCGCTTTGCGCATCGCCGGGGAAAAGCAGGACCTTGCCGCTGCCGGTAAATTCCAGGGCGAGCACCAGGCTGGTATTATTGATGTATTTTTCGAGCCGGATGGCCAGCGCGCCGGCATAGTTCAGCCAGTCGGTATCGATGTTACGGTATCGGTTGTCCGGCTGATCGAAGAATTTTTTGTAGGCGGCTTTTTTTTCATCCGGGTTCATGGCAAAGCAACTCAGGAAAGGCAGGCTGTCTTCGTCCGTATTGCCCTCCAGCGCGGCGTTAAAGCCCTGGTTTTGGCTGAAGCTGGTTTTCCGGTCATAGACATCATCTTTGACCTCTTCGGTTTTCAGTGCGGCTTCATTTTCCGGTGGTCCAAGAACATAAAACCGGATCCCTTCGGTGCCCGGCAGTGCGGGGACGGGTTTGCCGGGATAACAGTAGAACGGGGCCTGCCCCGTTTGAGCGCGCAGGCCGTTAAGAATATAATCCATGGCCCGGGCCATTTCACCGGGTGCCGGTGCGCCTGCTGCCGGGGCGGCTGCGTCAGCAACTGCCTTTTTGCCTTTTGCTTTTCCGGTGACGCCCAGTGGCGCAGGGTCCTGGTAGAGCGCCAGGGATTCCTCGAGGCCACGGCTGAAACTGGATTTGGCGGCCATGATTCGCGTGCCGGAAAACTCACCGGTGAACCGGGCATGGTAGTCCGGGTCGGCCAGGAAGGCGCTCATTTTTTGGATCGCGGTCTTCAGCGCTTTGACGTCCTTGCCGTATTTTTCTTTCAGGTGAGCGGCCAGTGTATTGGTCGGGTCCTCGGTCCAGCCTACCCAGACCTGGCCGACTTTTAATTTTTTAAACTCCGCCTGTGCCCTGGAGAAGCCGATGATATGATCGAGGTGCTCGTGGGTGATGACCAGCAGGTCCAGCCGCTTGTCGGGCAGGTCGGCGCTGATGAGCTGGACGAAGCGGGTGAACTTGGCGCTGTCGCCTTTGCAGGATCCGCAGTCGATCATCATCGTAAAGGATGGCTGACCGGTATCGTCTTTGAAAAATTTCAGGGTAAAGCAGTCGCCGGTACCGATGCGGTACATTCTCAGGACGATCTTGTTGACGTTGGCGCTCATGGTTAACAGCTTTGATGGATAAAGGCAAAGGGTTCAAGCGAGGAGCTGGCAAAGGAATCCCCGAAATACAGGCTGAAGGCGTTAAAATTATCTTCGTTGCAGATAAAGTCGAATTGTGCGCGGCGGCGTTTGGCGTTGATCGCCTTGCGCCCGTTGCTGAGCTCCGCCAGGTCAAGCAGCGGTTTGCTGATGGCGTATTTGAGTTTCAGACTATCCAGATCGAAGATCAGGGTGCAGGAACCTTTCAGCTCAAAGCTGTCCGGCGGCGCGGGGATATTCTTTTGCGGCAGGTAGGCGCCGAACTGTACGGTAGAGACATCGTCAGGGTTGGCCAGGTGATACGTGACGCCGGCACGCTGGATCATGGTCAGTACGATCTGGTTGATGATCTTGCCGTCCGGCCCGACGCGGTTGGCAAGTTTGAGGCTATCGATACTGAAGGACGGGGCCGGGAAATGATGTGCATTGGAGGTACGCACACCCAGCTGTTCCCAGTTGTCTGTAAAGACCAGGCCCGTGAGTCTTTCAAAATCCATGGAGCCATCAAATTTGGAGGCGATCCGCTGGTGGAGTCCCTGTATGCCCTGGGTGGCCGGGTCTCCCGGACGGCCGCCGGCAATGTAAACTTTGGTGATATCAAATATCTTTTTGCGGTCCTGGGTATAATAGACGGCTTCGCGGAAGGAACGCAGGAAATTGCCCAGGATGTCAAATTTGGTATTCAGGGTTTCGATATTTTCGGCTTTGTAGACCAGGCTTTCCACCGACAGGGTCTTGATGCCTTCTGGGTAAATACCCCGTTTGCGGAAGGCATCGATAAAGGCCAGCCGATAGCCCCGGGTGTCATCCTGCAGGCTGTCCACGTCGGCGGTGATCAGCGCGCGCAGGTAATCGCCGAAGTTCAGGTCGGTGGGCGGGCAATAATCCAGCGCCCGGATACACATCCGCAATACATGGCCCGAGGTTTTGGCGGCTTCGTCGGCCAGCCGGTCGACCAGATCGGGATGGATCGCGCCGTCAGGCAACACGCCGGTGCCGCCGGTATAGATGCGGAGCAGGTCGGCGATGCGGCTTTTATAGATGGTGATAAAGGCTTCAAAGACGGCGGCGACCAGGATGCTGCCACGGTCATGTGGTTCCATGGTGGTGCTGTATTCAGCAGGATCGGGGACCTTGGGTTTCCATTCTTTTGTTTCTGGGTCGATGCCGCCGATGGCGTCGCGCAGCGCGCCGTAGTGCCCGATGGCTTTGCCGAATTCCTGGGCGAGTTCGCCCAGCAGGTTCTGGCTCTCGAGGTTGCCGCGGGTCTTGCAGATCTGGTGGCGCAACACCTCGGGGAAGGTGAAATGCTGAAAGAGGGCAACGATGTCCGCAAAGGCTTCGTGGAAGGCCAGCATGTCCGGGTTGCCGGGCGTGGTATAGTTGCTGTGCATGCCGTCGAGCAGGGCATGGCTGGTTTCGTGGGCGACGATGTCGTGGCTCAGGCAGGTGAAGACCAGGGAGCCGGGCATTTGCAGGGTCATATCTTCGGGAGCAGCCGAAAAATAACCGAACAGCAGGGCTTTTTTTTGCGGGCTGTAATAAGCGTTGGCTTCGCGCAGGGCATGGGGATAGATGCGCAGCTGCTGGACAAATTCCATCGTGTATTGCCCGGTGGGGTCATTGACTTTCCGCGGGCTCCACATGGCTTTGCGGCCGAGGGCGCGTTCGAAATTGCTGATCGTGGTCATGGCCACCGCGTAGACCATCTGCTGGTGGAACATCGGGTTGCTTTCGCTGGCATCGAGGCCATCGTAAGCCAGGATATAATGATCGTTCAGGTCGACGGGCAGGTAAAAGATGCCGGTGGACGGGTCATAATCTACAACTTCGATGTATTCGCCGGATGGCCCGGGTTTGAGTATTCCCTTCGGCTTGGCGTTGGGGTCTCCGGGCGGTGCGGGCACAAATTCGTCTTCCCAGTAAACCTTGTAGGTGATGTGGTTGATCACTACCGTGTCCAGGTTGAGGGACAGGGAGGGGTCGAAGGCGTAGCCACGCAGTTTGCGGTAATCGGGGCGGCGGATCAGGTAGGGTGCGTTGTTGTTCATCTTTTCTCGGTTTATTGGGCGGTTGGCGGGCTCCAGACACTGCCCAGGTTTAGCGAGTAGCCGAACTGTACCTGGTTAAAGGCCTGGGTATGATCGTCGAGACTGGACAGGTAGCGGTAGCGGAAGAACAACTTGCTGTTGCTGTCCTTTTTCGTAAAGTACATCAGTTCGATCGTGGGGGCGATCCAGTGTTCCACGCCATCATTCTTTAGTTTTGCGCTGCTTTTTACGCTGACGAAATGCAGCGGCATCGAACAGGTCATCGCAAAGTTGCCATGCCGGGACAGGCTGAACATGGGTTCGATATACAGGTCGTTTTGGGTGACGGTCCGGTAACTGGTATCAATCACGGTCCTGGCGGCATCCTTAAAGGTGGTGTCCATAATTTTGCTGCCGACAAAGTTGTAGCCGACGTTGAGCTGCCAGTCGCTGATCTGGTGGACCGGCGCCGGCGAAGGAAAGCCGCGCAGGAGGTTGAACTTCACACCGACCGAATAGGTGGAGCGCTGGAACAGGTCGCGCCGGTTGACACTGTCCTTGGCCGGATGGTATACCATGGTGCCTTTGAACTGGCTGTCGTACTTGGAGAGCCCGCCTTCAAAAGCGATATAACTGCCGAAAACCGTTGCCCCCTCGCCGAGGGTCCGGGTATTGGTAATGAACTTGCCTTCGGCCTGGAACTGGGCGACGCCGTTCGGATCGCCGCCCAATCCCTGGATGTCGGTAAATGCTGCGACGTTAAAGTAACTGTTCAGCGAGGTGGATTCTTTTACATTATAATAATTATGCGCCGTGTCTGCTTTCATGGTGATATCGAAATCGGCATAGGGGACATCGGAATACGACCGCAGCGGCAAGTAGGAAAGCACCTCGTCGAGGAAAACGAACAGGTCTGGGCCATAAGTGTAATATGGATTATTTACATATTGCAGGTGCGTGCTGCCTTTATCTTCATAGTGGATGAGGTCGATTGCGGTTCTTTTGTTGCGATACATATATTGTTTGGGCTTGCCGCTGTCGACCACGGTTACGCCGATCTCCATGAGCATGCCTTCCCGGACCAGCAGGTGGACGTTGGCGATCTTGCAGTTGGCAAACCCGCTGTAATAGCGGTTTGATTCACGATCAAGGTGGGCGCGCTCTTTTTTCCGGGGGTTCTTAAACTTCCAGTTCGTGGAATCGACCTGGACCAGGCTGTCTTTTTCAGTAGGCTGGAGGTACTTGTAAACCTTCACGGAGGGGTGCATTTCAAAGCGTGCAATGATATCGCTGCTCGTGTTGTTGAGGATGGAATCGATGCGGGCCTTGGTCGCCTTTTTGGCTGCTGCAGCCGCTGAATCGGGCTTGGTGGTTTTGGCATTATTGTTCGGGCCGTTATCTTTTGTTTTTTTGGAGGTGTCTGTTACCGATTTCGTGGTATCGGTAACTTTTTTCGTGCTGTCCTTTGTTTGCGCCGTCGCACTGTTTGCTAAGAGGTAGCACAGCATGACAGCCAAACTCAGTGATAGGGTTAATCTCATGGCGGTTAGGTTGAATAGTCTAAGTAATGACTAAAGTTAGCCGTTGCAGGCCCGCTTGTCAACCCGTGTTTTCACGGTATTTTCGGGGTTGTTTTTACCCTTTTCCGCCGGGGTAGGTGGCCTGGCAGGTAGCGGTGGCTTAACCTGGAATTAACGAACATTTCTTTCCTTTGCGCTGGAAATTTGGTAAATTCGTCAAACGGAAAATGATAGCTGCCGGTACTTTAAGCGATGCGGAACTGCTGGCCCTGATCAGGGCAGGGGATGACTATGCTTTTACGGCAGTCTACGAAGCGCACCGCCGGGTGGTCTACCAGTTCGTTTACAGGTTCCTGAAGTC
>Ga0068871_100001567_pt1 | contig 15348 bp, 1 predicted proteins | sample KBSMisM72_FD_72750 | JGI IMG/M metagenome (GOLD analysis project Ga0068871, IMG submission 72750) | Miscanthus rhizosphere microbial communities from Kellogg Biological Station, Michigan, USA - KBS Miscanthus M7-2 | ecosystem: Host-associated > Plants > Roots > Rhizosphere > Soil ... | reverse complement strand
CAACAACGCCTCTGGTTTCTACACCAGTTAGATCCCGAGACCGCCGTATATAACCTGCCCATCGCAGCGCGCTTCGAGGGCCAACTCAATATTGCCGCGCTGGAGATGACACTTAACGAGATCGTCTGCCGGCACGAATCTCTACGCACAAATTTTAGGCTGGTAGAGGGGAGACCCGTGCAGGTGATCCAGCCGGCACTGAGTTTATCTCTCACGGTGGTTGACTTGTGTGAATTGCCCGCCGGGGAGCGCGGGCGCGAGGCCCAGTCTTTAGCGAGCGCGGAAGCGCAGCGCCCTTTTGATCTTGCGGTAGATCCGCTATTGCGGGCCACTCTGTTGCGGTTGGGTGCAGCTGAACACGTCGTGTTGTTGACAATGCATCACATCGTTAGCGATGCGTGGTCGCGCGGAGTGCTCATTCGAGAAGTAGCTACGCTCTATGAGAGCTTTAGTAACGCCCGCCCGTCGCCCCTTCCGGCATTGCCGCTGCAATACTCCGACTACGCGATCTGGCAGCGTGAATGGTTGCAGGGTGAGGTCCTGACTTCACAACTAGCTTACTGGCAACGACAGCTGGCGGGCGTTCCCATGTTGGCCCTGCCAACCGATCATCCACGTCCCGCACTACAGAGTTTTCGCGGGGCGGTTTACTTTTTCAATATTCCTGGCGAACTCAGCGAAGCCCTGAAAGAGTTGAGTCGGAGTGAAGGTGCGACGCTGTTTATGACTTTGATGGCGGCCTTTACGGCGCTGCTTTACCGCTACACACGGCAGACAGATGTCGTCGTGGGGACACCAATTGCCGGGCGCAATCGCGTCGAGATCGAAGGGCTGATCGGTTTCTTCATCAATACGCTGGCGCTGCGCACAGACCTCTCAGGTGATCCGAGTTTCCGCGAGTTGTTGCAGCGCGAACGCGAAGTGACGTTGGACGCTTACGCCCATCAGGATATTCCGTTTGAGAAGTTGGTGGAGGAGTTGCAGCCTGAACGGAATCTCAGTCACACACCGCTGTTTCAAGTGGTCTTCACCTACCAGAACGCTCCACGCGAGACGCTGGAACTAACCGGACTACGTCTCAGCTCGCAGCCTCGTGAGAGTCAGGTGGCCAAGTTTGATTTGACGCTGACTTTGGAGGAGACGGCGCGCGGTTTGGTCGGCTCAATGGAATACAACACGGACTTGTTTGAAGCTGAAACTATCGAGCGAATGGCCCGCCACTTCAAAACTCTATTGCAAGGCGCCGTGGCTGACCTGGACCAGACCATTTCAACGTTGCCGCTTCTGACACCTGCCGAGCGTACACATTTGTTGGGTACACGGCTCGAAGGTGTGCAGGATTTTTCAAGCCAGGCGAGCCTGCACGAATTGTTTGAAGCGCAGGTGGCGCGCACACCTGAAGCCGTGGCCCTCGTCTATGAAGACGGCCGGCTGACATATCAGGAGTTGAACCGGCGGGCCAATCAAACCGCGCATCATCTTCGAGGGTTGGGGGTGGGCGCCGATGTGTTGGTTGGCGTCATGTTGGAGCGCACCGTGGAGATGGTGGTCGCGCTGCTGGGGGTGCTCAAGGCCGGTGGCGCATACGTCCCGCTGGACCCGGAATATCCGGCGGAGCGCCTATCGTTCATGCTCGAAGATGCGGCGATCGGCGTGCTGCTCACGCAGCAACACCTGCTCGAACGTTTACCGGCGCCCGGCGTGCCGGTGCGCTGTCTCGACCGCGATTGGTCCTTGTTTGCAGCCGAACCGCACGACAATCCGGTGCCGTGCGCTTTAGCCGAACATCTCGCCTACGTGATCTACACATCCGGTTCCACGGGCCAGCCTAAAGGGGTGATGGTGAGCCACGCCAACGTCACGCGCCTGTTCGCGGCCACAGCAGACTGGTTCAACTTCGGAGCGCAAGACGTGTGGACGCTCTTCCACTCTTACGCCTTCGACTTCTCAGTCTGGGAATTGTGGGGGTCGCTGCTCTACGGCGGCAAGTTAGTGATCGTGCCTTACTGGGTCAGCCGTGCACCGGAAGCTTTCTACGAACTGCTCGTCCGCGAACATGTGACCGTGCTCAACCAGACGCCTTCAGCGTTTCGGCAACTGATGCGTGCTGAGGAGGCTGGCCTGAATGGCGCAGCTGAGCTATCCGAACCAACCACCGCCGGAAACTTGAGCATGCGGCTGATCATCTTTGGCGGAGAGGCGTTGGAGTTGGCGAGTTTGCGGGCGTGGTACGAGCGGCACGACGAACAGCAGCCGCAACTAGTCAACATGTACGGCATCACTGAGACGACCGTGCATGTTACCTACCGCCCGTTGCGCGCTTCAGACCTTGAGACGAACACGGGCAGCGTGATCGGCGCGCCATTACCCGACCTCCACCTGTGTGTCCTGGATGAGCATTTGCAACCGCTGCCGATTGGCGTGGCGGGCGAAATGTACGTTGGCGGAGCGGGTCTTGCACGCGGCTACCTGGACGGGGCGGAGTTAAGCGCCGAGCGGTTCATTCCGCATCCGTACAGCAACACACCGGGCGCGCGCCTTTACCGGACGGGCGATTTGGCGCGCTACACGACGTCCGGCGAATTGGAGTATCTCGGCCGGCTCGACGAACAAGTCAAGATCAGAGGTTTTCGTATCGAACTCGGTGAGATCGAAGTTGCTTTGGACAGCCATCCCTTGGTGCGTCAGTCGATCGTGTTGGCCAAAGCGGATGAGCACAAAGAGAAGCGGCTGGTCGCTTATGTTGTCGGCAATGGCGAGGACACCGTTACGACGAGCGACCTACGCAACTACCTAAAACAGAAGTTACCGGAGCATATGGTGCCGGCAGTCTTCGTTGTACTCGAGCAGTTGCCTTTGACAGCGCACGGCAAGATTGATCGCCGAGCTTTACCCGAACCGGAACATGAGCGGCCGGAGTTGGCGGAGAATTTTGTCGCACCGCGCACGCTGATTGAGGAGATCTTAGCGGCGATCTGGTCCGAGGTGCTCGGTGTGGAGCAGGTCGGGATATTTGACAATTTCTTCGAGTTGGGCGGCGACTCCATCCGCAGCGTGCGCATCCTCGCTCTGGCTAAAGATAAGGGCTTGGAATTCTCGCTCCAGCAACTCTTCCGCCATCAAACGATCTCGGACCTCGCGAGAGAAGTCCAGATGGCAGTGGCCGGCGCTGACGTGCCAACCCGCAGCGAGCCTTTCGGCCTCGTGGCGGCGGTAGATTTACCGAAGCTGCCGCCGCAGTTAGATGACGCTTACCCGTTGACGACGTTGCAGGCCGGCATGCTTTATCACATGGAACTCATGCCGGAATCGTCGGTCTATCACAACGTTAACAGTTGGCATCTGCGTGCGCGCTTTTGTGCCGAGACGCTCAATGCGGCTACGCAGGAGATCGTCGCGCGCCATCCGGTGCTGCGCACGTCGTTCGACTTAACTACCTTCAGCGAACCGCTGCAACTGGTTCATCGGATGGCTACGCTGGCACTCAACGTACACGACATTCGTCATCTATCACCCGCCGCACAGGACGAACTGTTGAATGCCTTTGTCGAGAGCGAGCGGAATAATCGGTTCGAGCTGTCGCAACCTCCGCTGCTCCGGTTCCACGTCCACCAACGCACTGACGACTCGTTCCAGTTCTCTTTAACTGAATGCCACGCGATCCTCGACGGATGGAGCCTGAACGCTACGCTGGCGGAAATCTTTAGCCACTATTTCATGCTGCTTAATCAAGCGACGCCGCCACTCGAGTCACCACCGGCGGCCACCTTCCGCGATTTCGTGATGCTCGAGCGGCTGGCGATCGAATCGGCAGACGGACAGCGCTTCTGGGACGAAAAGCTAAGCGGCAGTACGGTCATGAGAATACCTCGCTGGCCGAAGTCTAATAGCCATCGTCCGGCCAAACGTTTTAGCCGGATTCGCCCGCAGATCACACCGGAGCTATCAAAGGAGTTGCGACAGGTGGCGCGCTCGGCCCAAGTGCCGCTCAAGTCTGTGTTGCTGGCGGCTCACATGAAGGTGTTGAGCATGATCAGCGGCCAGCAGGACGTGATGGGCGGTGTCGTTAGCAATAGCCGCTCAGAAGAACTTGACGGCGAGCGCGTGCGCGGCCTGTTCCTCAATACCCTGCCGTTTCGCCTCTCGGTCACCGCCGGCGCCTGGACCGACCTGATTGGCGCGACATTCGTGGCCGAATGGGAGTTGTTGCCCTTCCGCCGCTACCCGCTCTTCGCGCTGCAGAAAAAGCGGGGCGGGCAACCACTGTTCGAGACGGCATTTAACTACGTTCACTTCCATACGCTCGACGGCGTCCTCGGCTCCGGCGACGTCGAGGTGCTGGCTCCAGACTCAAAAGGCGTCGAAGAGATCGATTACACACTTGACGCTGCCTTCAGTCTGAATCCGCTCACACAGCAGATCCACCTGAACTTTCAGTTTGATGCCTGGGTATTGCACGAGACGCAAGCCGAAGCCATCGTCGGATACTATTTAAGGACGTTGCAAGCCATCGCAGACGATCCGGGCGCGCGCCATGACCAACAAAGCCTGCTCTCCCACGAAGAACGCAAACGTCTGCTTACGGAGTGGAACAGCACCACGAGGGAATACGATCTGACGCGATGCATACACGAGTTGTTCGAGGCGCAGGCCGAGCGACAGCCTGAGGCGGTGGCGGTCGCTTTCGAAGCGGTGAAACTCTCGTATGACGAACTGAATCGCCGGGCCAATCAAGTGGCGCATCATCTCCAGGGCTTGGGCGTAGGCTCGGAAGTGTCAGTTGGCATCTTGTTGGAGCGAAGCGTGGAGATGGTGATCGCGCTGTTGGGTGTGCTCAAGGCCGGTGGCGCATATGTTCCCCTCGATCCCAGTTACCCGCAGGAACGTCTCTCCTATATGTTGCGCGACTCCGGAGTGTCGGTCTTGCTGAGTCAAGAACGATTTCTCCAGGCTGTGCCGGAGTCTAACGCCCAAGTAGTCTGCTTTGACGCGGCCGCTGAACTACTTGCCTCCGAACGCGACGACAACCCTGGGAGGCGGGTGCTGCCCCACAATCTGGCTTACGTCATTTACACATCCGGCTCGACCGGCCAGCCAAAGGGCGTAATGGTCTCGCATCGCAACTTAGTACATTCGACGTGCGCCCGCCGCTCTTATTACGAGCAACCGGTTTTAGCTTTCCTGGTCGTTTCGCCGTTTGCCTTCGATAGTTCCGTCGCCGGCCTCTTTTGGACATTAGTTGACGGCGGCACCCTGGAGCTCCCAAATCAGAATTTCCAGCAAGACCTTTCTGGTTTCATTGATTCGATAGCCGTCAACCAGGTCTCGCATCTTCTATGCTTGCCGTCGCTCTACTCGCTGCTTTGCGAACAGGCGGTCCCGGGGCAACTCGATAGTCTCCGCGCCATTATCGTAGCGGGTGAGCCATGTCCGGCCGCGCTGGTGAAGCGACACTACGAAATGCTGCCGGACGTCGAACTGTTCAATGAATATGGACCGACAGAGGGCACAGTTTGGAGCAGCGTCTATAACTGCAAGCGCGAAGGGGAGGGAACGTCGATCCCCATTGGCCGAGCTATCGCCAACACGCAGATTTATGTGCTCGACCGGCATCGCCAACCAGCACCCATCAGCGTTCCCGGTGAGGTTTATATCAGTGGTGACGGCGTAGCTCGTGGCTACTTGAACCGCCCCGAATTGACGGCCGAGAAGTTTGTCCCCAACCCATACAGTGACTTACCAGGCGCACGCCTCTACCGGTCAGGCGATCTGGCGCGGTATCTACCTCATGGCGAGCTTGAGTTTCTGGGGCGCGTCGACCAGCAGGTAAAGGTTCGTGGCTATCGCATTGAGTTGGGCGAGATTGAGACGGTGCTGGCGGCGCATCCTGATGTCCGAGAATGCGTGGTGGTCGTGCGTCCGGATGCGACTGGCGACCGGCGGTTGGCGGCGTATGTTGTGGCCCACCCTGAGTCGCAGCCGACCGTCAGCGATTTGCGGCAGCATATGATGCAGAAGTTGCCTGAGTATATGTCGCCCAACTCCTGGGTGCTGCTGGATGCATTGCCTTTGACTGCGAACGGAAAAGTGGATCGTAAGGCGCTACCCGAACCGGAACATGTGCGCCCGAAGTTAGCTCCAGTCTACGTCGCGCCGCAGACAGACACGGAACGGAAGGTCGCGGAAATTTGGCAGAGAGTTTTGCAGATTGAGAACGCCGGCATAAACGATAATTTCTTCGATCTCGGTGGGCATTCACTGCTGCTCGTCAAAGTTCACAATGAACTCCGCGCAGCTTTCCCGCGCGAGATCCAGCTCGTCGAACTCTTACAGTATCCGACGATCAGCTCGGTGGCCGACTACCTAAGCCAGGAGCAGGGCGAACAGAGTGACCTCCGGGAAAGCCATGAACGCACGGAGACGCGAAAGCGGTTGGCGCGTCAGCAAAGGATGAAGAGACGAGTTAACGCCAAAGGCGTTGGCTAATTTCAGCCGGGGGTTAATAGATCGCCATTCATTCGAACTCTGAAGGAGCTCTGCCTCACAAATGCCAAACACTTTCAGCGTTAAGGAACAGGACACTAGCTTGATTACCAACGGCGATAACTTCGACGAAACTACCGAAGCCGACATAGCCATTGTCGGCATGGCCGGGCGCTTTCCGGGCGCGGGCAGTCTTGACGAATTCTGGCAAAACCTTCGGGATGGCGTTGAGTCGATCACGCAGCTCAACGATGAAGAGATTCTGGCTACAGGAGTTGACCCTGCAATTCTAGCCAAAGCGAACTATGTCAAAGCAGCGTCAGTCTTGAAGGATGTCGAACAGTTCGACGCCGCCTTCTTCGGTTACACTCCGCGCGAAGCTGAAATCATGGATCCGCAACAGCGCCTCTTTCTTGAGTGCGCATGGCAAGCTTTGGAGAGCGCAGGCTACGACGCTGAATCCTACAAAGGAGCGATCGGCGTTTGGGCTGGTGCGAGTCTTAGTTCGTATTTGTTCAATCTCTACGCTAATCGCAAGCTGCTGGGCATGGTAACCCGATTCCAACTCATGCTCGGCAACGATAAAGATCATCTGGCGACGCGCGCTTCTTACAAGCTGAATCTGAAGGGGCCGAGCATCACCGTCCAAACCACTTGCTCCACCTCGCTGGTCGCCGTCCACTTAGCCTGTCAAAGTCTGCTCAACGGCGAATGCGACATGGCGCTGGCCGGCGGCGCCTCGATTAAGATTCCGCAGAAAACAGGCTACTTGTATCAGGCAGAGAGTATCAGTTCGCCGGATGGTCATACGCGCACCTTTGACGCCAGGGCGCTGGGGACGATGTCGGGCAGTGGCGTCGGTATCGTAGTGTTAAAGCGATTGACTGACGCGCGGGCCGAGCACGATCAGATTCTGGCTGTCATCAAAGGCACAGCCATCAACAACGACGGTTCTTTGAAAGTTGGTTATACGGCGCCCAGCGTCGAAGGTCAGGCGAAAGTTATTATCGAGGCACTTGCCATTGCCGGAGTAGAAGCTGAAACGATCACCTACGTCGAGGCACACGGGACAGGCACGAGCCTCGGCGATCCGGTAGAGATCATGGCGCTGACCAAGGCTTTTCGGGCAACCACTAAGAAACAGAATTTTTGCGCCGTCGGTTCGGTGAAGACAAACCTCGGTCACCTGGACGCAGCGGCGGGCGTGGCGGGCTTGATTAAGACCGTGCTGGCGCTGCAACACAAACAGCTTCCACCCAGTCTCCACTTTGAGCAGCCGAATCCAAAGATTGACTTCGCTAATAGTCCGTTCTACGTCAACGCGGCGCTCAAAGAGTGGTCAGTGAATGAGATGCCACGCCGCGCCGGCGTCAGTTCCTTCGGCATCGGCGGTACTAACGCGCACGTCGTAGTCGAAGAAGCACCGGAACGCGAGGCTGCGACAAACTCGCGGCCCTGGCAATTATTCCTGTTGTCGGCCAAGACCGAGGGAGCGCTGGAAGCTGCCACGACGAATCTCGCAGCATACCTACAACAGCAGCCGGCCCAATTGTCCGACGTTGCTTACACCCTACAAGTTGGGCGCAGAGCTTTTAAGCATCGCCGCATGTTTGTTTGTAGCGATCTGGAGGATGCGGTGAGCGTGCTCGAGAAGCGGAGTGCCACGCGGTTGCTGTCGCACGTTCATGAACCGCGCTTGCGGCCCGTGATCTTTATGTTTGCCGGGCAGGGCACGCAGGAGGTCAACATGGGCTTGGAACTCTATCGCCAGGAGGCGATGTTTCGGGCTGAAGTTGATCGTTGTGCCCAACTGTTGGAGCCTCATCTGGGGAGTGATTTGCGTAGTGTGCTCTACCCGCCTGAGGAACAGATCGAAGCCGCAGGCAAGCTGCTGAACCAGACGCAATTTGCCCAGCCTGCACTGTTCGTCGTCGAGTATGCGCTCGCTCGTCTATGGATGGAGTGGGGCGTACGGCCTGCCGCGCTGATCGGCCACAGCATTGGCGAATACGTGGCGGCGTGTCTGGCCGGCGTCCTCTCGCTGGAAGATGCGTTGGCCCTGGTCGCCGCAAGAGGACGCCTGATGCAGGAATTGCCCGAAGGGACCATGATGGCTGTCGCACTACCCGAGTCGGACGTTTTGCCGCTGCTCGGCAGTCAGCTTTCGTTAGCGTCAGTCAACGCGCCCGATCTTTGTGTGGTTTCGGGCGCAACGCAGGCAGTCGATGAGTTTGAAAGGCGGATGATATCGCGCGGCGTGTTCTGTCAGCGATTGCAGACGTCGCATGCATTCCATTCCGCGATAATGGAGCCGATCTTGCTGCCGTTCGTCAACCACGTGAAGAGGGTGAAATTGAATCCGCCCCTCGTTCCATATCTTTCCAACGTCACCGGCACATGGATCACGGCCGCCGAAGCCACCGATGCAAATTACTGGGCCAGGCACCTGCGTCAGACAGTTCGCTTCGCTGAGGGTCTCGGGGAGTTGATCAAAAAGCCGAACCACGTGCTGCTGGAGATAGGGCCAGGCCAGGTCTTGAGCGGACTGGCCAAGCGCCAGATAGAAGCGGCGGAGCCAGTTGTGATCAGCACGTTACAGCGTCGGCAGGCAGGACATTCGGATGTGGAGAATGTCCTAAGAGCATTGGGCCAGCTTTGGCTGACAGGCGTCAGTATTGACTGGGAGGGGTTCAACGCCCGCGAGCGACGCCAGCGGGTTGCGTTGCCAACCTATCCTTTCGAGCGGCAACGATACTGGCTTGATCGAGGCGACGCCACAGCCGCGGCGAAGTCGGCAACGTCGCCGACCCAAAACGGATTCTCTATGCCTTCGGCAAAGCGGGCAGCTATGTCGCGGGCTGAAGAAGACATTGGTGAACCGAAGGTTTACTCCAACGAAGTAAATGCGGACCAGGGTGCGTTTGCCCAACAGCAGAGGGAAACTCCGGACGGTAGACCACCGCAGCATGCGGTCCACGAAAACGGGCACTCGTCTCCGGCCGGCGACGCCCGGCAACGACTTGTGACCGAGCAACTGCATCTCATGTCGCAGCAGTTGGACCTTTTGCGCAAACAGCGCTCAAATTCTTAGCGACAACTTCAACGTACTTACGCAAGCAGGTTGGATCTGCGGTCACTCCACTACCGTGGGTGGGATTTCCGACTCTTGAGGCAAAGCCCAGCTAAAAAGCAGAACTCACAATCAGTCTAGACAGATGGCTTCATCGAAGCCTTCGAGACAAGGAGGTCTTTATGACCACATCCCATGATCCCGCCGCACGCAAGGACAAGATTCTCGCGGAGCTTAAGACAATCATTAACAGCCTGACCGGGATCGATCCGGCCGGCATCGATGTCCACGCGGATTTTCTTGAACTGGGTATCGAGTCGCTGTTGATTATTCAAGCCACTCAAGTCATTCAGGACAAGTTCGCAATCAAATTGTCTGTCATCCAATTGCTCGAAGAACTCACTACAGTTGATGCGGTCGCCACCTATCTGGATCAACAACTGCCACTGGACGATGTGCTCGTGATTCAGGATGCTCCGATCACAACCCCGCGTGCTGAGATGTCGGCGGACGTCTCGAATGTATCGAGTCCTCAGAGGCCGATGCCGCTGGAGAATTCTCCGTCGGCTGCCTTGCCACAGGAAACTCAGATCGCTGAGCGGCCGCCCGCCGGTGTTGAGCCGCGCTTCATCGCGACGCAAACTTCTTACCCGCCTTCTCAACCGCAGAGTTTTGCCCGAGCTGACGCTCCAGGGCATTCGCAGGACAACGGTGTCAGGTCGGTGAATGGCGGGGCAACGCCGGCTGTCTCGGCTTCCGCGTTGGAGCAAATCATGGCGCAACAGCTTCAGGTGATGGCCCAACAGTTGGCGATGTTGAGCGGTGGTGAGACGAACCACGGGCCGCGCATTTCATCGTCCTCGGGGCAGTTTGCGGTGCTTGAACAGATGGCGCCAACTGAGGCTCAACATTTGAACCAGCCTATGATCAGTGCTGGTCAGCCACTTGTGGCAACGGCAGCTCCAACGGCGAGTGGGCCCTCCTCGAATGAGAATCCCGAGGAGGAGCGTCTGAAGATTCAGCCTGAGACCTTCATTCCCTACCAACCAATTCAGAAAGGCGCAACCGGCGGACTGACCCCGCACCAGCAGCAGCACCTCGACGAATTGATTCGGAGTTACACCAGCCGCACACGCGAATCGAAACGCCTGACCCAACTCTATCGTCCATACTTAGCCGACAGCCGCGTGTCGGCCGGCTTCCGTCTGTTGTGGAAGGAGATGATCTATCAAATCTTCGCGCAGCGTTCCCAGGGCTCGAAGATTTGGGACGTCGACGGCAATGAGTACGTAGATATTACGATGGGTTTCGGGCTGCACCTGTTCGGTCACTCCCCGAGCTTTATCACTGACGCTATTCAAGAACAGCTCAAACTGGGTATGGAACTTGGCCCACAGTCGCCGTTGACGGGGAAGGTCGCCAAGTTGATTAGCGATTTGACGGGACTTGATCGGGTCAACTTTTGTAATTCGGGCACAGAGGCCGTGATGGGTGCGCTACGCGTGGCCCGCACGGTCACACGCCGCAACAAGATTGCGCTTTTCGCCGGAGCCTACCACGGTTGGTCAGATGCGACTCTGGCCCGCAAAGTCTCGTCGGATGGCACACAGTCGGCGGTCCCGATGGCTCCGGGCGTGCCGCCACTGGCTGTTGAAGATACCTTGGTACTAGATTGGAATGATCCGAAGTCGTTGGACATTCTGCGTGTGCATGCCAACGAACTCGCCTGCGTGCTGGTTGAACCCGTGCAGAGCCGGCGCCCGGACATTCAACCAAAGGCTTTCCTCCATGAGTTACGGCGTATCACCGAGCAGTCAGGCAGCCTGCTGATCATTGACGAGATGGTGACTGGCTTTCGGGTGCATCCAGGAGGCGCGCAAGCGTGGTTCGACGTGCAGGCCGATCTGGCGATTTACGGCAAGGTGGTCGGCGGTGGCTTGCCCCTGGGCATAGTGGCCGGCAAGTCTGCTTATATGGATGCTTTTGACGGTGGCCCATGGAACTACGGCGACGCTTCGTATCCGCGAGCCGAGAAAACACTCTTTGCCGGCGCTTACTTCAAGCATCCACTGACGATGGCCGTGGCCCATGCCATCCTAACGAGGCTGAAGAACGAAGGACTTGAACTGCTCGCCGAGTTGAATGAGCGCACCACGCAGCTCACGCAGGCGCTGGATAGTATCTTTGCGCAGCAGCGAGTGCCCGTGCGCGCTGCTAATTATGGTTCGCTGTTCCGGCTGCTCACCGCGCGTGAATTCAAATACGTAGACATCTTCTATTATCACCTGCAAGAGAACGGCGTCTTTGTTTGGGAAGGGCGCAACTGTTTTCTCTCCACCGCGCATACGGATGAAGATGTCGAACACATCATTGAAGCGGTGCGAAAGAGTATCGAGCAGACGCGCGCGGGTGGTTTTCTTCCGGACGGGCCCCCGGATTCACTCGGCAGTGACAAACCTTCCGCCAGAGCAGTGGCGAGTCAATTCAGGGCATCGGCGCCAAACGGGGAAAGTGCGCACGACACTGCAACCCTTCAGCAGCAAACAGAGGAGCCTGCCGTTGTAGTTAGTCGCGCCGCGCAGCCGGCACGCTCGGCCCCCGTGCCCGTAAATCAGAATATTCAATTCAGTCTCTATTACTTCGGCAATTATCCAACCGAGTTTTATCAAAACAAATATGAATTGGTTTTCAAAGGGGCCAAGTTTGCCGACGAACACAATTTCACAGCGGTTTGGTTGCCCGAACGTCACTTCAATTCGTACGGCGGCTTCTCACCCAATCCAGCCACGATCGCGGCCGCACTGGCCGTAGAAACAAAGCGCATTCAACTACGCGCCGGCAGTATCGCTTTGCCGCTGCATCATCCGATTCGCGTGGCTGAGGAGTGGTCGATTGTGGATAACTTGTCCCAGGGCCGAGTGGCCATGTCGTTTGCTTCGGGCTGGCATGCCAACGATTTTGTGTTTGCGCCGGAGTCTTATGAAAACCGGCGTCAAGTGATGGACGAAGGGATCGAAGTGGTTAGAAAGCTCTGGCGCGGCGAGTCGATTCAGGTGCGCGACGGTAAAGGCGATACCATCAGCGTCAGCTTGTCGCCGATGCCCATGCAAGCCGAACTGCCGTTCTGGTTGACAGGCGCCAGCATTGGCACGGCAATCAAAGCCGGCAAAATTGGCGCGGGCTACCTGACAAACCTTCAAGATCAGACTATTGACGAGTTGGCTGAAAAAATTGCAGCCTATCGCGCCGCGCTAAGTGAGCACGGCCATGCACCTGAGGCGGCGCGGGTAACGGTCTTGCTACACACCTTCATGACAGATGATGTGGCGAAGTCGATCCAAAAAGGACGGCAGCCGTTCCAGAACTACTTGCGCGCATCGATGGGGTTGCAAGTCAAACAAACGCGCAAGCACGGCCCCCGCGTAGACTTCGATCGAATTTCCGATGCGGACCTCGACTATCTAACCCTGGCTTCATTTGAACGCTACTTGCGTGTCGGGACTTTAATCGGGACGCCGGATTCCTGCTCGGACATCATCGACAAGCTAATCAAGAGCGGGGTCACCGAAGTCGGTTGCCTGGTCGATTTCGGCGTCCCGGTAGACGATGCACTGGAGAGTCTCCATTACGTCAACCAACTGCGGGAGCGCTATCAGACATCTCCGGCCGCCGCAGCAACACTCGCTCTCGCCGCGGCTGCTGTCTCGGGCACGCGAGCGCAGCAGCACTACCAACCTGAACTGCCGGTGATTGATGATGACCAAGAAGCGCCGCTTGCGGTCGCCCCCAAAATCCCGTTGACGGATACGCAGAAGCAGTTCTGGGCTCTGATCCAACACGGCGATCACATTTCCAGTGCCTACAATGAATCGACCATACTACACCTGCACGGCCAGTTCGACGCCTCGGCAATGCGGGAGGCGCTTCAGTCCGTGTTGGACCGCCACGATGCTTTTCGCTCAATCTTTAGCCCGACCGGTGACTACCAGGAGATTCAGCGCACGATGCAACTGGACATCCCGCTGCTCAGTTTCGAGCATTTGTCCGAAAGCGAACGCGCAGCCCAATGCGAGGCGTGGACCAGGGCTGAAATGCAAAAGCCTTTTGACTTCGCGCGCGGGCCGCTGCTGCGCGCTCAGATCGCCAAACTGGATGAGTTGCATCACGTGTTGTTAATCACGACCCATCATATTATCGCTGACGGTCAATCCTGGGGTGTGTTACTCAAAGAGTTGAGCACACTTTACTCGGGCAAGCGCCAGCGGTTGACCGTCGAGTTGCCGCCGCCCGTGTCGCTCAGCGAACAGGTGCAACCGCAGCTAAGCGGGTCGACTAACGGGGAAACTGCGCAGGCTGAAAGCTACTGGCTGAACCAATTTGCCGACGGAATCCCGCGCGCGGATTTGCCCGCCGATCATCCACGCCCGCGAGTGCCGACTTATGAGCGCGCCGCGTCCTTTAAGATAGTTGATGCCGCGCTGGGTCGACAGTTAAAAGCCTTCAGCAGGCAACATGGCTGCACGCTCTTTGTGACCATGCTGGCCAGCTACGAAATGTTGTTGCATCAACTGACGGGCCAGCCCGATCTGGTCGTCGGCATAAATGCCGCCGCCCCTGCTTCGGTAGGGCGCAAGGCCGCTATCGGTTATCGCGTTACCCCCCTCGCGGTGCGCAGCAAGATCAGCGGCGACCCAACCATAAAAGAGTTTCTGACTACCGCAAAAAAGTTAGTACTGGGGGCTTACGAGAACCAGAATTTTTCTCTTACCAGGCTGCTCAAGCTCGCGATTGTGCGGCGCGATCGAGGCCTGTCGTCTTTCGTCGCCGCCGGAATAAACCTTGACCGCGGAATCCCAAACTTGGATGGCTTCCACGACCTGGAGGTGGTGACCAGCACCCACAGCACCAGCGCGCCCTCACTTGATCTCTATTTGGACATCACTGAAAGTCGCGATGAACTACGGCTGAAATGTAACTACAACACGGATCTTTTCGAGGCCGGCACAATCGAGCGTTGGCTGGACCATTTCGAGCAGTTGCTGCAAGCCATGGTGGCGCAACCAGAGCAGCCAATCTCCCACTTGCCGCAGTTTCCCGGGCCGCGTCCGCGGGCGACCGAGCCCGCCACCGTTGAAGCCGAATGGGCCGAACGCGTGGCCCCACGATCGAATCTAACGAAGTATCAACTCTTGTTGTGGGCCGGGCAAAAGCTCAATCCGGACGCGGCCATCTTTATAAATGCCGGCTTGGTCTACCTCGACCGCGCATTCAATCCCAGCCATTTGCAAGAAGCGTTTCAGGCGCTCATCGATCACAGTGATGCCCTGCGCACCGTAATTGATGAAGTCGATGGCGTGCCTCAACGGCGCGTCGTCGAAACTTTCCCCTACCAACTGGAGTTTCTCGATTTTTCAAAGGTCGCCGAGCCGCAGGCGGAACTCGACCGGTGGGCGCAAGCGCGCTGCCGCCGATCCTTCGATATGTCGACGCGCTTATTCGACGCGGCGGTGATTAGGCTCGGGCCGGAGCAGTTTGCCTGGTATCTCAATACGCATCACGTGATTGCTGACGTGGTCTCGGTGACGGTCGCGGTGGGACTGGCGCTGAACTACTACGAGGCGGTGCTGGAAAAGCGCCTAACGACACAACCAAATCCACCGCAGTTTGAAGATTTCATCGCGTATGAACAGGGACTCCTAAAGTCACCCAAATACCGCGATGCCGAGGTCTACTGGCGCGAGAAACTGGCTGAGCCGGTGGAGCCGCTCGCCTTTTATGGCCAGGGCCGGGTCAAG
>Ga0068871_100001566_pt1 | contig 15353 bp, 16 predicted proteins | sample KBSMisM72_FD_72750 | JGI IMG/M metagenome (GOLD analysis project Ga0068871, IMG submission 72750) | Miscanthus rhizosphere microbial communities from Kellogg Biological Station, Michigan, USA - KBS Miscanthus M7-2 | ecosystem: Host-associated > Plants > Roots > Rhizosphere > Soil ... | reverse complement strand
ACCACGGGAGCTCCGAACTTCACGGCAGACAAGTAGACTGCGGCGCTCAGATCGTAGTAGCCGGCAGCAGCGAGCCGGCGGCGCAGCCGGCCCATCTCCTTCTGAGACTTTGGCAAGGCCAGGGACAGCCGACGGAGTGCCGGGTCAGGGACGTCGACCAGCGTCTCCTCACGAAGAAGGTCGCTCGGCGCCACCGTCGCCATGTCCCGTAGCCGTTTGCGACCCGATGTGGAAAACGACAGCATTCGCGAGGCTGCCAGGCCCGAAGCCATGGCCACGCCGATGAAGACCGCCGCGAGTGAGAGAGTCAAAGGGGTAGGCATGGACGTGTCCTGTTCAGATCTCGATGTTCACGATGCGTTGCATGGCGATAAAGCCGACTACCTGCAGAACGCCTGCGGCCAGAATCATGCGGATGCCAAGCGGGTCGGTGAACAACAGTCCGATATGTTGAGGTGCAATCACGAACAACAATGCGGCCAGCACCATCGGCAGCGCGGCCAGCACCCATCCGGTGATGCGGCCGTGTGCGCTCAACGACCGTACCTGTCGTTTTAGTTTGAAGCGCTCGCGAATCAATTTGGACAGGCTGTCCAGCACTTCCGACAAATTGCCGCCGGACTCACGTTGAGTGAGCACGGCCGTCGCAAAGAACCGGGCATCGAGCAGCGGCACCCGGACGGCCAGGCTCCTGAGTGCGTCCGGGAGCGGCATGCCGTAGTTCTGTCGATCGTGGAGCAGGCGGAACTCGGTTCGCACCGGCTCCTCGACTTCGTCGGCGACCATCCCGAGACCCGTCGTGAGCGCGTGACCAGCGCGCAGCGCCCGTGCGATCAGGTCGATCGCCTCCGGGAACTGTTCCTCGAACCTGGCCATCCGGCGACTCGCGGCGTGCTTGAGAAACATCCAGGGAGCCATGCCCAGCACAAGGCCCGCGCCGGCCGCCAGGAGAAGCTGGTGTGTGAACTGCCACGTCCCAACCGCCCCGAGGAGCGCCGTGAAGGCTGAGCCGAGCACGATTTGGCCTAACGAAACGGAATAGCCGGAACGTTCGATCATTCGCTCGACCGGACGAACGGCACTGGCGCAACGTGCCAGCGCACGTGCCAGCACGGGCAGGCTGCTGTTCGGCTTGATCTCGTTCAGCACCGACATCGTCGACAGGTGCGCGACGACCCGCGTCGGGTTGAGGCGCCGCGACAGGGTTCGGTGCGCCGCCGTCTCCGGACGCACGACGAAGAACCAATGCGCGCTGAGCAGCAGGCTCAGCACACCAACAAAACAGGCAATCGCAATGGACATCACTCGTTCCTTAACTGACGACCTTCGTGTGTTCGAACATTTCCGCCGGCAGGCGAAATCCTGACTGCGCGAGACGCTCGCTGCACTTGGGACGAATACCGGTAGCCCTGAAGCGGCCGCATACCTTCCCGTCAGGCCGTAGACCGGTCTTTTCGAAGAGAAACACGTCCTGCATCGTGATCACTTCCCCCTCCATGCCCGTCAGCTCGGTAATACCGGTGACGCGACGTGTGCCGTCCGATTGCCGTGTCACCTGGATGATCAAGTTGATCGCCGAGGCGATCTGCTGCCGGATTGCCCGTTCAGGGATACTGAGATTCGCCATCGCGACCATGGTGTCGAGACGATACAGCGCATCGCGCGCACTGTTGGAGTGGACAGTCGTCAGGCTGCCGTCGTGACCGGTGTTCATGGCCTGCAGCATGTCGAGCGCTTCCTCGCTGCGGACCTCGCCCATGATGATGCGGTCCGGCCGCATGCGCAGCGCGTTCACGACCAGATCGCGCTGCTTCACGGCTCCTTTTCCTTCGATGTTCGCGGGTCGTGTCTCGAGACGGACGACGTGCCGCTGCCGCAGCATCAACTCGGCGGCGTCCTCGATCGTCACGATGCGTTCCGTCTGGCCGATGAAGCTCGAGAGGATGTTCAGCAACGTCGTTTTGCCGGCGCCGGTGCCCCCGGACACGATGATGTTGAGCCGGCAGGCAACGGCAGCTTTCAGGAAATCCAGCATCGGCTGGGTCAGCGACTCGCGATCGACCAGATCGTTGGCCCCGAGTCGGTCCGTCCGAAACCGGCGGATGGACAGCACCGGGCCATCGAGGGCGAGCGGGGCAATAATGGCGTTGACCCTGGACCCATCCTGTAACCGTGCATCGACCATGGGGCTCGATTCGTCGATGCGACGACCGACAGAACTGACGATGCGCTCGATGATTTGCAGGAGGTGACGATCATCCTTGAAGCGGATGTCGGTCTCTTCAAGCTTTCCTTCACGCTCGACGTAGATCAGATCGTGCCGATTCACCAGGATGTCCGATACGGACGGGTCGTGCAGCAACGCTTCGAGCGGGCCGAGGCCGAACAGCTCGTTCAAGACGTCCGTGACGAGCGTGTCGCGCTCGAGGAGGCTGAGCGGAGTGATCGCGAGCTGCCCCTGGATGATGACGGCGATCACTCGGCGAATCTCCGGCTCGGCATCATCACGCTTCACGCGCGTGAGTCGTTCGAGATTCAGGCGGCTCAACAACTCCTGATGAACCGTCGCCTTCAGGCGCTGATAGTCCTGGGTCTGAGAAGCGGCCGTACCGGTCAATGTCGATGCGGTGGCGGTCACTGTAGCTAGTCCTGCGCTCATAATTTGTCCTCTTACTGCACACCGAGTCGGTTCAGCGTCGACCACCGACAAGCGATAGAAATCCTGTTGACCTGCCTCGTTCCGGACGCTCGGCGGGCCGACCAGCCAGACGATCGGCGAACGTCGTGAACGCGCTTGCGAGTTTCGTGTGATTGTCGAGCACGAGCGGGCGTCCATTGTTCAGCGAGGCCAGCGCGGTGTCGTAATTGTTCGGGAACAGATGCGTGACAGGTCGTCCGATGACCCGTTCCACATCCGCCTGCCCGATCTCGGCGCGGGCGTCATAGCGGCTGATCACCACGCTGACCCGGTCCTTCCCGTAGCGCTGTTCGAGCGCGCCGGCCATCCGGGCCGCGCTTCGGATGGTTGCCACGTCCTGGTTGGCGACGACGACCACTTTGCTCGCGGCCTCCAGCGAGTCGAGCACAGCCGCGTCAGCGCGCGGCACGTCCAGCACAAGGTACCGAAACTCATTCGCGGCCAGATCGATCAGCGAACGGACTCGTGCAACGTCGACTGCGGGGCTGACCGCGTGGTCCGAGGATGCCAGCAGGTTGAGGCCGGACTTGGTCTGAGTCATGAGGGTCCGAAGGAACGACCCGTCCATCCGGTGCATGTTCTCGAGTGCGTCAAGGGTGGAGAACCGGGGTTCGACGCCGAGAAAAATCGCGGCATCGCCGTATGTCGGGTGCAGGTCCATCAGCAGCGTGCTGGACGGCTGCAGCCTGTCGAGCACTGTCGCGACGTTCACAGCGACGGTGGTCGCACCGACTCCCCCTTTCGCGCCGATCACCGCGAACACGTCTCCTCGAAAACCGGCGGGACGCTGCAGGGCAAGACGTGCGAGCGCTGCGCTCAGCTCTTCCCGGGTGATCGGCTCGGCCACGCACTCGCCGGCACCCGCGCGCATGGCGTCAACGACGAGCGCGCCGTCCAGGCGACGAAGCACGACGAGGACACCGGTCGCCGGATGCTGACGCTTGATGACCGACAGCTCGGCTGGCATCGTGCTCCGATCTCGCGCATCCACGACGATGACGTCGGGTTGCTGAACGGTCGGCCCGGACAGCGCTTTCAGGTCGTCGACTTCAATCGCGACGACCTGGGCGCCACACGCGCGAAGGAGTTCAGGTAACTTCTGATCGAGGCCGACTACGACAGTCACATTCATCATCTGGTCTCCGCTACCGAACCAACTGGATCTTCATCAAGAAGGCGGCGCCGCCTCCGACACTCGGCGCGTCGAGCACGAATTCGCCGGGATACGAGGTGAGGTAACCGATCACGTCACCGCCGCTCATGTGATCAACGAAGAATCCAAGAATGTTGGCCACACGAACACATTTGCCGCCGGTCGGGCACGGATTCGCGGGATACGTCTTCCACGCCGATGTCCAGTCCCCTCCCTCCCTGCGCCATTGAAACTCGTCGATGTCGAAGACGGTGATTGGAACGACTCGCGGGCTGACCGGAGCACATCCGGGGACACAGGTCCCGGCGATCCGCTTGTTGGCAAGATCCCAGGAGGCGCCAGGATCCTTTGCGATGAGGTCGGTAACGCCCTGTTGCGTCGGCCCCGACATGACGCCGCTCTCCAGTGGGAGATACTCGTCAATCGCGACCGGATTGCCGATGCAATTGCCTATGGCGTTTCTGAAGTCAGAGCCGCCTGAGACATAGCCGCCATTTCCGTCCGGCAGCCGAACCGGCAGGAACCAGCCGGGCGTGATCGGGTCGCTGCCCGAGTTTGGGTTTCCGCTCTTGAGCGTTTCTTCATACCCGAAGTCGTCCGGAAGCCTGAAACCCGAGCCGGAACTGCTCGCCGACGGTGGCACGTAATCATCGGAGGGAGTGAGTTGCACGACCCCACCACCCTGGCTTTTCCAGCGGTTAAACCGATCGACCGGTGGCTGTTTTTCGATCCACTTATCCGCAATCGCGAACGGCCGCATGCAGTTGGTCGCATTTCCCGACGCGACTCGTGCGGTTGCCGTGGCCTTCACGCCCTGGGACGAGATGTTCAACAGCTTCCCGAAGAGGGTCGGCAACGGCGTGCTGCCGAACTCGCCGTTTCGGTACACATCGACGCGTACGCACGACCCGGCGACTCCGGCGGGGCACGCCCACGACACCTGCGCGGTCGGTGCCAGCGTCCACACGTTGTTGGCGAGCGCGGCGCCGGTCGCGCTGAAGTAGGTCTTGCCGTTACTCGCCGGTGGGCTGGTCAGCTCGTCGTACGCGCGAGCAATCGCGCCCGACAAGGCACCGGCGTCGGCGGCATTCTGCGCCTGCCCCCGGCTTACCCACTGAATGCCATGATCCACGACGAACGTGGCCATGGCGGTCAGCACCAGGATCGCAATCGCGACCTGAACGAGCACCGCTCCGCGGTCGGACCTGTCACGCGTCATAACCAGACCTTCTCCCCTGCGAACGGGCCGAGTTACTGTTTGCCCTTGGACCCGGATTTCGCCGTCGGCGCGTCGACCGTACCGCCGCCGCCTTCGAGCTGTTCGCCGATGTCATCGCCGCTCGGAAGGAATTTCCCGGGCATCGTTGGCAGTGGCGGCACTTCATCCTGGTTCAGCGGGCGCACGAGACGGGGCGTCACCAGCACGAGCAACTCCGTGCGCTCTTTGCGGTCCGCTTTGCTCTTGAACAGGTTGCCGATGATCGGCAACTGACTCAGCAACGGAATGCCGGCGTCATCGGTTTGGGTCTGGTTGTCGAGCAATCCGGCAATGGCGAAGGACTGCCCATCGCGCAGCTCCACTTCCGTCTCCGCTCGACGCGTCGTGAGCGCGGGGATCCGAAAGCCCTGGAGCACGATGCCGTTGTTGAAGTCGAGCGCGCTCACCTCGGGGCGAACGTGCAGCCGAATCATGTCACCGGCGATCGTCGGCTTGAAGTTCAAGCGGATGCCGAATTCCTTGAATTGGATGGTGACCGTCTGAGTCGCGCCTCCCCCCTGGACGATCGGTACCGGGAATTCGCCGCCGGCGAGAAAGCTGGCTTCCTGGCCGTTGTACGCAATCAGGTTCGGTTCGGCGAGACTCTGGAAGTAGCCCGTCTGCTTGAGCGCTTTGATGACGACGCCCATGTTGACTTTGTTGTTGAAGAGGAACAGGTTCAGGAAATCACTCAGGACCAGCCCTTCTTTGTCGTCGATAGCAGGCGCCGCAAACTGCTGCGTCGAGACACGCCCGACCCAGTTCTTGTAGCCGCCCGGGCCCGAGAAGAACGATACGCCCAGGTCGGTCAGCGCTCGCCGGTTCACCTCGGCGAAGCGCACCTGCAGCATGACCTGCTGTGCATCGCTGGCGCCCGGCACCTGGAGCATGTTGATGACGGTCGCTTTCGGTGCCGCCGCCCGTGCCACTTCCGCTGCGCGCAGCATCACTTGCGTGGACTTGACCTGGCCCGAGAGCACCACGGAGTCGGGGGTAATGGCTGCCTGAATCCGCTCGCCCGGGAACAGCTGTTGAAGCTGCTGCTCGAGCGCGGACACCGGCTGCTCGACGACGACGTCGTACTGAACGCGCCGGTCGCCTCCCCACACGATCAGGCTGACGGTGCCGGCAGCCTTGCCGTCAATCAGGATCTCCCGAGGACGGACAACCACGGCATCGGCGATGACTGGGTTGGTGACGGCGAGGCGCGTCACGTCGAAGGTCGTCTCGATGGATGTCGAGCGGCCTGCAGTGACCGAGACACGCTGGAACTGATCAGCGGCCGCCACAGCGGGCGCTTGACCCGCCGTCAGCGCAGTCGGCGTGCCGACGCAGAGTACCGAGAGCGCCGTGAGCATCGCCCGCAGGCGTCGAGTCTGTGAACTGTAAGTAGCCATTGTTAACGAACGACCTCTTCGCCGCGTTTCGCGGCGCGAATTGTTTCAACGATGTAAACGACGGGTGGCGGCGCCGGCGAAGGCTGGGGAACGACAGCCATCGGCCGACGAGCCGGGACTGGTTTCGCTTTCACCGGTTCCGGCGGCGGGGCCGATCCCATACCGAGTCGCAGGGCGGCCATGTGCACGCCAGCGGTGTCGGTCGGCGCCACATCCAGGGGATTGCGCAGCGCCAGCGAAATCTTTCCCTCCGACGAGGCCAGCGCGACCCGCTCGGCGTCACTCGGCGAGACCGCGAGCGTGACGACCGTCGACGGCTGTGCCTTGCCGTCTTTCGCCTGCTCCTGGTCGAACTTCGTACCGGCCGTCAGGACGAGCACGTTGCTGGCGACGGTGCGCGACATTGGCTCTTCCGCCTGGCCGCTGCCCCGAAGCGTGACGACGAGGTCGACTCGGGTGCCGGGCACGACGAAGCCGGCGACGCCGATCACTTCGTCGACCTTCACGGACATGGCCCGCATACCCGGCGGAATCGACGGTGGCAGACCCGCGCCTGATCCGATCGGCGCCAGCTTGGTTTCCGTGACCGGTTCGTTTTCTCCGACAGCGGCCACCAGGCCGCGATCGAGAATCGGCTTCAGTTCCGAGAACACGCCAGGGACCGGATTGCTGGCGGGCCACGCAACCAGCTTCACGTCTTTTTCGGTGATCCGGGCGCCGGTCGGGAGGTTGTGAGCGGCGACGGCAACGAACGTGTGTGCGACTTCGACCTCGCGGACGGGGATATTCTTGACTGCCGCATAGACGCCAAAGCTGGCGATGCCTGCCGTGACTGTCGAGACAGTCATGACAATAAAGGTTCGTGTAGTGCGATTCATACTGTCTCCTGTTGTGCGTCTGCTAAGGGCACGCCGCCGCGGCGCCTTCGTACCGCATCCTCGCGGTGGCGGTGAGCGTCTTCGTGGTAAATCCGGAGCCGCCGAATAGTCCGATGATCTTTCCGATGAACAAGTACTGATGCGGATAACCGACCGTCACCCCGGTGATCGTCACGCAGGAGGCCCCGACATTCAGCGCCTGCGGAGCGGTATAGGCGACTGTCGGCGTCGCCGTCAGCCCTGCTGCCGCGAGATACTGCGTGACGCGGGCCTGGACGTCGGCCTGCGCGTACCCGGGCAGCACGGCAATGCGGGCTCCTTCACGCGCCGCATTCGTCACCGTTTCGTACCGCTGAAACAACAGCCCGAAGTCCATGATCCCGAACAGGACGAGCAGGAGCAGCGGAAACACGAGGGCAAACTCGATGAGCTCGGCCCCTTTCTCGCAAGCGAGCCGGCGATAGAGGTTCATCGCAGCCATAGAGTCGCCACCAGTCCAGTCAAAATCGGAAACGCGTACGCCAACTTGGGCGCCTCGCTACGTTCGAGCGTGATCTCCGGAAGGGCCGCGATTCCCGCGACCTGCCAGTGATTCAGGAGCAACCTGATGTTCTGTATCGCCGTCCGGAGGTATCCGTTGGCCAGCGACACAACAATGGCCAGGGCGCCACCCGCAGCGCCGGTGTATAGCGCCAGCCACACCGCGTCGCCAGGCCCCAGCCATGCGCCGAGTGCGCCGAGCAGCTTGACGTCGCCACCGCCGAGGCCGCCGAGCGCGAAGGGGAGAATGAAGAACACCACGCCGACAAGCCAGCCAAGCGCGGCGTGGCCAAGGCCATCGATGCCGCCGGTGGCAAGCTGATAGAGCAGTCCGGCCAACGCCGCACCGAACGTGAGGACGTTCGGGATACGCCGTGTGCGCAGATCGGTCACGCAGGCGATCGAGGCGATGGTCAGGCTGACAATGTGCGTCGCGTTCATGTTCAAATCTTTTCTTCTACGGGCACGTCGCCGGCTGTGGCGGGCAAGGCTGCCAGGCGTTCTGCCCTGCCGTATTCCAGCCCTTGTATGCGGTGCCCATCGTTGTAGAAAGCGTTGAGAGAATCAGCACGCCTGAAATCGCAATAATCGCGGTCAAGAGCGCGTACTCGATCAGATCTTGACCGCTGTCGTCCGAGATGAACTGCGCTGCGAGCGCTCTGACGAATCGTGATGGACTAGAGGTCAACATCGTTTGTCACTGATTGTTTGACGGGTTGGATTGAGGACGGAGGCCCGCCCTCCATCCAACGGACTATCCGAGTGCGGTCACGAGGTCCCCGAAGTACTGGGTAACCTTGGGCCCGATGAGTTTGATGGAGGCAATAGCGCCAACGGTAATGATCCCGACGAGCAGGCCGTACTCGATCAGGTCCTGGCCGGCCTCTTCACGAACGAAACGAACAAAGGCACTCTTCATCTGACTTCTCCTTAAACGATTTATCTGTCCACTGTCGACCGATGCGAACTGCGCTGCTAGCTTCTGAATCGTGATGAACCAAATGTCGATAGCGTTTCAGAGAACGGAGGGGGGCGGACCGCCCGCCCTCCATTTGACTGACTATCCGAGTGCGGTCACGAGGTCGCCGAAGTACTTGGTAACCTTGGGGCCGATCACCTTGATCGACGCGATGGCGCCGACGGTGATGATCCCGACGAGAAGCCCGTACTCGATCAGGTCCTGACCCGCATCCTCACGAACGAAACGAACGAACATGCTCTTCATCTGTCTACTCCTCAAAAACACGAACGGTTAATCTGACTGACACCTATTTGCTGGTTCGAACGCGACCGTGTGGAATCGGTGGAAGCGTCATATGCGCTCCGGAATTCCCAAATGTGGGAACAGTTCCCTGGTCGTCGTTCGTTCCAGCTGCACAGCGCTCTATACATGTCGCGCCGCCTGTGCGCACGGCACGACAATCGAGAACCCGGTCATCTCGGCCCGGGGTTGTTTTGGTCGCGCTCATCAACCGCGCCTGACCTGCTGTTCGAACAGGATCGGCGGATAGTCCGTGGCCCGCAGCCGGATCCTGTGACGCATGTCGCCGTCGAGAACAACGCGGCGGCTTTCGATCACGTACATCAGCAACTGCTGCGACCGCCCGCCCTCGTCGAATTCGAGGATCAGCGTCTCGCCGACAACCGCTGCGTGGCGGCTGATTGCGATCCACTCGCAGTAGCCGTTCTTCGTGACGATGACGTCGGAAAAGCCTCGAACGACGCCGTCGGCTGTTACAGCGGCGCTGAACGTCGTGCCGCCGCTTCGAGCTTCCATGACCCGGTCATTGAGCAAGCTCGGTGCCGTCGAGACGACACGATATGACTTGCTGTCATTTCAAGGTATTCCGTGACTTGATGCAGCTCGAGGGCGGGCCGAGGATCCAGTGGCGCCAGGGATTTCGTTTGGCCCTGGCCATATAGATTGGCCGGAGCCAGTCTTTTTCAGATCGCGTCGACGCGAACGACGGCGCCCGCCTGATCCTCCGCGCGATCGAGCGCGCCGGCGGCCATCTCCACCACCGCAAACGCGCGCCACGCCGCCGCCATGCGCCACGGCCGCATCGCGCGCCGGACCTTGAGGACGCGCCCGACTCTGGCGACGAACGCGACGTCGATCGCAAAGCGCATGAAGAAGGTGTGGATCGCGTTCGTCAGCGCGGCGGCGCAGCTGACTGACGCAGAGGGTCACGGAAGGACTTCATTGACTTCCAGCGACACCAAAAGTATGGCTCCAGCAAAACGTCTGCTCCTGCGTAGCCGTTCGGCCTTCGGAGTCGACGTCCTCACACACGGCGTATCCCACGCTAACTATCCAGCCGCCATGCGGTTCCGGCCAACGCCAACCTGTCGATGTGTGTCGGCTTCGCCGTTGCTCAATGCGGTGCCGAGGCAGTCAAGCACACGTGGCGCAATTACCGCATTTCGTCTTCAGTCCCAACACATTGCTCAGCGTCATCGGTTTGATGCGCGGTCCCCATACGACTCGTCCGACGCCGCACCAGGACTGGCGCGACGCCACAGTAGACGTCGTCATCCCGGCGTTCAACGAGGAACACAACGTCGTCCGGTGTCTCGCGTCGGTCATGCGCCAGACGCTTCGGCCGCGGCGACTCGTCCTCGTCGACGATGGCAGCGCTGACGCGACGGCGGAGCGCGCCAGAGCGTTCTGCGATTTTCACGGCGTCGAGCTCACCGTCGTTCAGCGTCGCCAGTCGATCGGCAAGACGCCGACGATCAAAGAGCAGACACGCCGGCTCGACTCGGATGTGCAGTTCATCCTCGACGCCGATACGGTGCTCGAATCGAACGATTACATCGAGCGAACGGTTCACGACCTCTACCAGGCCACCGGCATCGCGAGCGCGTGCGGAACCGTGCGGCCGCTGCGGCAGCGCGACCGCCGCGCCGCCGACGAATCGGCCGAGGTCGTGGCATTCGCCGACGCATTCCCGTCATTTCAACCAGCCGCAGCGAAAGGGTGGCTGCGCAGAGTGGCCTCGGCGCTCACCAACACGTATCGCGAGGTGATCTACCTCTTTCTCCAGCGCATCGTTTATCGCGGACAGATGGCGGTGTTCGGAACGCTGTGCAACCCGGTCGGCTGCGCGGTGGCGTACCGTCGCGAATATCTCAAGGCACTCTTCGACGAGGTGGAACCCACCCTCGGCGACGACCTCACGAACTCGGAGGACATCTTCATCGGGCTCGCGATGGTCAACGAAGGCTATCGGAACATTCACGTCCCCGACGTGTGTGCGCGCACGGTGGAACCCGAGGTGCAGCGGCTGCCCAGGCAGGTCTATCTCTGGTCGTCTGCATTCCTTCAGTCCTCGTATTATTTCGACGCGCTGCTGAAGAGCCCGCTCAAGGCGCTCAAGCGGCGGAAGCGCCGGCGCCAGGGCAACGGAAGGGACGGCGGCCGTCCCGTGTCTGTCCCCATGACGGTGCCCATGGGATCGGTCGCCTTTGCCGGCATGAGCGGCACCTCACCGCAACCACTCCTCTCGGTGGCGACCGCGATCGTGACCGCCCTCCCGGCCACCTGGAGACCGCGGGCAGAGGCCGCGTTGTCATCACGGCAACGACCTTCGAGCGAGCGCCGGCGGATTCAGGAGCCGTATCGCCAGGCGTTCGGAAACGCGCACACACTCCGCTACGGCCGCCCGGCCGGATGGGCCCTGATGTCCTCCGCGGTGGAAAAGATCGGGTTTCCTGCCGTGCTCCTCGCCATGGCGCTCCTCGGAAACTGGGAGGGCCTGCTGATCACCGTGTGCGCCGAAACGCTGCTCACCACCGCCGCGCTGATGATCGCCATGAAGGGGCAGCGGCTCGAGTACCTCGTCAAAAGCATCGCGGTCACGCCCATCCGATACGCGCTTCTGGTCACCGAATTCGTCACGATCGCGCGATTCGCCTCCGACCTGTGGGTGACCAAGAACCGCAGGTGGCGCAAATGAAGAAACGAATCCTTATTCCCGTCCTGTTGGTCTTGCACACGACGGCCAGTTTCGCCCAGTCGCCTGTGCCTGCCGCCGGCATCGCGGCCGAAGCGGCCGGGGAATGGACCCAGGCGCGCGACATCTACACGAACGCTCTGGATCGTGAACCACACGACGCGAAGCTCTGGGTTCGCGTCGCGGACATCGAGGCGCGCCTGGGCGACGTCGAAGGAAGCGCCTCCGCATTGCAGCGTGCGATTCAGGAGACGCCGCAGGACGCCATGCTCCATCAGCGGCTCTCGCAGGCGTACGCGGTCCTGCAGCAGCCGCTGCCGGCCCTGGACGCGATCGAGCGCGCGCTGGCGCTGTCGCCCGATTCGGTCGACTTTCTTAGCGCGCGAGGGACGCTGGCCACGTGGGTCGCAGACTACGATCGCGCGCAAGACTCCTATCGCCGCCTGTGCGCCTTGCAGCCAGGCGATCACGACGCGCTCCTCAGCCTCGCTCGAGTCAGCGCCTGGGCCGGACGAACCGACGCCGCCGTCGACGCCTACGGTCGTTACCTCCGCGTCGAGTCCGGCAGCGCCGCGATCTGGATCGAGCTGGCCAGGACCGAAGCGTGGCGCGGGAACTACAGTGCCGCCCTCGACACCCTCGAGAAATACCGCACCCGGTTCGCAGGAGACGAGGCATACTCGCGCGAAGTCGCCGCCATCCTCGCCCGCGCCGGCCGCCCCGGCAAGGCGCTCGATACGCTCGAGCCGATGCTGCGCCAGCACCCGGACGATTACGACCTGAACCTGACTCGCACGATCGCGCTGACCATGCAGCGCCGTGCGCGCGAAGCCCACGACGCGCTCGAGACGCTTCGCCATCTGCAGCCGAACGCCCGCGACACACAGGCCGCCGAGCGTGCCGTCCGTCGCGTCCTCGCCTCGGCCGCCGATCCCGGCGTGAGCGTGTACGGCGATTCGAGCGGCCTCCAGATGCAGCGGGTTGCGCCGCACGCCATCGTGCAGTGGTCAACCGGAACGACAGTCACCGCGGGATACGCGCACGAGATGCTCACCGCTCCCGCGGGAAGCGATCTCGCGCAGGCAGACGGACGTCCGGATGCGAAGCACGAGGAAGTCTGGGTCACTGCGGCGCAGCAGCTCCGCCTGATCAACGTCCGCGGCCGCCTCGGCCAGGAGCGGACGATGGCCGGCGACCTGACCGCGTATGCGATCGGCGCCGACCTCACGGCCGTCGACCGCGTGAAACTCTCCGTCGAACGCAACTCCGGCTACTTCGTGGTGTCGCCTCGGACGATCGGGCTCGGGCTGCGGCAGCTGAGTCACCGCGCGCAGCTTGACTGGTCGCCGACGTTCAGCTCGCAGGTCGTCGTCGACGCGCTGTACCAGACGCTGTCGGATGGCAATCAGCGTTGGGAACTGACGATCTCTCCGCGCCGCAGCGTGGCGCGCACGGAGCGTCTGAACCTGGATCTTGGCGGGTTGGTATCCCGACTGCACACGACCACGAACTTCAACAACGGGTACTACGACCCCAATCGGTACGAGTACTACGCAGGCGCCGCCTATCCATATTGGAAAGCAAGCGAGAGCATCGGTCTCGGGCTATCGCTCTCGGTGGGAGCGCAGCGCGACGATTTCAGCCCCAGCTTCCGGCTTGGCGGGAACGCGACGGGCGAGGCCACTTTCGGAATCTACAACGCGTGGGTCCTGAGACTCAGCGGCGGCGAAACGCTCAATCAGCGGCTGGGAACCGGCGCATTCCGCGGGTACGGCGCGGGCGTGACGCTCATCCGTCGTTTCTAGCCCCGTATTTCTGTTTCGAAGACCAGGGAGCTCTGTCTATCATGCGTGCACTCATCACCGGCGGCGCGGGATTCATCGGATCGCACCTCTCCGAAGCCCTGCTCACCCAGGGGCACGAGGTGATGGTTCTGGACGATCTGTCCACCGGCAGCGTCGACAACATCGCCCATCTGCTGCCGAACCCTCGATTCAGCTTCACGATCGGTTCGGTGACGAACGAAGGGCTGGTCGCCGAGCTGATGGACACGGCCGACATGGCGTTTCATCTCGCAGCCGCGGTGGGCGTGCGGCTCGTCGTGAGCGCTCCAGTCCATACGATCGAAACCAACGTGCACGGCACTGAAACGGTCCTTCGCCAGGCGGCGAAACAACGCAAGCTGGTGGTCGTCGCCTCGACGTCGGAGGTCTATGGCAAGGGCACCGTGTTTCCGTTCCGCGAAGACGCCGATCTCGTCCTGGGACAGCCGACAAAGACCCGGTGGGGGTATGCGGCCAGCAAGCTGATCGACGAGTTCCTCGCCCTCGCGTACTGGAAGGAACGTCAGCTGCCCGTCATTGTCGTTCGCTTCTTCAACACGGTCGGTCCCAGGCAGAGCGACCGGTACGGCATGGTGATCCCGAACTTCGTCCGCCAGGCGCTTGCCGGCCAGCCGCTCATCGTGCACGGCGACGGTTCGCAGACGCGCAGCTTCACGTGGGTGGGCGACGTCGTGTCGGCGCTGCTCGCGCTTGTGAAGGAGCCGCGAAGCGTTGGTGAAGTGTTCAACATCGGCAACGGCGCCGAGGTCAGCATTCGAGAACTGGCGGAAAACGTCAGGACGATGACCGGAAGTTCCTCGCCGATACATTTCGTGTCTCATCACGAAGTGTTCGGGCCCAGCTTCGAAGACATGTCTCGGCGGGTGCCGGACATCAGCAAGCTGCAAAGGCTGGTTGGATACGCGCCGAAGGTGCATCTCGATGAGATTCTCGAGCGCGTCATCGAGTTCTGGGCACGACGGTCGAGCCCAGTCGATCAGGGATTTGCAGCGAGACGTCACAACCCTCGACCTGCCGGCGCGAGACGGCGCCTACGCAATCTCGTGGTCGCGCACCCGAGCGGAGACGAGGTCGGGGCCACAGAGTCGGCGTCACGAGCCCTGGTGGATGACGCGCGAGAGGCAGTCGTTGGCGAGGCGCCCCAATAGTCGGCCGGCGGCCGCGGCCAGGTCGCCGGGCAGGTCGGCCGCGATCGGTTCCTCCGCGCGGATGATCTCCGAACGGACTGCCCGGTCCGCGGTCGTCAGCTGAACCTCGACAGCTCCGACCAGCCGTGGGCTCGGCGCCACCTCGATCTGCCAGACAACCAACGTGACGGCCAGCGACGGCGCGCTGCCGAGGTCGACGAGGCGAATATCGGGATTCGACGCGATGGCATATCGCACCGCCGAATCCAGGTAGCGATCGGGTGCGGATGCCCAGACCCAGACCGGATCCTCGGACACTTCGCCGCCCGGCTGCTGGTGCAGGACCCGACGGCCGATGTGTCCCCGGCCCTGCGTCTCGAGCAGGCGGATGCTCGTGGCGTTCGGGGCATCGGCGGTCACCCCGCCCGGCTCGACCAGTTGTGGCTCGATCATGCGGATGGGAACGGTATCCGGGCGTTCAATCCGAACACGGCAGGCCCCG
>Ga0068871_100001563_pt1 | contig 15359 bp, 16 predicted proteins | sample KBSMisM72_FD_72750 | JGI IMG/M metagenome (GOLD analysis project Ga0068871, IMG submission 72750) | Miscanthus rhizosphere microbial communities from Kellogg Biological Station, Michigan, USA - KBS Miscanthus M7-2 | ecosystem: Host-associated > Plants > Roots > Rhizosphere > Soil ... | reverse complement strand
ATCGGCGTCGAGCAGCTCGCCGACATGTTCACGCCGCTCTACATGTGGCGCGCGGCGGCGTTCGCGTCGCACACCGCGCTCGAATCTCCCGTCGTGGTCCAGGCAAGGCTCGACTCGCTCTGCAAGACGTTCGAACGGCTGAAACCCGTGCTGGTCGCCCACTGGTCGGCCAAAGCGTGAGGTCACGATGATTCAAGACATCGCCGATGCGCTCGCCCAATCGTGGCGCAACTTTGCCAGCGCGTTCGTCCTGTTCGTGCCGCAACTGGTCGCCGCGGCCATCATCTTCGCCGGGGGCCTGGTCGTCTCGCTCATTGCCCGCCGGGTCGTCCAGCGGCTCCTCGTGTCACTGCGCTTCGACCGCCTGTCGCTGCGGACCGGCGCCAGCGAGATGCTCCGCAAAGCCGAGATGCCCACCGCCGACGTGCTCGTCGGGCAGATGGTCTTCTGGATCGTCTGGATTGGTTTCATCGTGTCGGCGGTGGACACGCTGCAACTCAGGCCGTTCCAGGGCCTCGTCGATGAGTTCTTCCGGTTCCTGCCCCGCTTCCTCGTCGCGCTCCTGGTGCTGTCGATGGCGTTCCTGGTGGCCAACTTCCTCTGGCGCGCCACGCTGCTGTCGTCGGTCAACGCCGGCCTGCCCGGCGCGCGCCTGCTGAGCGGCGCCCTGCGGGCGCTGGTGATTGCGATCGGCGCCGTGATGGCCCTCGAACAACTGGGGCTGGGCGGGTCCGTCGTGCTGACGGCGTTCGCGATCACCTTCGGCGCGGTGATGCTGGGCCTGGCCATCGCATTCGGGCTGGGTGGCCGGGACGCCGCGAAGCAACTGCTCGAGCGGCAGGTCCAGTCCAAGAAAGAACGCGACACCGACGCCGCGCCCCACCTGTAACGGCGATGCCGTTCAGTCGCGCGAGCGGCGTCCTCCTCCACCCCACCTCGCTGCCGGGTCGATACGGCATCGGGGATCTCGGCCCGGGCGCCTTCGAGTTCATCGAGTTTCTGGCGTCGGCCGGTCAGCGGCTGTGGCAGGTGTTGCCGCTCGGGCCGACCGGCTACGGCGACTCGCCGTACCAGTGCTTTTCAGCCTTTGCGGGCAACCCGATGCTCGTCAGCGTCGAGCGGCTGATCGAGGATGGTCTGCTCACGGAGACCGAGGCGCGCAGCGAGCCGTTCCCGCCAGGCGACGTCGACTTCCCCGCCGTCATCGCCCATCGGCAGGCGCTCTGGCCGCGGGTGCTCGATCGCTTCGACGCCGCCGGCGGCGGCGCGACGCAGGATCGGTTCGATCATTTCTGCCGCGGGGAGGCGGCGTGGCTGGACGACTTCGCGCTGTTCATGGCCGTGAAGGATGCTCACGGTCAGGCCGCGTGGACGACGTGGGAGCCCGGCATCGCGGGGCGCGAACCATCGGCGGTCCTGCGGTGGTCTGCGCGGTGCGCCCGCGAGATCCGGCTGCACAAGCTGACGCAGTTTCTGTTCTTCGAGCAGTGGCAGCGGGTGCACGACGCCTGCCGGGCGCGGTCGATTCAGATCATGGGCGATCTTCCCATCTTCGTCGCGCACGACAGCGCCGACGTGTGGGCGCGGCGCGAATTGTTCCGCCTCGACGCCGAAGGACGGCCGACCGTGCTCGCCGGCGTGCCGCCCGATTATTTCAGCGCGACCGGGCAGTTGTGGGGCAATCCCCACTACCGGTGGGACGTGCTCGAACGGACCGGATACGGCTGGTGGATCGATCGGTTTCGCGCGCTGCTGGGGATGGTCGATCGCGTCCGCATCGATCATTTCCGCGGCTTCGAGGCGTCGTGGGAAGTGCCGGCGGGCTCGCCCACCGCCATCCGAGGCCAGTGGGTGAAAGGGCCTGGCGCGGCGCTCTTCGAGGCGGTGCAGACCGCGCTGCACACGGAACGGCTTCCCGTTGTCGCCGAGAACCTCGGCGTCATCACGCCGGAAGTGGAGGCGCTGCGCGAGGCGCTGGGATTTCCGGGCATGGCGATCCTCCAGTTCGCGTTCGGCAACGATGCCCACGCGGACGATTTCAAGCCCCACAACTATCCGCGCAACCTCGTCGTCTACACCGGCACGCACGACAACGACACCACCATCGGCTGGTGGACCGGCGCAGCCGGGCACAGCACGCGATCGGACGACGAGATCGCACGCGAGCGCGAGCTGGCGAGCCGCTATCTGGGGCTCGAGGGGCGGGACGTGCATTGGGCGTTCATCCGCGCGGCGCTCGGATCGGTCGCGGATACGGCGATCGTGCCCGCGCAGGACCTGCTGGCCCTCGGCAGCGACGCACGCATGAACCGGCCCGGCACCATGAGCGGCAACTGGCGATGGCGGCTCGTTCCCGGTCAGCTGACCCTCGAGACCGCTCGAAAGCTCGCGGTGATGGCCGGGACGTACGGCCGGGCCTGACGCAGGTCGCCGCTCTTATCTCACGCCGCTGTGTCCGCGGAGAGGGCGCTGTAAATTCGATCGGTCAGCTCGCGCAAGTGGGCGAGCTTGTGCGCGCTGATGTCCTTGTTGAGCGACGCCATCGCCTCGGGGTCGATGGCTCGACTCTGAATCAACGCCGCCGCAATGATGGCCTTGGCCTGGATCTGGGCGTCAGTCATGGATAGCTCCGTGGGAGGGCACGCGTATTCGTCGGCTCAGGGCTGTTGAGAGAGGAGCGCGAAGGTTTTCAGCGCGGCCAGCCATGCAGCGAGCACCACCGCGTGCCGCACATAGTTGAGGCGCAGCCATCGCGTGGCCGTCGCCACGGCCGCAGGCGAATCCGGCGCGTCCATCAACCGGACCATCGTGGGGATGAAGTACGCAAACGTCAACAGCCGGTCCGCCAGCGCCGCAAGCGCGGCGGCCAGCCACCAGGCGCGAACGCCGCCTGAGGCGTTCCACGCGTAGAACAGGTTTGCGAGCGTGAGCAGCGTGAGGGGCATCGTCGTGACGAACGCCCAGAATCGTCGTCCCGTGTCGTCGCGGCGGGCCGCGGCGGCATCCCAGCGCCGCTCCGAACCCGTCGAGGACGCGATCCAGTTCGGGGCGGCGATCCGGTGCTCGTACAGGCCGGCGCCGAAGGCGATCCCGAGATTGATGACGAACAGCCACAGAACAAGCACAGCCACGTCAGCTCGTTATACCTGATCGCGCCGTCATCTTGACATGCGATCTGCATGCACGCATGCTTGGCACATGTCGAAGATGGTCCAAATCCGGAACGTCCCGGACGCGCTGCACCGCAAGCTGAAGGTCCGCGCCGCGGGCTCGGGGCACACGCTCTCCGATTACCTTCTGGCCGAACTTGAACGTCTGGCCGCGCGGCCGACCCGCGACGAAATGCTGACCCGAATCCACGGTCGAAAGCGTGTGACGTTGAGGACGCCGGCCGCGGTGGTCATCCGGGCGGAGCGCGAGCCGGCGTGATCGTCGTCGACGCCTCGGCGTTGCTCGAATTTCTCCTGCAAACGCCGCTCGGCGCCAGAGTCGAGGCCCGCCTCTTCCGGGACCAGGACGAGTTCCATTCGCCCCACCTGGCGGACGTTGAAGTGACTCAGGGGCTCCGGCGCCTCGTCCGGACAGGCGAGGTGTCAGCCGACCGGGCGGCCGACGCGATCGCGGATCTTGCGGACTTCGATCTGCACCGTCACGGCCATCTCGATCTGCTGGCTCGCGCGTGGAAGCTGCGCGAGAACCTCACGGCTTACGACGCCATGTACGTCGCCCTGGCAGAGGCGCTCGATGCGCCGATCGTCAGTTGCGACGCGCCGCTCGCCAAAGCGCCGGGGCACCGGGCGCACGTCGAAGTGATTGAGTGAGGGCGTCCTAGAGGACGAAGGAGAACGTGTTCAGCCGGTAATAGAGTGTCGCGTGAAACGATCCGGCTTCGACCATGGGATAGAGCGGCCGGGAAGCCACGGAGATCACCTGGATGGACGGATGCCGCTCCATCCACGCGAGCAACTGCTCCTGTTGCCCGTCCGTGAGGTCTTGCGGGTCGCGGACGAGCGCGATTTGGCCGTAGCGGCGGTCCGGACCGTCGGCGGGCGACCAGAGCGCGTGGGACCACCGCACCTGAGGGAATACTCGCGACAACACGGCGCCGGCCGCGGCATGCGATCCGATCACCAGCGCGTGCAGCCGCTCGTGCCTGACGAGCGACCAATCGTCGATCGCCGGCGATTCCTCTCGAATCTCGACATCGCTGATGGGCGGAAACGTCCGATCGTCGAGGACGGGAGAAAGCTCGGTGGACACCATCGGCAGAGGTCCTTTTCCATGTCGGGTCCCCAACGAAGCAGCCACGACTCGGTTGTTGGTGAATTGCTGGAGGTCTGTAATCGCCACGCGACGAACGGGAGTATAACCGATATGACACTATGGTGCAAGTGCTGCCGAAAGAGACGTACAAGTCCTTGTTTAGTCGCTGTCGCCGCTCACCAGGCGACAGCTTGAAAGACGCTCCGCCGACGCGGGGTCATGCGTCGGCAGGTAAACCACTGAGCGGTCGCGGGCGAAAGTCCTGATTGCGCCAAGCGTTGCGCGGGCCACGTCGTCGTCGGCGCTGACGCCGTCCAGGCGGCCGGCAAGCATCAGCCGCTCGTCATACGAAGCGTCGCCGGCGAGAAAGAACGTCGTCCGCTCATCCTCGACCACGACGGAAATGTGATCCCTCGTGTGCCCGGGCGTCGCCACTGCGACCACATCACCGGCCGTCGTCAATCGCCTGCTGGCGGCGAAAGGCCCCCAGGGTTCGGCGAGAAGATCGAGCGGAGCCGGATTGAACCACGACGGCCAACGATTGGGGAGGTATCCGCGCGCGCGGCCCATCCATCCGCTTGCCGTCCGGAGTTCACCTCGAGACACAAGGATTTCGGTTTGTGGGAAATGGGCAAGGCCGCCGTCGTGATCGCAGTGCAGGTGTGTGAGGACGACTCGTTTCACATCTCGCGGCCCAATGCCCATGGTCCGCAGTTGCGGACCGATTTCCTCATCGCGCTCGATTCGAAACGCGACTTCCCATCGCATGTAGGGATGCAGGGACTTACCGCTCTCCAGCAGATGTCTCCCCTGGCCCGTATCGACCACGATCACCCCTTCTGGATGGTCGATGACCCAGGCATACGTTGGAAGCCATTCGGTCCAGTTCCGATCTTGGAATACCGAGAGACGTCGTCCTAGCCCGCGCCCTCGGCCTTCGACCTGTGCGGTCTTGATCCGGACCGAGCCGGTTTGGATCGCGTGGAGTTTCATGCGGCCTCCAGGATTGATCGCACGATTCGGGGCTGGTCGAAATGGACCATGTGGCCGGCATCGGGCAGACGAACGACAGTGGTTCCTGGCGCAGCGATCGCTGCCGGCAACTCCTTCACGACAGAAGCCGGCGTCAGCACGTCCTGCTCACCGAACACGTAGTGAACCGGAACCGCCACACGCGGCGGACGAGCAAACAGATCGACAGCGGCGATCTCCGGCAGGAGCTTGCGCTGAATGATGTTCATATTGCGCAGGGCCCGCATGCCGCCGACCGCGCCATAGGTGCGAATCACCGCGAGCAGCATCTCTCGAACCAGCATGCCGAACGTCTTTCCGTGCTCGATCGTGCCGAGATCGGCCAGGAGGCGGGCGCGCCGCTGGAACGGGGCCGGATCCACGAACGGCGGCTGCCCGAGTGCCATCACGCGTCGGCGGATCCCATGCCGGTCCGGGCCAAGCGCCTGTTCCTGAAGAAACGCGTGCGCGGCGGCATCACTGGCTGCGGTCTGCGCATCCGGGGAGACCGCGACCACCGCTCTTACTCGATCTTGTTCGTGCTCGACGGCCTGCAGGGTGATGGTGCCGCCGATCGAAATGGCGAGTATCAGCGCCCGTTGGCGGGTTTCGCCGTGCAACCACTGAAGAACGCTCCGCAGATCATCGACCTGCCGGGCCAATGACACGCTTCGGGCGTCGTCGGCCGACGCGTTGCCGCATCCGCGTTGGTCCCAGTAGCCGACGAGAAAGTCGTTCTCCAGGTCCAGGCGTCGCTGGAATTTTGCCACCTCGTGCAGCAACGGAACGGCCGGGCCGGCCTGGACAACCAGGAGCAGAGGAAGTCCCGGGCGGGCGGCGCATAGTCGGAGGCGCTGGCGAGAGCCGTTGATATTCAGCGTGATCGTTTTATCGATGGCAACCGGTGCTGTGTTCTTCATGTCGCTGGGCCTCCATAGTGTTAGCGTTCGCTAACCACTGATCCAAAAAAAATTACGCGCCGACCCTCCGGAACAGCGCGACGAGGTCGGCCTTCCACCGCATGGCCGGCCCGGCTACCACTCCGACCTGGAGCATGCGCCCGAGCTCGGCGAGTGTGCCCTGCAGGCTGGCCGCGACGACGTCGGGGTGTACCGCTGGTCCGGCACCCGGCGCCCGCGGCGCGAGGCTCATGAGCGATCGGGCCATGCCGATCATCGTCTGTCGCCGGACCGCCGGCGCCGCCTTCGGCCAGAGGACGCGCGCGCTGTCGGACAGAAACGCCATGGCGTCCGGGTGCTCGTCCACGAGCGCGAGGACCTGTCCGATGTACGCCTCCAGCTTGTCGTCGAAGGTCTTCGCGGCGTCGATGGCGGCCTGACACTTCGTCCACAGCCGCCGATGGCAGGTTTCGAAGAGATGCAGGGCCAGCTCCTCCTTGCCTGCGAAGTGTTTGTACAGCGCCGGATTGGTGTAGCCGCTTTCCTTCGCGATGTCACGAATACTCGTGCCGTCGAACCCCTGCTGGCTGAACAGCTTCATCGCCGCACGCAGAATGTTCCGCTTGGCCGGTGGGTCGCCTTCGCGGATGTAGAACGGCAACCTCTGCCCCATGGCGCCGATGTTAGCAGTCGCTAACTCACACGTCAAGGGCGGCCACCTCTGCCTTGCGTTTGCCGCGCCAAAAGGGGAAGAAGAAGGGCAACCGTAAAAATCGAACATAAGCCTTGCTGAGCAGTATCTTTTGGCATACCCTCTCCGGTGCCAGTGCTGATTCGAGCGGTACGTCGGGCAGCGGCGTTCCGGTCTGACTTCGCGGCGCTGCTCTCGTACGCCGTCATTGCAGTGCTCTATTCGTGGCCACTGCCCACCCGTTTCGACACCGCGTTCCTCGGTTCTCCATCTGATGATCTGGGCGCGTACGTCTGGAACCTCTGGGTGTTCCGCCACGAAATCGTGGTGCGACACAGTTCCCCGTTCTTCACGTCGGCGATCCTGGCGCTGACGCCGCCGCGGGCGCCGCTCTCTCTGCAGAATTACACCGCCTTCGCCGACGTCCTCGCCCTGCCGCTCATCCCGCGGCTGGGTATCATCGTCACCTTCAACCTGCTGTCGTTGTTCGCCGTCGTCCTCAGCGCCTACGCCATGTTCCTGTACGCCCGGGCGCGTACGGGCGATTCATGGGGCGCCTGGATCGGCGGCGCGGCCTTCGGGTTCTCGTCGTTCATGATGATCCGGCAGACCGCTCATTTCAGCCTCGTGCTGGCTGCGCCTCTCCCGATTTTCGGCCTGCTCATGCACCGGATGTCCCGGCGTCCCTCGTATCGCCTCGCGATCGCCTCGGGAGGAGTCGTCGCCTGGGCGTACTTCTGCGACCCGTACTACGCGGTCTACTGTTTGTTGTTCCTTCTCTACATGGTGGGTTACTCCGCCTTCACGCTGGACTTTCTGCCGGGCGAGTACCGATCGAACTGGCCCAGGACGATCGTCGACCTCGGGCTGTTCACCGTCGGCGGACTGATTGTGGCGATCGCGCTCTCCGGTGGCCGGACGTTCGTGTTGCGCGGAATCACGGTGAGCGCCACGAGGCTGTACACGCCGATGCTGGTGTTCTCCGTGCTGCTCATTCTTCGGTGGGCGGTCACGACGCGGCCGCGCGTGTCGATCCTTCCCATGAACTGGGCGGCGGCACGCTTCACGCTGGTTGGCATGGCCGCGATTCTGGTGGGATTGACGCCGATGCTGTCGGCGTTCACCTCGCCATTCGGGTCTCCGCTGGCGGCCAACCCCGTCCCCATGTGGCGCAGCAGCGCGCCTGGTGTTGACGTGCTCGCGTATCTGATTCCGAATCCACTTCATCCCTGGGCATCGGCGTCGTGGTTGACGTGGCTGAGCGACCGTCCGAACGGGCTGGTTGAAAATGTCGCCAGCCTGTCGTGGGTGGCGCTGCTGACGGTCGCGTGCGCGTGGTGGACGACGCGCCGGCGTCCGCACAACGGCTGGATGGCCTTCACCGCGTTCTTCGCCGTGCTGTCGTTCGGACCGTTCGTGAAGTTCGGCGGTGTCGATACCTACCTGCCGACGCCCTGGGCGCTGCTCCGCTATGCCCCGGTCATCGGCGCCGCTCGCATGCCGACGCGCCTGGCCGTGCTGACGTCGCTTGGTGTCTCGATGCTGTTGGCCATGGCCGTGCAGCGCCTGCGTCAGCGCTCGACCCGTCCACACGTGGTGTTTGCCGTGGTCGGCGCACTCCTGCTGTTCGAACTGTGGCCGGCGCCGCGGCTGCTCGCTGACGCACGCGTCTCGCCGGTTTTTCAGACGATCGCCGACGACCCTCGTCCGGTGCGTGTCCTGAACCTGCCGTTCGGACTGCATGACGGCCTGGGTGGCAAGGGCGGACAGCATTCGATTTCGCAATATCAGCAGACTGTCCACGGAAAGCCGCTGGCCGGCGGATACCTCTCCCGCCTCCCGCCGGGTGCGATCAAACGCTATCAGCGAATGCCGCTCATGAGCGTGCTCCTCGAGCTGAGCGAAGGACAGCCTGTCGATCCCGCCAGGCTGGATGAGGCCGTGGCGCGAGCGAGGGCAAGACGGACGGAGCTCAACATCGGCTGGATTGTTGTCGACTCGAGTCGCGCCACGCCTGAGCTCCTGGCTCTGTGTAATCGTGCATTCGATATGCAGCAGATCGCGACGGATGGCGACTGGGTGATCTACCGCGCAGAGCCATAGACGAGCCAGCTCCGGCGTGCCAGACCGGTACAGGCGTTGCACCGGCCGGAGATCATGGCCAACGATACAATCGCCAGACGATCTACGGTCGGGTCGTTCTTCCTGCTCGGGCTGCTGGCGGCCGCTTGCGGCAGTTCGAACAAGCCCACCTCGCCTATCTCACCGACGAATCCCGAGGGCACGAATCCGCCCAATCTGCTGACGGTCACGATCACGAACGGCCGGTACTCTCCCAATCCGGTGATGGTGAAAGCCGGCCAGTCCGTGAACTGGTTGAACTCGGACTCGATCGCCCACAGCGCGACGGACCCCGGCGTGTTCGATACGGGAAACATCTCGCCCACCAGCGCCCACAGTGACAACGGCGACCAGGTGACGTTCAACACCCCGGGCACGTTCAACTATCACTGCGCGCTTCACGCCAACGAGACCGCCGCGATCGTCGTGACGCAGTAGCGGGTGCAGCAAGGAGTGCCATGAAATTGACCGAGGTGCTGCTCGCCGAACTGGACCGTGAAACGCCGCGGTCGCGCCGCGCGCTCGAAGAAGTGCCGGCCGGGAAGTACGACTGGAAACCGCACGACAAGTCCATGATCTTCGGCTACCTGGCTCAGCTGGTGGCGACGATGCCGTCGTGGATGGCGATGGGGATCACAAAGAACGAACTCGACGTGGCCCCGGCCGGCGGCTCGGCCATGTCGAATGAGAAGCTGGAAACGGGCGAGGCGCTCGTCAAGGCGCTGGACAAGAGCGCCGGCGAGGCCCGCGCGGCGCTCAAGGGCACGACCGACGAGTTCCTGATGACGCCGTGGAAGCTGCTCGCGCGTGGGCAGGTCGTTCAGGACACGCCGCGCTGGGTGATGATCCAGGACACGCTCAACCACTGGGCGCATCACCGCGGTCAGATGTCGGTGTATCTGCGGCTGCTCGGCGCAAAGGTGCCGTCGATCTACGGACCGTCGGCCGACGACAAGCAGTTCCGGTAATCAACCGGCGACTTCCTGCTGCGACGGGAAGCCGTGCTGCCTGCGGCCGACCTCGCCCTCGTGCTCGGCCGTCGTCTTGTACAGCTCGAATCGCCCGTCCTGCACGCTCGCGCTCAGGCTCCGCTCGTACGCTTTGCGTTCCATCACGGTCATCGCGGTGAATCCGCGCGCGATGCGCAGGTTCTGACGCAGCACCTTGATCGAATCGATGCCTGACACCGTCGTGCACACGGGCAGGCTCATGGCGTAGCGGAGCGCATCCTCCACGCGCGCGGCTTTCTTCCTGATGACGCGCCCGTCGCCGCCCAGGCTCTTCATGCCGATGGCGGCGATGTTCCGGCGCGCCAGTTCGGGCAGCACGCGTGCCTGAAAGCTCCGGAACCCGGCATCGAAGCCGTTGAGGGGCAACTGGCAGGCATCGAAGGGGAAATCGAACGACAGCATCCGGAGGTGAATCTCCGGATCCTTGTGCCCCGTGAAGCCGACGTACCTGACCTTGCCCTGCGCCTTCGCTTTTTCGAGCGCCTCGGCGACGCCGCCTTGCGCGAAGTGACGGACCGGATCGTTGTGGTAGACACACTCGTGAATCTGCCAGAGGTCGAGGCGATCGGTGCGCAGCCGGCGCAGCGACTGCTCGAGCTGGCGCATCGCGACCCGGGCGTCGCGGCCGTGCGTGCAGACCTTCGTCATCAGGAACACCGAATCCCGGCGGTCCTTGATGGCGCGCCCCATCCGCTCTTCGCTCTCGCCGTCGTGGTACTCCCAGGCGTTGTCCAGAAAGTTGATCCCGGCGGCGATCGCTTCGTGAACGATCCGCACCGCTTCGGCGGACGTCCTGGCCTTGCCGAGGTGATAACCGCCAAGGCCGATGATCGAGACCTGGTCGGGATGGCGGCCGAACGGCCGGCGGGATATGAGCTCGTCACTCGATGTGGTGTGCATGTCGTGATCCGGTGGAGCAAATGCAAGGCACGGTCCAGTCAAACGGTATCGTGGCCGGCGGGTTGCAGATCGATCGCGAGGTGAAATGCTCTATGACTTCACCCAGCCCGCGATACGCCTGAGATCGGCGACGAACTGCTCGTACTCGCGGGCCCGGCTGGCTGCATCAGTGCTGCGAAGAATGGAGGATGGATGAACGGTCACGGTCACGAGCGGCGCCAGTGTTGACACCAGCTTCCTGCCGCGATCCTTCGTCACGCGAACCGACGGCCCGAGCAGCGCGCTCGCGGCGGTCGCGCCCAACGCCACCACCGCCGCCGGGCGGACTGTTTCGATTTCCATGTCGAGCCAGAGCCGGCACGCCATGACTTCTTCGTGGTTGGGGCGCTCGTGCAGGCGGCGCTTGCCTTGCGGCCGCCATTTGAAGTGCTTGACCGCATTCGTCAGATACACGCCGGCCATGTCGATGCCGGCCTCGCCGAGCGCACGGCGGAGCAGCTGGCCGGCGGGACCGACGAAGGGCTCTCCCTGCCGGTCCTCCACGTCGCCCGGCTGTTCGCCGACGAGCATGAGCGGCCCGTTCGCGGATCCCGAACCGAACACGGTCTGCGTGGCGTGTTCCCACAACGGGCAACGGCGGCAGCCCTCGGCCTCGACTTTGATCCGCCGCAGCGAACCGGGCGGCTTCGTCTTCTTCTTCGCAGGCTTCGACTTCGACATTACCGTCTCCCGGCCGGTGCCCTGGGTGCAATGACCAGGCCGACTGCCCGCATCGGCTGTTCCGGCTGGCTGTACAAGGACTGGCGCGGCACCTTCTATCCGGCCCGCCTGCCTCAGCGATGCTGGCTGCCGTTCTACGCCACGAGATTCGACACCGTCGAATTGAACGGCACGTTCTACCGGCTGCCGGAGGCCGCGAGGTTTTCGGCGTGGAGGAAATCCGTGCCCCGCACCTTTCTGTTCGCCATGAAGGCGAGCCGGTTCCTGACACATATGAAGAGGCTGACCGAACCGGCTGAGCCTCTGGAACGGCTGTTCGGCCGCGCACGGCCTCTCGGCAGCACCCTCGGACCCGTGCTCTATCAGCTTCCGACGGCCTGGAAAATCAACACGGAACGCCTCGAATCGTTCCTCCGGAGCCTTCCGAAACGTCGGCGTCATGCGATCGAGTTCCGCGATCCCAGCTGGTACACCGGCGAGGTATTCGACCTCCTCGTCCGTTTCAACGTCGCCTTGTGCCTGCACGATATGGAGGGCTCGGCGACGGGCCGGCTCAGCGTCGGGCCGTTCGTCTACGTCAGGTTTCACGGCGTGCCGAAGTATGCGGGCCGCTACACGACGCGGGTCCTGGACGACTGGGCAGACTGGCTGAGCCTCGAGATGGGCCGCGGACGGCAGGTATTCGCGTATTTCAACAACACGATCAACGCCCAGGCGGCAGAAGACGCCGTCAGGCTCCGATCGGCGCTCGCGGCGCGCCCGGCGCTTCGATAGAATGTAAAACGTCCGCGCCTCACTCGCTCGCCGTGGCCATGAATCGTTTTCATCCGGTACTCGCACGCTGGTTCGACGAAACGTTCGGCACACCGACGCCGGCCCAGGCACAGGGCTGGGAGGCGATTCGGTCCGGCCGCCACACGCTCGTCGCGGCGCCGACCGGATCCGGCAAGACGCTCGCGGCGTTTCTCACGGCGCTCGACCACCTGTTCCGCGAAGGCCAGCGCGCGCCGCTGCCGGACGAGGTCCGCGTGGTGTACGTGTCGCCGCTCAAGGCGCTCAGCGCGGACATTCACAAGAACCTGGCGGTGCCGCGCCGCGAGATCGCGCGCTACGCCGAGTCCGCCGGCATCGCCCCACCCCGGATCACCGTCGCGGTCCGCACCGGCGACACGACGCAGGCCGAGCGCGCCGCCATGCTGCGGAAGCCGCCGCACATTCTGGTCACGACGCCGGAATCGCTGTTCCTGCTGCTGACCGGCGAGCGCAGCCGGGACATGCTCCGGACCGTCCAGACCGTCATCGTCGACGAGATTCACGCCGTCATCGACACACGCCGCGGCGCGCATCTCGCCCTGTCTCTCGAGAGGCTCGAGCAGATCGCGGCGGCGCCGCTCCAGCGCATCGGCCTCTCGGCGACGCAGACGCCGATCGAAACGGTCGCCGCATTCCTGACCGGCTGCCCTGTCGAAGGCGGCCTCCGCACCCGCGATTGCGCAATCGTCGACGAAGGCCACCGCCGCGCGCTCGATCTGGCCATCGAGCTGCCGGGCTCCTCGCTGGAAGCGGTGATGTCGACCGAGATCTGGCAGGAGTATTACGAACGGCTCGCCAGCCTCGCCCGGGAACACAGGACGACGCTCGTGTTCGTGAACACGCGGCGCCTCGCCGAGCGGCTGGCCCGCCACCTGAGCGAGCGCCTGGGTGACGATGCGGTGGCGGCTCATCATGGAAGCCTGTCGAAGGAGCGCCGGCTCGACGCCGAGACACGGCTCAAGAACGGCGCCCTGAGAGTGCTGGTCGCGACCGCGTCGCTCGAGCTCGGCATCGACATCGGCCACGTGGATCTCGTCTGCCAGATCGGATCGCCGCACCGCATCGCAACGCTGCTGCAGCGAGTCGGTCGGTCGGGGCACACCGTCGCCGGAACGCCCAAGGGGCGTGTGTTCCCGGCATCCCGGGACGACCTGGTCGAGTGCATCGCGCTGCTGCGAGCGGTCCGTTCCGGCGATCTCGATCGCATCGTCGTCCCGGACGCGCCGAACGACGTGCTCGCGCAGCAGGTTGTCGCCGAGACGGCGTGCCGGGAATATACGGAGGACGAACTGTTCGCGGTCGTGCGGCGGGCGTGGCCCTACCGCGACCTCGATCGGTCGCGATTCAACGACGTCGTTAAGATGCTCGCCGAGGGGTTCGCGACGAAGCGTGGGCGGCGGAGCGCGTTGATCTACCGCGACGAGGTGCAGCAGCGGCTGCGCGGCCGCCGGGGATCCCGGCTGCTGGCGCTGACGTCCGGCGGAGCGATTCCGGAGGTCGCGGACTACAGGATGGTCCTCGAGCCCGACGACACGTTCATCGGCACGCTGAACGAAGACTTCGCCATCGAGAGCATGGCCGGCGACGTCATCCAGCTCGGCAACATGTCGTGGCGCGTGCTGCAGGTGGGCGCCGGCGTCATCCGCGTCGCCGATGCGAAGGGCGCACCGCCGAACATCCCGTTCTGGCTCGGAGAAGCGCCGGCGCGCAGTAACGAGCTCTCTGTGGCGGTGAGCCGGCTGCGCGGCGACATCGACGTCAGGCTGCAGGGCGGCGACGATCCGGGAACCGTCACCTGGCTGGCCGGCGAGGCAGGCATCAATCGCGGCGCCGCCGAGCAGACCGTCGCCTATCTCGGCGCCACACGCGCCGCGCTTGGCGTCGTGCCGACGCAGGACACGCTCGTGCTCGAGCGCTTCTTCGACGAGTCGGGCGGCATGCAGCTGGTGCTGCACTCGCCGTTCGGCAGCCGCATCAACAAGGCGTGGGGCCTCGCGCTGCGCAAGCGTTTCTGCCGTCAGTTCAACTTCGAGCTCCAGGCGGCAGCGACCGAGGATGCGCTGCTGCTGTCGCTCGGGCCCCAGCACTCGTTTCCGCTGGCGGATGTGTTCCGCTACCTGCATCCCGCGACCGTCGAAGACGTGCTCGTGCAGGCCCTGCTCGACGCGCCGATGTTCGAGACGCGGTGGCGCTGGAACACGACCATCGCGCTCGCGGTCCCGCGATTCCGCGGCGGGCGCAAGGTGCCGCCTCCGCTCCAGCGCATGCTCGCCGACGACCTGCTCGCGGCCGTGTTTCCCGACGCGGCCGCGTGCCTCGAAAACATTCCCGGCGATCGCCAGCTGCCCGACCATCCGCTGGTCGCCCAGACAGTACGCGACTGCCTCGACGGCGCGATGGATGTGGCCGGCCTCTCGCGCATCCTGACTCGTATTCATGCCGGCGAGCTTCGCCTGGTCACGCGTGATACGCCCGAACCGTCGCCGCTGTCGCACGAGATCCTGAACGCGAAACCGTACGCGTTCCTGGACGATGCCCCGCTCGAGGAGCGGCGGACGCAGGCCGTCCACGCACGGCGGGCAAGCGAACCGGGTTCCGGCCAGGATCTCGGGGCGCTCGACGCCTCGGCCATCGCGCGCGTGCGCGACGAAGAGCGCCCCGATCCGCGCGACGCGGATGAACTGCACGACGCTCTGATCACCGCGGGCTTCCTTTCCGTCCACGAGGCCGGAGCGCTGCCGCCGGATCTGTTCGCGGATCTCTCACGTTCGAGGCGGGCGGCGCTCATCCAGCTGACGGCCGGCGCCATCTGGGTGGCGTCCGATCGGCTGCCCGAGCTGACCGCCGTCCATCCAGGCACGCCGGTCGCCACAGGCCTGAGCGTGCCGGCGAGCCGATCGGCTCGCGTCTGGGATCGCGACGCCGCGATCG